>Ga0078972_1016318_pt1 | contig 11040 bp, 11 predicted proteins | sample YelNatPaOPGAMG01_FD_67568 | JGI IMG/M metagenome (GOLD analysis project Ga0078972, IMG submission 67568) | Hot spring thermophilic microbial communities from Obsidian Pool, Yellowstone National Park, USA - OP-RAMG-01 (SPADES assembly) (version 2) | ecosystem: Environmental > Aquatic > Thermal...
GAGCGCCACCGTCGTGAACGCCACCAGCGGCGGCGTGTTCTCCAGCGGTTCGCCCTTGGCGATGTGGAAATCGCGTCGGGCCTGCACCAGTGGTTCCTGCCGGCGGGCCACCTGCCCAAACACCAGCTGTCACAGGGGTCAGCTCTCCACAATTGACAGAAAGATGATGGTGTCAGGAGGGAATCAGAAATCAGGAGGGTCAATTTCTTCACACTCCACGCGATGAATGGGCCGAGGCCACTTCCCTGTCCTGCAGTCCCCTCGGTTCCGTTGTCGCCAGTTGCGAGGGTGGCCGGGGTGATGTACCGTCCCCGCCATGAATTCGATTTCGCCAGCACAAATGGAGTTTTGGAAAGCCAACGGCTATCACATCGCGCGCGGGTTGTTCCGTGCCGAGGATGTCGCCGCGATCAAACAGCATTTTGACGCGTTTGCCGCGGCCGGGCGGCCGGTGCAGGGCTATTGGCAACCGGACCTCGCCGACACGAGTGACCCGCTGAAACGGTACCCGCGGGTGATGCATCCGCACCGGTGGGATGGCGGGTTTTCGATGCGGTACCTGTTGCACCCCGGCGTGCATGACGTGCTGGCGGCGTTGTATGGTGAAGAACCGATTGCCACGCAAAGCATGTACTATTTCAAGCCGCCCGGCGCGCGCGGGCAGGCGTTGCATCAGGACAATTTTTACCTGCAAGTCAAACCGGGCACGTGCATCGCGGCGTGGACGGCAATTGACCCGGCCACCCCGGAGAACGGCGGGTTGTACGTCGTGCCGGGCACGCAGGACATGGAGATCGTCTGTCCCGAACAGGCCGACCCGAACGAGAGTTTCGTGACGCATCTTGTCCGCGCGCCGAAGGGCAAGAAAGCCGTCCCGGTCGAGCTGCAGCCGGGCGACACGCTGTTTTTCAACGGCAGCCTCATTCACGGTTCGCCGCCGAACCGGTCGAAGACGCTGTGGCGGCGGTCGTTCATCTGCCACTACATGCCGCAAAGCGCCCAACACATCGCCAAGTTCTACGCGCCGTTGTTCAACTTCGCCGGGGAAGTGGTCGTGCGCGCGCCGGCCGCCGAGGGCGGTCCGTGCGGCACGGAGTTCAGCGCCGTCGAATACGGCTCGTCCGGCAAGTGGCATTGAGCGTGGCTCTTGTGGTAGGCTCGCGGCCGGTATGCGTCTGAAACTCATCACGTGCGAGATTTTTTTTCGGGAACTCTGCGCTGTTGTCTCCCGGTCGCCGAACCGGGTGGACCTCGAATTCCTGCCGAAAGGTCTCCATGACATCGGTTGCGCCAGGATGGTGGCGCGGATTCAGGAGGCGCTTGACCGGGTGGAGGCCGCGCAGTACGACGCGGTGGCGCTCGGTTACGGGCTGTGCAACAACGGGCTGGTCGGTCTCACGGCGCGGCAGTTGCCGGTGGTGATCCCGCGGGCGCATGACTGCATCACGTTGTTCCTCGGCAGCCGGCAGCGGTACGAGGAATACTTTCATGCCCACCCCGGCACCTATTTCAAGACCACCGGCTGGATCGAACGCGCCGGGCTGGACGATGATTTGAAAGAGTTGTCCGTCCAACACCAGATTGGCATGGATCAGACCTACGAGCAGTTGGTGGCCAAGTACGGCGAGGACAACGCAAAGTTTTTGTTTGAGGAACTCTGCCAGACCGTGAAGAACTACGGCCAGTTCACGTTCATCGAGATGGGGGTGGAACCGGACGACCGGTTCGAGCAACAAACCCGGGCTGACGCGGCGAAGCGCGGCTGGAAGTTCGAAAAGGTCCGGGGCGATCTGCGGTTGCTGCAACAACTGGTCAACGGCCCGTGGGACGATGCCGATTTTCTCACGGTGCCGCCCGGCCACCGGGTTGTCGCCAGCCACGACAACCGCATCATTGCCGCTGTTGCACCAGCACCTTGAAGGCGCGGCCCATGGTGGAGTGGAGAAGTTGATGGAGGGCGTTGCGCTCCCGGCTGAGCTGGCCGGCAGCGCGTTCGATGATTTCCTGAATCACTTCCTGGCCGGCTTCGAGGAGGAAATGAGCTTGGTCGGTGAACAGCACCGGCTCCAAACCGAGTTGCCGGCCGTGCTCGATCAGCGACGTGAACTCGACGTGGGCGGTGATGTCCTGTTCGCCGATGTGCTCGTAGGGGTTGCCGGACTTCGTGTGACGGTAATAACACTGGAGATGGCCGTCCTTGTGGTGCGGCGCGAAATACTCTGCCCGGTCAAACCCGTAATCAATCGTCAGGATGTAGGCTGACTCTGCGAGTCGGCGGGAAATGTCGGTGAGCCAATCGAGCGCCCGCAGGTTGATTTCGGACCGGTAGCCGTCGGGCAACCGGGGCAGGCGCGGGTCGGAAAGCGGGCCGAGTGTTTCGCGGAAAACGACTGCCCCCTCACCTTGATCCTCTCCCCCAAACAACGGGGGAGAGGAGACCCCCTCGCCCTTGTCGTTCAAGGGAGAGGGTTGGAGTGAGGGTTGTGTTGTTTCGACATACACTTCCCGGTCGCCGCAGAGCCGATGCACCGGCAACGCATCGAGAAATTCGTTGGAGAAGACGCAGCCGGTCATCTGGTCCGGCAGTTGGTCGCCGACCTCGATGACCCGGTAGTTCAGCTCCGGCGCGGCGGCGAGGATGTCGGCACGCAACTGGCCGCGGTGGCCGCCGAATTCCCAAACGTCGGTCACGCCCCACCGGCGGAATTGCCGGGCCAGAATGCGGCCGAACACCGGGCCGGTGCTGACACTGGTGAAATAGTCACCGGCTTTGCCGATGCGGTTTTGGCCGGTCGTGTAGTAACCGAACTGGGGGTGGTAGAGTGCCAGTTCCATGAAGCGGCAAAAGGGGATCCGGCCGCCCGCGGCGGCGATTTCCTTGCGGATTTCCTCGATCAAGGCAGGGTGGCCGGTCATGGCGGCACGATACCGGAAATCCACTTGCAGAGCGAGTCAGTTGCCGGTAGGGTGCGCAAAATTGTTCACGCCAGCGCATATGGAGTTTCAGCAATACATTGCAGTTGGACTTTTGTTGGTGGCGGCGGTCGGGATGGCGGCGAGTCTGCTGCTGTTGCCGCCGCTGTTCGGCCAGAAACGCGTTCACGCGCCGGTCAAGGACACGCCTTATGAGTGCGGGTTGCCGCCGTTCACGGAGGCGCACGCCCGGTTCAGCGTGAAGTTCTATCTCGTGGCGATGTTGTTTATCCTGTTCGACATCGAAGTCGTGTTTTTCCTCGGCTGGGCGGCGGTGTACCGGGAGTTGGTCGGTGAAATCGGCTGGAAGATGTTGCTGGGCGGCGCGTTGTTCCTCGCCATCCTGGAGGTCGGCCACATCTATGCCTGGAAAAAAGGCGCGCTGGATTGGGCGCCGCGGAGATCATCCTCTCAATCTGTCATTCTGAGCGAAGCGAAGAATCTCAAGCCGGTGGGGACGAAAAAATGACACAACAGATTACGGTTGGATTTGACCAGAAGATCGAAAGCCGCGATCTCATCGTCACCCGGCTCGATGCGGCGGTGGACTGGTGCCGGAAGAACTCCGTGTGGCCGATGCCGATGGGGTTGGCGTGTTGCGCGATTGAGTTGATGGCCGTTGGCGCGAGCCGATTCGATATCGCGCGGTTCGGCGCGGAAGTGATGCGGTTCTCGCCCCGGCAATCGGATTTGATGATCGTGGCCGGCACGTGCGTGTACAAGATGGCCGGGGTGGTCAAACGGGTCTGGGATCAGATGGCCGAGCCGAAATGGTGTATCGCGATGGGCGCATGCGCCAGCACGGGCGGGATGTACCGGAGTTACGCCGTGGTGCAGGGCGTGGACCGGTTTCTGCCGGTGGATGTGTACATCTCCGGCTGTCCGCCGCGACCGGAGGCGTTGTTGGAAGGATTGATGGCGTTGCAACGAAAGATTCAGCAGGAAACCACCGTGAAAAACATGAAGCGGTCCGACCAGCGTGGCGGGTTGTACGATCGACCACAAGGCCCAATCATCGTGCGCGGCGAGTACGCGCCGAAGATGGTGAACGGTGATCGGTGAACGGAGATCGGACAATGACCAATCACCAATCACCAGTCACCAATCTCCCCGGTCGCCTCGGCGAGCCGGTGGAGTTTCGCGGCGAAGTCACCGTGACGGTCGCGCGTGACAAGATTTTGGAGGCGTGCCGGTATCTGAAAGGGCAGTGTGGCTTCGACATGCTCACCGACATTGCCGGGGTGGACAACTACGGCGACGATCCCCGGTACGCCGTGGTGTATCACGTCTATTCGCTGACGCACCGCTGCATGGTCCGGTTGAAGGTCGCGGTGCCGGAAGACGACATGTTGGTGGATTCGGTCGTGCCGGTATGGCGGACGGCGGACTGGCACGAACGCGAGGTGTTCGACATGTTCGGCATCCGCTTCCGCAATCACCCGAACTTGAAACGCATTTTGATGTGGGACGGCTATCCGTATCACCCATTGCGAAAAGATTTCCCACTGGCCGGTCGGGAAACGGAGTTGCCGGAGACAGCAGTGAATGCCGGCAAGGTCGAACCCGCGCCGATGTTAGGCGGCCCGTTCGTGACCACGCCGGGTGCCGGTACGGCCGTGCGGCGCGAACCGCGGCAGGCCGATACTGCCGCTGAACGCACCGAGAAGAAGGGGGCAAGCTGACGTGGGGATCACCTTCTGTGTCATTCTGAGCGCAGCGAAGAATCTCAGTTGTCAAGCGGCAACGACAGAGACCCTTCGCTTCGCTCAGGGTGACAATGTGAGAGGAGTGTGCTGGTTCTGATGGCGACCCGACATGAGATGGAATTGATTGATTCGGCGGCGCGCGCCCAGCAGGCGCTCGAAGGCGAACTTGGCGGCGACCGGATCATCCTCAACATGGGACCGTCGCATCCGAGCACGCACGGGGTGTTGCGGATTGTGCTCGAACTCGACGGCGAGGAGATCGTCAACTGCTGGCCGGATATCGGCTACCTGCATCGTGGCGACGAGAAAATCGCCGAAAACATGACCTACACGCAGTTCATTCCGTACACCGACCGGCTCGATTACATCGCGCCGCTGGCGAACAACGTCGCGTACGCGTATGCGGTGGAAAAACTGTGCGGGATGGATGTGCCGCCGCGCTGCAAATACATCCGCGTCATCTGCGCGGAACTGGCGCGGATCAGTTCGCACCTGCTCGGCATCGGCTGTTTCGGGATGGATGTCGGGGCGATGACGGTGTTTTTGTACACGTTCAAGGAACGCGAGAAGATTTATGATTTGGCCGAATGCCTTTGCGGGGCGCGGTTCACGACGAGTTACACGCGGATCGGCGGACTGGCGAACGACATGCCGCCGGAGTTTCTGCCCATGTTGCGGAAGTTCTTGAGAGAATTGCCGGCCACGATTGACGAGGTGGATAAGCTGCTGACGCGCAACAAGATTTTCGTCGAGCGCTGCCGGGATATTGGCGTGATCAGCAAGGACGACGCGATTGATCTCGGCCTGACCGGGCCGAATCTGCGCGGCAGCGGCGTCGAGTGGGACATCCGCAAGGCGCATCCGTACGGCGGCTACGAAAATTTTGAGTTCGATGTGCCGACCGGCACCGTCGGCGATTGTTATGACCGGTACTTGTGCCGGATGGAAGAGATGCGGCAGAGCATCCGGATTTTGCAGCAAGCGGCCGACCACATGCCGGACGGTCCGTGGAATGCGCCGGAGGCGAAGATTGTGTTGCCGGAGAAAAGAGCGGTGTTGACGAAGATGGAGGAGTTGATCCACCACTTCATCAACGTCACGCAGGGCATCAACGCTCCGCCGGGCGAAATCTATTTTTCTGCCGAAAACCCGAAGGGTGAACTCGGGTTTTACATCGTCAGCAAAGGCGGTGGAACGCCTCACCGGTTGAAAATTCGCTCGCCGTCGTTCGTGAATTTGCAGGCGATTCCGGTCATGGCCCGAGGCCATCTGGTCAGCGACATGGTGGCGATTCTGGCGAGTCTGGATTTTGTGATGGGAGAGTGCGACCGGTGACAGGTTGGTTTGTCATTCTGAGCGAAGCGAAGAATCTCCGTTGTCCGGCCGGCACGACAGAGACCCTTCGCTGCGCTCAGGGTGACAGTCTTGGGGGAAGATGACGATACCGGAACAACTGGAACGTCACATTGACGAGATCATCACGCACTACCCGCCCGATCGGAAACGGGCGGCGGTGCTGTGGCTCTGCCATTTGCTGCAGGAACACTTCGGTTTTCTCGGCCACGAACAAGTTCAATGGATCGCCGGCAAGCTCGGTCTGCAGCCAATCCACGTCTGGGAACTGGTGACATTTTATCCGATGTTCACCACCCAGCCGCGTGGCAAGTTCCACATCAAGGTTTGTCGGACGCTTTCCTGTCACTTGGCGGGCGCGCCGGCGCTGCTGGAGCGACTCAAAAACCTCGATCCGACGTTGTTCACCGTCTCAACGGTCGAATGCCTCGCGCTCTGTGGCAGCGGTCCGGCTATGATGATCAATGATGAGACGTTTGAGCGGGTAACCCCGGAAAAACTCGACGCCATCCTTCAACGCCTCCAGACCACCGGTAGGCTCGACGCTCAGCCGTTGCCGCCGCCGCAACCGGCGCATCCGTTGGAAACGCGCGTCCTCTTGGCCAATATCACGAAGCCCGACTATACCGGCTCGCTGGCGGATTATGAACGCGAAGGCGGCTATCAAGCGTTGCGCAAGGCGCTGACAATGAAACCGGAAGATATCCTCGCCGAGGTCAAGAACAGCGAATTGCGTGGACGCGGCGGCGCCGGGTTTCCGTGTGGGCTGAAATGGAGCTTCCTGGCCAAGAACACCGGCAAACCCACCTATCTGATCTGCAATGCCGACGAATCCGAACCGGGCACGTTCAAGGACCGACAACTCATCCAGTACGACCCGCATCTGTTGATCGAAGGCATCCTGATTTCCTGTCTGGCGACCGGCGCGAAGACCGCCTACATCTACATCCGCGGCGAGATGCCACTCAGCGCGAAGATTTTGCAGCGAGCGATCGCAGAGGCCCGCGCGAAGGGGTATGTGGGGCGGGGCGTCGAGATTTACGTCCATCGCGGCGCGGGCGCGTACATCTGCGGCGAGGAGACCGGCCTGATCGAATCGCTCGAAGGCAAACGCGCGTATCCGCGGATCAAACCGCCGTTCCCGGCCGTGGTGGGCTTGTTCGGCTGCCCGACGGTCGTCAACAACGTCGAGACGCTCTGCAACATCCCACACATCGTGAATCGCGGCGCGGCCTGGTACCGGACCCTGGGCGTGCCCGGCTCGACCGGCACACGCTTGGTTTGCGTCAGCGGCCCGGTCCAGCGGCCCGGCTACTACGAATTTGAGATGGGCAAACTCACGATGCGCCAACTCATCGAGGATGTCTGCGGCGGCGTCAAGGGCGGCAGGAAGATCAAAGGCGTCATTCCCGGTGGAAGTTCGATGCCGGTGTTGCCGGCTGACAAGCTGGATGTGGCGTTGGATTTCGAGAGCCTGCGCAAAGCCGGCACGATGGCCGGTAGCGGCGGCATCATCGTGTTGACCGAGGACGTGGACATCGTGGATGCGACGCTGAACGTATCCCAATTTTACGCCCACGAAAGTTGCGGCCAATGCACGCCGTGCCGGGAAGGCACGCTCTGGATGGAGAAAATGCTCCACCGCATCAAAGCCGGCCATGGACGTCCCGAAGACGTGGATTTGTTGTTCGAGGTCGCCGACAACATTGACGGCAAAACGATCTGCCCGCTCGGCGAAGCCGCCGCGTGGCCGGTCAAAGCGTTCCTGAAAAACTTCCGCAGTGAGTTCGAAGCAGCGTGCAAGAAAAACGGCAACGGCAGTAGCCACGAATGAACACGAATAAGCACGAATTCAGAAACCGTGGCGCAACCGTCCCGGTTGCGGTTGTTGCCGGCCTTGACAGGGGATGAAACTTAGGTTTAACTCAAGTTGAACTTGTGAGGTAGCCATGAATATCACCATTAACGCCAAAGAATTACGAGCACAGTTGCCGGAGCTGGTGAAGCGCGTGCGCAAAGGCGCGCGATTTACGGTGCTCTACCGGAGTCGCCCTGCGTTTCGCATCGTTCCAATGGATGACGCGCCGACCAAGCTCTGCCCGTTGGAAGAAGATCCGATCTACAAGATGGAGGCCGTCGGCGCGTCCAAGCAGCCGCTTGCGCCTGAGGATCATGACAAGGTGATCTACGGGATATGAAGGGTTTGTTCGTGGATACCGGCGGCTGGTACGCTTGCGCCGACAGAACTGACCGAGCTTACGCCGCCGCGAGGTCCGCGCGGGATGCTTGGTTGGCCGATGGCGGTCTGCTGGTCACGACGGACTACGTACTGGCGGAGACGCTGACCCTATTGCGGAGGCGACTCGATGTTGCCGCAACCCAGGATTGGTGGGAGCACGTTCAAGCCACGCCGCGCTTGCGTTGGGAATGGGTCGGGATGGAACGCGCCGAGAAAGCGCGCGAGATGTTCTTCCATCACCGGGATAAGGACTACTCATTCACCGACTGCACGAGCTTCGTCGTGATGAAGGAATTGAAACTGAGACACGCATTGACGGTGGACAAGCATTTCACCCAAGCCGGATTCCAAATCCTGCCGACAGCGTAGCCAGAGATGAAGAACCACGAAACACACGAAATGACACGAAAGCGAAGGAGGGCGAGCGTCTCGCTTGCCTCCCTTCTCAAGCGTTGTCATTCCGAACGAAGCGAGGAATCTCCATCTGGTGGCGCGGGCGTCCCGCCTTTGGTCGTTAAGCGTTGGGTCTCCGCTCCGCAATCTTCGTTGCCGGGTGCGCCAGCGGTTCAAGGCGTCATGCTCGCCGCCAATGAAGTCGTTCAGTGGTCATGGACGCATACTGCGAACGGCAGCTTCGTGAGCGGGTACAGCATCGTCCGGTCACTCCCGAAGAAACGGCAGAGACCCTTCGCTGCGCTCAGGGTGACAACGCGGAGAATTGGAGGCTCGAAGTAATGGCTTCATGGCTCTATCCAATTTCTGAGCGGGCAGGCCAGTACTTCCTTCTCAAAGACGGTCACCGGTGGCCTGTGTCCGTGGACACGTATAGGACGCTCGTAGAGAATCACCGGTTAGTCGAAGATGACGCTTGGGACATCAAGACGAACTTCCACAACGTTCGCAAGGGCGACGAGGTTTACGTCTACACCGGCGATCAAGATTTGGGCATCATCGGCTACGCCAGGGCCAAAGACGTTTACTTTTTACAGGAAGACGACGAATGGTACGTAGACCTCAAGTTTGATCTGAAGAAGTGCCAACTTCTTCTGCGCGATCTCCCGATTCGCGCCCCGGTTGTTAGAAAGTGGGTTGCTCCGCGTGCAGCCGTAGTTGGCTTGGAGCACGTGGAGAAGAAATTGAAGAAGCTCCTGCCTTGGAATAGCAATTACACGCCACCTAAGGCAGGTACGGACGCTGGTAAACAGGGCGGTGGTGGCGGGTTCGGTGACTCGGCAAAGAACCGAAAAGTCGAGGAGGCAGCGGTCCGGAAAGTCACGAAGGATTTTCAGAAATCCGGCTGGGAGGTCGAATCTGTCGAGAAGCAGAGAATCGGTTTCGATTTACTTTGCGTGAAAGGCGACCAGACGAAGAAGGTGGAAGTGAAGGGCGTTTCAGGAGACACGCCGTCGTTCATTCTGACGCCTGGTGAACTTCGGGCTTCGGATGACGACAACTTTGAGCTGCACGTTGTCTTGAATGCGCTTTCGAAAGCGCCGGTAGTGAAGAAGTGGAGTGGCAAGCGGATGAAGAAGGACTTCGCCTTTACTCCTATTCAACTACAAGCCGCGCTGAAGAACTAGAACATGGCTGATACTGTAAAACTGACGATTGATGGCAAGGAAGTCGCCGCGCCGAAGGGGATGAACCTCATCGAGGCGGCGAAGATTGCCGGCATCGAAGTGCCGCACTATTGCTATCACCCGAAGCTGACCATCGCCGGCAACTGCCGCATGTGTCTCGTGGAAGTTGGTATGCCGAAGTTGGGCGCGGACAAGAAACCGGTTCTCGGCCCGGACGGCCAACCGGTCATCCTGTTCGGGCCGAAGCTGAGCATCGGCTGCAACACGCCGGTCGCGGAAGGCATGGTGGTGCTCACCCGGTCGCCGAAAGTGGTCAAGGCCCGCGAAGGGGTGATGGAGTTTCTGCTGATCAATCATCCGCTCGATTGCCCGATCTGCGACCAGGCGGGGGAATGCCGACTGCAGGAATTCTCCGTGGACTACGGCAAGGGCCAGAGCCGGTTTGTCGAGGAGAAGGTGCACAAACCGAAGCGGACGCCGCTCGGCCCGAAGATCACGCTCGACGACGAGCGTTGCATTCTCTGTTCACGTTGCATTCGTTTCATGAAAGAGATTGCCGGGCAGGATTGTCTCGGATTTGTCAACCGCGGCAGTTACTCGACGCTGACCTGTTATCCCGGCAACGAGCCGAATACGAACTACGATTTGAACATCGTGGATATCTGTCCCGTCGGCGCACTCACCTCGAACGATTTCCGATTCCAACAACGGGTCTGGTTTTTGAAAGAAACAAAATCCATCTGCCCGAATTGCGCCACCGGCTGCAACACCGTGCTTTGGTCGCGCGAAGGCATCGTGTACCGGCAGACGCCCCGCGACAACCCGGCCGTGAACCAATGCTGGATGTGCGATTACGGTCGGTTGAACTACAAATTCATCAACGACCCGCGCCGATTGACGACGCCGACAGCCGGTGGCCAAGCGGTCGCGTGGGCAGAGGCGATCCGACAGGTGACGGACAGGTTGCGCGGCGCGAAAGGGGTTGCGGTGATTGGGTCGGCACGGGCGACAACGGAAGAGTTGTTCCTGCTTCGGAAACTCGGCACAGCGGGGGCGTATGTCGTGCCACACGACGGTGACAGTGACAAGTTTCTCTTGAACGCCGACCACACGCCGAACATGGCGGGGGCGAGACTGACAGGGTACACGACCGGTTTGCCGACCGGACCGGTGCCGGCGTTGGTGGTGC
>Ga0078972_1016320_pt1 | contig 11038 bp, 7 predicted proteins | sample YelNatPaOPGAMG01_FD_67568 | JGI IMG/M metagenome (GOLD analysis project Ga0078972, IMG submission 67568) | Hot spring thermophilic microbial communities from Obsidian Pool, Yellowstone National Park, USA - OP-RAMG-01 (SPADES assembly) (version 2) | ecosystem: Environmental > Aquatic > Thermal...
GGCCGCGGCGGTCGCGACCCTCACCCCCGGCCCCTCTCCCCGAGGGAGAGGGGAGGCCCCGTTTGTCCCGTGCCAGGAACCACAGGCAGGCAGGGATTTGCGTTGAGTAGAAAAGCTGGCCCGGCAGGGCGACCATGCAGTCCACCAGGTCCGCCTCGATGATGTTCTTGCGGATTTCGCCTTCGCCGGACTGGTTGGAGGACATCGAGCCGTTGGCGAGGACGAAACCGGCGACGCCCGTGGGCGCGAGGTGGTGGATGATGTGCTGCACCCAGGCGAAGTTGGCGTTGCCGGCGGGAGGCACGCCGTATTTCCAGCGTTTGTCGTCGCGCAGGCGCTCGCCGCCCCAATCGGTCACGTTGAACGGCGGGTTGGCGAGGATATAGTCGGCTTTGAGGTCGGGGAAGCGGTCGTTGTGGAATGTATCGCCGTGGGCGATCTGGCCCTCGATGTCGCGGATAGCGAGCTTCATTTTGGCCAGCCGCCAGGTGGTGTAGTTGGATTCCTGGCCGTAGAAGCTAATGTCGCCGATGCGGCCGCCATGGGCGCGGGATACCCTATCCATACGCACGGTGCGGGTCCTCCGTTCACGCGACCGGGCCTTCATTTCGCAGTCCTTGCCGCCCAGAATCCGAAATCTCCCATATTCCGTAAGGCGAGTCCGACTTCATCAAGCCTTCGCGAACCAAGGTATTGCGGCACCACTGGGCTGTGTTGCGCCAACGGATGGATTTGGGGTCCGAAGGAAGGGGCTCGAGATCGTATTTCGTCAGAACGGCCTTCATCTTTTCCCAAACCAGGTCCAGAACCTTGCCAATAGGTGCTGTGCCGCCGAGTTCTACCAGAGCCTCCAGAATCGGCCGCCGAAAAGCGTCCTCGGGTGTGCGAAGTCCCCGAGGCAGGCGGCCTTTTCCAGGGCGGCGCGTTGTCACTTCGGATTGTGGTCTCTTGGCCGCAAGAGAAGCCCATTCTTTTTGGAGCGCCTTGACCTTGTCGCGGAAGTCCGCCAGACGGGTCGCTTCTTCAATTGCGTGGCGCGCCGCATCGTAATTTCCTGCCTTGAACGCCGTGGCACCCAGTTCATTCAGGCTGTTTGCAACGAGCTCTATCTCCTCCAAGAGGATCTCAAATGCCGTGTTTACCTGGTTGTGATTCATCTTTTCGCCTCGTAGCTACCTCTGACGGTCTCTCGTCTTGCCCGGACGCCATAGCCCCGGTCCACAAGCTCGCCGATGTTCGGCTGGCGCACGCTCTTCTGGTGGAGGTGGGACCAGCGGGCTTCAGGCGGCACCCAGAAGATGTTCTCGGCGCGGTATTCGTCGGGGTCTTCGGGGTCGGCGCCCTGGTCGCGTTCGGCCTCCAGCTCGGCGTGGCGCGCCTCAAAGGCGTCGGAGATGTACTTCAGGAAAATGAGCCCTAGGACGACGTGCTTGTACTCGGCAGCGTCCATGGAGCCGCGCAGTGTGTTGGCCGCAGCCCATAGCTGAGCCTCGAAACCCAAGTTGGCGGATGTGGTTTGGTGTTGTGACGGTTTCTTGATCCTGGGCATGTCAATTGGCTCTTACCTTCCCTGCCGTGCGCTGGCTCGCCGCGTGGCAGATCATCACCGCGTCATTATCGCCATGACCAAGCGATTAGTCCAGCCCGCTTCGGTCCGGTTGAACTCGAGCTGCTGGCGGCCCGGCCAGGGCCGTTTCCCCGAAAGGGTCCGGCCAAATGGGGAGCCGTCGGCCCACGCCGCCCAAGATCGCCCCTGTGCAGATGCGCTCGTGGATACGGAGAGGAACGACAATCCTCCGGAACCAGGCATGCGGTGTCTTGACTGGCCGGAGCAGTCGCCAGCCGGGGTTGGTGCCTGAGGCCTAATGTTGGGTCTGCCTCTGGTGCCATCCGTACGCCGCGGCAATGCCGCTCCTGCCCTGGGCCTGGGCGCGCCGGGAACGCAGGCGCTATTGGGGGCCTTGTCGCGCGTCTTGTTGGTGCGCTCTATTTCCATGCCTCCCTCTCGACAAGTCTTGCCACAGCCGCTTTCGGCACCCGCAAGAGGATAGCCTCGTTGCTCGGCTTCATCACAGCAAAATCGCCTTCCGGAGCAGCCAGGCACGGTTATGCGGCTTGCGGCTGCGACTGATCCCAAGGGCCACCTTGACTCCCAGAGCGCCACATCGTTTCGGACTTGCCCAACCCTCAGCTCCGTCAACCAAGCCCCGGGCCACAGGTTCAGGGGCCCTTGGTTGCGGCTGAATGCCAGCGCGCCCTGGTGAATTGGCCTTCGAACGCCAAGGCGATCAGAGAAGCGTACTCAATGGCCACTTGCTTGTCTTGAGCCACCAGACCCTGGATTTAGCGAAGTCCAGACCGTTACCGCGCCACTGATCCGCAACGGCACAGCCCAGCGACGGCGGATCGTGAGCGGTCTGGGCATGCCGCTGGGCAGGGTCCAGCGCTGCCATGGGCTGTATCGGGCAGGGCGGAGCGGGTGCTGGAGCACAGCCGACTGAAGCAGGAGGAGTAGCCGGGCTCAAAGGGCAGCGGCAGCGCACCCGGCGCCCATTGGGCTTGAAAGACCTGCCGGACCGGGAGCGCTTAAGGCCATTGGCCACGACCCAGACGCGCTTTGTGGGTCCGATGAAGCTGATGGCCTATGAGGCGGAGGCGGCGCTGGTGGCATTGAGGCGGCCGAGGCGGGCGCCGGCCTAGGATTCGCGGCCTAGGTGCGGCAGGTGTAACCAGTGCGGCGGACCTATGTCCCGAGATGGTGCAGGAAACGCTGACGGTGCGGATCCACCGGCTCAGCGGTGGAATTCACGACGCGGCGTTGGACCATCTGTGAGCGGAGTTGACCGCCACCGGGACGGTTTTCCCTGGCAGGGACCTCCGGCTAGTTTTCGAGCCCGTTGGGGTAAAGAAAACGCCATGGCATCAGCAGGTCCGAGGCTGGGCATTGGTGCTTGCCTAGCTCATGGCCGGCAGGGTACCGAGACTGCGTGATTAGATCCCAAACGGGTTTGCGGTGTGTGATCTCAGCGGCTCGCGTGAGGCCCGAGCCGCTCGCGCTCGATGCGGAGGGCTGCGTGCTTGGGAACCCCGTGCATTGGGTTGGAGCGCTTAAGCGTTTCCTGCCATGGCTGAGCTTGGTGGTTGCGGCAAACGCTACCCAGGCCGCCATCGAGCCGGGCTTGGTCGCGCAGCTTGAAACGGTTATCCAGCAGGAGATGCGCGACTGGGGCATCGGCGGGATAACAGTGCTGTTAACGGACGATCAGCGGACGCTGTATGCCGCCGGATTTGGCGAAGCTAAGCGCGACTCGATTTTTCGGGTAGGCAGTATTTCGAAGCTGTTCAATGCAGTGGCGGTGATGCAGCAGGTGGAGGCGGGCAAGCTGGATTTGGACGCGCCGTTGCCGGCAGAGCTGTTGCCGTTGAATCCGTTCCCGGATGCGCCGCCGGTGACGCTGCGGCAGCTCTTGTGTCACCGCAGCGGTGTGCCTCGCGAATGCCCGGTCGGCGGCTACTTGGACGCCTCGGAGCCCGGGTTGGCCGCTACGGTGGCCAGTGCGCGTGGATGCGTGTTGGTGACTCGGCCCGGAGAGAAAACGCGCTATTCGAATTTGGGCCCAAGCATTGCCGGGCTTTTAGTCGAGCGGGGCACGGGCCAGTCGTTCGAGGCGTATCAACGGGCGCATGTGCTGGGCCCGTTGGGTATGAACCAATCGGCCTGGACACTTGCCCGGGTGCCCCGGAGCCGACTGGTTCGGGCTTATATGCGGGTGGCGGACGGACGGGGCGGTTGGCGACGCCAAGCCGCGCCGGTGTTTGAGCTGGGGACAATCCCGGCTGGCAACCTGTTCTCGACTGCAGATGACTTGGCCCAGTTCGCCCGCGCGCTACTGCGCGGCGGTGCAGGCCTGCTCAAGGCGGCTACGCTGGCTGAGATGTGGCGGCCACAGTTGACCGAGCAAAGCACTGGATTTGGCCTGGGCTTCATGGTGGATCGGTTCGGCCAACACCGGGTAATCAGCCACAGCGGGGCTGTGTATGGGCACAGCAGTTCGTTGGTGTTACTGCCGGAGGCCAAGCTTGGCGTGATTGTGTTGGCCAATGAAGACATTGTCGGAGGTCGGGTGCGGCGGATCAGCCGCACGGCGTTAAATCTCTTGCTGGAAGCGCGCTTCGGCGAACAACCAGCCGCATCGCCCGCACCTGAAGCTGGGGCAGACCTGAACCGGTTTGTGGGCGAGTATGAATCGCAAAGTTACTGGGCGCGCTTGGAGGTCAGGCCCGGTCGGCTGGTGGGTGAGGTGTCGGGCCAACCGACTTGGTTCAGCCCTGTGGCGGGCCTGAAGTTCACTGCCGATAGCCGGATCGACGATGCCACACCGGTCGAGTTCCAAACCGATTCAGCAGGTCAGGTCACTGGTTTTTCCATGGGCGTGCAGCGGTTTCGGAAGGTGGGGGCGCAGCCGATGCCGCTGCCGGAGCCGTGGCGGGCAGTGTTGGGCAGTTACGGCCCAGAGTTTATCCCGCTGGTAGTTAGCGAACGGCACGGTCACCTGTATGTGATGACGGAGAACATGGTGGATTACCGGTTGGTGCCGGTGAACCGGCAGGTGTGTCAATTGCCGCCGGGCATGTATGTGGACGAGCAGGTGGTGTTTCTGATGGATCCCAAGGGGCGCGTGCAGGGCATCAACTTTGCCAACATGGTCTTTGCCCGCCGTAAAGCCGCGCCAGCACTGCCGCGTTGAAGGGCTTGTGCTGAGGGCCTGCTAGCTGGATCGAGTTGGCCTTGGGCGCCAGCGCAGCAGACGCAAGGCGTTGCCGATGACCACCAGGTCGCTCAACCCCATGGCTGCGGCGCACAGGATTGGGCTCATGAAGCCCAGCGCGGCCAGCGGTACGCTGGCTGCGTTGTAAAAGAAGGCCCAGAAGAGGTTCTGCCGAATCACCCGCAAGGTGGTGCGGGCCAAGCCCAGGCTTTCGGGCACCGCCTCGATCTCAGATTTCAACAGCAGCATATCCGCGGCTTCTTGGGCGATGTCGCTGGCGCGGCAGACAGCGATACCCAGGTCAGCTTGTTCCAGTGCAGGGGCATCATTGATGCCGTCACCCACAAAAGCCACGCGCTGACCGTGGTGTTGGAGCTGCTGGACAAACTGGGCTTTCGCTTCAGGTCGGGCTTGGGCCAGGACCTGCTCGGGGCTCAACCCCACCATGGCGGCGATGCGGGTGGCGGTGCGCGGGTTGTCGCCGGTGACCAAGTGCACGCGCAAACCCTGGCGTTGAAGCTGGCGCACCACTTGTTCTGCGCCGGGCTTGACCGGGTCCATCAGCGCTAGCAATGCGGCTAAGCGGCCATCGACCGCCAAGCCCAACACACTGCTGCCGTTGGCCGTGGCCGCTTCCACAAAGCTCGAGGCAACCGAACAGTCCGTGCCCAGTTCAGCCAGCCAACTGAGCGAGCCCAACCGCACTTGAACGTTGCCGTGGGGCTCCCATCTAGCTTCCAACCCGGCCCCATGCACTTCGCGCCAGGCGCTGATGGGTTCGGACTCCGGTGATAGCCGAGCCACAGCTTGGCTGAAAGGATGGTTAGACCTCCGGGCCAAGGTTGCCGCTAATCGGAGGGCTTGCGGACTGCTGGGCAGTCCCGGCCCATCCAGCACTTGGGTCTGCACCACGGTGGGCCGGCCAACCGTCAGGGTGCCGGTCTTGTCAAACACCACCGTGGTGATATGGCCCGCTTTCTCCAGGGCCACCGCGTCGCGGATCAGGATACCGCGACGCGCTGCGGCGTTGCAGCCGGCCATGATGGCTGCAGGGGTGGCCAAGCCCATGGCGCAGGGGCAAGCGATGATGAGCACTGCCGCAGCGATAATGATGGCCGTAGCCGGGCTGCTGGCCGGCAGATGCGTCCGCCACAGGTAAACACCAAGTCGATCATGGACGCGTCGAGCGGATTCGTAGCCCAGGCCCCACCACAACCCCGCTGCCAGGGCCACCAACACCACCACCGGCACAAACACGTTGCTGACCCGATCGGCCAGCCGCTGAATGTGGGCGCGGCTAGCTTGGGCCCGTTGCACCGCCGCAATCACCTGAGCCAAGGCCGTCGCCTGGCCGGTGGCGCTCACGCGCAGAAGCAGTTGGCCACTGAGATTGACGGTGCCGGCATACAGCGGTGCGCCCACGGTTTTGTCCACCGGCAACGACTCGCCTGTGAGCATCGATTCGTCCACCGCCGAGCTACCTTCTGCCACCCAGCCGTCCACGGGTACCCGGTCGCCGGGTTTCAACACTACCTGGTCACCCACCTGCAGCGCGGCTACCGGCACGAGCTGTTCGGACCCGTCGGCTTCGCGGCGGCGGGCTGTGGCCGGCGCTAAATGCATCAGCGCGCGCACCGCACTTGCAGCTCGCGCGGTAGCGCGCGCTTCCAGCCAGTGCCCCAAGCTGATGAGGGTGATGATGGCTGCTGATTCGAGGAAATACAGATGCCCGGTGCCGGTCAGCAACGCCCACAAGCTGTACCCATAGGCGGTGGTTGAGCCCAAGGCCACCAACGTGTCCATGTTGGACCGGCCAGCCTTAAGCTGCGTCCAAGCGCCTTGGTAAAACCGGGCGCCGGCCAACCCCTGCACCAAGCTGGCCAATAGGAATGCAACCCAGCCAAACCAGGGTTGGTGCCCCCAACCCAGCACCCACTCCCCGATCAGCAACGGCACTGTAGCTGGGATACCAATCCACAGGTTCCATTCCCACCCGGCTTGGCGTCGGCGGGGTGCCTGCAGTGCGTCTGGATGAGGCACCTGACCCGGGCCGGTGCCAGCGGATGGCGCAACGGGTCCTGAGGAAGGTGCGGCAGGTTGCTGCGGTTCGGGTAGTAGGCGGACGTCGTATCCGGCCCGTTTAACTGCCGCCAGCAGCTCCTGCGGCTGGGGCGCTGCGCCCTGGGCCCAATGCACTTCAGCTTGCCCGGTCTCCAAGCTCACCGTTGCGTGGCTGACCCCCGGCACGGCTTGAATGGCGTCTGTGACCCGGCGAGCGCAGTTGCTGCAGCTCATGCCTCGAACGGCCAGTACAGTTCGAGGCGGCGCCGCATCTAGTGCGGCGGCCGAATTGGGCTTGGGGCCGGCTGGCTCCATCTCGTCCAAAAAATAGTGGCTTGGCAGCGGCTCGTCATGTTGATTAGTGCAACCACGACGCTCGTGTTGTCCATGAACCGAACCCAGTGCACGGTGGCAGGGTTAGTATGGCTGAGCTGCTTAGTGGCGGCAGTGGCTGCCCAGCCCAGCCCAGCACCGCCAGATCGCCCGGTGGAAGTGGCTCCGGGGATTTTCCAGATTGGTTATCTGACGCATCCGCGGTTGACCGAATGTTCGGGTGTAGTGGCCAGCCGCCGGCATCCGGGTGTATTCTGGGTGCACACCGACGGTGGGGGGCCCAAGAAACAAGTGCTGTTTGCCGTCCGACGCACCGGCCAGCCCATCAAGGAATACCGTGTCGTGGGCGCGATGCTGCAAGACTGGGAAGACATTGCCCTAGATGATGCGGGGCGCATTTACCTGGCAGACACGGGCAACAATGATGCCCAACGCCAGCAAGTGGCGGTGTATGAAGTGGACGAACCGGACCCAAACGGTTTTGGCTCGACGGTGCAGATCAATCGCACCTGGCCACTGCGGTTTCCCGCAAAGCCGTTGGATTGCGAAGCGCTGTTTGTCTGGCAAGGCTACGGCTATCTGATTGCCAAACTGTCCGATGACCGGCGCGCTGAGCTGTACCGATTCGCCCTCACCAATGCCGGGTCGGTCCAATTGCTGGAATGGGTGGCCCGGCTACCGATTACCTCGCCGGTGACCGGTGCGGACCTTTCAGCCGACGGCCAGCGCTTGGCAGTGGTGGCCAAGGCTGGGGCATGGCTGTTCGACATCAACGGTGACCCAGCCCGGGCCGGTCGAGCTCCTTGGCGCCGTGCCCGGTTCAAAGACCAACGCATTGAAGGCTGCTGTTTTGTCCAAGAGGGCTTGCTGGTGACTGCCGAAACGCGTCAGGTTTACCTGTTCACTGACGCAGCCTTTGGTGGGCACAGACCCTGAATTGGATCGCGCCAGCCACGCGCCCAACCGCACGATGGGCATAGCCGCGCCCCAAACTTTGGGTCCTTCCTAAAGGCCAAGACTTGCTCCAGACCTCGGCGCCAACACATTTGGCCCGCGCATGAACGCTGCGGTAAGCCTTGGGCTAACATTGATCATTGCGTTGGCGCAGCCAGCCTGTGCGGCTGAGCACGGCAGAGCCGCCTGGTTCAATCACGCGCTGGTCGGCATGGAAATCGGCCCGACCGGCGCGCAATTCGGCTCCAGCGACACCAACGACGCCCGTTACTGCGCGCGCTTTGACGGGCGCGCGATTGTGCGCCAGGCCGTGGCGGCGCAGGCCCAGTATCTGGTGCTGTGGGTGCGCGACGGCGATTACGCCTACTACAACTCGAAGCTCCTGCTCAAGGCGCCCGGCCTGGGCCAGCGCGACCCGCTGGCTGAAGCGGTCGAAGAGGCGCGCCGGCACCACCTGCCGATCATCGCTTACTGCGTAGTGCAACAGGGCGGCCATTTCCTGCGGGCGCATCCGGAGTGGGAAATGCGCGACCCGGACGGCCGGCGCATCGGCCGGTTCTGCTACAACTCGGGCTATCTGGAGGCGATGAAACAAATCGTGGCCGAGCAACTGACCTACGGCATTGCAGGCTTTCACATGGACATGCTGGATCAGGGCTTCGGCCCACCTTACGGCTGCTGGTGCGAGGCTTGCCGCGCGCAGTTCCAGCGGGACTTCGGTCACCCCATGCCGAAAGGCCCCACTTGGGACGCGGCCTGGGACGACATGCTCGAGTTCCGCTACCGCTCCAGTGAACGGTTCATGAAAGCGCTGGCGGCCCACATCAAGGCCATCAACCCGGCGGCCTCGGTGGACTTCAATTATCACGGCAACCCGCCGTTCAGTTTCGAGGTGGGCCAGCGACCAGTTCAACACGCCGGCCTTGGCGACTTCATCACCGGCGAGACGGGCGTGTGGGGCTTCAGCGCGTTGACGGTGGGGCTGAACGCCGAGTTTTACCGGGCAGCCGTGCCGCACCAGCGCGTCCAGGTGGCCATGCAACGCGGCGTGCGGATGTATCACGACCAAACCACTCGCCCGCTCAATGACCTGCGCTGGGAACTGCTCACTTTGCTGGCGCACGGGGCGTTTGTGACGGTGGTGGACAAGACCGGCTTCGATGGCTGGCTGGATCCGGTGGCCTATGAGCGCATCGGCGCGGCCTTCAAAGAAGCGCGGGCCAAACGCGAGCATTTCGGCCACCGGCCGGTGGCCGAGGTGGGCCTGTGGTTCAGCAGCCGCACCCGCGACTGGGTGGGGCGCGAGAGGCCGGCGGACTACTTCCAGAGCTTCCTGGGCGCGCACAAGGCGCTGGTCTATGAACACATCCCTTACGGGGTGGTGCTGGAGGAGAACGTCACGTCGGACACGCTGAAGCAATTCCCGGTGGTGCTGTTGCCCAATGTCGGGATTCTGTCCGAGCGCGAAGTGGTTTTGCTGCGCCGCTACGTGCAAGAAGGCGGCAAGCTGCTCATCACGGGCCAAAGCGGCCAGTTCGACCGGCTGGGCCGGCCGCTAGCCGAGTCGGTTTTGAGCGACCTGATCGGCGCCAAGCTCAAGGGCCGGCTGCAGTCCTTGGACAACTGGGTGCGGTTTGGCTCCACCGAAACGGATGTCCGCGCCGGACACTTTGCGCCGGCGGTGCGGCCGGACTGGCCCTTCCTGGTCAAAGGTCCGGCCACGGTTTACGAACCGACCAGTGCTCAAGCCATCGGCCAACTGCTCAAGCCATATCGCACCACCCGCCAAATCGAAGGCAAGGAAGGCACCGACTGGCCGATGAGCGCCGAGGCGCCCGTTGGCCCGGCGGTGCTGGTGAACCCGGCCGGGCGCGGCCTGGTGCTGACGTTTGCCGGTTCACCCGACTTCGCCACCGCCAGCGAGCATCACATCATCGAAGCGCGCAAGCTGCTGCGCCACGCCGTGCGGTTCCTCAACCCCCAACCCCGCCTCGAGATCACCGCCCCGGCCAATGTCGAGGCGGTTGTCACTGACGATCCGGCCAACCGCCTCTTGCGGGTCCATCTCTTGGGCTACAACTCGCCACCCCAGACCATCCCGGCCCAGAACCGGCCCTACGTGTTGCCCCGGCCCATCGAGGATCCGCCCATGTATCGGGCCACTGTTCGATCCGGCCAGCCGTTGAAGCGGGTCCGCGCCTGCAATCCGTCCACCGCGCTGAAACGGCGGGCCAACACGGTGGAGGTCACGGTGAACGACGTGCACGAAGTGCTGCTGCTGAGCTATTGAGACCGATGAGCTGGGGACTGGACCGGCGGGATGGTTTGGCACTGGGCGCGCCCGGGCTAAAGCGGTAGCCGCCGGCGTAAGCCGGCGGATTGATCTGCCAGATTGCGCTGGGTCCGCCGCCTTACGGCGGCGGCTACGGGTATGGACGAAATCGGTAGCCGCCGAGGTGAGTCGGCGGAGCAGTGGGTAGCCGCCGGCGTAAGCCGGCGGATGATCTGCCAGATTGCGCTGGATCCGCCGCCTTACGGCGGCGGCTACGGGCACCCAACAGTTGGTAGCCGCCGGCGTAAGCCGGCGGATGATCTGCCAGATCGCGCTGGGTCCGCCGCCTTACGGCGGCGGCTACGGGCACCCAACAGTTGGTAGCCGCCGGCGTGAGCCGGCAGAAGGGTTCAAACTGAGATGCGCCTGTTCAACTAGTAGCGCCAGTTTTCGACCCAATGCCACGAACTTTTCATCTTGCAGAAGTGCTGGATGATCCGGCGGTACGTTTGAAACCCACGTGTAGTCTTTGCGGGTGCAATGGCTGCTTACATCCGGTGCGGCGCGCGCCCGCACCGCGGCTTGCTGGCCTGCACTGGTGGGCAGGCTCTTGGCCCTGGAGGCTCTGCCCTCGCTGGGCAAGAAATCC
>Ga0078972_1016321_pt1 | contig 11038 bp, 12 predicted proteins | sample YelNatPaOPGAMG01_FD_67568 | JGI IMG/M metagenome (GOLD analysis project Ga0078972, IMG submission 67568) | Hot spring thermophilic microbial communities from Obsidian Pool, Yellowstone National Park, USA - OP-RAMG-01 (SPADES assembly) (version 2) | ecosystem: Environmental > Aquatic > Thermal...
ATTGTTTTGTTTATCGCTTCTAGGTTGTCTTTGGTTTCGTTCATATGGTGCGTTATATTTTTAAGCTCAAAGTTGAATTTAGCGTTAAAAACGGAAGTTTTTGTTGCATTTGTAATAAGTTCATTAAAAACTGATTTTGAAAAACTAGTTATTATATTTATAAAATTACCAACAGCATAACAAAAAACAGGTATTGTGTAATCTTTAGTTAAATCATGTTTTTCATTTTTTAACAAATCCGTATATTCTTTATTTGTTTTATTGGTAGGTCCAATAATAACCGTGTAGTAGTACCAAAAATTAGTTAAAGCAAATATTGTTGTAGCAGCACTAAATGTAAACATAAAATATTGATTCACAAATGTCCTAAAAAATAAATACCCAACTGCGCCACCAGCAAAATATAAGAAAAATGTTACAACCGTGAAAATGATAAGTTTTCTGATCATTCTAAATTACCTCCTTAATTACGATTTTGTTTCTGCCAGAGTTCTTTGCCTGATATAGTGATTCATCAACACTTTTATAAACTTCAGTAAATTTTTCTTTACTTAAATGGTTTGCCAATACAATGCCGCAGCTGACAGTATAGCTAAACGCACAGCAAGAAATGTTGATTTTATTATTTTCTGTTGCTTGTCTAATGCGTTCTGCAATATCGTAGGCATGCTCTTTGTCGTCAATAACTACTAAAAATTCTTCTCCACCCATTCTAACAACTAAATCATTATCTCTTAGGTTATTTTTTAAGATTCTTGCGAATTCTTTTAAAGCTATATCTCCAACATCGTGACCGTATGTATCATTAATTGATTTAAAATGGTCTATATCAAACAACAGAACTGCACATTCGGGCAAACTGCACGTATTTAACCACATATCTAAATAATGTCGGTTGTAAAGTTCAGTTAGCTGATCATTAAAAATCATTTGGTTGAAATCATAAAGCACGCTGTTTTCATCTATATTAGCACCTTTGGACAAAATAACTTGTTTAACAAAAGAATTAGCAAAAAACACCGATGAATTCATATCTTTTTGCAAAAATTCTAAAGCATATATAAAAGCAGATGCAAAAGCGTCCCCTGCACCTGAAAAACTCTCAATTTTGTTATAGTCTAGTCTCACTGGTTCAAATATTTGCACTTTGCTGTTTATCCAAATATCTGTACCGTATTTGTCTTTTGTTACAACGAATATTGTGTTTGGATTATTTGCAGACAAATATTCCATATCATTTACCCCAAATGCCTTTAACAAAGCTATTATTTCAAATCTATTACCAAAAACAGCTTTGATTTTCTGATTAGGCAAAATTTTAGCAAGTTTAGTAATTTTAGACTCAGAAACGCCTGATATATAAACTATTTCAAATATGTTTAATGCATCTTGTATGGTTTGTAAAGAATTATTTAAATCTAAAAAACACAGTTTCGGAACATTCTTGTCTGGTATCAAAAAAGATAAATTAACATCTTCAATAGGTGTAGAATTTACCGCAAAAGCAAGGTCTTTATTTTTTCTAAAAGCAATAAAACCTGATTCGCTTTTTATTTCTGGCATTAAAACTACTTTATTTGTAAGCAAACCTGATTCTTTTATTTTTTGTAGAACTAGGCTTGTAAATAGTGAATTTTCTTTTAAAGCAGTAACAAAATCTACATTAAGCCCAAGCTGTTTAAGGTTACACGCTATATTGTAAGCTGTGCCACCAACGGATATAGTAAAAGTACCACGCCTATCCATACCAAAGGTTTCATTTGTATCAACATAAATATCTAAGTGAGCCGAACCGATACAATAAATATCAGAATTTGCTGGCATTACAAATCCTTAAATTCTTTTCTACTTAATGCAAAAAAGTGCAGGTTGGAATTATAACTCAAAAATGCAAACAAATATGCCTGCATGCTTTACAACATGCAGGCAGAAAAAATTCACTAGTAAATCATTTGCTTGGTTTTGGTTTTTGGCCTTTTTTGCCCATTTCAATGCCTCCTTATATAAAACAATATTGAGAACAAACTTATTGGTCACTGCTTTTTTCCGTTTGCACAAAGTAATTAAATGCACTAAATGTTTTAACTGTAGCGGCAAATCTTCCTATCTTTTCAAAAGAAAACTTGCCGTCAGTTTTTACACCTGTATTAACATCTACACCATATGGACGAACAGATTCTAAAGCATTAAGTATATTCTCTGGCGTTAAACCGCCTGCCAAAATAAGCGGTTTATTAATTAGCCTTGCTATTTTTGCTGAAACACTCCAATCGTGAGTTTGACCTGTGCCGCCTAATCTATCTTTTGTTTTTGTATCCGTAAATACTGCATCAACATGATCAGATAATTCTAATGCCCTATCTATTGCATTAGGTAAGTTTGCATGAACAATACCTATAAACCTAATGAACGGAAAGGTTGATTTTAAAATCTTAATAGTATTTACGCTAATATCTGTGCTGTGTAGTTGAACTGCCGTAGGTTTTGTAATATTAATCAAATCAATAATCTTGTTCTCACTTGTGTAGTGAGTAATGAGTGTTTTGCAAACAAAAGGCGGTAGGGATAAAAATATTTCTCTTGCTAACTGTGGTTCTACTTCGTCTCCGCTTGTATGTGTAACACCTACCACTAGCCCAATAGCATCTGCACCAAAGCGAACGGCATTTAAAGCATCGTGCTTTGTTTTTAAACCTGCAATTTGAACCTTAACATTCATCAAAACCTCCTAACCAACTAAAAATGATAAAAACCAAAAACGGCTGCAGTGTAAACTGCAACCGTTGGAAAAAGTTAGGCAAGTTTTGTAACGGCTTTTTTGAGCGTTCCACCTACTCTAAAAATAGGTATTAGTTTTGCTGGAATAGTTATAGTTTTTCCTGTCTGCGGATTTCTTCCTTGTCTGGCTTGTCTTTTTGATAACGAGAACTTACCAAAGCCAGTAATGTTGACTTCAGTACCATTCTGTAGTGATTCAGTTACTACGTTAATGAATCCGTTAACAACTTTTTCAACTTCCTTTTTTGGAAGAGCAGTTGCTTTTGTGATCTGTTCGATCAGGTCTCCTTTACCTAAAGTTTTCGTTTCTGCCATAATACCTCCTAAAAATAAAATTTTTTGCAAGTTTTAACCTGCTGCATAATGTAGAAAAGTGCAGGTTGGAGAAGATAAAATTTCCTGCGGATTGTTGCTCCGCAGGAAATATATAAAACATATAAAAAAGGGGGGTTACTTAATTCCCAAAACTTGCTTTAGTTCAACAATGTTTGCGCCCACTATCATCTTGCCGTCAGACGTAAAAAATGTAGGAGTGCCCGATAAACCCAGCTTTGTATCTATTTTTTGGGCTTTAGTGAGTAATTCTTTTGCTTGTGGGCATACATTAGCTTTACCATAGTCGCCTTTTATGTAATCTGCAAAGTTTAGCTTAGAGCAAATAAAACTTGCTGCCTTATCGTAAGCAGGTTGCCCGTGAACAATAAACGGCATGATTTTTATAGTGTAGTGAGACTCATCAGCAAGCTTTTGCAAATGCGGTTCAATCATGTGGCAGAATGGGCATAATGGATCTACAAAAGCATAAAGAATTTTGCCATTGGGCTTTGGTGGAGTGTATGTTGCTATAGCAATGGAGTTAAGTTCATTTTTTACACTTGCAAAATTCTTTTCAGTCGCTGCCTGTTGAATTGCCATTAATTCAGTGCCCGTAACATTTTGTTTGTTTTGAAACAATGTGCCGATAATTATGCCTTTGTCTCCTAGAGTAAACACAGGAACAAATTGCTCTTGCCCCATAGGTGTTTGAACCTGCATAATTATTGAGCACACCTGCGGAGTGATTTCTTGCTGCTTGTATATTTTTGGGTTTTTCATCATAAAAGGCAGTTGGTTTTCTAACTGTTTCACTGTGTAATTACATGCAGCATGAGCTGTACCAAAGCCCACTAAGCCGAGTAGTGAAGCTCCAGCCAGTAAAGAAATAAACGTTTTTTTCATTAAAATAACCTCCTTTAAAAATCGATATCTTCTTCTTTTGCATTATCAGAACCAGATGATTTACCGTTTTCCTTTGGCTTATCAGCAGGGTTAGAAAGAACAATTCTGTAGTCAGGTTGGTTGTCTTTATCCTTTTTTTTGTTCTTAAAAACGGCTATGCTAATTGATCCTAAAGCACCTAAATCAAGTTCTCCTGACATCATCTTTTCTTTTTTGCCGTCTTTTTCAAAATCCCTAAGCCACAAAGCGCCGATAGTCTTTGCCATTTTTAAAACCTCCTAAAATTATCTTTTTTTGTTTTAATATAAATAAGTGCACTCAAACCAGCAAAAACTAGCATCACAGTAGCTAATACAGCCGCCGAATTAAAAACAATTTTTTGATACATCCAAAAAACCTCCTAAATTTTTTTTACAGGTTTTTAACCTGCTACTTAATGTAAAAAAGTGCAGGTTGGGGTTATTTTTTGAGTTCTTTTTTTATTTGATCCATTCCAATGACAGTAACCCTAACATCGTCTCTAAACATCCTGCTTCTCCTAACTATGCTAACGGTATATTTTAAGCCAAATCTCTTCACAAATCTTATATCGCTAGCGTATACAGGCCTTTTTAGTTCTTTTGCAAACTTGAGAATATCACTTAAATCACCGTCAACAGTTAAAAGATCAACGGTTAAGTTTTTGCCATAATATTTTGCTATCCATTCTCTTTGGAGTGGGTTCTTAATACTAAAAAACACAAGCGGCGGAAAATCGTAAGGAATATACTGCAAAACGTGGAATGTAAAACCCTTAGGATACAATATACCAACAACTTTGCCGTTAACTACTCTTGGAATATTAAAAGGCAAAGTATAAATGACATCATGAAGATAACTGTAGCTTTTCTGAGAAGGCGGTAAATATTTAGCATCTTTAGGAAAGTAATGTTCTGCCGATAATTTGCCTTCTTCTTGTAATTTTTGAATATTAATTTTTTTGGCTCTCTGCTGCATTTCTGTAAGCAGGTTTGGCTCAACGATAGGGTAAGTTGCGCCGTTAAACAAGCCAGCAAAAGAACTAGGTACACAAAAAAAAGCCAAAATAAACAAAACAATAAAAATATAACTAATTTTTTTCAATTTCTTCATCTTTTTTTACCTCTTCAAATTTTTGTTTTATGTATTGGTCAAGTCTGTTCATGTATTTACTGTCAGTTTGAATATCAGTAGACTTAAGTTTGTTTTCTGTGTCAATAGAACAAACATCCGGCATAACAGGAGTTTTTTCAACAGATTCTTGTGATTGATTATCGTCTTCTTCGCTGTCTGGTTTGTTCTTTTTTCTAAAAACAACATTTTTGAGAATTTCAAGTATTGTGATCATTTAGACCCCCTACAAATTTTAGTCCTAAATAAGGTTTTTGATTAATAGTTTGAATTCTTACAACATCGGCAAACATCACCATTTTTGTGTTATTTAAAACAAATTCTAATGCAATTCGCTGTCCAATAGCAAAACAAGCATCAATTTGTATCAATGCCCCAGAGTTATTTATGTTAACTATGGTGGCATCATATTTTGCCTCATTTACAAATACTAAAGCGGGTATGTTTACTTGAATTCTGTCTTCTCTTCTCATATCAATTTTATAATATTTCGTTTCTCTTTTGATTTTGAGTAAATTATCTTTAAACTCTACTACGTTTGCATCAAAACCGTACCTTTTGCCGTCTTTAACAAAGGTAATTTCCATTTGTCCTTTAGGTAAATACAAATTACCCTTGCTGTCGTGGATAGGAACTATGTATAAATAAGATTGATTTTGAGTTTTAAAAACAAAAGAATAATAAACATTATTATCTTGATAAATTTGCAGGTTGTAATTAGTTATATCCGTGTGTTCCAAATTCTCTAAATCTATATCATAGTACTCTTCATCGTTCAAATGGTTAGTTATGTGGTTAACATAGTCATTGAGTATAGTCATCGTTCTTTTGCTGTTAACAGCTATATCTTCGGTTTTGAGTTCTACTGTTCTTTCACTAGAAACAGCTGAACAATTTAGATAATCATCTTCGTTTCTTTTTCTTTTGTTAACAATCTTTCTGTTATCTGCCACCTTAACCTCCAAAAATAGAATTTTCTGTCTCACGAACCGCTAAACCAAACCCATGCCAATCTACGGCAAGAATGCCAAACCAAGCAACAACAAAACCTGCAAATACGTCAATTAAGTAATGACCGCCAATTGGGATAGCTGATACAATCATTCCTACGCCAAAAAAGTAAAAAATATATCTAATAACACGTGCAAATTTTCTTGCAAAATACATTAATCCTGTTGCAAGAACCACATGGTAAGACGGAAATGCAACAATACCCGTCATATAGTAATAGCCTTGACTATTTTTAATTGCATTGAAGCCATCTACAGAATGCAACCCAAAAGTAAAAATGCCTGTTTTATTTACTGCTGCCATTAGCGAAGGTATATAGCCGTTTTCAACAAATGAGTAATGTGAACTTGGTCCAGCAACAGGATAAAGCCAAAAAATAATCATTGTTATAGCAGCAGTAACAATCATAAACTCAACAAAATGCCAAATATTGCTGATATTATTTTCAACAAGGCTAACGGCTATTAAAACAAAAGGCAAAACCGCTATTGATTCATAAAGGAATTTTAAAAAAGCAGGTAAAAAGCTTACTTTTGCAATATAAGATGTTACTTGCTGCCAGTTAAAACCAAAAAACAGCTTATCTAGTTTTGTTAACATATCAGGATTGGCTAAATGGTTACCCCATACAGCACAGTAGCTTATTATTATGCCAAATGTAGAAAATAAGGATAATAAAGCCATAAACTGCAAGTATAGTAAAACCATTCTAGCTACGTCGTAATATCTAGTTTTTTTAAAAACTTGTTTTAAGAGTTCAGACAAAACAATTATTACAATGCATGTGCTGAATGCTGATCTCCAATAAACAACCTTAAAGCCATTCAGCAAACCGTGAATTAAAAAAATAAAAAGAACTGCAAAGGATAAAAAAGTAATAATAAAATGCCTGTTGAAAAGGATTTTTTTAACACTTACCATATTTTATAACCTTTTCCAATTATGCTTTTATAAGAAGCCAAACCCCAATACCTTGAATCATAAGCATCCCAAGCAGTTCCCATAGCATAGAAATAGCCTTTTGGTATTACTTCGTTGTATTCAACATGCTTTGGACAATGTGGATTTAGTAATGGATTGCAAGCATAACCTAACGGCCTGTTATCGCAGAAATAAGCATAGCCTTTGCTTGTTTGTTTACTAACCAAATGCTGACCAGGAGTACAACCAACTATTTTAATAAACGCAGAACCCTTAGGATAAAGATAGCTGCCTTTAAAACTAAAGGCTACATAATCACCATCTTTAATGTTTTTATTAAGCCTATTAATATAGAAATATTTACCTTGAATACATGTTTCAGTGTTAATACCAAAATACCCCACTGTTCTAGAATAAATGTTAGCTAAAATAGGAATTACCAAAATGGCAATTCCTATCAAGAATGTACGTTTAGAATTATTTTGTTGAATTTGCATTTTTAACAAAATCACTTGTAATGTCTTTGACGTATGGTGAGTTTCCAACACTTGCACCAGTAACTAAAACAATTCCTTTTTTTGCATAAGAGTTGATATAGCTTGATAGCTGATTCATATAGGCACTGATTTCAGCTTTCATATCTTTGCTTGGATGCTTCATTATCTCAACTTCTTTCTGCTGAATTACTGTTGATAAATCAAAGCTGTAAAACTTAGGAATTTTTGACTGCTCCATTTTTGCATAACCGCCTATCATTGCAGCACTTATAATGATACTTACAAAAGCCGAAATAATAGCATGAAACAAAAGCCCACGCTGTTGTTTAGAACCACCAGAACCACCATTTACTTGACTAACTGATTCCTCTTCTCTCTCAGCTTCTTTTTCTAACTGTTCTTCCTTGTCCTCTGCCACAAATACCTCCTAAAGATAAAAATTTACAGCAGGATTTTAAGCCTGCTGTATAATGCAAAAAAGTGCAGGTTGGAAAGTTATTATTATTACTCGCCTGAATATCCCTGTTGAAGTTTATTTACTGCGTTGTTTATGCCATTATTGATGTTGTTCTGTATATTGGGCATGAATGTTTGTTCTATATATGTGTAGTATTCGCTTAAATTAATTTTGCTCCAATCAAGTGCTTGGAACTGTGTAGGAGTAAAGCCTTCACAATCTGGATTCTCTGCTGAACCCCAGCCTGCCTGCGGTAAGCTCTGATACCTACCTTGTTCTTGTATAATGCGGGCTAATACACCTTGAAAACAGCAGTAAGCTTGATCTGATTGCAAACAAATACCTAAAAACTTGGCGGTGCAGTATGTTCCTACGTAATGACAAAAACCAGCGGCTTTTTTCTGCTGAAGTTCTTGTTCGTTCTGCCAACAATTACCTAATCCTAGCCAATCTTTTGATGAAGAACAGCAATTTGCAAAACCGTCTTCTATACCTGGCAGCCTGCAGTCAAAGGTTTGACCGTTAAATATGTAAATAGTTCCTAAGCAGCCCTGATCGGTTACCGTACCGTTGTTAGTTGGGTTGTTGTTCTGGTTTGTAGGCACTTGCTGAATAGAGTTAGCCACGTTTGAGCATGTAAGCGTTGAACAGGAGTAACCGCCTTGTCCGTTAGGCATACACTGATAATTACCTAAAGGGCATTGTAAACCGAACGTTATGGTTGGTGCAATATAACAAAAACCATCTGCTTGAGAATATACACCACCCGTAGGGCATACAGGAGTGGCTGTGGTAGTGCACTGACCTGTTGATGAGTTGTAAGTTCCACCGCTTGGGCAAGAACCTATACAGCTTGTGGTACAAGCACTCTGCGTGCTGTATGAGCTACCGTTTAAAGAGCAAACCCAGTCGGTTGTAGTGGTAGTGTTTGTTGTGCATGATTGACTTTCTGTACAACTTGGCGGACTACCAGAACAGCTGTAGTTGCCAAGAGGGCAGGAGTAGGAGTAGGAGGAGGGGGTGGAAATGTTTTGAACAGAAAAATTAGCAGAATATTCACTGTTTATTTGATAAAAGTCCCAAACGACTGTTCCTTGACCAGTTTGTCCAACAGAAAGATGTGAAGGATATTGATATGGATTTATATATGTGCCTTGGAATAAAGCCGTTTTACAAGAATAAACATCATTCTTATTAGTATCAGTAGGAGAAGACCAAGAATTAATTATATTACAATTACTATCAAACTGAACTAAAGGAGAACAGCCCTCATAATCACAAGCATTATAAGTAGCATTTGCATTAAAAGTCACATTAGTAGTAATTGAATTTATATAAGTATGATTTATATAATAATAGTCTAAAAAATCGCAAAGATCATGGGCATCACACGGGTAAGAATTACCATTGGCACAATAAACCTCATACGGACCGGCACAATCTATATAATAATGACTAGTTATTTGCAGCGTACATGTCGTATACACCGGACTTGCACTACATTGTGCCGTCTGCATACAATTATCATTGCATGTTGTTAGATCCGAATAAGTATTGCCATTTATAGGGCACTGATAATCTGTAGTTTGAACTTGACTGGAAGAGCATGTTCCTTGTGCTGGTGTATAAGTGCACTGACCTGTTGATGAATTATAGTTATACCCGCTTGGGCAACTCATACTCACTGCTGCAGTGCAGGCATTCTCAGATGCATTGTAGGTATATCCGCTTGGGCAGGTTGCATTGTAGCCGTAAGGCTGTGGGCTTAAGTTAGCACTCCAGCTTGTGCTTGTTGTAAGCACGGTTGAGCCTGATGAGTTGACAACAGATAAAACAGTACCTGTTAGATTGCCTGAATCGCTGCAGCCCGGACAGTTATTCATAACAGCTATAAAAAAGTTAGTTAAACCGCCGTTGCTTGTGTAAGACAATGCGGTAGGTGTAATGCCGTTAGCCGTACCTACTTGAGTGCCGTTTATAAAGAGCCAGCCGTCATCATCTGCACCAAAGTTAAGAGTGTATGTTCCAGCAGGCAGGTTAGCTTGATAGTTGTAAAAAGACATATAGCCGTTGTTTATACCATTGCCGCCTACTGTGCTGATAGCATTTGCATATGGGTATGCTGTTGGAGTTATTGAACTTGTATTAGTAAAATCATTGCCGCTTGCGCTTGGAGTGCATACAGACGAACCCAAAGGACACAGCCAACCGCTTGATGTTTGAATGCATTCTTGCATATCACTAGATGTAGGAGAACAAGGCTGTAACGGCGCAGAGCAAGCCTGTTCTGCTACATTGTATGAACCGGGTGATGCACAAGTACTGCTTGCCGCACAAACACCGTTGCTGTAAGTATATCCTGTAGGGCAGTTGTATGAACTTGGAGTTGTTGAACACATACCTTCGGTTGAGTTGTAAGTTCCGGGCAAAGGGCAAGAGTTAACGCCCGGTGCAACGCACTGACCGTTGGATAAAGTATAGCCTGTGGTGCAGGTTTGCTGAACCGCCGTAGAACACATATTTTCGGTTGAGTTGTAAGTGCCTGAACCCGGGCATGCATAACTAGATATAGGTGCAAGGCAAAGGCTGTTGCTTGAGTCATAAGTAAAGCCACTTGGGCAGTTGGCTTGTGGCTGCTCTATGCATACACCGTAAACACTGCTGTATGTTCCAGAGCCCGGACAAGTTATTGTAGCTTGAGCGGTGCATAAACCACCGTTCAGTGTATAGCCTGTAGGACAAGGAGACGCAGTTGAAACACACTGCCCACCGCTGAAGGAACCACCAGCAGGACATTGTATATTGGCTTGAGCGGCACATTGGTCTGCAACTAAGGTATTGTAGCTGTATTGAGAGTCAGGGCAGCTGTAGCTTGGAGATGCAACGCATTGATTTTGCCCGTTAACTAGCTCAGCTGAACCAGTATTGCACTGTGGAGATGGATAATCTTCGCAGTCATTGTTAGTTGAGTTGTAGGTATAACCAGCAGGGCAGCCATTGGTTGGGG
>Ga0078972_1016322_pt1 | contig 11037 bp, 13 predicted proteins | sample YelNatPaOPGAMG01_FD_67568 | JGI IMG/M metagenome (GOLD analysis project Ga0078972, IMG submission 67568) | Hot spring thermophilic microbial communities from Obsidian Pool, Yellowstone National Park, USA - OP-RAMG-01 (SPADES assembly) (version 2) | ecosystem: Environmental > Aquatic > Thermal...
AAAAATAATTTGCTTTGGAAGCTCAGGAATGTGGACCGAACTCACTGTCCAGTAAAAGATAATCTGCCTTCTTCTCCTCCAGAACACTACCGCCATTTCTCTCTTTTCCTTTGTCTCGATCAGGACTCGGGAGAACTGCTCGTCGACTTTTACCAGCTTTTCTGGGGCCCGTAATGCTCTAGGGTAAATCAGATTGCTTTCTGCATTCTGGGTTTCCTCTGCCCACTTCTTGAGTTCTTCGTTATGCTGTTTATTGTGCTCAACCCAAAAGGTCAGAATTATTTTAAGCCTTTCTTTTCAACAGTCGTGAACCTTTTTAGAATACCCTCGACCTTCGCCCGAAATACGCCTTCAAGAACGGCACCAAAATTTTATTCTCCTTTGCCCTCTAATGTCCTTAAGGCCCGCATTAATACATCACTCGCTTTGTCCATCTGCTGCGATGCCTCCAATATGTCAACACAATTTTCAGTCTCTCCAAGTCCTTTGGCCTTCTCTGTCCATTCCCTGAACTCCTGGCTGCGCTCTTTATTATACTCAATCCAATAGTTTAGCAGTATCTTAATTTTTTCTCGTTCAGCACTGCGCATTGATGACCTCTCCTTTTTTATCTCCTCAGGTCCCTCTTCCAGATTTTTAAGCCTTTGGACCATCCTGATGGCATGGAATCAAGAGGCAAATGGCCCTTTTGATTTCATAATGACTCCTTAGACAAGTCTTTGATCACCAGAAAGAGTACAAGCTTCCCCAGGGCTGAAAACAAGTAGAGTAAGTGAAGACGAGAAGCCGACTAAAGAAGAAAGCAAATCCTATGGATTAAAATTTTTACTATATCACCTTCTTCCACGTACTGATCATCGACCATCTCACCCTTTACCGATACCAGGGATGACCTCCATCAGACTCAACCTGTTTTGCCTCAAGGCAGGCGTGTTTGCATCCATTGACAATAAGAACCATATCAACAGTCCTTTCTTTCTCGGTCGTGAGATCCACCTCTAGGCTCATCTTTTTGAGACTCTCTCTCAGATCCATCACTATCCTGGATCTGTCTATCTCAGGATTACATCCGCCGCAATACCTTACGCCGATGGTGAACATGGATTCTAACTGATCGAAAGGACAGGTCATCAGTGGATTTGTGCTCTTCGCTCTTCTATCTTTTTCCTGACCTCACCCAATACGTCTTTTCATCCTTACCGACGATGGTTTCGAAGTCGCTATCCTTTTTTATGCCTGCTATGGTCTCGGCAAGTTCTATCTTCTTTTCTACCCCGCTTCTCCTTTCAATCATGATCTTTTGGGGTGCAGGAGAACCTGCTCCATGCATGGCCTCGGGAAGCCCTGCCCCGACAGACATATTCTCTACCAACCTTAACATCTTAATGATATCCCGAGGCGAAAATCCATCCTTGCCAGAAAAACATTCCTCCAAAATTTTTCCCGACTCAGGGTTATCGAGGTCCTTCTCCGATGGCAATGTGATAATCTTTCCGCCCGCTATGTCTTGGCCCAACCTCATCCATTCATAGACCATCCTTGTGATGTTTAGTTTGGTCACATTCGCTAAGAGCGGATTGATGTGATATGTGCCGGAAGGAGTTCTGTATCCTTCATAGGAACAGGCTAAGGTGCAGGACCAGCAGGTCTCTGCCATGGCGATCATCTCTGTAAGTTTATCAACGATGTGGGATGCTTTGCCGATGCCGTGGGCCTCCGCAATCCAACTCGATGCGCCTATGACCACATCAGCCAGCCCTACCTTGCAACCCCCGTAGTTACTCCTGTGGTATCCAGCAAAGGTCTCTACAAGTTCGGTCGTAAAATCATACTCACCTGCCATGAACACCCTTTCCCAAGGCACGAAAACATCCCTGAAGATGATCACCGCCTCCCCCCCCACGATGCCATACTTTGGATTCCCGGCATCGAGCACCCCGTCCAATCGCCTGGTATCATTCGTCTGCCTGCTGAAAACGAACGTAACGCCCTTTGTATCAACGGGAACAGCGAAAGAAACGGAATAATCCTTATCCTCTCCGGTCATCGTCCTGGTGGGCATCGTAATGATCTCGTGGCTGTTGATAGCACCCGTGATGTGGGCCTTTGTCCCGGAAACGATGATCCCATCCTTCAATCTTTCCTTTATGTGGAGGTAGACATCAGGATGCTTCTGCTTACTAGGACGAAGGCCTCTATCGCCCCTGGCATCCGTCATGGCCCCTGCAGGCATCCAATCGTTTTTTTGCACCTCCAGCAGGTATTTCTTGAATCGCTCATGGTAATCAGTCCCATATTTTTGATCGATGTCATAAGTGGTAACGTAGATAGCATTCAGGCCGTCTAAACCAACACAACGCTGGAAACAGGTGCCGGTCTTTTGACCGAGAAGCCTCATCATCCTCACTTTTTTGACCAGATCATCGATCCCATGGTGGACATGCGTAAATCGGTTAATCTTTTCGCCTGTTAAATGAGAGGTAGCGGTCATGATCTCTTCATATTCAGGATGATGTGCCAACTCATACGTCATCGCCGCTGCATGAAGATGGGGCTGAAACATTGGCTCGTCAACGATAGACTTGATTTTCTGGCCAAAAAAATAGACATCCGGGTTAAGGGCCCGGAGGGATTCGACGTACTCCCTTCCAGTCATCATGCGCATTTTTTCTACCTCCTTATAGCCCCATCGCTTCGTAAGCGGGGCATTTTAAAAGGTCCTTCCAGCGTCTCCTTTACGATCAAATCCTTCAGCAGGCAATGAGATTGCTCCTTGAGGACATACCTCAACACAATTTCCACAGCCGATGCAGCGCCGGGCATCAATCCATGCGATCCTCTGGACAACAATTGCCCCAGCAGGACAGTTAGCTTCGCACAAGCCACACCCCAGACATCTCTCAGGCTCAACAAAGGCTTTGGAGAGAGAAGGTCTGGGCCTATGTTTAACTTCTCTGACTCGCCTCTCTAAAAAGGAGAGTTGAGATTCGAGCGACTGCAACCTAACTTTAAGGATTTGTAATTCTTTATTCCGCTCCATTTCTCTTATCCTTAATATTTCATGGCTAACTGATAGCCAGCCTGCATAGCGGCAAAAATATCTTTCACCTCCCTGGCATCGCCGATAATTTCTATCTTGGAGACACTCTTACGGATTTCTTCATCCGGGGCCGGAGCCGATACCATGCCTGATGCCAAAACAACCGTCTGGAAAGGATCGAGGAACTTCCTAATGCCATCCTGTTCTATCTCAACCGTATCCTGAGTGAAGGACTTGACAGCAGTATGAGGCATCAAGGTCACCTTTGGCATCTTCCCTATCCTCATCAAGGTCAGGTTCCTGGTAATCATTTCCATCATGCCCCCGATAGGGTCTGTCCGCTTTGTGGCTACCACCTCATATCCCCCTTCTCCTAATTTCTCGACAATTTCAATACCTATTCTTCCAGCCCCAATTAAAAGAACTCTCCGGCCACGAACCTCCTTTTTACCAGTGAAAAATTCTAAGGCTGTGATAATATACTGATTGCTGAGTCCTGGGATATCAGGGATATTTTGTAAAGGGCCCGTTGCCCATACAAGAAGATCCGGCTGAAGCTCTTTAACAAGGACCGCATCTACAGTCCTATTAAAAATGACCGAAGCTATGTTTTCCTTTACAGCGTGGACCAAACTCTCTAACCCTTCTTTCATGCTCTTCTTGCCTGTGGCCTGCCAGGCGAAAGCGAATTGCCCTCCGAGATGATCTAACTTCTCGACAAGGGTGACCTGGTGACCGCGCTTGGTCATGTGCAAGGCTGCACTCATACCAGCAGGGCCTCCTCCGGCGACGAGAACCGTCATGGGTTGAGGTGTTAATGCCAGAGGTGGCAAACCGATCTCCGGATTCAAGTTACAGCCCAGAGACTCTCCGCTCCTCACACGATGGAGACACCCCTGAAGGCAATAACCGCAATACATGATCTTTTCATCTTTTCCCTTTCTCCATTTTCCTATCAATTCCGTATCTGCAATCAGCGGCCTTCCGAGGGCAACCAGATCAGCGAGCTTGTTTTCCAAGATTTCCACAATCTTTTCCCTCCTCCCCATTCTACCCGCTGCGATGATTGGTAGTGAAGTCTGCGCACGGAGCCAGGACAAAGCATCTATCTGTGGTTTTTCGGGCAGACTACCGTGATGGAAATACCACGGAGGACTGAAACAGACATTTCCCATACCTACGTGCACGGCACTTATTCCCATCTCCTCTGCCAATTTCAGAAAGGGCAACAGATCCTCCTGGGTTATGCCAAACTCGGGCGACATCTCATTACCTGAAATTCTAACAATGCAGGGCACGTCCGGAGCGCCTTCTCTCACACTTGAGATGACCTCTCTTACAAATAGCAATCGGTTTTGACCATAGCGATCGTTCCTCTTGTTGATCTTGCCATTGAGAAATTGAGATAGGAGGTAGCCGTGACCCGCCTGGACTTCGATCAGATTGAAACCCGCCTCTACGGCCTTTTGCGCTGCTGATTTATAGCCTGCAATGATCCTCTTTATCTCCTCTTCACTCAATGGCTCCGACTCCTGGCCGCTCGCAGGGCAGGTTACGACTGAAGGGGCTTTAGGTTTGGTGCCTGTAACCCTGGGATTGGCGGCTGCGCCGGCATGGTTCAAATGCAGGCAAGCCAGGCGACCCTCTTTTTGAACCACATTGACAATCTTCTTGAGTTCTTTTGCGCTTTCAGGGAGATGAATACAAAGCTGTTTGGGATGCTCTCTCCCCTCCGCGGTAACAGAGACCGGCTCTAAGATAACCACTGCGGGGCCCTCTCTGGCAATTTGCCGGTAAAATTGGAGCTGTCTTTCCGTCACCGTGCCTTTGGGATTGCCATACGCAAGTTTAATGGGTGGAAACACGAACCGGTTCACCAACCTGGCAGTGCCAAGCTTGAATTCTTCGAACATCCTTTCCATGGGCAACTCCTTTCTTTAATGAATCATCGATGGAAAAAGCTCTTGATCCCTATGCTGGCCCACCTTTTCTCTTTTCGGCTTGCCTCTCTCCAATCCATTTCACTTTTTAGACTAAAGATATTTTATCCTCACCTTTTAAAAATTAATGAGATCAAAAAGATTGAAGCGTTTGCCAAAATGATCAGAGGACCTGCTGGAAATCCTGTAATTTTATAAAGCAAAATTCCCATAGAGGAAGATATTATTCCGATAATCATCGCCCCGAAGGCATATTGTGCCAAGTTTCGACTCAAATTTCTTGCACTGGATGCAGGGATTGCCACTAAAGCAGCGGTGAGGAGACCACCCACCATTTTCACTCCTAAGGCAACAATAATAGCAATTGAACCCAAATAAATGAGATTATATTTTCTGATGCCTATTTTCTCCGATTTGGCCAATTCTTCAGAAATATTGATCAAGACGATTTTGGAATAAATTTTCTTTACCACAGAGAAAAGAAGAAGGATTAAAATAACCGAAACCGCTGCTTCTGCAAAACTCACTTTTGTAATATCCCCTACCAAGGCTGCCTCTGCCTGCTTAATGGGCAAAAGCAAAAAAGCAATAGCCACCCCAGAGGCGAAGACAATGGCTGTCAACGCTTCCATTGGTAATTTTGTTCTCATCTCAAAGAGCCAGATCAAAACGATTCCCAAAATAACAAAAGGGAATGCACCCAGGGAAACATCGAAACCATACATCACAGCCAGCGCAATTCCCGGCAAGGTCAAATGTCCGAGTGGACCAGCCACCAGAGCCATTCTTCTGCCTAACATCAGAGATCCTAAAAATCCGGCTACACCTCCGACAGAAATTCCAACGACCAAACTTAATAAAAATTGAGTATCCATAAAGTCCCTATTCTTAGCTTAGTGTTTGTGCTGATAGTATCTTATCCCTCCGCCATAAAGTTTTTGTAAACTTTCAGGAGTCAAAACCTCCTGTGGCGGGCCATAACATATCGGTTGTCTATTTAAGCAAATCACATTAGTAGAAAATTTATAAACGACACTTAAATCGTGGGTTACTAACAAAATAGTTAAATCCATCTCCTCTTTCAATTTTGCCAGAAGATTGTAAATGGTCTCTTCTGCACTGATATCCACTCCAGTCATCGGCTCATCGAAAAGGAGGACCTGCGGATTTCCCACCAGACCCCATGCAATTAATACTCTTTGAAATTGTCCTGAAGATAGATCGCCTATTTTCTTCCGTGAGAAATCTTCTGTAAACCCCACTGAGTTTAAGATCGCCTCTATTTCCTTCTCAGGAGCCCCTTTTAAATTAAAGAAATCTTTGATGCTTAAGGGGATATCTTTAATAAAAGGTAGCCTCTGTGGGACATAACCAATCTTAATGGCCTTTGCCCATTCTATTTCTCCCCCATGAGGGATTAACCCAAGTAGAGTTCTCAGCAGAACTGACTTGCCTGCTCCGTTGGGGCCTAAAATGGTTAAGGCATCTCCTCTTTTCACCTCAAAGGACAGATTTTCAATGATACTTTGATTATCTAACACAACACTCAAATTGGTTACTTTCAAAATCGATTCAATTTCCATCTTCTCCCCCACATTTAAATTAAATATCCATCGAAGCGAAATCGATCAGATCCTTTTCTTTCAGAATACTTCTTTTCCATTTTCCGATCTCTTTCCAAAGGGCTGCAATTGTAGCCAAACATGGAATATAGAAGATAACAAAAACAGTAAAGACCATGATTTGAGTTTTAATCATCACTGTAAGAACCTGAGTAGTTCCTAAGGCCTGGGTCAACATAATCATGGACAGTTCTTTTCTTAAGAGACCAAAGATCAACGTTGTTCCAACAGAAACTGGCAGGCCAAGAATACGGGTAAGAGGAGATAAAAACCAGTTGACATATCTTTCAACGCCTCCATACTCCATCAGGGCAAGCAGAGCACTTCCGATAATCAGGAGGGGCCAAGCGATAACGATAAATTCCCTTATTCGATACCAGGATTTCTTTAATGTTTTTTGCAAAGGGGGTAATAGGAGATGTTTTCGTGCCTCCAATTCGGCTGGGTCTCCGGACGTCAGCGAATAGGTCCCAGGAAGGTCAATGCAGTTACACGTATACCCATTGATGTGGGTTTTCGTCTCAGTGTATTTAACGGTTGTTCCCGGAAAATTGGAAGTCATGGCTTTGTAGCCAGCGATATGATTGAATATGGTGCTTTTGCCACAATTGGGTTGCTTGGCTAAAGCGATTCTCATTCCCCCTCCTCTACAATGACCCGTGAGGCGATCCCCCTTCCAAGAGCCACCTGACTGCCATGCACCTCAATCAGTATAGGACCTCGGAGTGCCCCGTACCTCAACATCGTTATCGTATCGCCAGGATGAATACCCATCTGGCCGAGACGTTGCCTTATCCCTTGGCCTCCTTGAATATCGATCACCGTTGCTTTCTTATTCTCGTAAATCTGATCCAGAGTCATTGGCGTGCTCCCCCCATTCGATCAATTGATTTCTGATGGTGTCAATTTTCGGTGGATTTCATCGATTGTCTTATCCTCCGTAATAATCACTTCAACGTCTGCATTGGAAAAAACATAGGAAGGTCCTTTCCCATCAAAGGTCTTTCTGGTATAGACGGTATCGACTCCATTCTGAAGGAGCCATTCACTCACCTTGATTCCTTTCCCTTTTTCCTCTTCGAGATAAGGGTTTCGCAGGATTTTTTCTTCCTGAACGATGTGCCCCTCTGTGCTTATCCGAATAAGGTAGAAATAGGGGGCATCACCGAAGTGATCGGAGAGCCTCTGTTTATCTTCTTCTATAGGGAGAGCGTAGATGAGAAAATCCTTTTTCACTGGTTCGTAATGAATAGTCACCTGATCCACCTGGGGAATTTCCTTCAGGATCGACCTCTCAATTTCTTCGCTAAGTTGATGAGCCTGAGCCAATTTCTTTATGCCAAAGGTAAGGTTAGTACGGACAAAGACAAATCTGCCGGAGTTTCTTGCCTTAATGGATTTGATTTCCCTGACTTGTGAAAAGCGCCGAATAACATTTCGGATACGATCCAGCGTGATTGGGTCAACCGATGCATCAAGTAAAGTCTTCATCGAATCTTTCAGGATACCCCATCCGACCTTCGCAATGACTCCAACCATGATGAGGGCGGCCACGCGGTCGAGGATAGGATACCCAATTCTTGCTCCTAAAAGAGCAAGAAGAACAAGTGCCGTCGAAGCGATATCCGAGTACCAGTGAGAAGCATCTGCCCGAAGGCTGGGGGAGTTGAGCGCCTTTGCCTTCTTGGCCTCAAAGCGTGAAAAAATAGCAATGGCCATGACAATGGCCAAAAGACCGAACAGTGAGAGAGAGAAGTGTCCAAGGATGAAGCTCTTTTCTGCTCTGAAGACATATTGGACGATTTCATAACCTGCAAAAAAGATAAACCCCGCACTCAACAAGGCAACAATATTCTCAACCTTGTAAAGACCCCACGGAAAGGCTTCAGATTTTCTTTTCGATAACCATATCCCCACCAGGACCAGAAGGCTTGCAAACGTATCTGAGAAACCATGGATGGTGTCAGCCAAAAGGGCAGCGCTCCCCGAAAGCCACGCCAATATACCTTTTGCACCTGCCACGAGAACGTTCAGAATCGTTGAATAGAGAGCAATCCATGATGGATTACTGTTCTTTTCTAATAAATTTTCTTTTTTTGTCATGTCTTTCTCAGTCTATCCCTATGGCTTTTTTACAGTGCTCTGCTTCTACGTGGCCAACCTCTTCTTGGAGGGCACAGAGGGCTTCCTCCACAGCCTTCATTTGCTCTTTCACATTCCGAAGATCTCTTGCCTCAATGGCATCTATCCAGGTTCACTTCCCTCGACACTTACTAATTTTCAAGAAGAATTACTTCTTTAAAATCAGGTATAATCTTTTTCAACTTATCCTCTAATGCCTCCTTGACTATTTCTTTACTTATAAGTGTTCGATCCACATGGCAGGCGGAAGGGTTTGATAGGGGACGGTAATATTCCAACGTTACTACCCCCCTCCCGATTTCTCTTAATCGCACATCAGCCCCTCCGAGACTTGGCCTGACCATAGAGAGCATATCCTCTACTTTATGCCTCAATTCTTGTGCTATTTCCACCTTCTCCATGATATACCTCTTTTAAACGTTTTTCTTACAGCATCCTAATAGCTCCAAGGGGACAGGACTCAACGCATTTACCGCACTCCTGACAGAAGCCCGGGATAGGATAAGGGGAATCATATGCCCCTAATTGTTTCCATAGCTTAGTGGGACATACTCCGACAACGAGGCATATACCCCCCTCACAGTTTTTGGGATTGCATCTCTTATAATCTATTGCCACCTTTAGTTTAACATCTAACATTTTTTCAAATCTACCTATTAAATGAAACCTACCTTAAAAGCCCCAACACCCAACCTGTTCATTTAATAGATTCCTCAATCATCGATCTCAATCGAGATTTAGAAACAGCTCCTACAATCTGATTAACTGCTTTTCCACCTTTAAAAAGGATAAGAGTCGGGATGCCTCTAATCCCATAAATAGAAGGAGTTTGTGGATTTTCGTCCACATTCATTTTTCCTACCTTTATTCTCCCACTGTATTCTTTGGCCAACTCTTCAACAGTCGGTGCAATAGATAGACAAGGCCCACACCAGGGTGCCCAGAAGTCCACCAGAACGGGCAGATCGGATTGGAGAACCACATCATTAAATTTTTCATCACTCACATGAAATAAAACTTCTTTCTCCATAACTACTCTTCCTCCTTCTTTATTGCATTTTTTTAATTGAAACCCTGACAGCTAAAAATGTCCCGAAGGGATTCTTTCTGAAGGATAGGATCCTCTCGAGACCTCCAAACCACTCTTGAAAGCTTAATGGTAGAATGAGGGTGCTTCCCCAGTTCAGATAGTGCTTCCCTAAAACTTTAGTTAACAATTTCTTCAATTCCCGGATGCTGTAAAATCTGGCTTTATTATAAATGCTTGGCCGGAATATCCCTTTTATTTTTCTCCCTAAAGCAGTAAGGGAATATTTGTTTAGAATCCCTAATATGATCTTTTTCCTCGATACACGGACCGCCTCCTGCAAAGTCTTTAACGGGTCTTCCACGAATTCCAATGTAGTAATGAGGGAAACACAGTCGAAGGAGTTTGCCTTGAAGGGAAGCGCTTCTGCCCTCCCCAAACATAGTTCACCCCTTTCCCTTAATTTGTTCCGGGCAACTCGGAGCATGGGAAAGGAAATATCGAGCCCGATGGTCTTCATACCCCTCTTTAAGAAATGTTGAATATGATTCGCGGTTCCACATCCAACATCCAAAATTATTTCTCCGGGTTTTGGCTCGGCAATTCTTGAAATCAATTCCTTTTCAAACCTGTCTGCCATTGCCCCTTTTTTTGTATCAAACCATCTATCATATCCCTGCGCCACCCTCTCATTAAATAAAACCTTCACAAACTATCTCCATTTATAACCGTATAATTTAATCGCTCGCTCGCAGAAATTGAGCTGTCTCTTCGGGGTAAGTGGTGGTAATGTAAATTCCTGAACCAAGTTCAAAGCCCGATAAATAGCTCATGCGGGGAAGAATTCGGATGTGCCAGTGGCAACATTCCTGCCGCGCCTCCCGGACGGGGAGCGTGTTGAGGGTCAGATTATAGTCCGGGTCATTCAGCCTCCGATAAAGGGTGCCGAGGATTTGGTTTAGAGTCCTTGCCAGGTCAATTATCTCAGTGTCATCGATCAGCCCGAAGGAAGGTTTATGGATCTTGGGAATGATCCATGTCTCATAAGTCGACTGAGGAGCGTAGGGGACAAAAACCAGAAAATACTCGCTCTCTAAAACAACTCTTTCCTGGAGCCTTTGTTCTTCCTGGACAAGATCGCAAAAAAGACAGGTCCCATACGTGTCCAAATGGCGCATGGCCTCTTCCATCCGCTGACGAATCAGGCTGGAGAGAACGGGTGTGGCCACAATCTGTGAATGCGGGTGTTCCAGGGAGGTCCCTGCT
>Ga0078972_1016324_pt1 | contig 11037 bp, 8 predicted proteins | sample YelNatPaOPGAMG01_FD_67568 | JGI IMG/M metagenome (GOLD analysis project Ga0078972, IMG submission 67568) | Hot spring thermophilic microbial communities from Obsidian Pool, Yellowstone National Park, USA - OP-RAMG-01 (SPADES assembly) (version 2) | ecosystem: Environmental > Aquatic > Thermal...
GCAAGGCCAAGGGCCACATCAGCGTCTACGGCCAGGAGAGCAATCACACCACGTGGCGGCTGGCGAAGATGAACCTGGCGATCCGCGGCATCGACGCCAACCTTGGCAAAGAACACGCCGACAGCTTCCACCGCGACCTGCACCCGGATCTGAAGGCCGACTACGTTCTGGCCAACCCGCCGTTCAATGACAGTGACTGGCGCGGCGATCTTCTGAAGAATGATAAGCGCTGGAAGTACGGCGTGCCGCCGGCCTCGAACGCCAACTTCGCCTGGGTGCAGCACTTCATCCATCATCTCGCGCCCACGGGACTGGCCGGGTTCGTCCTGGCCAATGGTTCCATGTCCTCCAACCAGTCCGGCGAAGGGGAGATCCGGAAGAACATTGTCGAGGCGGATCTGGTGGACTGCATGGTGGCCTTGCCGGGCCAACTTTTCTACTCAACCCAGATCCCGGTGTGCCTCTGGTTCATCGCGCGGGACAAGAAGAACGGGCGCTTTCGCGACCGTCGCGGCGAGGTGCTCTTTATCGATGCCCGGAAGCTGGGCACGCTGATCGACCGCGTCCATCGCGAGTTGACCGACGACGATATCCGCACGATTGCCGACACCTACCACGCCTGGCGTGGCGACAAGGATTCGAAGAAGAAGTACAAGGACGTGCCGGGGTTCTCGAAGTCGGCCACGCTCGACGAGATCCGGAAGCACAACCACATCCTGACGCCGGGCCGGTACGTTGGGGCGGCGGCCGAGGAAGACGACGGCGAACCGTTTGACGAGAAGATGGCGCGCCTGACGGCGGAACTGCGGGAGCAGACGAAGAAGTCCACCAAACTCGACAAGATCATCTGGGCCAACCTGGAGGACATCGGGTATGGGGGGTGAGTTCTTGACCGGAGCGATTCCCAGTGGTTGGAAGGCTACCACGCTTGGTGAAATCGTGCGGCGTGGCGGCGGCCACGTTCAGACCGGCCCTTTCGGCAGTCAGCTGCACGCGTCGGATTACGTGGCTGTCGGTGTTCCCACGATTATGCCAGTCAACATTGGAGACAACCGCCTGGTCGAGGATGGGATCGCACGCGTCAGCGAGAGTGACGCAGATCGACTCAGTCGACATCGCGTTCGCGCTGGCGACATCATCTATAGCCGCCGCGGCGATGTGGAACGCCGGGCGTTAGTCCTTCCCGAACAAGAAGGCTGGCTCTGCGGAACTGGGTGTCTCAAGATTCGGCTCGGAAGCGGGGGAGTTGACCCCTACTATGCCTCCTACTTCTTGGGCCATCCAGACATTCGGACCTGGATTGTCCGCCATGCGATTGGGGCAACCATGCCCAATCTGAACACCTCCATCATGGAGGCGGTTCCTTTCCTTGTTCCGCCGCTAGACGACCAGCGCGCCATCGCCTGCATTCTCGGCTCACTGGACGACAAGATCGAGCTGAACCGGCGGATGAACCGGACGCTGGAGGAGATGGCGCGGGCGATCTTCAAGAGCTGGTTCATCGACTTCGACCCGGTGCACGCCAAGGCCGCCGTCCGCCGCCAGCATCCAAAATGGACCGACGACCAAGTCAGCCGCGCCGCCTGCCCCAAGCTGAAACCCGAAATCGCCCGCCTCTTCCCCGACAGCTTCGAGGACTCCGACCTGGGCGAGGTTCCGAAGGGGTGGGCGGTGAAGACGATCGGCGATCTGGCTGAGATCGTCGGGGGCAGTACTCCACGAACCACGGAGGCTGCCTTTTGGGAGGGCGGCACCCATGCCTGGGCGACACCCAAGGATCTGTCAAAGCTCTCCGTGCCAGTACTCCTCGAAACCGAGCGGCAGATCACTGACGACGGACTTGCTCAAATCAGCTCCGGTCTCCTTCCAGTAGGCACCGTTCTGCTGTCATCCCGAGCGCCAATCGGGTATTTGGCGATCGCCGAAGTGCCGTTAGCGATCAACCAGGGTTTCATTGCGATGAAGCCCAGACTCGGAGTGCCGAACCTCTACCTGCTATTTTGGGCGCGCTCCGCGCACGACGAAATCGTGAGCCGAGCCAACGGCTCGACTTTTCTTGAGATCAGCAAGTCGAGTTTTCGGCCGATCCCGCTTATTGCACCTCCGCCCGAGGTCTTTGCCGCCTTCGAGCGCCTTGCGAAGCCGCTTTTCGCAAGGCTCGTCTCCAGCGAGCATGAATCGCGCACCTTAGCCGCCCTTCGCGACGCCCTGCTGCCCAAGCTGATTTCCGGCGAATTGCGCGTTCCCGACGCGGAACGAATCGCTGCGAGGTGCGCCTGATGGAAACACAAGCCAGCGAAATCACCTTCGTGATGCATGGCGCCCGCGCCGCGGTCGCTGGCGGGATGCTGCACATCGAAGAGCAGGTCAAGGCGATCGAATTGGCAGTCGTCGAGAACACAGGTTTGGCGTTTGACCTGGCAAAGACGCTGATCGAGAGCGCCTGCAAGACCATCCTCACCGAGCGCGGCGGTTCGTTCGACAAGGACGACGACCTGCCGAAGCTCTTCAAGATGACCCGGCAGGTGGTGCCGTTTCTGCCCCCTTCACTGGGGGGCGATTCCACCGCACGGAAGAGTCTTGAGCAGACCCTCAGCGGGCTGAACACCGCACTACAGGGCGTATGCGAATTGAGGAACGCCTTCGGCTTCGCTTCTCATGGCAGCGCCAGCCCGCGGCCGGCCATGGAGGCCATCCATGCGACGCTGGCGGCACAGGCCGCCGACGCCATCGTCGGCTTTCTCTACAGCGTTCATCGTCAGGATCTATTCAAACCCCGAACGCCCCGGCTCGAGTATGACGACCATGCCGACTTCAACGAATGGATCGACGAGCAATGCGTCCCGGTACAGATCTTGAGTCTGCCACCTTACCGGCCCAGCGAGGTGCTGTTCAATGTGGACCAGGAAGCCTATCGCGACCTGCTTGCGGACTTTGGAAGTGGTGAAGTGAACAGCGTCGCCAGCGAGGAAGGAGAGCAGGCACAATGACGTCCGGAACGTTCACCGAATCCGTTGTCGAGCAAGCCGCGCTGGCGTGGCTTGAAAGCCTCGGGTATGCAGTCCTTGCCGGGCCGGAAATCGCCCCGGACGAACCGCAAGCCGAGCGCGGGGACTACCGCCAGGTGGTGCTCGAACGGCGGCTCCGGCAAGCGCTCGAACGCCTGAATCCGCAATTCTCCAGTGACGTGCTGGAGGAGGCCTACCGCAAGCTCACACGGCCGGAATATCCCTCGCTGGTCGCGAACAACCGCGCCGTTCATAAGTACCTCGTCGAGGGCGTGCCCGTGGAGTTCACGCGGCCGGACGGGTCCATCGGCAGCGATGCGGCGCGGGTCCTCGATTATGAACGTCCGGAGCAAAACGACTTCCTCGCCGTGCATCAGTTCACGGTGGTGGAAGATCACCGCGAGCGCCGCGCGGACGTAGTGATCTTCGTCAACGGCCTGCCGCTGGCGGTCGTCGAACTCAAGAACGCGGTCTCCGGCGGCGCGACGATCTGGTCGGCGTTCAACCAGCTTCAAACGTACAAGCAGGACATCCCGTCGCTCTTCCTGTTCAACGAGGCGCTCGTCATCTCCGATGGCGTCGAGGCGCGCATTGGGACCCTGACCGCTGACCGGGAATGGTTCATGCCCTGGCGAACGGTTGAGGGGGAAGACCTCGCCGACACGCGGCTTCCGCAGCTCCAGGTCGTCCTGGAGGGGGTGTTCGACAAGCGGCGGTTCCTGGATCTGATCCGTTACTTCATCGTGTTCGAAGATAGCGGCGGCGGCGCGCTCGTGAAGAAGATGGCCGGCTATCACCAGTACCACGCGGTAAACCTTGCCGTGGAATCTACGGTGAGGGCCGCCGGCGCGGGCGGCGACAGACGCGCAGGCGTGGTTTGGCACACGCAAGGGTCGGGGAAAAGCCTGACGATGGCCTTCTACGCCGGGCGGGTGGTGCAGCATCCGGCGATGGAGAACCCAACGCTGGTGGTGATCACCGACCGGAACGATCTGGATGACCAGCTTTACGGCACGTTCGCCCGCTGCCACGAATTGCTCCGGCAGCAGCCGAGCCAGGCTCTCAACCGGCCCCACCTCCGCGAACTGCTCACAACGGGTTCGGGCGGTGTGATCTTTACCACGGTACAGAAGTTCTTCCCCACCGAGGGAGAAGACCAGCATCCACTGCTGTCCGACCGGCGGAACATCGTGGTCATCGCCGATGAAGCCCACCGGAGCCAGTACGACTTCATCGACGGTTTCGCGCGCCACATGCGCGAGGCGTTGCCGAACGCCTCGTTCATTGGTTTTACGGGTACGCCGATCGAACTCGAAGACAAGAACACCCGGGCGGTTTTCGGCAACTACGTCAGCATCTACGACATCGAGCGCGCCGTGAAGGACGGCGCAACGGTGCCCATCTACTATGAAAGCCGCCTGGCGAAGCTGGCGCTCGATGAGAGCGAGAAGCCAAAACTGGACGAAGAATTCGAGGAACTGACCGAAGGCGAGGAGGTCGAGCACAAGGAACGACTGAAGACCAAATGGGCGCAGTTGGAGGCCTTGGCCGGCACCGACAAACGCATCGCCTTGATCGCACAGGATCTTGTCGATCATTTTGAGCGGCGCCTGGAAGCGATGGAAGGCAAGGCGATGGTGGTCTGCATGAGCCGGCGTATCTGCGTGGCCCTCTATAATGCCATCGCCAAGATCCGGCCCGGCTGGCATCACGAGGATGACGACAAGGGCTGTTTGAAGATTGTGATGACCGGCTCGGCCGCCGACCCGCTGGACTGGCAAACCCACATCCGCAGCAAGCAACGGCGCGAAGGGCTGGCCGCGCGATTCAAAGATCCGAAGGACCCATTCCAGATCGTCATCGTGCGGGACATGTGGCTGACCGGGTTTGACGTTCCTTGCCTGCACACGATGTACCTCGATAAGCCGATGCGAGGCCATGGCCTCATGCAGGCCATCGCTCGCGTGAACCGCGTGTTCCGGGATAAACCCGGCGGTCTCCTGGTGGACTATCTCGGCCTGGCCCACGAGCTCCAGCAGGCGCTGGCCAACTATACCGAGAACGGCGGGAAGGGGCAGACGGCCGTGGACCAGGCTGAAGCTGTCGCCGTGATGCTCTCAAGATATGAGGTGTGCTGTGGTATGTTCCACGGGTTTGACCGCTCCCAGTGGAACGCAGGGACGCCGCAGCAACGCCTCTCCGTGCTGCCTGCCGCACAGGAACACATTCTCAGGCAGGAAGACGGGAAGAACCGCTTCGCAAAAGCTGTCAGCGATTTGTCCAAGGCCTTCGCTCTGGCGGTACCCCACGACAAGGCGCTGGAAATACGGGATGACGTGGCCTTCTTCCAGGCCGTCCGCACGGTTCTGACAAAGGGCGCAACCGGCGGCCGGCGCAGTCCCGAGGATCTGGAACTCGCCATTCGGCAGATCGTGTCGCGCGCGGTGGCCTCCGATGGGGTCATCGACATCTTCGAGGCTGCCGGGCTGAAGAAGCCCGACATCTCGATCTTGTCCGATGAATTCCTCACGGAAATCCGGGGCATGCCACATAGGAACCTGGCGGTTGAGATGCTTCGCAAGCTTCTTGAAGGCGAAATCCGGGCCCGCGGCAGAAAGAACATCGTGCAAGGGCGCGCGTTTTCACAGCTTCTGGAAGACGCGATTCGGCGATACCAGAACCGGGCCATCGAGACGGCCCAGGTCATTGAAGAACTGATTGCTCTTGCGAAGGACATGCGTGAGGCGGACCGGCGCGGCGAGAACTTAGGGTTGACCGAGGACGAGATTGCCTTCTATGACGCGCTCGAAGTCAACGACAGCGCCGTGAAGGTTCTGGGGGACGAGACGCTGCGCACGATTGCGCAAGAGCTGGTGCGCACCGTTCGGGAAAACGTGAGAATCGACTGGACTGCCCGCGAAAACGTGCGCGCGCAAATGCGGGTGATGGTGAAGCGAATCCTACGGCGATACGGCTATCCGCCGGACAAACAAGCCCGGGCAACGGAACTCGTCTTGGAACAGGCGGAAGTGTTGTGCCGGGATTGGGACGAGAGCGGGTAACAGGGCTTCCTGGCCTCGGTAGGAGTGTTTGGTAGCGATTGCCGTCAGTATTGTTGATCTGTTAGAAACAAAAAGGCTTACTTTCTCGCTGTCCTCAGCCGGGAATGAGCGAACCGTGAGGGTGCATGGGGCACATCCGGCTCGGCAATTTACCGCGAACGCGAAAGTGGCAGCAGGTCGTCGCACTTCTTGATCCCGATTCCGGGGCTGGCATGCCCCAGATCGCGGCGGCGACGCTCGATGCCGCGAAACGTGGCCTAGAAGAGGCCGCTCGCGATCCTGCGCTCGTTCATTCCTTCTGGCTGCTGACTCAACTGCCGCATTGTGCCCGTGCGGAGGATTTCGTCTCCGAACTGAAGAGAGTCGGCATTTCCGTCCCGTCGACACCGACATTGATGGAGCTGGTCGGCGGCTTCGCTGACGCCGTTGACAACCACGTCCGCAGTACCGGTGGCAGAACCGACCTGGGGGAGATGGCCCAGATGGGCGCGGCGGAGAGTCTCACTGCCGTTCTCCGGGAGCGCACTCAGAGCCTGTTTGGGACCACGCCCGAGATGGTTCAGGGGCAGCTCGCGGCCCTGGCCACCAAGAAGCAGTTCTCCGTCCTGGCCCGCGACTTCTTCGCCAACCTCACCGAACGATACCTCGGCTATTTCCTCAGCCGGCAGACGTCCAGTCAGTTCAAGAGCGTTGAGGCTAACCGCGAGTTCCGCGAGGCCCTGTCGGTACACTGCCGCCAGGCTTCGAAGATCGTCGAAGAGTTCGCTGGCAGTTGGTATTCGAAAACGAACTACGAAGGAGGGATCACACCGAGGAAGGCGGCGAATTTTGTTCACGTCGCATTGACCAAGCTCCGGAAGGAACTGGAAAAGGGAGCGGAGGATGCCGGTCGCTGATCGTATCATCCTCTGCGGCGGTGCGCCGAAGCCGCCTCGCGCCAAGCGCGAGCACCTGCTGGAGTTGCGCCTGGGCAGCGGCGAGGACGATGTGAAGCTGAGGATCACAGATATCACGAACCGTCTGTCGTCCGAGTTGCCCGACGAACTCACCGATCTGGTGGAACTGGCCAGCTATATCTACTGTGCAGATCAGGCGATCACTCGTGGCGGGGACGGGGTAGTCGCATTCGGCCGGAATTGGCGGCGGAAGTTCTCGTTCCATGTTCCCGTTCGCAAGCCTGAGCTGTGGGGCTCGGAACCTGTGCTGGCCGCCCTGCGCAATACTCTCGGTTTCCTGTCCGAGGACGAATACGAATTTCACTTCTTCAAACAGCGGGCGCCCGCGCCGATGCAGGCGTACCTGGAACTGGCGCCCGATGGTGAATCCGCGAACGGCTTGGACGAGGTCCTGCTTTTTTCGGGCGGGCTCGACTCATTGGGGGGTGCCGTAGTTGAGGCCGTCCGTGATAGGCGGCGGGTCGCGTTAGTCAGCCATCGCGCCAATCCGAAAATCAACAGCAAACAGAAATTGCTGGTCAGCGACTTGCGCTCCCACTGCGCAGGGCCAAAGCCATTCCACATTCCGGTGTGGGTGCAGAAGGGTCAGGCTCTTGACCGGGAGTACACACAGCGGACCCGCTCCTTCCTTTACGCGGCATTGGCGTTCGTCGTGGCGCGCGCGTTTGGCCTTCGTCGAATTCGCTTTTATGAGAATGGAGTTGTCAGTCTCAACCTTCCGATCAGCGAGCAGGTGGTTGGTAGCCGCGCGACTCGCACGACGCATCCTCAGGTACTGAACGGGTACGCTTCACTGTTCGGCTTGCTCACGGGTGGTGAGTTCCAGGTCGAAAACCCGTTCTTATGGCACACGAAGGGCGAGGTTGTCGATCTCATTGGTGACGCCGGGTGCGAAGACCTGATACAGCACAGCGTCAGTTGCACGCACACACGGGATATGACGCAGTTGTTCACCCACTGCGGCGTGTGCTCGCAATGCATCAGCCGACGCTTCGCGACTCTGGCCAGCAGATACGCGGATCATGATCCGGCCGAGATGTACAAGGTGGACCTTCTAACCGGCGAACGCGAGAAGGACCTAGACGTAACCTTGCTTGAAAGCTTCATCCGGACGGCGGTGTGCATGCGGACGAAAAACGAGTTGCAGTTGGCCGAGAGCTTCCCTGAGATGAGCCGCGTATTGCGACACGTCCAGCCGCTCACGGCGGATGACGTTGCGGCCCGGATCGTCCGGCTTCATCAGAAGCATGCTGCCGAAGTAGGAGGCGTGCTTGAGAGCGCCATTGCCCACCACTCGGCCCAGATTGTAGCTCAAACCCTCCCGCGCACATGCGCCATTATCCTGGCGGTCCCAGAGAAGTACAGGACGGCTGCGGACGGCACCATCCGGGAGATGAAGGCGGTTCATGATGACGGTAAGGCGCCTCAGAAGCCGTATCGTTTCAATACGCCGCCGGGTACGACATGGCCGGACCTGTTGATACGCTTCCTCGACGGGCACACCGTCAGCATAGTTCTCGACGGCAGAACCGTACGGTGCACTTTCGCCGAGATGAACATGAAGGACGGTCGAAACGGCAATCCGACGGCCCAGTGGAAGCTGTTGGAGCTCCTGGCGAAAAACGGGGGGCGGCTTACCTGGTCAAATTCGGCGGCTAATCGGAAGTGGAAGAAGCAAGTCGAACTCCTTGGCCGACGTCTGCAAGAGTACTTCGGCATGCCGGACAGCCCTTTCCACGACTACCGGAAGGGTGTCGGGTGGCAGATGAAGCTGAAGCTCGAGGCCCCCAGGTAAGCCTATTGCGAATTTTCGCAGGCACCCAAAAATACTTTGGTTTTCCCTCTGAATTTCTTGCGGTCAGTAACCACCTCTAATCCAAGCAGATAGCGTCTCCGGAGCGAGTCTTCGTTTAACCGTCCACGTCTGGCCTGCGAATTTTCGCCAGAAGAGGGCGGGAGACGAACTTGAAAACGAACTCCAACCGGGAAGGCGCTCAGCTCGCGCCGGTATCCACACATCAGCTCCTGCCCAGTGAACGCGCGCTCGTCGATGCCATGCAGGAACTCGGCTTTGGCCGTCTCGAATTCCTGCGAATCGATCACGGCGAGATCCTGCTCGATCCGTGGCCCACTTGCGTGCGCGATGTGAAGTTCTGTTCAACCTGGGAGAGGCCTGCGACCTCCGGTGATTTCCTGTTGAAGCCCCAGGTCGCGGAGTTCTTCGAGTACGTGCGCTCGGTTGACGCCGGCGAGATCCGGACGCTCGAGGTCAAGCATGGGCTGCCCTTCTCCATGGAGATCGAGATGGCTGGAGGGCGGCGTCATGCATGAACCGGTGTTGGAACAGGCTCTGCCCTTCGCCTTGCGCGCCGTTCAGGTGCGTGCTGCCGCGGCGGTGGCCACTGGCCGGGCGACGGCTGCGGATCGCGAGGATCTCGAGCAGGAAGCCCTCCTGGGGCTCTGGATGGCCCTGCGGCACTATGACGCGTCGCGCGCCAGCCTCCGAACCTTCCTCGAGCGTGTGGCGGACAAGCGCTTCGCCTCGCTGCTGCGGCGGCGCCGGAGTCCCGTCCTGGTTGAGCGTCTCGACGGTCATCGGTTCGCGACCGCCGACGGCATTCCGGCTGTCCAGTTCCATGTCGACTTCGAGCGCGTCCTCGCGCCGCTCGGGGCTCCCGACCGCGCGCTGGCGCTGCTGCTCGTCGATCACGGCCCCACAGAAATCAGCCGGATGCTCGGCGTCGCCCGGTCCACGGTGTATGCCCGCATCGCGCGGTTGCGCCAGGCGTTCCTCAAGTCGGGCTATGGCCCGGCGGTTACAGGAGGCGCGCGGTGAACCACGCTCGTGAAATCATCGAAATCCCCTGCGACCAGATCCGCATCGGAGAACGCCACCGCAAGGACATGGGGGACCTGGAGGTCCTGGCCACGAGCATCGCCACCGAGGGACTTCTTCAGCCCGTCGGGATCACCGAAGAGAATCTCCTGGTGTTCGGTGAGCGCCGCTTGCTCGCTGTCCGCAACGTCTTGAAGCAGGCCACGATCGCCGCGCGCATCGTGAGGGTGTCGAGCATCCTGGCCGGCGAGTACGCGGAGAACGAAATCCGGAAGGATTTCACCCCCTCCGAACGCGTCGCCATCGGGAAAGCCATCGAAGCGGAGATTGGAAACCGCCAGGGACAAAGGTCAGATCGGGGACTTCCGCTCAATTGCGCGGAAGTTGCACCAGGAGTGGAAACCCGGCAGATCGCGGCCGACAAGGCTGGCTTCGACAGCAAAGACACCTATGAGCGCGCCAAGAAGGTCGTCGAGAAAGCCGTTGACGAAGTGGTCGCGCAGATGGACGCCGGCGACCTGTCCATTAGCGCCGCGGCGGTGATCGCCGAGCAACCTCCGGAGGCGCAGCGCGAAATCGTCCAGATGCCCGCCGCCGTGCGCCGCCAGATCGTGCGCCAACTGCGCGAGGCCACCGAACTCCCATCCACTGCTGAGGCGCGGCGCATCGCGCGCGAGACCGGCATGCTCGTGGCCGACCGCACCGGAAGATACCGCTCGGGCCTTTCGGACGACGAACGTAAGGCGCTCAAGGAAGATCTCGATTCGATCTGGGCGGTGACGCGCGCCGTTCTGGCGTTGGCCGACACGCCGCTCGATCCGGTCGAGCTGGCATCGCGGCTCGAGTATTGGCACTGCCCTGGCATCCGGGCCAAATCGCCGGTCGCTCTCGACTGGCTCCACCGCTTTGAGGAGGCAATTCGTGAAAACACCCAAGTTTCATGATTCGGAACTCTCGCGCCGGATCGACGAGATCATCCTGGCGCACCTGGAAACGCGCGAGCCCACGGCCGAGGAGGTCAGCGCGGAGGTCCTGGAGCGATACGGGGATCTGGTGGACGAGTACGGCCGCGAGCTGGCTGTGGCGCAGGTGCGCTCGATCGTCTCCGACCGCATGAAGAAAACGCTGGCCACGCGGAAAGGGCGCGCGCTGCAACTGCGGCTGGACATGCGCTT
>Ga0078972_1016325_pt1 | contig 11036 bp, 11 predicted proteins | sample YelNatPaOPGAMG01_FD_67568 | JGI IMG/M metagenome (GOLD analysis project Ga0078972, IMG submission 67568) | Hot spring thermophilic microbial communities from Obsidian Pool, Yellowstone National Park, USA - OP-RAMG-01 (SPADES assembly) (version 2) | ecosystem: Environmental > Aquatic > Thermal...
ATCTAGAAAAAGTAAAAGGAAAAACTACCATTTATACTGAATTGGTGGATAAATTTGGAGATACCAATGCGTACGCTTTTCATAATCTTTACCCATATAAAGGGAAATTTTACCCAAGAGTAGTTAGAACCTTAATTAATGCTTTCAAGTTAAATAATAATTCACTTCTTTTAGACCCGTTCAACGGTTCTGGAACCACAACACATGAGGCGTCTCTTATGGGAATTAAAAGCATTGGTATAGATGTTACTCCAATGGGAATTGTTTTATCTGAGTTAAAAAATGATTTGCTTTTTATTGACGAACAAAAGTTGAATCTTACACCAAAAGAACTGCAAGATATTATAGAGGCAATTGAAAATAGAAAATGGCACCATGCCGACCCTTTGATACACAAATTAATGTTAGCAGTATATTTTGATACTGTTGATGCTTTTGTAAGGACCTCAAGATACAACAGAAAAGGAAAAGTAGGACTCTTTATTGAAAAATTAAACTACATCAAAGACTGTTATAAAAAAACCATGGAAATTAGAGAGAAATATAGCCTTAAATTTGAACCAGCCAAAATCATAGAAGGAGACATCCTACAACTCAAAAATATGAGTGAGTTAAAAGGAAAATTTGATGCATGCATTACTAGTCCTCCTTACTATTTTTCTATAGATTATGTGGGAAAGGATAAGATTGCTTATGATTATTTAGGGGTAGATATGAAAAAGATTGAATTAAAATATTTGGGAATGAAAAATGGAAAGCCAAAAGGTTATAGTGGATTACCTACAAAAGTGGCTATGTATTATGAGGACTTAAAGGAATCCATAAAAAATATCTTTTGGGCATTAAAACCAGGTGGTAAATTGGCAATCATAATAGGAGATAGTACCGTTAATGGTAGAAAAATTCCAACAACTATGACAACTAAAAAGTTTTGCGATGATGCAGGATTTAAGTTTGAAAAATTAATATTCAATCCTCTTTTAGGTGCTCGGAATAGAGCAATCAGAGGGGAAAGTGTGATAATTTGTTATAAACCAACAGGAGCATGAAGTTTATGCGACTTAGAAAACTACTCATTTGCACAGAACCAAGGAATGAGATAGAAGCAGGACTTAAAAGAATGTACCTAAAGAGAGTACAAGAAATGTTCAAAAGAACTCTCAGCATGGAATCAATTTTTAATATTTTTGATGAAGTTTTTCATGGATTATCTCAAGCATCACTTGTTAGCGAAAACCTGTACAGCTTTTATGAATCTCTATTGACAATAACATCATATTATCAGCATAGTCAGGCTGGGAGAGGAAATCTCGTTGCCAAATTATTGGAGGAGTTAGGAACATCAGAAAAGATGGAGTTTGAATTTGCTTTAATGAAACTGCCTCAGTGGTTAGGACAGACCATCAAATTGGAAGAGTCCGAACTAACAAAACAAAAATTTGACATTGTTAATAAAAGTAAAGATAATCTTGCTTTCTGTGAGTTGAAAATGAAAGTTTACTCGGGCTGTACTGCAGGAAGAGTTGAATTGATGGAAAAGTTTAATAAAATTACAAAGTTAATCATTAGTAATCAGTCTTTTAGAAATTGCATTAAGAATGCAGGTATAAGAAATCTTTTTCTCATAGGTGGAATCTTGTTTGATATTCATGGAGAGCCTGCAACAACACAAAAAGATAAAGAATGGGGAATCTGTTATAATGGTCTACTAAGGGGTAAAAACGATATAATCAAAACACTGAAAGATAAAAATATTCGATACAAAGTTGATGATGAAAAACTACCTGAGATGGCGTTTCTTATTGAGTTTGCAGTTGATGGTATAAAGGTAAATATAATCGCTGTTTATGGAAATGAAGTTATCAAAAGTCTCTTTATAGGAAAGCAGAAATATGATATTGAACATTTCAAAAAACAGTTGGAGGAGATGTTGTATGATGACTTGTGGCTAGGACAGATAATTACAATGAGTGAAAGAGCAGTGTTGGATCAGAACTTTAAGAGAAATAAAAAATTAAATAATTATGTAATTTCAATTTTGAAAAATGATGAGATTTTGTCTGAAGTTAAAAAATTCCAGTTAAGCCGGAAGAATACAACATTGGAAGAAATTACAGATAGAGTAATTGGAATGATAAAAGAGTACGATAAAAACTTATTAGAAATACGCCCCACCCCTGCCGAAATAATAATTAAAGCATCAGGTGAGGATTATAATATACAAGATTATGTTGCTGACATAATTCAATTTTTATCGTGCGAGGAAGTTGTTAATGTTTTATAAGAGAAGAATGTTGCCAATGACAAAGAACAACTGAGAGTGTTTAACAGAGCATAAAAGTTCTGGTCTTATATGGCACTTGTGTTATCCCAGAATTACTTCCTGTCTAGAAGGAGGAAAGATAATATGGAACACATGAAAAAGTTGAGCATGTGCGAGATCATATGGGTAATTTTAGAGATAAAAAAGGTGAACTCTCGATGTAGAGTATAGCAAGGCTAAGGGGAAATATATAAAAGCAAAAAAATGAAAGTGAACGTCGTTCATGAGCTCAAAGTCCACGAGAAGATCATAATTTGCGAAATTATGTTGTACACAGGCTTTTTAGAGGGGAAGGCTTTTTAATTTCTTTGTTCATTTCCGAGCGTGGTCTTATGAAGGAGAAAGCAAGAGCAGAGATAGGGATTATAGGGGGAACAGGTCTTTACGACCCAAAACTATTCGAGGATGTACAAAGTGTTAAGATAGTTACACCTTATGGTGCGCCTTCAAGTCCAATAGATGTGGGCACTTTCATGGGTAGAAAGGTTGCATTCCTTCCAAGACATGGCAAAAATCATACCTATCCGCCACATGCAGTAAACTATCGTGCAAATATCTGGGCAATGAAAGAACTCGGCGTGCAGAGGATTATTTCGCCCTGTGCAGTTGGTTCTTTAAATGAAAAGATGCAGCCAGGTCATCTTGTAATACCAGACCAATTTATAGACTTTACAAAAAAGAGAGATTATACATTTTACGATGGCGGAAAAACTGTACACATCTCCGCAGCAGACCCTTTCTGTCCGCAATTAAGGAACATATTCATAGAAGAAGCAAAGGCAATGAAACTAAAAGTGCATTCAAACGCAACTTATATAACGATCGAAGGACCGCGTTTTTCAACGAGGGCTGAAAGTAAGTATTTTAAGAACTTTGCGGATATAATTGGTATGACTTTAAATCCAGAATGTCAACTTGCTCGCGAACTTGAAATATGCTATGTAAGCCTTGCAACTGTAACAGACCTTGATGTTTGGGCTGACAAACCCGTAGATATAAAAGAGGTATTGAAAACCTTGAAAGAGAATGAAGACAATATAAAAAATCTGCTAAAGAGAGCGGTACCTAAGATTCCTCCACAGGATAGGCATTTATGCTCTACCGCGCTTGAAGAAGCAAGCACATGAGGTGTTTCCATGCAGAATTACAAATGCAAAATTGTAAAGTGGTCAGATATAGAGAAGTGGACTAAGGGCTTGGTAAAAAAGATGATATCAAGCGGTTTTAGGCCTGAGATTGTAGTAGGTTTAACAAGAGGTGGTTGGGTACCTGCAAGGTTGATATGCGACCATCTTGGTATAAAGAACTTATATGCAGTTAAGACAGAACATTGGGGTATAACCGCAACAAGAACTGGTAATGCAGTCCTTGCACAGCCTCTGTGTGTAGATATAAAAGGTAAAGATGTTCTCATAGTCGATGATATTACAGATACTGGGCAAAGTCTTAAACTTGCAATTGAACATATTAAAGGCTTGGAACCAAAAACGCTAAAGAGCGCAACCTTACTTCATATAGACCATTCGATGATTGTGCCCGATTTCTACTATGTTCATGTGCCTAAAGAAGATTGGACCTGGTTTGTTTTTCCATGGAATTTTAACGAAGACATTCGCACACTTGTAAAGAAAGTTCTCGAGGATTCGAAAGAAGCAGTTGCGGAGAAGAAAGTAAGAACGTTACTAAAGAATAGGTTTCAGATAAATGTTGAGCCTTATAAAATAAAGGTTGCTTTAAACGAATTGAAAATGAACGATGCTGTCAGAAAGGAAAAAGAGGGTTGGATAACTGCGAAATGAACTCCCCTTTATCCCCTTTATTATTTAAACCTCATTTATTCATACCTTATTTATTCATTTTTATACTTACTTTTTACTCAATTTTTCACACAATTCGGAAAATTAAAAAAAATTGAAAAAATAAAAACTGAGATACAAAGAACTAATACAAAGAACTAAGATACCGCCAGGTTTATTTTAAGTGATGGCGATTGAGGCTTGGGAGTCCTTTGTCAAATGTTAATTCGAATGCAGAGGTATCGAATATAGACAAATATAGAAAAATAGGCTCTAACTCTAAAAATGAAAGTGATAATATGAGCGAATGCGTGGTTATAGATGGCGAACATCTAACGATAGAAGATGTTGTTAAGGTTGCCCGTGAAGGTGCAAAAGTTGAGTTATCTCCGGGAGCAAAAGAGAGGATTGAGAAGTGCAGAAAGGTTGTTGATGAATTAGTAGCAGAAGAGAAACCTGTATATGGGCTTACTACAGGTTTTGGGTCGAAGGCATCAGTATTTATTCCGAAGGAAGATGCAGTGAAACTTCAGTTTAACCTAATAAGGAGTCATTCTTGTGCGGTAGGAAAACCACTTGAAGAAGATATAGTAAGAGCAATCATGCTACTTCGTGCGAACACTTTAGCAAAAGGACATTCAGGGGTTAGGCTTGGAGTGGTTGAGACTATAATAGATATGTTAAATGCAGGAGTGTATCCAAAGATACCTCAGAAAGGTTCATTAGGAGCCTCTGGAGACCTTGCATGTTTATCACATATGGTTCTTGTAATGATGGGCGAAGGCGAGGCGTTTGATAAGGAAAAAATCAACAAAGAAAAAGGGAATGAGAAGAGAAAGTTCGAATATATATCAAATCCCGAGGCACATCTGGATAAGATAATTCCAGGTAGTGAAGCGTTAAAAAAGGCAGGGATAAAACCTGTAGTTCTGTCTTCGAAAGAAGGGCTTGCATTAAACAATGGTACTCAGGTAATGACTGCAATATCGGCGCTTCTTGTTTATGATGCAGAGAACTTAGTAAGAAATGCAGAGATAGCATGTGCGATGTCTTTAGAGGCAATGAATGGCGTTCCAGGCGCTTTTGATGCACGAATACATGCACTTAGGCCACATCTAGGTCAAGCAAAAAGTGCGAAAAATATCCGTGCTTTAATCGAGGGGTCAGAGATTTTACAATATCAGTTCAATGTGCCTAGAGTGCAGCGTGCTATGATTTCGATAAAGAACGCAATAGATGCATTAAAGACTAAAGAGAAAGAGACAAAAGATGCAAAGGATGCGATAAGATTACTATCAGAAGCATATGGAAAACTTGAACCTATCATAAAAAAATATGATTCCTTACCAGATAACATCGAAAGTGTAGTTGAAGACACAGTTTCTCTTCTTGTGCAGAGTCTTGAGATTGTTATGAAGACAAAAAATAACGTTGGGAAGAACGGCTTGGGCGATAAATTGGATAAGAATGGCAGGGATAAGAACGGCTTGGTTAAGAGTAACATGGAGAAAAACTTGGGTTGGCTTGGCTTGGCAAAGTCTTCATTGTTATCTGCGCTTCGTGAGATACAATCGCTTGAGCCTTCGAAGGTAAGAAAACCACAAGATGCGTATTCATTAAGGTGCATGCCACAGGTTGCAGGTGCATCGAGAGATGCGATCGAATATTGCAGGCGTGTAGTTACAGTAGAACTTAACTCTGCGACAGATAATCCGTTAATTTTCCCTGATGAGAAAGAGGCGATTTCAGGTGGTAATTTCCATGGTCAACCGATCGCACTCGCAATGGATTTTATAGGAATTGCGCTTTCAGAGATTGCAGATATTTCAGAAAGAAGGATAGCAAGGCTTGTAGATGGTGCGCTTTCGAATGGCTTGCCATCTCTCCTTGTGTTAGGCTCGGGTCTTAATTCTGGGTTCATGATACCTCAATATACTGCGGCTTCGTTAGTTTCTGAGAATAAGGTATTGTCGCATCCTGCATCAGTTGATTCGATACCTTCATGTGAGAATCAGGAAGACCATGTGTCTATGGGGACAACCTCAGCCCGAAAGGGGAGAGAAATATTATGGAATGCAGAATATGTAGTTGCTATAGAACTCTTGTGTGCAGCCCAGGGCTTGGATTTTAGGCAACCTTTACAAGCAGGCAAGGGGACAAGAACTGCTTATCTTGAATTGAGAAAGGTTGTTAAGCATGTAGATGAAGATAGGATTTTAGTTAAAGACATAGAAAAGATAGTGAATTTGATTAGGACGCGAAAATTAGTAAAAGAAGTAGAGAAAGTTGTTGGGAAACTCGAATAGAAACTAGAACCTCTAGAAATATAAAGAAATAATAAGATGTAGTAGATAGTAACAACAAGGATGAAAGTAAGAAGATGTAAAAGTTCGAAAGGCTGGGTAACAAATTCGGTTTCTGAAGAAAATATTCTTATTTCTCATTTTAGAGGAGAGAGATGGTGATTTATTGAATAGAATAGATGCAGGAAGACTAAGAAGAAAGACCAAGCCTTGGAAAGGAATGAAGATAAATCTAACAGACGGGAATACAATTGAAGTAGATACTGCTTTAGTAGGAGAGGATGATGAGCCGAGATTTTTTTATGTAAAGACTGGGTGGTTTGGCACTGAGATTGCAGGGAAGGAGGTTTTAATGCCCGCTTCTATTGTAAATGAAGTGGGCGAGGAATATAGAGCAGAGGTAGATAAAGAAACAATAGAGAGATTTCCAGAATGGGACGATGCAGAGCCTATTACACAAGCATTAATAGACGAAGTAACAGAACACGAAGAAGAAATCATGCATAATGAGAAGAATATTGAAAATGAGAAAAACGAGAATAAAGAGGAAGACTGACACAAGGTAGAATTGGTACCAAACGAGGCGTAAAATTGAGGGGGTAAAGTTTGCAGAAAATTCGCATTTCATTGAAATATAAGTTAATGATAAGTAAGATATGGTGAAAGTAAATGGCAAAGGTTGTTAATGCCATAGATTGGCTTGCATTAGTGCTGGTAATAATAGGCGCGTTGAACTGGTTGCTTGTAGGAATCTTCGGCTTGGACATCGTAGCAGCTGCACTTGGAGGATCAGCAGCGCTGGGCGCTAGGATTGTGTATGTAATCGTTGGGCTTGCAGGCCTATGGTTGATATACACAGGGTATAAGCTAGCAACCTACGAGCCTATGGTAACAAAGAGACCTACCCCCGCAGCGCCGGCATAACGGCATGCGGTCTCTTTTATTTTTTTAGAACTTTTTGAAAAATATTTAAACTATTTTAAAAGATACTTTTAATCGAACTGTTCAAGTTTTATTTGAACATTTATTTGAACAAAATGAAAGATATATATGTGGAGAGGACAATCTAAGATTGGTGAAAGAATGGTTGTTATTTTTGGCACAATAGGTTCAAATCCGAAGGTACTCATACCTACGATAAGGGCAAGGGATAACGTAGAGAAGGTTGTGTATTATTATGCAAGGGATACTGAACGAGAAAAAGTATCTGAAAAAGCCTCGAGAGTAGTGCAGGAATATTGTGAAAGGAAGAAGATAAAGTATGAACCTCGTATGATTGAGAATGCCTCTGACCTTTTGAAGATTGCAAAAAAAATTCGTGCAGATTTGTCGATGCAAAAGGCGCAGAAAAACGAAATAGTTTTTAATGTTACAGGAGGAACAAAGGTAATGTGTGCTGCTGCTTTGCTTGCTTGCATACTAGAGGGGGTAAATGCAGTTTATGTAAACGAAGATACTAAGGAAGAACTAGAACTTCCTGTAATTCCGTATGAATACAAACACAATCTTTCGAAAGGTCAAAAGAAAATCCTTCAGGCAATACATGCGCTTGGAAGAAACTGCACTTTAACAGAACTTGTAAAACAAACAAACTTAAAGAAGAGCACGATATCGTATCATATTTCAAAACTGCGTAGAATGGGACTTGTAGAAATCAGAGAAGGAGAAGACTTAAGAGAGAAGTATATAAACGTGCAACCTGCGACCGAACTTATGCTTGAGTAAGGGTTGTTGAGGGATTTCACATGAAGAAGAGGTTGTTAATATGTGCAATAGGGCAGAGTAGGGAGCGCGTTGCGACTGCGCTTAGGGAGATTGGTCATGATAAGTTAGTTGCAATCACGACTGAGCCAAATACTCTTGCGATAAAAGACGCAGAAAAGTTTGAAGACCTTGCATGTGCTGAATATGAGGTTGTGAAATTAGCAGATAAGCATAATTTTGATGCTATGTTTTCTGCATTTGTTAAGACAATTGAGAAACATAGAGGTTGGGACATAAGAGTAAACATCTCTGGAGGACCTAAATTGCTAACGATTGCAGGGATGTTTGCATGCTATTCATACGGCGTATCAATCTATCATTGCGAAGATAGAGTGCATAGGTTGCCTGTAATAAAAGAGGTTGGATTTTTGGATATACTCACTCCTGATGCAAGGATAGTTTTGCAATCGCTCGGAAAACGTGCAGAAAATATAGATGCGATATCTACGAATACAAGACTAAACAAGAATAAAGTAGAAGATGCATTAAAGATATTGAAGCGTTTCGGCTTGGCTGTAGTTACCAAAGAGAAAGGCGGAATATTTGGCAAAGTTTCAAGTAAGGGGGCAATTTACCAGTTGTCAATTAGACCGCCCAAGCCTTTTCCAAGCCACTCAAGATGATTTGAGTCTATATGATTTGAGATTTTTAATTTGTAATAGATATAGTAATAGATATAAGAAGAGGTAAAAGATGTAAAGACTAGTCTTTAATCTTTAGATACCTTTCGAATTCTGAGAATACGCAACCGCAATATTTCTGTCTGTAAATTTCATACTCTTTGCATAACTCGATTGATTTTTTGTAATCACTTCGGAAATCCTCGTAAACAAAATCCAAGCCTGAGTTGTTTGCGTAACTTTCGCAAATCTCTCTAATCTCATCATGATATTGATAAGGTGAGGTAAGGAGCGAAGTTGTGAATGTTTTATATCCATTATTAAGTGCATAATCAACAGTCTTTTTTATTCTGTCTTGGTAACAGAATAGGCATCTTTCTTTTTTCCCTTTTTCGTCGTGCATAAGTTGATTTGATATGAATTTTTTTGTATATTCATAATCGAAATTCTCGAATATAAGCGTGAATTTCTTAAGATGTGCAAATTTCTTTAGCGCCTCAAGTCTTGTTTTGTATTCTGTGTATGGGTGGATGTTTGGATTATAAAAATATGAGACGATGTGAAATCTTTTAGATAGACGCAAGAAAGGGATGGTAAGACATGGGGCACAGCACGTATGGATAAGAATCTCTTCTTTATCCTCAACATCTTTTGACTCTGTCATCATAGCCATCATAACAACCATCTTTAAAATCTTGAAAGTAGCCCCGTCCGGATTCGAACCGGAGTCGCAGGCTCCAAAGGCCCGCATGATTGACCGCTACACTACGGGGCTGCGCTCGTGAATATGTTTTTTTAGGATATAAACTTTAGCAAATAAGTCTCAAGAGTGCACACGAAGTTCCGAACTGCACAAATCAATAATCATTAGATTACCAATTATTACCAATTTCTTTTTCCATTTAAAAAAACATCTATACCTTTTTTCTTGATTAGCCTCAAATTATCTCTATGTGCATTCTCATGAACGGGATTTAGAAAATTTAGTTTGTCGCATTTCTCAAATTCGTCGCATTTCCAACATCCTTCGAGATTTTTCTTCTGACAACATTTTCTAATTTTGCATGTTGGCGGACCGCCTCCAGCCTTACATCCTTTCCTGCACCTGAATTTAACCATCGCACCCAGAACTTCATAACATAAGTCGTAATCTTTGTAGATTCTTCCAAAACTCGTTTGAGACATAAAATCTGCAAAATTCTTAAATTTGGACTCTCTTAATTCTTTACGCAAATCACGGGCTAAATCAGCAACTTTGCCTTTATAGCCAAAACAGTCAAGACAACATAGCCCACAATAAGCAACTAATTCTTTATTTTGGTTACCCATTTTTCCACCATCTTATTTTTTCATTTTAAAATCTGATTCTGAATTTCGTATATACGATTGAGGACCTATGCACATGAGAGTATCTAAAGTTTTCGTAGGCTCTCGAAAAATGCCCTGTCTTTACCCTGAATAATATACCGATTGAAAATGCAATGTTACTAAAGATAAGTTAACTGAAATTGATTGTGAGAAAAACTTTCTCTTTTTGGCTCTTAATCTTGTTTTAGTATTTCGTCTATTCTTCCCAGATTTATTTTTCTTTATTTTTCCATCTTTTAAGCATTGGAATAAGTCTTTTAGTTTGCTCTATTTCTCTCTCTCTGAAATATTCATTTTTTCATTATATTCATGCATTTATCAATTATCTCTTCCATAGTGATATCTGGCTCGGTGAATTTGCCATTTTTGTAGCAATAACAGCAATATTCCCTGTTTGTACTTCCATCGGTATTAATCCCGAAATTTTCGGGTTTTTCCATGGGCATTGCACAACTCTCACAGAATGCTCCTTTTTCTTCGTTTTTTTCATGTTTCGCTCTCCCTAATCTAACTAGAGAGTTATGTTAAGTGTAGAGCACAGAAAATATTTCGTAGATTAGAGAATAAGGGAGAGATGACCAAGTTAACAGACAAGGAGATAAGATAGATATGCAAGGATGTGGTAGACGAAGGGGAGTATGATAAATTGTGGATCTCGAGATATTACGGAGTAAGCGTAAGGAGAGTAGAACAATGGGTGAAGATATACATGGATGTGGGGGGAATATCCTAAGTTAAAAGATAATAGAAGGCAAAAATCGGCGCCATTGACCGAAGAGGAGAAGAGAATAATCGATGAGATTTGGAGAGAGAAACGTTTTGGAACTAGGCTATAAAGAGTTGAAAAAAAGAGAAAAACGGA
>Ga0078972_1016328_pt1 | contig 11035 bp, 8 predicted proteins | sample YelNatPaOPGAMG01_FD_67568 | JGI IMG/M metagenome (GOLD analysis project Ga0078972, IMG submission 67568) | Hot spring thermophilic microbial communities from Obsidian Pool, Yellowstone National Park, USA - OP-RAMG-01 (SPADES assembly) (version 2) | ecosystem: Environmental > Aquatic > Thermal...
ATATGATTTCCAATCTTTTCTCCAAAGTCAGGGTCATTATAATAACGTGCCATCTTCTCATAGGCAGGTATTGTAAAACCTATGTTATAGGGAACAATATCTGTCTTTTTATGCCTGACCGCTTCTCTAACCCTTTCCTTTCTTGTCATTTTTATATCTGCCCTTGACTTACCTTTATGTTTATCATTTTACAACATATCTTTTTATCCATCAATTTGTGTGCATCTTAAAGAGTATATACGAATTTTAAAATATAAAATGGGTATGATATAATATAGCTAAATCCCAGAGGTTTAATAATGCACAGCCCCAATAAAAAGAGTGGTCTTTTTTTGAATGAAGAATATGGAGAGTGGAGTATTTCATCCTTAAACAATCCTGTCTTCCGATTAGAGAATATAAAAACTAAAATTTATATCAATGGCAAATGGATACAACTATTCAAAAAGACAAGACAAAACTATCTAAGAAAATATATAACTAAGCAATCTCTGGTTGTAGAGGAAAATAATAAAGATTTTACTGTACGGTTGTATTTTTCATTTCCTGAACAGAGTAATGTTGTGTTTTTACAGATGGAGATTGAAAATAACTCAAGTGAAGAGATATCACTTGGAACTGCCCATATTATAGAAATTGAAGACATTCTGTATAACAAAAATATCATTGATAATCTAAAGGTCTTTGTAGATAGTGGGGGCAGCTGGTGGGCTGGAGTTGTGGATATAAAAAGCAGCAGTCCATTCAAAGAACAATGGGAATTACTTTCAGATGAAGAAAAAGAAATAATAAGGAAATTGAAAGGAAAAGATATTGACAGAGGATTTCATAACAGTTCAGGTGGCATCAATATCCTCTATGAACCAGAAAATAGTTGCGCTCTTGTTATGTCCTTTCTTACATTTAATCGCACATCAAGTAATGTAGTATGGATTTATAGAGAAAAAGAACAGTTGCTCAATGGATGGGCAGGGTGTGACTTTGCAGGCGTCTACTTAAAACCACATAAAAAAATATCTACAGAAAAGATATTTTTAGGGGTTTATAACTCTCCTTTCAACGCACTGGAAGATTATGCTAAAGAAGCAGCAAAGGCAATGAAGGTAAAACTTCCCAAGGAGCCACCAATGGGTTGGTGTTCCTGGTATCCTTACCGTCTGGAGATAAATGAAAAGATTGTTCTTGAAAATGCAAAACTAATCAAAAAACATTTTCCTGGATATAGATTTTCTTATATACAGGTTGACCATGGCTGGCAGTATCAAAATACCTGTGGATACTGGATAGAAACGAACGAAAGATTCCCACATGGAATTCAATGGCTGGCTGATAAACTGGAGAGAATGGGATTCAGATTAGGACTTTGGATTGCAATCTTTACTGTCCTTGAGCACTCTCCACTATTTAAAGAACATCCAGAATGTCTAATCAAAGATGAGAAAGGTAATCCAAGACCTATGCCATTTCGCTGGTCATGGGAACCACATGAGCGTGTATATTGCATTGACCCTACACATCCAGCAGCACAAAGATTTATCAGGGAAACCCTTACCTATCTCAGGAATAAAGGTGTAAGATACTGGAAGATTGACTTTACATGGAGAATTGCCATCAAAGACCGTGACGCATTTTACTACAATAAATATATGGTAAAAGGGGCAGAAATCTATAGAAAAGGACTATCTCTTGTTGAAAAATCATTGAAAGGTGATTACATATACTGGTGTTCAAATCCAACAAATCTCGGTTTCGGGTTAGGGTCTACAACAATGGTAGCGGATGATATTGACAATCCAGGATTTAGAACATCAGAAGATATGAGAAATCCAGAAGAAGGACCAAAACTTAAAGAATTCAGGAGAAAAGCCACAACAATCATCTCCAGATATTTTTTACATAGAAAATTAACCCTGCTTAATCCTGATGTAGTTGAGGTTGGAAGACCTGGTGACTATGAAGAAGCAAAAATACGGCTTTCGGTAGTTGCATTGTGTGGTGGTCAGGTTTTCCTTGGCGATGACCTGACTGCTTTAAACAAAAAAGATTGGAAACTGTTAGAAAAAAGTATCCCCCCATTAGGAAAAGCAGCAAGACCTGTAGACCTTTTTGAACACACCTATCCTGATTCTTATCCACAGATATGGCATCTACCTGTTATAAAAAGATGGGGCAGGTGGGATATAGTAGGGTTATTTAACCTTACCAAACAGAAAAAAGATATAACAGTTGACTTTTCTGACCTGAATTTGAAAAAAGATACGGAATATCTCATTTTTGAATTCTGGGGGAAGAAATTTCTTGGTATTTTTAAAAATTGTATTACCGTAGATATGCTTCCTATAACAACAAAACTTATTCTTATAAAAGAAGTGCCAGAATATCCAATGGTACTTTCAACAGATATGCACTTTTCCCAGGGAGGAGTAGAACTTGATGAAGTGGTTTTTGACAGAAAAACAAATATACTTAAAGGGATTGCCAGAAGGCAAAAGGGAACAAAAGGCAATATCTTTATCTTCTGTCCACCAGGATATAATGTTAAGAAAGGAGAGAAGGTTAAGAAGAAAGGTAGTGGTATATGGATACTGCCTCTTGATTTTCAAAAGCCATTATTAAAGTGGCAGGTGCAGTTTAATTCTAACAGGCATTAAAGGATATTATTCTTCAGGTATATCAAGTCCATTATTATCTGCAAAACACAATCTCGCAAATTCAATATCTTCCTTTATTAATCTATCAACAGATGCTTCATCAGTATATTCAGCTGTAAGACATACAACCCCATTATATCCATACTCTTTAAGAACTCTTGCTACAAGTGGCCAGGATGCAAGTCCCTGCCTACCAGAAGTTGCATACCATCCCCACCTGACATATTCAGCCTCAGTTCCTGTCTTTCTTCGCCAGTATGCATTTTTAAGATTAACCATTCCTAAATGTGACCATAGAATATCCACAGCAAGACGGGGGTCTTCTCCATTGAGAGCGCAGTGCATAGGGTCCCAGACAGCACAAAAATGTTTCGGGTTATATCTCTCAATCAGATACCGTATCCCCATAGCATTACAGACAAAAAGGTCACAGTGGTTCTGAATACCGATTCTTACTCCATATTTATCAAGGAGAGGTACAAGTTCATCAAATTCCTTCCACACTTTTTCCATCATCTTCATATAACCTGTACCTGCTGGAATCCTTATACACTGTCTTATAATGTCAACTCTCGCTTCTCTACAGGCAGAAAGGACTCTCTCATCTATTTTACCCAGAGGGGCTATACTTGGAACAGTTAAACCACAATCAGCAAAAATTTTTACTACATCCTTTAATTTTTCAATCTCTTCTGGTACTACCTGATAACCTTCCCGTATAGGCAGTTCAACACCATCAAAACCTAAATTTTTAACATATCCTGCTAATTCCTTTACAGGCATCCTCCATGGCTTTGTAAAAACAGTAAATTTAATATCCTTTTCTGACATCCTTCTCCTCCTGAAGTACTTTAAAATTACTTATTCACCTTTTTCAATAAAATTAATTATTATCTGTTCCATCTCCTCTTTGATATTCGGTTTTACACTGTTGACAGGTTTGGTATTTATTGCTTTTACTATATCTTTTGCCATCTTTTCTGTGTTTTTGGCACCCTGTGATTTCCATAAAGAAAAAGGCCCCCTTACAGATAGATGTGTAGAAAGATGTTCATCTGAATGTAGCCACTTAAGTGTATGTTCGGCAGTCAAATATGTCCCCCCTTGAGGTCCTATCTCCTTGATAGTTTCCTCTGCAATTGTATCTTCATTAACTGTTATCCCGGCAAGCATACGCCGAACAATGGCAGCCATCTCAGCATCAATTACAAGTTGTTCATAACTGCAGGTCATACCTGTTGCAAACATTCCACAGTTTACAATAAGGTCAGCCCCTGAGGAAGCAGCACATAATAAACTTAACATCTTTTCCCAACCATTCTGTTCATCATAGGTATGGTTATCTGAATTGGGAGCGGTTGTATGGTAAGGTATCTTATAAAAACGCGCAATCTGTGCTCCAGCAATTCTGCATAAAGATGTTTCTACGGAACCAACAAGGGCTGCTCCATTACGCATATCTGTTGTTGTCCAGGAACTACCATACATTACAGGTGCACCGGGACATAACATCTGCGTTATAATTATGCCTGAAAGACATTCAACATTATGCACTGTCAAAAGGCCTGCCAGTGTATATGGTGCAGAAATTCCTGCATTAGGTTCAGGCAAAATAACAACAGGAACACCTTGAAATATAGAATCTACCAATGCATCAATGGTAGAAGATTCCCAGAATAAAGGGCTTGTTGGCGACAACTGACTTATTCCATAGGGACGGGTTTTCATATCACCTTCAAACGCCGTTTTTAGAAGGCCTATGCAGGCCTGATTGATAGATGTTCTATCGGTTGAGAAAAAAATAGGCTTCTTGCTATTTTCAATGGTTGCCTTAACCCCATACAATAAACTTGTTGATGGGATAGGTACATCCTGAGGCATCACCGGAATACCTATCATATCTATATCTGGCAGATATTCACATAGATGTGCAAACATTTCTACATCTTCTACCCTTGATGGTCTTGTCTCTCCTGTCTCTAAATCCACCCAGAAGACCGCATTATGTCCTGCTGCTATTCGTGGTGTCCCATCTCCTATAGTAAAGGCATAACTTCCATCCCGTGCAAATATATCAAACCTATCAGGAATAGATGCCAGTGCCTCCTCAATGGATGTCTGCGTAAATTTCACTATCCTATCTTCTTCTGAAACATCCAGTCCTTTCTCTTTTAACATATTAAGAACACGACTGCTTAAAACTTTCACTCCTGTGTTTTTCAAAATATCTATAGAGGTATTGTGTATCATCAAGGTCTCACTTTCAGAAAGAACGGACATAGTTTTCAGTTTCATACAGCTACCCCTGTTAGGTATGCAAGAACTTTTTCCAATGACTTTTCAGAAGGCATAGTAGGCCAGTATTCCAGCCCGAATACACCTTTATATCCTGCCGCAACAGATTCTTTTATAATAAAAGGATAGTATAATTCGTTATCTATTGGCTCCTTTCTTCCAGGCACCCCTGCTATATGAAAGTGCCCTATGTACTGGATGTTTTCCCTGATGAAACGGACAATATCTCCCTTCATAATCTGCATATGGTATATATCATAAAGTAGTTTTATATTTTTATGGTTAACATCTTTTATTATGTTTACAGCCATCTGCGGGTCAGATAAAAAATTAAGTGGATGGTCTACTTTTGTATTCCATGGCTCTAATAATAAAGTAATATCTTCCTTTTCTACTATCTTTGAAATTTGAATAAGTGTTTCTACTATGTTTTCTATTGCTTCCTTCTCAGAAATGAAAGGATTGACATTACCACTTCCACTTATAAGCCCTTTACAACCTATCTTCTTGGCAAGAGGAATAATCTCTTCAGTGAGGGAATTAAGAATTAATCCTCTATCATCTTTATTGATAAGAGATGCTTTTATACCACCATCAGGATGGCAATGTACAAAACAGGTTGTTGTAAGCCCAAGTTTATAGTTGAATTCTGCAATCATATCAAAGTCCTTTTTTTCGTCCGTGAGATTCTTGCCATCAAAGCCAGCATTATGAAACCAGAACTCATAATATTTAAAACCTATGCTTGCTATCTTCTCTATCCTCTCCTTATAAGGAATATCCCCAAAAAATGGCTCTATACATACCCCTATCTCTACCATACCATCTCCTTTATGCAAAATAATGAGATACCTTTCTAATCCCTTTTATAATCATATCGCAATCTTCAAGAGTCATCTGTGGTGGAACATTTATATGAACTACCCTGGACAGATAATCCAAGGTTTTAGGATTCATATCAGGCGAATAATTAACTTCCTTACATTTATGATAAGGACAGGTCCAGGGACATCCTTCTGGTGTAGGTGTTCTCTTTTCTATAAGATGCTTCCAGTGTGCATATATATGCCAGTCAGGGATACCTGAATCATATACCCCTGAAGCATCTACACCCTCTGCTTTCAACGCCTCCACAAACATCCGAACCTTTTCTTTATTGCTCAGGTAAAACATTACACATATCCCAGTATCTCCCTCAGGGTCATTTACAGGTCGCACTTTTATACCTTTTATGTCTTTGATGCCATCTATAATCCTTTTCTGGTTTCTCCTCATTCTTTCAAGAAGTGAATCTAATTTATTCATCTGTGCCAGCATAACCGCTCCTGTGAGTTCACTCATCCTGAAGTTGCTACCACAGAAGAGTTCTCCTTTATATCTCTCTTCAGCAAATCTATCAGGCCTCCAGCAGGCGGCTGTATCGTGATACCCCATACATCTATCATATAACCTTTCATCATTGGTTACAACCATACCCCCTTCACCTGCTGTAATAATTTTATGATACTGGAAAGAGAAACATCCACAATCCCCAAATGTTCCAAGGTATCTGCCTTTATACTTTCCTCCCATTGCCTGTGCTACATCTTCTATCACCCTGAGATTATGTTTTCTGGCAATGGTAAGCAACCTATCCATATTCGCAGGCACTCCTCTCATATGAACAACAATCATTGCCTTTGTACATTTATTGATTTTCCGCTCCACATCATCAGGGTCCATTGTCAGGGTCTCATCCACCTCGGAAATTACAGGAATTGCTTTCGCACCAACAATCACAGCACAGGAGGCAAAAAATGTATAACCAGGTACTATCACTTCATCACCAGGTCCTACTCCACAGGCAACAAGCGCACTTAATAATGCTCCCGTACAACTGCTGGTGGCTAATGCATATTTCACACCTATCTTTTCCTTAAACCTGTTTTCAAATTCTTTTACCTTGGAAGGGAATTTTTCTGGGCCATAATACCTGAAAAGATACTTTCTATCAAGAACCTCAATAACCTGTTTTTTCTCTTCCTCGCCTATCTCCAGTCCCCCGGGATACATAGGAATGTTTGGGGTGGTCTTCGCTTTAGGTCCACCATTTATAGCAAGTTCTTCCATTAAAACCTCCTTTTCAGGTTATCTAATGCCAGTATTTTTTCTGCAATCTCCATTGTCTTAAGAGCATCACCAAAGTGGGATTCAGGAAGTTTTCCTTTCTTTATACAATCAATAAATTCACGTGCCTTTGGCTCAAATCCTCTGGCAACAAGAGGATTATCCGTACCTGCTACTTTAAAAGAGTCCAATTCTATACCGGCGGTGTCATTGTCTTTATATATAAACCCTTTACCTTCAGGGTCTCCTTCAGCACAAATGCCAGGGGAATGTATCTCCACCCTGAATATACGACGTCCGCTTGCCCAGTTATTTATCATTACTCCAGTAGCCCCATTATCAAAAATAAGATGGGCAATAATTACATTTCTATCAGGCACATTAATACTTTTCATCTCACTGTATATCTCCTTTACCTCCCCACCACATATCCAGCGAAGTGTATCTATTGAATGGACTCCATCATCCAGCATATGGTCACGTACTAATCTAAAGGGGCTTATATCACACTTATAAAACTCACATACAGCATTTATCACTGGTCCTCTATTTAAACATTCCTGGCGAAGTTTTACCAATAAAGGGGCTTTTCTTCTCTGAAAACTTACCTGGGTAATGCACCCATTTCTTTCCGCTGATTCTGCAAGTAAACGGGCAGTATGAAGATTGATACCAAGTGGCTTTTCAGTATAAACATGTAGATGCCTTTCCAGACACCAGAGTATAGGATAAAACATTATCTCAGGATGCCCTATTATAACTACTGCATCCGGTGATGTTTTTTCAACCATCTCCTTATAATCTGTAAAAAGATTTTTTATATTATACCTTTCCCCTGTTTCTTTTAATGCATTTTTGTCTATATCGCAAATACCTATAACTTCAACATCATCGTAAGATGTGAAATTTGGCAGGTGGACATTATTCGCCATCCTGCCACAACCAATAAATCCCAATTTTATTTTTCTTGTTTCACTCATATTCACCATCCCTGTAAAATCCTTTCAAAAACTTTCTCCTCTTCCAGTATTTCATCTTCCACTCCAGAATGTATCTGTCTGTGACTGAGGAAGGGAATCTCCTCTTTTCCATTCAATATGTCCGTCACAGAAAAGAACATTTAGTCCCTCAATATGGATAGGGACAGAATAAGGATAAGGAGCAGTATTGTAGTACCTTGATGCTTGCATATATAAATTTTTAGTGTTATTGCTATCCATTACCATAAATGTCCTTGAGGGATAAAATAACCTGCTCCTCTTACCTGAACGCTCATGATTAACACCCAGCCGTTCATTCATTGAATAAGAAACCGGATACTTAAGTTTTCCAGTTGATGAGATTGCCCCATCTTTACAAGAAGGACAGTGAAAGACAGTTCCTTTCTCGCCTGAACAACCATCAGAACAATACCCGATATAATCTGTATATATACTGCACTCTGTTCCATTTGATGTTGTCATAGTCCCCAGATATACCAATCCACGATTGCTGATATACAATGCATAAAGTAGATTTGACCAGTAATTTCCATCCTCATTTAGATAAGGTGGCGGATAAAAATCTCCTTTATCCTCTGCATACATCTCCATTGCCATATAAATCTGTTTAAGATTCCCCATACATACTGCCCTGCGTGCCATCTCTCTGCTTTTACTAAGGGCTGGTAGCAACATTGCTGCTAAAACCGCAATGATTGCAACGACTACAAGCAACTCTATCAATGTGAAGCCATTTTTTAAACTACTTCTCATCCTTTATTCCTTCCCAGGAAAATTTTGCTGTTGCAAGTATCCCGGGATAAAGAACTTCCGGAGGATAATTCATCCAGCTTGTCCCTATAATCCCTAATGCCCCTTCTTCAATGCATCTTCTGGTAAACTCAAAAATATTTCTTGTAGGTCTTTCCAGATGCAATATCCAGTTATGGTAGTCAGGCATACACGCAAAGAGGTGCTCAATCAAAGGAGCACCCAGTACTTCAAAACCTTTATCTCTATAAAATTTAAGGTAAGGAAATGACTTGATATATTTAGGAAACTCGTTACCTAAATAAGGCAAGAATTTTTCTCTGTATTCTGGTTCCCATTCTTTCTCTAAATCAAGGAATCTACCAAATCTCATAATATTTTCTCTTTCAATCTCACTGAGTTCTTTGTTCCACTCATTCTGCCATTTTTTATGATATACAACACCCCTGTTAGTTTCATATTCCCTTGCAAGCAAAAACGTTGTCTTCTGCGCAGTTGCCCAGTAATCCCAATACATGATAACTGCGTCTTTATCCAGTTTGTCTATTGTCTCCGGGAAGGTGCATATCATATCATCCCAGATAATCGGTCGTAGCCCTTTTTTCTTTATCCATCCACAAACCTTGTTTATATGTTCTATATACAGCCCACCCTTCCCTATTACTTCTGCTCGCTTTCTGCACTTTGGACAAACCCCGAGGTATCTGGTTTCATCACCACCAATATGAAAATAGCGAATCCCTTTGGACAGTGAAATAATCTCTTCAGCCATCTCAATAAATATCTTCAAAGAATCAGGATGAGATGGACAGATCTGTCTTCCGCCTTTATTATCACCTTCGTTTAAATAAGAATACTTTTTAACATCCAGAAGGTAATCAAGGTGACCAAATGACTGTAAAAGAGGAATTACTTCAATAAAGTTTTCTTTTGCAAGTTTATAAAGATTCTTAATCTCAGAGATTGTTAGCGTATTAGAAGAAACTATCAGAGGATGTCTTTTATAAGGGAATCTGTCACCATATTCTATTAAAATAGTGTTTATCTTAAACTTCGCCAGTGTCTGTATCATTATGCTGGCTTCTCTATATCCCATCTGTCGTAAGTTATCAAAATTTAAGTGTATCCCCCTTATATTCAAACTCGGCATATCCTCAATATCAACAAAGGATATCTTGCTCCCATCTTTCATCTGCAATAATGTCTGTAAACAATAAAATAGCCCTCTTACACTGCCTGCTTCACACACAATCTCCTTCGGCGATGAATGAAAAACATATCTTTCATTGTGCAACTTATTGTTTATGCTTAAAAGGAATGTTTTCTTTTTAGAACTTTGTGATAAACCTAATTTTGTTTTGTATATATCCAGTATTTTTTCACATTTTTTATCTGCCTTTATGCTAAAATCAGAGATATCTATTTGCTCTTCCCTCTTAAATACTAACTTTTTAGGTGCTGGTAAGAAATATGGTTTCTGGTAAGGTCCCATCTTTACTCCTTTCCTTTTTATTTTTCCTTATTTTTCTTCAAATTCAATAATCACTACATCTTTCCCTAACGGATTATCCATACCTGCTGCAATTCGCCAGTTGCCAGCCCATGGTGCGGTCTCATATCCACGGAAGTCCTGTAGAATAATCTTCTTATAGTTCTGGATTTCTATGCGAAGTAATAACTTTTTTTGCAATGCCTTACCTGTTTCTATCTCAATGGACTTAAATACCTTTGTATTCGGCTGTTTTGGTTCTCTTTCTTCAGGCAGGTCCCCTGACCGAGGTGTTTCCTGTCCGCTCCCTGATACATAAATCCCTTTATAAGAGCCACCCGCAAATGTTTCTTCAGGAAGAAGCAACCCTATCTCTCCATACCCTTTGAGATTAGCATTAGATGGTATAAGATTCAGTTCTATCTTAACCTCATCTTTTGTGAGATAGAGTTTAACAAATTGCTCACCATCAGCAAGCCCCTTCATAAATTTGTCGCTACCTGGGATAACATTCCACTTTACTGCCACACCTTTTTCATTCCCTGCCTCATCATAGAGTTTTTCCTCAACCGGTTCTGAAAACCCACGGAAAGAAGGCACTGATATATTTAAAGATTCACTTTCATCTCTAAAGTAATAATAAAGATGTTTAACCACCACTGTATCACCATAACTTATAGTCAACTCTGCTGTTTTATCATATGTTACTTTTATCTTTCCTAATGAAACTTCTCCAGCATTTA
>Ga0078972_1016331_pt1 | contig 11033 bp, 7 predicted proteins | sample YelNatPaOPGAMG01_FD_67568 | JGI IMG/M metagenome (GOLD analysis project Ga0078972, IMG submission 67568) | Hot spring thermophilic microbial communities from Obsidian Pool, Yellowstone National Park, USA - OP-RAMG-01 (SPADES assembly) (version 2) | ecosystem: Environmental > Aquatic > Thermal...
CGACGCGCGGACGGTACGCTCCAGTTCGGTTTTGAAGGTTGCGTTGAGGTTGCACACTTCGCCGGAGTAAGCTTTATGCACAAGGAGCTGTTCGGCAGGCGTGAGAGCCCACATATTTGACGGACGCATCCTCGCATTGCTCCCGATCGCTAATCTGGCTTTCTATTGTATCCAACGATTCCAATTAACAACAGCGTGTATGTGCGCTCGGTGCTGATCTCACAACGAGTTTGTTGCGGCTTCTTACTCCCATTCGAACGACAGGGTCGCGCGCACGTTGCCCGGTCTCATTGCGCACCCGCGCGTTCCATAACGAGGGAGACCTGCGTAATGGGCCTAACGGCAAGACTCTTTGCAGCAGCCATACAGAGAAACGCAGGGGTGCTGGGCGCCGTCGAAATAATAAACTTTCCTTTGCCTGACGGCGCAGGGAGCCACATGCTTTGCCTCACCCTGGCGAAGGGCCAGGCCCACATACCATCACCCTCCGCCTGCGAATGGGCCGCCGCCTACTTCAGCCGTGCGCTTCCGTTGACTTGCCGCCAACCTGCGTTGCATACTCTCGTTAACGCACATGCGGCAGGATCGGGTACGGCGGGCACGGCCGAACCATATCCGTGAGTGGCTGCAACTCGGAGGAGAGCGCTTTGGACAGGACAATACTGCGCGGTAGGTGGGCCCTCGTAACCGGGGCTAGTCGTGGGGTCGGGCGCCAAATCAGCACGGGGCTCGCCGACTGCGGATGCAACGTCGTGTTGCACAGCCGCAGCTTGGCCCACACGGCGACGCTGGCCGAGGAACTGGCGGCAAAGGGCGTCCAGGTGCGGCAGATTGCCGCTGAGCTCGCCCAGCCGGTAGAAGTGGATGCGCTGATTGCATGGGTGCTCACCCACACGCCCGGAATTGACATCCTCTACAACAATGCTGCGATCATGACACCCTACCGGCATGAGTGGTTGGAGACCCCTGCCGAGGACTTCCGCGTCAGCTTCGAGGTGAACACCATCGCGCCCATACGGATTTGCCTTGGTCTCATCCCGGGCATGGTGGAGCGTAAGTGGGGACGCATCGTGAACGTTACTTCCGGCGTGCGAGACCAGCCCGAGATGATGGCATACGCGGCGTCGAAGGCGGCTCTCGATAAGTTCGTATACGATACCGCAGGGCGGCTGGCGCGCGATGGCGTTCTGATGAACCTGCTGGACCCAGGCTGGCTGCGCACCGATCTTGGTGGTCCGAACGCACCGAACCCGGTGGAAACCGTGCTGCCGGGCGCGCTCGTTCCGGCTCTTATCGAAGACGGGACGCACGGACAGCTCTTCCGCGCGCAGGACTACGTCGGTCAGACGCTCTGACCTGGCCGGCTACCCGGCCGTGCGTTCGCTCTGCAGAATCTAAGACAGAGAGGGTCATGGGTATGCCGAGAGCGTTCGCCGCGGTGCTGAGCGGCCTTTACATTATTATAATGCCGGCCGTGCCGCCGCAGCAGCGGCTGACCCTCAGCGTGGAGCGTGCGAGGGTCGGGCGCTATGAGCAGGCGGAGTTCCGCATCGGAGGGGTGCCGGGCTGCAGCAACCCCTACGATCCGGCTCAGGCCGACGTGCGGCTGGAGATCCGAACGCCTTCGGGCGGAAGAGTGGTTATGCCGGCATTCTACATCGAGCCGTTTGCCATACGGGCGGTGTCCCGCGGCGGTCGGCAGGTGGACGCCTTCCTGCCCGTGGGCGAGCCGGGTTGGCGTGGGCGCTACGCCCCGCTGGAGCTGGGGACCCATACCGTCGAGGCGACGGCTCGCGTGGGCGGGAAGGTGCTTCGGTCGGCTCCGGTGCAGATCGTCTGCGTTCCGTCGGCGCGGAGCGGCTTTGTGCGCATCAGCCGGCGCGACCCCCGCTTCCTCGAAACCTCCGATGGCCGGGCCTTCTTCACCGTGGGGCAGAACCTTGCGTTCATCAAGGACACCTTCGAGACGACCGAGATGCTCCGGCGGCTGGCCGAGAACGGCGTCAACTTCGTGCGCGTCTGGACCTGCTGCGAGGACTGGGGCATGGCCATCGAGGCCCGCAAGAGCGCCTGGTCCCGCTCATGGGCATGGAACCCACCATACGTTCGAGACGAGCGCGGGCAGACGTGGGTGCGCGTGGGCGCAGAGGGCGTGACGGCGCAACCTAACTGGCGCATGCTCTTGGAGCCGGGCCGCGAGTATATGCTGTCCGCGAGGGTTCGTGCCGACGCACATGCCGCGTTGCGCGTAACCATACCCGGCTCCGACGGCTCGGTAGAGTGGCCTGCCGACCGGGAAGCGCGTCGGCATGAATACCGCTTCCGCATAGGCAATGCGCCGGAAACACTGGAGGGGCTGCGGCTGGAATGCCGGGAAGGGACGGCTTATGTGCGGGATTTGCAGCTCACGGCGGCAGGTTCTGCACGGAATCTTTTGTGGGACGCCGATCCGGACCGGCCGATCCTCGGCATTTACAACCAGGTGGACTGCGCCATGCTGGACAAGCTCGTGGACGACGCCGAGCGGCTGGGCGTGCGCCTGCAGCTCTGCGTGCTGACGCGGGACTTGTACATGCAGCGGCTGAGCCGGCCGGACTCCGCCGAGTATCAGCAGGCCATAAAGGATGCCCGAAACCTCATGCGCTACGCCGTAGCCCGGTGGGGCGCGTCCGAGGCTGTGGCGGCGTGGGAGTACTGGAACGAGATGGACCCGGGTAAGCCCACAAGCCGGTTCTTCACGGAGGTGGGCGAGTATCTGCGGCAAACGGACCCCTACCACCGACCCCGCACCACCAGCTCTTGGGCCGACGCGCCTGCCGATTGGAAGCACGAGGCTATAGATCTGGCGAACATGCATTGGTACATGCGGCCGGCGGAGGGCGAGCGCTTCCGGGACGCAGTGCAGGGTGTGCTGGAGAAGGCGGCGGAGCTGCGCCGGGCGGTGCCCGGCAAGCCTGCGTTCATGGCCGAATTCGGCCTGGCCGACAACAACTGGCGTCCTAGCGAGTATGCCGCAAGAGACAAAGACTTTTGCCACCTGAAACAGGGCCTTTGGGCTTCGGCGCTTTCGGGGCTTTCGGGATCGGCCATGGCATGGTGGTGGGAGGATATTCATGCGCGCCAGGGCTATCGCGTCTACAAGCCCCTGAGCAGCTTTGTCCGGCGCATTCCCTGGACCTGCGGCAAGCTGACAGGCGCCCGCGCCGTCGCGCAACCCGAGTATTTGCGGCCGATTGGGCTGCAGACCAACGAGGCCGCGTTCCTCTGGCTCTATGACAGCCGGTTCTCATGGTACGCCCGAGTGGTCCAGGGCAAGGCGCCGCAAGAGGTGCAGAGCGCCTCCGTGACCCTTTCGGGACTGCGCGCCGGGCGATACCGGCCCGTCTACCACGACACCGACACGGGCGTGGACACGACGGGCGCGGCGGTGGTGGCTTCGAGCAACGGAACCGTGCGGGTACCGTTGCCGGCATTCCGGGGAGATGTGGCGCTTCGGCTTACCCGCATGCCGACGGCGCCTGGGGGCCGACGGTAGGAGCAACAGGCAGGACAATGCGGTCCCGTACCCTCTGTGGGGTGAAGGGCCAACGGGCAGATTGCTTGGAGGACTTCGGGGTAAACGTGAACCCGCGTGCGCACTTTCCGAAGGCGCGGATGGGGCGGGGGATGGGCTTCAAGCGGGAGACGGGTTTCGAACCCGCGACCTCTTCCTTGGCAAGGAAGCGCTCTACCACTGAGCTACTCCCGCCCGCTTCAACAGATCCGGCCGGCTGAAACCAGCGCAATCGAACGGATGGGCGGTCCACTGGTCCGGCCCGGCGTGGTGGGCGAGAGGAGAGTCGAACTCCTACGCCTTGCGGCACTGGTTCCTAAGACCAGCGTGTCTGCCATTCCACCACTCGCCCAAACCGGCAGCAGCACGCCCCGCGTCCTCTTCCCGGACGCCCATAGAATATAGCACCTGCCGCACCGCTGTGTCAACCATGAGCAGGCCAACGATAGGTGCTGGGAGCGGTCACCTGAATTCGCCAGTAGGCTCCCAAGCGTACAGGAACCACGGTAGGTGCACCTCCGCCCAGGCACTGCACCTTCGTGGGGCGTCCGAAGCGGGCTGCCTTCAGCTCCACGACGCACGTGGGGCTTTCGGGCAGGGGGCGCAGGATCCACCAATTGCCTTCTCGCCGGATGAGCACGGTGCCATTCGTGCGGAGGTCGCCGAAATCCACTACGCGAGAATCGGAGTTGAGATGGCCGCGGTAGGCTTCCATCCGTTCGTTGCCGCGGCGGCTTTCGGGCGTAAAGCTCACCTGGGCACCGTGATCTCGAATGTGGAGCACTCCAAGCACGATGCGGCCGTGGCCGTCATCCACGCCTTCTAGTGTAAGCCGCGAGCCGCCGCCTTCGGGATAGAGCCCGATGCTCCATGCATAATCACCGTCGGCGATCTCATCAGGAATGTGGATGGTGTAGGGGCCATCCATGATGGCCTCGCCCTTCCGCCAATCGCGCGTGGGCACGGCAGGAGCGTGATCCTGTTGAAAGCGTATCTTCTCATCCGTTGCATCGGGCGGGAGCGCCGAAAAGTGCACGAACACGTGCTCATCGGCATTGAGGCGTTCGTTCACGATCCACTTGTAGGTGGCTTGAAACTCCCGTGGGCCCGTCTGTTGGAATGAGGCTACCACAGGCCGTATGTGATGGATGCGAGACACATTCCACACCGCTTCCGGCCGCGCATTAGCGAAGACATGCGTGGACGTGGAGCAGTAATCGGCGTACACGCCGTTTCGCAAAGCTGTGTAGGCGGTCACACCGGCCCCTTGAGCCGTCCAACCTGCATAAGGGAGCACTAAGCCGCCGCACCGCAGGGGTTGGCGATCCGCATTGGCCGTCATGGTAAGACCGTTGGCATACGTAATACGCACGCGATCCCAACGCGAAGCTTTCGCAGCAGTGGTGGCATCGCTCCATCTACCGTTTTGCCAATAGGAGATGTTCTTGACGGGCTCCAGTGCGCATCGTTTGGTTACCGGGGCAAGCAAATGGTGCTCCAGCCATGCAAGGGAAAGGATATTCCACGTGGAGGCGCCGAGGAAGCCCGCGTGGCCGAAGGCGGCCTCCTGCATTCGGTATACGTCCAACACCTGCATGGGAGGAATGGCACCGCAGGGAGCATTGGCCCTCCATCGTTCGTAGTAGCCCATTCCGTGGTTGAGCTGCAATGGGTGGATGCGCAGCAGATCGAAATCCACAAGAAGGGGGGCATTCTCGCCCTGGTTCGCCGGCCATCCTACGCCGAATTGCGCCTCCACTCCATCCAGGCAGCCGCTCCAATACCAATGGTTCGCGCCTTCACCAAACACGGGTCCTCCGTGGGTTGCGCGCTCGTAGGCCCACAACTGCCGATGCACCTGCCATACGCGTGAAAAACGCCCGGCTCCCTGCTCCGTCGCACGGAAATCCACGTGGAACCATGGCGGCACTGCGGAATGGACGTCCAAATAGTCGGCATTCGTGCCGAATCTGCGATGGATCTCCGGCGATTGCGTAGCCGCCAGCCTGAGGATGGCATTGGGCTTTTCCGCGAAGGATTGGATATGAGTGCCGGGGTTGTACCAGGCCAGTTCACGCTCGCCGTTGGAGTTGAGCGCGATATCCTCCGGATTGAAGAAATCGTAGTTGGGATAGTAATCCACGTAATTCTCGTGCAGAGCCATCCGGTATCCCAAGCGCACGCCGGTAGAGACGAGCGTCTTCATTCCTTCGTCACCACCGAGGGAGGCATTGGCCGGAAGATGCATTGGGAGGGCATTATCGTATCCGCTGCGCTGCCAATCATGGATGAGGGCGACGCACCGAGGCACGCCGCCATCGGCGAGGCGTTTGAGATCTCCGGCAATATCTGTGAAGCGACCGCCCCAGATATCGAGGACGGTGCGATCCGCTAGGTCGGCGCGATAGGGCGACGCCGGGTTCGGAATATTGGGAAGGACCTCGTCGAAGTTCCACGCTGCGGTATAAATGAGGCGCTCTTTAAGAGGATTCCGCCGGCCATCGGTGAGGGCACCGTAGTGCGCGATGGTGCCCTCCTGAGAAGAGGCGTTGGAGTACGTCCAATCGAGGAATGCGTTCACGAATAGGTCCTGGGCAGGCAGATAGCTAACCGACCCCAGATAGGGCACCTGAATTGTACGGCGGCGAAGAGCAGGTCCCCAGCCTCCCCCGTCGAGGGCGCTCAACAGGGGCGCGTTGCAGGCCACCTCCAACACGAGGCTCTTGCCGATGAGGCGCGCCCTCACCTGTACTTCCGCCGGGGTGTCTCCTACGAGATATCGCACGGTAAGCACCACACCGCCGCTCGTCCTATGGAACGCGGCGCTTTGGAAGCGTGCGGGGCCGGTCCATTGAAGGCTCGCGGTAGTTGCAAGCGGAACGGAGACCGGCCGGTCCCCACGCATCCGGGCCCAAAGTTCCAAATTCCCGAAGACGCCATCCGATGCAGAGGTGGGCTTTCGCCAGCGATACTCCATAACGCCGTCCGGGCCGGCATACGTGAGCACCGCCCAGCTTGCCGAGGAGCGGATGGACGTGTGGCAACGGTAGGGAACAGGCGGCACGGCGCCTTCGCCCTCTACCGGGCGCAAGGAGAGCAGGTTCACGGGGATTGGTGCGGGGTGGCGCACTGCTGGAGGATGGAACCCTTCCAGTATCAGCTCCCGATCGCCCCAGAGCGAAAAATCGAAGCCGGGATTGTCGCGAGGACCTGGGTCCGTCTCGAAGCGTATTAAAGCAGTTGTACCGCCAAGGGGAGTGAGGTCGAAGCGGAACGGGCGCCAATCCGCCGTGGTTCTGTTTTCATCCATAAGCTTGCGCCCATTCACGTAGATGCGGAAGGTAGCCCCGTCAGATCGGTCTACGATATCCGAGCGCATGGCGGTTGCCCCCGTAAGGAGGATACGCCGCACGCGCGGCAACCGGATGCGAAACTCCTGAAAGGCGATCCCCGTGCCATTACGCCACGGGCAGTGAAGCAGGAATGCGTCCTTGCCGTTTTGCCGGCCGGCCGGTTGGCAGGCTACTCCGGTAGCGTCCTCGAAATACCCCGACCACCCTAATGGAAAGAAGTGTTCCGGCTGGCCCCTGTAGGCGTATCCCACGCGGTAGAGACCGATCTCGTCCAACTTCAGGCGTGGGGCGTCGGGTGTGATGGCCGGCTGGGCGGCGGCGCCCGCACAGGTCACAAGTATCAGGATTGCTGCAAGGGGCGTTCTCATTGTCATCATCGTGCCACTCCCATGGAAGCGCATATAGGTAGCGTACCCTACAGGGAGCGATGCTTCCAGGGGATTTCCAGCTTCCGCAAACGGCCCGTTTCAGCATTCCTCTCCCGGCCCGTCTAGCCCACGCCTGGCAAAGCAAGACATGGCCTCTACCCCCCGATCATGGGCGAGGGCGGGGGATTGCCGCAGGCTCACCGGTTGCTAGTCTGCTTCCTCCCATCAGCCAAGCGGATCACCATCGGCGGGAGCGGGGTGGTGGGTGGCCACCTCCGTTGGTCATTCATTGACACAACGAACATCGGTGGCCTGAAGTGACTCCCGTGCTCTTTTCTGGTCGTAGCCTTTCTTGAGTGTAAATTCCACTCGACTTCCCGGTTGACCGCAGTTTTTGGGTAAATCCCGAACAGCAACGTACACCTCTTCGCCGCCGTCGTCACGTTTGATAAAGGTAAAGGGCCTGCCTTCGGGGTATGGCTTGATGGTGCCTCGATAGAATTGCAGACCTTCACGCTTGCCTTCTTGCCAGTAGCGGCGACACAACGCGGCTAGTTGCCTGATGTCCTTGGGTAACTCTGGCCGCGTTTGGTTCGCCGCTTGAAATGCCGCAAGGACATCTTTCTCAACTTGCATCACCTCCGGCGGAATCGTCCATCCGTGGCCTGAGCGAATCATTCTGACCCAAGTTGCATGTGCTGCGGCTACGTTAAGCTTGCCGAGCTCCAGGGCAATTCGTGCCAGGGTTACGAAGTATTCCAGCTTGTATTCGTCGGCTTGTCGAGGATCGCTAACCGCATCGCAGATTAGCCGGTACGCTTCGTCTAGGTTGCCGACTTTGTATTCCAAGTCGGCCAGCTCTGCCTTCATATACCAATCGGCCCGACGGTGCGTGAGCAATCTGCGCATCTCCGCTATTCCGCCGCTCAAATCGCCGGATTTTGCCAACGCCAGAGCCGCGGTACGGAGCAAGTAGATCTCATTAGGAAGCGCCTTTAATCCATCCTGGGCAAACCGCCGCGCTTCATCGAAACGCCCTAATTCCAGCAACGCGCGCGCTCTACCGACATACCAGGTTTCAAGGTCTGACATTCCCCGTCTTCCGTCAAACGTCATCGGCTTATTACTGAGATCATCGGGTGTTAATCGGTCAGCCCATTCAAGAAGAACATTCCACTTTTTTCGGCTCTTAGCCACTTTCATCACAACGTGGGCGACCCTGACCAGTGTTATTCTGTCAGAGTTCAACTCGAGAATTCGCTTGGCATAGTGTACGACCCTCCCCAAATCGCTGGCTTCATTGGCATGCTTCAATTCCATTTCGTAGAGTATCCATGCCGTTTGGGATTTGATATACTCATCTCCAGGGTATTTTGCCAAAGCTTCCGCGGCTATCTTTTGCGCCTTCTGCAGCTGCCCGGTCCTACGCAGGCAAGCAGCATAGCGCCAACCTACAGATGGACTTGGAGCTTGTTGCCAAAGTCGAGCAAATTGCTCAACGGCGTCGGCGTATTTCCCGTTTCTGCGCAATGTCTCTGCATACTGGTAATCGGGTGCTTGAGCGTCTGTCATTTGCCTACCTCGGGAATAACGTCCTTGAATGTGATGCAATATAATGCGGCATTCTTGCCTAAGTCTGGTCACCACCGCTGTCAGAATATCTGCTCAGCGGCTTCTTAAACCGGCCTTGATGATCCGGACACGGGCATTTTCATCTTGGCTGTTTGCATGTTATCCTGTATGGAACCTATAGACCCTGGAACGGCGGTTAAAGAGGTATCTGCCACGGCGGTGTTATACTTCGGTGGCATTATTGCCACCGAAGGAACGGCATGGCTTGCTCGAATAAGCTCGGCCAGTTCGTGAAGTTGAGGATCAACGGGTGTTTTGCTATGCCGCATCCCATTTTCGGCAAGTACGATATCGCTATTCATCGTTGCATCCACGTTGACTGCCATTGGCGGGTTAAAGAGCCCTCGCTTCCTAGACGGGCGAAGCCTGATCCTGCCCCACGATTTTGATGGGACATGTTGCAATGGTAAACCCATGGGCATGGATCTGTGTGCATTGCAAAACTCAACACCTTGGCTACTCGTTGCAGGAATCCAGGTTCTCGAGCCGGTGCAGGGATGACGATGAAGTCCGTCTGACTGGTGATTGTCTTTGCATTCTTCCGTTCGGCAAACGTACACTGGGAACGGAGTGGCCGTCCGTTTCGACCTACCTGCGAAAGTGATCTCTGTCCGTTTGTTTCTGTTTTTGCTGTTGCCCAGGTGTTGAAATAGGTCCCAACCCTGGTCCGCGAGATTCCGCACGTGCTAATTTAAGGCGACCTTCCACAAAAAGTCGGTGAGCACGCCACATCGCCCGCAGTATGGTGGCTATTTCGCGGTCAGCCTCGGCAAATGTCTGGAGCGTACTTAGGGGATGAACAAAATCGGAATGAAGTGCTTTGTGACGACACTGCCAGGCAGCGTCCAATGTTGCGTGGATATCACCATACCGTCTGGCGTCTGGTAATCGTGCTTTGATGGTGTCTATCCAAGTCCCAATTTCGATTTCGTTGGCCTTCTGTTTCAGCGCGTCTTCTGTGGTTAGCTCCAAATGCAACGCCAATCGCATTAGAAATCCCTCCAGCGACTTGGCGAAAGGCATAACTACCACAGAATAGTCGGGTAAGCGCTCACTTGTATTCTTAAAAGCATTGCGAACGCCGGCGGCTGCGAGCAAAGTTCGCCGGTCATTGTCATAGAGGAAATCCAATACGTCTTGACTGATCTGCTCCAGAAGCCAGCGTGTAGCTTCGTTTTCGGCTTCAGGTTCCTCGAAGTAAGCAGTGGCGATATTGCGCTCTCTTTCCCCTGCGATAAACCGGGTGGCGCGGTCAACAACCGATTGAGAGAGGTGTTCATCCAGCGCTTCACATACGGCATCAAAATGTGGGTTAGAAAGCCCTTGTACCGTAAGAGTACCGGAGCTGTATTGCGTAATTGTTACCCTATGCCCCTCATGCCGTACTTCAATCCGATAAACTTCTGCTGGGCCGCCGACCTCTTTGGCGATCACCTCACCAGGTAATTTCAGGACGATTTGGTGAATCTTCTCAATATTGTCTGGAATGACGAAATACTTGGCAACGCGGTTTCCAGATGCCGATCCCCCAATAGAGATTTCAGAGCTCGGTTCTGGTTGAACCGAACTAACCCATTCCTCGAGTGCGGTCTTCATTTCACAGGGCTTGCCTTGAACGGTGATTTTACCCGTGCTGAAGAAATTCACCGCCTGGTGCGCGCTCCCGTCTGTGACAACCACCTGGTGGCCATGGTCCACGTCCTTCCGGCTGAGGATTGTCCAGCCCTTTCCTTTGAGGAAACTCTCAAAGGCTTTAAGATTCGCGCTAACTCGGTCCGTCATAGGGTCCTCTGGTGGTTTTGATATGTCCCGCGGCCGCTAGCTGAGAGGCCACCAAAACATAACTCCCCTCTCCCCTTTTCCCCCTACCATGCCTCTGCTGGTGGCCGTCGTCATGATACGCGCAGGCGCGTGATGTGTCAAGGTCGGTGGCTTGGGCTTGGTTGGTGCAACTTAAAGCGTAATGGCGTCGGTACCTGGCTTCCGGAGAACGTAGATACCGCACAATGGAGCGCGTGGATTCATACGACTTCTCGTGATTTGGATGGTGCGGTCTGAGGCTGGGGAAGCGGGCGCGAAGGAACGCGGATTGGCTTCGGGGAGCCCTACTCCGGCCCTTTGGCGTGG
>Ga0078972_1016333_pt1 | contig 11032 bp, 12 predicted proteins | sample YelNatPaOPGAMG01_FD_67568 | JGI IMG/M metagenome (GOLD analysis project Ga0078972, IMG submission 67568) | Hot spring thermophilic microbial communities from Obsidian Pool, Yellowstone National Park, USA - OP-RAMG-01 (SPADES assembly) (version 2) | ecosystem: Environmental > Aquatic > Thermal...
TGCCGTCGCCTGGACGGCGGAGATAAACCCCGCCGCTCGCCTCTGTCGTTTGGATAAACCCCGCCGCTCGCCTCTGTTGTCTGAGTCGCTCTAATGGTCGTTTCCTGGAATGTCGCCGCCTTGGCGTCGTGGCGGTCCCTTTTTGGGTGTCGTTCACCAGGTGAGGGTTGGGGGGAAAAATTCGGCGATCAATTCTTCGTAGAAGGGCCGTAAAGAAGCGACATCAGGTCGCGCTTCGGCCTTCGAGTAGAGATCGTAGGGATTGAAGGCGCGCACCCAGGCGAACATTTCGCGGTCGTGGTCGTTCATCAGCTGGGCATATGCTCCTTCGCGGTGAGCGGCGTAGAAGGAGTGGTAGCGAATCATGTACAACGCTTCTTCGGGCAGATAATCTTTGACCACCTGGTACAAATATTCATCGTGGCCCCAGGAGAGATGGACGCGGTCCAGACCGCAGCCCTCTGCGTAGATGCCGCACGGTGTCTGGTATTGAGGATTTTGTCGATCTGGGTTCTCATCGAAAAATTCGGGGAAAACGACGCGCTCCGAGAAGGCGCAACCGACCGGGAAAGTATCGCCGACGACGGCCCACTGCGGCTCGCCGAACAGACACAGGATTTTGCCCAAGTCGTGAATCAGGCCGGTCAGGATGAACCAGCGCGGCCGGCCGTCGCGGCGGATGGCTTCCGCCGTCTGCACCAGGTGCTCGATCTGGCTTAATTCCGTGTCGGGATCGCTGTCATCGACGAGTGTGTTGAGAAACTCCATCGCCTCCCAAATGCCCATGCGTCGGCGGCGCGGCGGCAAATATTCACGCTTCTTCGCCAATACGAATTCAAGCGTCTGATAGCGGTGATTGAGACGATAAAACTCCTTGACACTCGGCCGCGCTTCCGCCCGATAATCGCGGAATGCTTCCTTGGCCTTCCCGCCGGGCGGATAACGGCTGAGCAGGGATTCTTCCCAAGCGTCCAGAGGATTCGGCATAATGACGCCTCCTTCCGGTATTAGCGGCTAGCCGCACGGGCGGCTTTGGCGCTCTTGAGCAAGCCTTGGTCGCGGAGCCAGGCTTCGCAGCTCTTCGGCCAGGTGGAGCAAGGTTTGTCCGAGGGCCGCAGACCGAAACCATGCCCTCCCGAAGCATACACGTGCAACTCCGCAGGCACGCCAGCACGTTTGAGCGCCAGATACAAGCGCACACTGTTTTCCGGCGTGACGCGATCGTCGCCAGCATGAGCGAAAAACATCGGCGGGCACTCCTTGCGAACGCGAATCTCCTCGGCCAACTCTTCCTTGCCCCGCGGGACTACGCCACCGGGATAAATCAGCACGGCGAAATCCGGCCGGCAATCGACCTTGTCGATCGCATCTATCGGCTCATAGGCTCGTTTATCGAAATTAGTGGACGCCCAGGCAGCCAGGTGTCCGCCCGCCGAAAAGCCGAGTATGCCGATCCGGTGAGGATCCATTTGCCATTCCTTGGCCTTGCTCCGCACCATGCTCAGGGCGCGCTGGGCGTCTTGCAGTGCTCCCAGCGGTGGTTTGTCCTTGGGCTGGTCCGGCCGGCGCGGCACGCGGTATTTCAAGACGATGCCCGTGACGCCGATCGAATTTAACCACGCTGCCACTTCCTCGCCTTCGTGGTCCCAGGCGAGCATGTTGTAACCGCCGCCCGGACAGATGAGGATAGCGACACCGTTGTCTTTGTCCTTAGCGGGACGAAAGACGGAAAGCGTCGGCTTGCTGACGTTGGTGATGCGTCTGCTCCCTATTGTTCCTTCGATTTTTTCTTCGGCGATCGGTTTGGTTTCACCGGGCGGGTTGCCGGGCCAGACATTCAGGACTAACCAGGCGACGATAAGCGGTCTCATGTCGGTCCTCCTCAGCCAAGGGGGGGCTGTTTGCGGCTGGAACGGAGATAGTATAGCGAAATTGCCGCCAGTTGCACGGCGAGCAGAGGTGCAATGGGGCGCTCGGGGTTGCGTCCGGATGGGCGAGCGGGGGGTGTTAACCCCCCGGTTGTTCTACGGGGGGTTGACACCCTCCGCTCGCCAGAGTTCTAGCGGGAGGAGGTGACACCCTCCGCTCGCCAGAGTTCTACCGGGGGGTTGACACCCCCCGCTCGCCTCTGTTTGTGTCAATCTCTACCGTGTCCTGTATAGGTGTTCTGTGTTCACGGGAGAGGAGACGGCAATGGACCCGACAATCAAGCATTGGCTCGGTCTATGGGATTACCTGGATGGCAACTTTTGGAGCTTTTGGCAGTGGGCGACGGCTCACCTCCGCCCGGAGGAAGTAGGCTGGCAGCCCGCGCCATCCATCGCTTCCATCGGTTGGAACTTGCAACACCTCGGCGAAATGCTCGATCATTACTTGGCTCATGTCTTCGCGCAAACCAAGCCCGTGCAGCGCGGGCCGTTGGCCACGATGCCCTCAGGTAGTCTGGATGACGGCCGCCACCGCGACTTGCAGGCGATCGCTGCCTATCATAGACAAGTGCGGCCCGCCTACCGGGCATTCTTGAGTAAGCTGACGGCCGCCGACCTGGACCGGCCCCTTGCCGGTGGGCGAACGCACACCTGGGGCTGGGCCGTCGGACACATTGCCGAGCACGAGAGTTATCACTTGGGGAAGTGCATGTTGCTCCGCAACTTGTTGCCGGCCCGGCTCGCCGGCTGAGCTTGTACAGGAGCAACTGTACTACATTTCCATTGCTATCTACAATGTTCTCATGGCGCCGATTTACCTTGATTACAATGCGACAACGCCGCTCGACCCCGCCGTAGTTGAGGCCATGCTCCCGTATTTCCGCGAGCATTACGGCAATCCCTCGAGCACGCATGGCCTTGGTAAGACGGCCCATGACGCTGTGGAACAGGCACGTCAGCAGGTGGCGCAACTGCTAGGGGCCCAGCCAGACGAAATCGTTTTCACGGGCGGCGGTACAGAAGCGAGCAATCTCGCCCTTAAAGGATCGGTATTTGCCACATTGCGCGGCTTTTTCGGCCGCTGGGCGCGCGGCGCCCACCTCATCATTAGCGCTATCGAACATCCGGCCACGACGCAGCCGTGCGAATTTCTCCAACGCCTGGGCTGCCGTATCACGGTCGTGCCGGTCGATAGACAAGGACTGGTCGATCCTGACTCGGTGCGCAAGGCGCTCCAACGCCGCACCACCTTGGTCAGCATCATGCATGCCAACAATGAGATCGGCACCTTGCAGCCGATCAAGGAGATTGCTGCCCTGACACGCGCGCGGGGGGTGTTGCTGCACACGGATGCAGCGCAATCGCTGGGCAAAGTAGTGGTCGATGTCAATGATCTCGGCGTCGATTTGCTGACGATGGCGGGACACAAGCTGTACGCTCCCAAGGGTGTTGGCGTACTGTACGTCCGCCGGGGGGTGAGGCTGGAGCCGCTCTTGCATGGAGCGGGACATGAAGGCGGAAGGCGGGCAGGAACGGAGAACGTGCCGTATTTAGTAGGGTTGGGCACGGCCTGCGTCCTCGCTGGCCAGGCCTTGCCGGAAGCGACGCGAAAGCTGCGCCAGTTGCGCGATCGTTTGTGGGAGCGCTTGCGGGCCGGACTTGGCGAGCGCGTCGTTCTCAATGGCCATCCGGAGAAACGCTTGCCGAACACACTCAACGTCAGCTTCCTCGGCCAGATTGGTTCCGAATTGCTGGAGAAAGTGCCGGAGATCGCCGCCTCAACAGGCTCAGCGTGCCACGAGGGAAAAATCCGTATCTCGCCTGTGCTGCGCGCGATGGGCGTGCCGCCGGAGATCAGCCGCGGGGCGCTGCGACTAACCGTCGGCCGCTTCACCACCGAGGACCAAGTGGAGCGTGCTGCCGAATTGCTTGTGCAGGCAGCACGCGCGGGAGCAAAGCAATGAAAGCCGCCTCTATCCGGATTAAGGAAGTCTGCTATTCTTACGAGGACTTTCTCTATCGCACGCCGATCAAGTTTGGCGGCGTCGTTGTCGACCGCGTCACGCTGCTCAACGTCGAGTGCCGAGTGCAAGACGGCAATGGCCAAACCGCACGTGGTTTCGGTTCGATGCCGCTGGGCAATGTCTGGTCTTTCCCTTCGCGCGTCCTCGATTATGACACGACGCTCGGTGCCATGAAGGTGCTGGCGGAACGCATCGCCCGTATTGCCGCCTCCTGTACGGAGAGCGGACATCCTATCGACCTCGGCTGGCTGCTGGAAGCGGAATACGAACGGGCGGCAGCCGAAGTGAGCCGTGAGCTGCGCTTGGCCGAACCGATCCCCCGCTTGTGTACGATGGTTGTTGCCAGCGCCTTCGACGCCGCCGTCCACGACGCCTACGGCAAACTGCACAGACGCAATTGCTATTCCACCTACGGCCCCGATTTTCTCCGTCATGACCTGGGCCATTACCTCGGCCCCGAATTTCGAGGGGAAAGGCTCGAGCATTACATCAGCCGTGAACCGGCCCCGCACTTGCCGTTGTATCATCTCATCGGTGCGCTTGATCCGCTTACGGCAGCGGACGTAAAGCGACCCATTGGCGACGGTCTCCCAGAGACCCTGCCGGAGTGGATTCGCTTCAACGGCCTGACTCACCTCAAAATCAAGCTCAACGGCGATGATCTGATTTGGGACGTGGACCGGGTCGTCGCGGTCGATCGTGTCGCCGCTGAAACGCAGCGCTCGCGGGGCGTCACGCGCTGGTGCTACTCGTTGGATTTCAACGAGCGTTGCGGCAACGTCGGCTATTTGCTGGAGTTTCTGCACAAGCTGCGCGAGCGGGCGCCCGAGGGCTTCGCGCGCATCGCCTACATTGAGCAGCCGACCGCGCGCGATCTCAAGGCGGATCGAGCCAATGTCATGCACGAGGCGGCCAAGCTGTGTCCCATCGTCATTGACGAATCTTTGGTCGATCTGGAGAGTTTGCAGCTGGCCCGGGAAATGGGGTATACGGGAGCGGCGCTTAAAGCGTGCAAAGGCCAAAGTCAATCGCTGTTGCTGGCGGCGGCGGCCCGCAAGTACGGCATGTTTCTCTGCGTGCAGGACCTCAGTTGCCCCGGCGCGTCGCTGATTCACTCGGCGGGGCTAGCGGCCCACGTCCCGGGTGTTTCGTCGATCGAGGCTAACGCCCGGCAGTACGTGCCAGCCGCTAATCGCCCCTGGGAAGAGCGTTTTCCTGGCATTTTTCGCATTACAGAGGGCCTGATGGAGACGGGCTGTCTGACCGGGCCGGGGCTGGGGGCCGTTGCGGAAGGTTAACGGGATGGGACGAAGCGAGCGATGGCCTCGGCAAGCGCGCGGTGGGCCGGACTGCGTCCCTTAGCCAGCATCTTGGCGGCCCCCAGGGTCAGATGGGGGTCGGGAAAAGGTAACAAGGCCAAGGCGTCCTCGATATCTTGCTCCAATGTGTAACGGCCGGCCGTCAGCAGGATAGACACGCCAGAAGAACGGAGCAGATCGAGGTCACGGTAGAAGCCGCGTATATCGAGGTGCAGCCGGCGCGTCAGGGCTTGACGCGTTTGGGCGCCAGCCGCCAGCAATTTGACCATACGATACAGACGGACAAAACGTTCCGGCGTGACGCCAGCAGCAGGCTTACGTTTTTTAGCCATATCGACCTCAGTGTGAGAGGCCGGACCCGGAACCAGAAGCTAGATCAAAGAAGGGGTCTCTTTTCTGACCTCTGGTCCCTAGCCCCTCCAAGGGTTTTGTCCAGTAGGATAGTAAAGGCGCGGCTGCGCCAATTCAAGCGCACCTCCGCACCGTTGCACTCGATTGGCTCAACCATATTGGTCTACAGAGACAACGCCATGACATCTTTGGATTATCTGGTCATCGCCGCGCATCCCGACGACGCGGAACTGGGAGTCGGCGGCACCATTCCCCTGTTGCAAGCCCACGGGGCGCGCGTGGGTGTCCTCGATCTGACCGACGGGGAACCGACGCCGTTCGGCAGTCCGGAGGTTCGCCGACGTGAAACCGAAGCCGCCACCGCTGTTCTGGGACTGGCCTGGCGCGGTAACTTGGGTTTGCCTAATCGTCGCTTGGAAGCGACGCTGGAAGCCCGTGCTCGCCTGGCCGGCGTCTTGCGCGAGTTGCGGCCACGCGTTCTTTTCGCGCCTTATTGGGAAGATGCCCACCCCGATCATGTTGCGGCCAGCGCCCTCGTCGAGGCGGCACGCTTCTGGGCCAAACTCACGCATTGCGATTTGCCTGGAACACCGCACTATCCCAAACAAATCCTTTACTATTTTAGTGTTCATCTTCGCATTCATCCGCGCCCTTCTTTCGTTCTCGATATCACACCGTATTGGGAGACAAAGATGCGGGCGGTAGCCTGCTATCGTTCTCAATTTATCGAGGGCCGGCTGACCACGCCGCCGACGCTGCTGGACGATATCAAGGACCGCGCCCGTTATTGGGGCTGGACCATCGGCGTTGGCTACGGCGAGCCATTTGTGATGCGCGAAGAAGTGGGCTTGCGCAGTTTGCGTGATCTGCTCTGAAAAGACCGTGGGCGACGCTCCGGCCTGGCCCAAGGTGCTCGAAAGATCGGCTTTTCTTCGCAGGCCGGCCTCGCGCCAGACGATACTCCTAGCGACGGTCTCTCCGTGGCGTGAAAGGGAGGTGGTGCGTGGGGCGGGAGTTCAATATCTTGGCGCTCATCAAGGGCGAAGAGCGCTACGTTTATGTATATGACGACGCCAGCCGCGCCCCTCTGCTAGAGACGTTCCGCTCCCAAGCCGATGATCCGAACCTGAGCCTGAGTTGGTTCGATGCGGCAGTATTGACCCAGAAGGTCCGGGAACAGACTGCTGCCGCAGTTAGGTGGTGAGGGGGGGCACGAACCACCTCCCCACTGATGGAATCGGGTTTTTGAGAGGGCGCGCCGTGCAAGAAGCCCTAGCTGAATATCTGCGTCACTTGTCTTTGGAGAAGAACGCCTCAGCGCATACGGTCAAATCGTATCGCGAGGACCTGACGCAGGCCATTGACTTCTTCTGCACGCGCCTGGGCAATCAAGCCTTGCGGCCAGAGCAACTGACCACACGCCTGTTGCGTGCTCATTTGGCTTGGTTGAGCGAGCAGGGCTATGCCCGCAGTACCATAGCACGACGCCTGGCCGCTCTTCGCTCCTGGTGCCGTTTTCTGTGCCGGCAGGGCATACTTGCTACCAATCCGGCACTGGGCCTGCGCGGTCCGCGTCAGGACCAGCGTCTGCCGCATTTCGTCTCTCGCGAAGACATGACGCGCTTGCTGGAGGCGCCGCCCACGGCTACGCCATTGGGACTGCGCGACCGAGCGATCTTGGAAACATTGTACTCGGCCGGTCTGCGGGTGAGCGAGTTGACCGGTCTGAATGTCGAGGATGTCGAACTTTGCGACGGCGTGGCAAGGGTGCGGGGCAAGGGGCGCAAAGAACGGCTGGCCTTGTTAGGTCCGCCAGCGGTTGCAGCCATCCAGCGGTGGCTACCGGAGCGGCAGAACTTGGCCGGGCCGCGCGCCGCCCATCAGCCTGCCCTGTTCCTCAACCGCAACGGCACTCGCTTATCCTCACGGAGCGTCGGCCGGCTGCTGGAAAAGTATCTCGCCCTGGCGGGACTTGATCCCCGCACCAGTCCGCACACATTGCGGCACAGTTTCGCCACGCATTTACTCGATGCCGGTGCCGATATCCGCAGTGTACAAGAACTGTTAGGACACCGTAGTTTGGCCACTACCCAGGTATATACCCACGTAAACACGCAGCGCCTCCGCGATAGTTATCACAAAGCTCACCCCCGTGCTTGATCGGAGTCCGATAGCATGAAGACTCGCGCCTTCCTCCGTCTGATTTGTCTGGGCTGCGTCTGCGGTTTGATGCATGCGGTCGGGCCGACACCCGTCACGGCCCAGGAAGTCGAATGGCGACTGGACTACGGCAAGGCCCGCCAGGAAGCGGAAAAGAAAAATCGCCCTCTGGTTATTGATGTGGGTACCGAGCATTGTCACTTTTGCAAGCAGCTCGACTTGCGCACCTTCAAAGATCCCGCCGTCGTCGCTCTGCTCAACGAGCGCTGCATCCCTCTCAAAATCGACGCCGATCAGCACCCGAAATTAGCCGAAGCGCTGCGCGTGGAGTATTATCCGACGCTGGTTTTCGCCACCGCCGAGGGCAAAATCCTTGGCTATCAACAAGGCTTCATTGAAGCAGGGGCGCTGCACGAGCGCTTGACCAAATTGTTCTTCACTTCGGCGGTCGCCGGCGGCGGGCCGAACCCGAGCCACGACATCGAGGAAGCCAAACGGGCTATGGCGGTAGGCGATTATCCGCGCGCCCTCGCCCTGCTCAAACCGGTCGCCGAAACTGCTAAGGATGCTGCTGTGCAGAAACAGGCACGGCAGATACTGCAAGACCTGGAACAACAAGCGGCCGGCCGCTGCGCGGAAGCCAAGCAGCTGGTGGAGAGCGGCAAAGTGCCCCAGGCGGTCGAGACCGTCACCGAACTGGTGCGCGTCTATCCCGGCACTAAGGCGGCGCGGGAAGGCGGTCAACTGTTGGTGACGCTGGCCAGCCGGGTTGTACCGCACGAAAACGCACGCACTCAGGTTGCCCGAGAATTGCTCGAACAGGCACGCGAAGATTATCAACGCCGCCAGTATCTCTCTTGCCTGGACCGCTGCGAGAACCTGATCACCAATTACTCTGACCTGAATGAAGGGGTAGAAGCGAGTAAGTTGGCGGCGGAGATCAAGTCCAACCCCGAATATACCAAACAGGCCTGCGAGCAAATGGGGGAGCGTCTGACCACACTGTACCTATCGCTGGCCGAAACTTGGCTCAAAAAGGGCCAACCACAACAAGCCGTCTTCTATCTCGAACGTATCATTCAGACTTTTCCCAACACACGCAACGCCGATATTGCCCAGGTACGTCTGGCGCAGATCCAAGGTCCAGGCCGCCCCTTGGAACCAAAGAAATGACCGACTTCATGGATTCTTTCGGTTAGCCGCGTTTCGAAGGGGAGTGCGGGATTGTCCCCCGTTCCCTTTCGAGACACAGCTAGTTTCTTTGTGCCATGTAGCGTGGAAGGCCACGCCCAAAATAAGGATACCGCCGAGGAGGGTACGCAACGGCAAGCTCTCGCCGAGGACGAGGACGGCGAGCAGTGTGCCATAGACCGGCTCCAGACAGGCAATCGAACTGGCCGTCCGCGCGGAGACACTGGCCATGCCAGCGATGAACAACGAATGCGCCACGGCTGTACAGAAGACCCCCAGGATGGCCAACAACAACATATCTTGAATCGTGAAAGACGGCCTGCCGCCGAAGACGAACGGTAAGAGAGCTACAGCCGCGAAGAGATCCTGATACAAGGCGATGGTCATACTGGAATACTGGCGCACGAAACGGCGGTTGAGCAGCGTCAGCAAGGCAAACGTCCCTCCGGAGGCGATGCCCCATAGAATGCCTTGCGTAGGACGATCGCTCAGCGCGAAGCGGGGGGTCAAGATAGCGACGCCGATCAGGGCGAGAGCAGCGCGGCCGACATCGAGGAGACGAAGCTTTTCGCGGAAAAACAGGGGCTCCAAGAAAGCAACGAAGATAGGGAAGGTCGTGAAAGTGATAAGCGCCAAGGCGACGCCGGAGGACTTCACCGCCTGAAAGAAGGTTGTCCAATGCGCGGCGAGTAAAGCGCCAAGGACGGCGAAGGCGAGGAGGCTTTGCCGCGATACCGGTCCAAGGATGTCCCGTCGTATCAGGGCCGCAAGGAGTAACGTTCCGGTAGCGAAGACCACACGCCCAAAGACGAGGAAAAAGGACGGTAGAGGAAGGACCCTTTCATCCCCGAAGAGGCCGGCAAACCCAAACAGAAGCACGGCGGCATGGATGCTCAGCAAATTGCGTGAATACCGAGACATGAGAGCATCCTATTGCCTGGCGTATCGCAAGCCCAACGCATGAAGATGTCCGAACAGGGCGACGGCGGCATGGGTCAAGATAAAGAGAATAGAGAACGCCGGATTTGCGATTTGACGAGTTTTCTAGTAGCTTTTCGTCAACTGTTTTCCGGCTTGCGTCCTAGGACGAGAAAGCCTGTCAGCGTACAGAACAGCAGCCCAGCCACGTAGCGCTGATGCAGCCGCTGGAGCCAATCTGCGCCTTCGTCCGGCGTCAGCAGTCCCGCTGCGCAAGCGCGCTCGACTGTGGCCGGACCAATCATCTGGATCGCCACTGGATAGCGCAGCCACAACGTCGCTGGGGTGATGCGCACGTCTTCCAGCCCCGCCTCGCGGAACAGCGCCGGCACGTGCCGGCCTAGCCAGCCGTTGCGAAAACTGTCGCACCAGGTGTGGAGAACCTTGCGGGTATGTTCGCGGGGAGGCAGATCCAGCGTCAGCGTCTCGAAATCAACTTCGTAAACCAATACCCGTCCGCCGGGCCGGGTCACGCGCTGCATCTCGCTTAGCGCCTGCGCCGGCGATTCCAGATGCATGAAGATGCGATCGGCCCGGCTGGCATCGAAGCTGTCGTCGGCGAACGGCAGCCGATGCGCATCGGCGACCTGAAACTCGAGGGGCAGAGAGCAGCCTGCGGCGCGTTGCTGGGCTACAGCGATCATGTGTCGGCTGCCGTCCACTGCGACGACGCGACCGCCGGGCGCAACGCGCTGAGCCATCATCTGGGCATCCGCGCCGGTGCCGCAACCGACCTCCAGAACGTGCTGCCCCGGCTGAAGATCCAATAGCGCGAACGAATAGTGCTTGTACGCCTGGAACGATTCCTCTGCACTAGCTTCATCGAGAAAACGGATGAAATAATCAGGATCGTTCGTGCCGTCAACGTTTGTAAAGCCGAAAAGTTTATGAGTGTCCATGTGGCAAGAATACCATACCGAGGCCGGAAACGTAAGCGATGGCTGAAAAGTTCCCATACTGGGCATGGGGAGATTGAACATGTTTGCCCTTCCCCTCCCCCCCACCCCCCACCCCCCCCCCCCACGGGGGGGGGGGGGGTTCTTCCCCCCCCCCCCTCGGGGGGGGGGGGGGGGGGGGGGGG
>Ga0078972_1016334_pt1 | contig 11032 bp, 7 predicted proteins | sample YelNatPaOPGAMG01_FD_67568 | JGI IMG/M metagenome (GOLD analysis project Ga0078972, IMG submission 67568) | Hot spring thermophilic microbial communities from Obsidian Pool, Yellowstone National Park, USA - OP-RAMG-01 (SPADES assembly) (version 2) | ecosystem: Environmental > Aquatic > Thermal...
TGAAAGAGTATAAGATGAGGGGATAAAATAAAAATCTCTTGTGGGGGTATAAGAGGGGGGAGATGTATAAATTTTTATTTTTTGGTTTGGTATTTTTGAGTTGAAACAATGAAAAAGCGTGTGGGGTGTATAGAGGATACAGGTTTGAAGTGGGTTATATAAGTTTATAGGCTCAAAAACCCAATGGTAAACGATAATAATGACGGCTGATTTATTAAAAAACTAAAAAGAAGCTGGGATAAAATCTTACTTTCTACCTGGCACTATGCTTCTGGCACTATGCTTTCTACCTGGCACTATGCTTCCTACCTGGCACTATGCTTCGTACCTGGCACTATGCTTCGAGCAAGTTGACCTTGATCAATTCTATTGTAATCTTTAGAGCAAAAATATATAATGCCTTTAAGGGACGGAGAATTCCTTTAATGGCAGAGGATTATATTAAAAAATTAAAGATACTTGCTCAGGGAGCCAGATTCGATGCCTCCTGCGCCTCAAATCTGGGTGGAGGTCTGACTTATAAAGAGAGGGAGAGGGGTATATCTCGTTATATCTATCACAGCTGGACTGAATCGGGGAGGTGTATCCCCATACTGAAGGTTTTGCTTACCAATTACTGTATTTACGACTGTGCCTACTGCCAAAACAGGAGGTCCAACGACATCGAGAGGGCCACCTTCACCCCGGAGGAACTTGCAGGAATTACATACAAACTCTACTCAAAGAATAGAATCGAGGGCTTGTTCTTGAGTTCTGCAATTATAAAGGATTCCAACTACACAATGGAACTGATGCTCAGGACCATTCGTCTACTGAGAGAGGAATACGGATTCTGCGGATACATACACACCAAGATACTCCCCCATTCAGATATAAGTCTCATCGAAAAGATTGGGCTCCTCTCAGACAGGATCTCAATTAATATCGAACTACCATCAGAGGAATCCCTGAGACTACTTGCACCTGAGAAGAATCGAGAAGCCATTTTGAGACCTATGATAAATATCTCGGAGTTAATAACAAAATATAGATATGAGGGTGCAAAATTCAAGAGTGTGCCTAAATTCTCACCTTCAGGTCAGAGCACTCAGATTATAATCGGTGCAACTGGTGACACAGACTTCAGGACGCTAAACCTCTCCTTCTTTTTGTACAGGAAATTGGGGCTTGCTCGGGTATATTACTCTGCATACACACCTGTAAATCAGGATACGAGGCTCCCAAACATATCAAATCCGCCTCTCAAGAGAGAGCATAGACTCTATCAGGCTGACTGGCTTATCAGGGACTATGGTTTCTCACCCGAGGAGCTCCTTGACGAACCTTCAAAGAATCTATCCCTTGACCTTGATCCGAAGACCGAATGGGCACTGAGAAATCTTCAGGAATTCCCGATTGAGATAAACAATGCCACATACGAGGAGCTTATCAGGGTCCCCGGGATAGGAAAGAAGAACGCCGCCCGAATTATAAAATTCAGAAAGAACCACACCATAGGCATAGAGGACTTAAACAGGTTATCAATCCCCCTGAAGCGGACGAGGCACTTCATAACAGTAAAAGGGAAATACCTTGGGGATAAACTCGATTCAGAGAGTATCCGGAGAAAAATTCTGGGGCAAAAGAGAGATTATGAGCAGCAGTCCTTTGAGTTTTTTAAGGATGAGATTGCTGAGGAGATCATTGCAAGCAATACAGGGGAGTTTTGAGTATGAAGAGGAGAGAGTTTTTACAGAATTCTATTCTTACAATTGGGGGACTGATGGTAGGGAAGAATCTTTTATCAGATGAGGCAAATCCAGACCTCGTCGTTGTAAAGGGCAGTAATATTAATAGTATGGTAGATAGTGCCTTCAAGTATCTGGGCGGAATTAAGTCATTTATAAAAAAGGGTGATATAGTGGTCATAAAGCCCAATATTGGCTGGGATAGAAGCCCTGAGTATGCTGCCAATACCAATCCATTTCTTGTGAGTGCCCTTGTGAAGGCTTGCTTCGAGGCAGGGGCAAAATCTGTGAAGGTATTTGACCATACCGTAAACAATCCTCAGAGATGTTATAAAAATAGTGGAATAAAGGATGAGGCCGAAAAATATGGAGCCACAGTGACATATATAGATGAATCCCGATTCAAAGAGGTAAATATAAAGGGCGAAAAGCTCAAATCCTGGCCAGTATATAAGGATGTCCTCGAGGCCGACAAGGTAATCAATGTACCAGTTGCAAAGACCCACGGGATTGCAAGGCTGACACTCGGTATTAAAAATCTTATGGGAGTAATAGGCGGCTCGAGGAGGAGGCTCCATCAGGATATAGACCAGTCCCTTGCAGATCTCACCCTCGTAATCAAACCCACCATTACGGTCCTGGATGCAATAAGGATTCTCACCGCCAATGGTCCCACCGGTGGAGACCTAAAGGATGTAAAGCAATTAAATACCATAGTGATAGGTAGAGATATGGTGGCTGTCGACGCCTTTGGTTGCACTTTCTTTGGAATTGATCCGAAAGACATCGGATATATTATGGCCTGTCACAAAATGGGGACGGGCAGATCTGATCTGAATAACCTGAAAATAAAGAGAATCGAACTATAATTTTATGAGAAGATACAGGATTATATCGCAGGCAATCTTTTTAGTACTGCTTCTCTCACTCTTTATCTTCACAAGATCGAGCACCAACAACAACATATTTACGAAGGCGACATATTTCCTCTATTTTGATCCGTACATCGCTATCAGTTACACTCTTGCCAGTAAAAAGATAATTACAGTACTTCTCCTCTGCATCATAACCATAGTCCTTACAGCTATTCTGGGAAGGGTCTTTTGCGGATGGGTCTGCCCTCTCGGTACATTGAACGACCTTATCAGTCTACTAAATCGTTCTAAGAGTGAAGTGATAAAGAAAAATCACCTGCGATATAAATACTATATCCTCCTTTTTTCACTCGGCCTTGCCCTTACTGGTATAAACATCTCGGGGTTTATTGACCCCCTATCGACCATAATCAGGTCATTTACAATAATCATCTACCCCCTTCTGAATCTTACATTCCACTCCTTTTACGAAATCTTCACACACCTGTTTTCAGATTCAGAACTACCACCCAGAATTTATTCATTCCTCCGAGACTACATCATAGAAAACCATAGAATATACTTCTTCCAGTCCATCTTGATAGGCACAATCTTCATCGTAATATTATTCGCAAACCTCATTATGAAGAGATTCTGGTGCAAATACATGTGTCCTCTTGGGGCACTTCTGGGGATTATAGGTAGATATTCAATTGTGAAGAAGGAGATAGGTGAATGCAGGGATTGCAATCTATGTCAGATGGAGTGCAGCGGCGGTGCAATCTCCATATCAAAGAGTGATGAGATATCCTCAGAGTGTATCCTGTGTATGAATTGCACAAACATATGCCCGGATGAGGCTATCAGTTTTCGAATCTCAGGAAAGTCGGGAAAGGGGGCGATAGACCTCGGTAAAAGGAATACCCTGATCTCTATTAGCTCATCTATCCTGTTTTACTCCCTCTTCAGGTCCTCCATAACTTCATCATCAAACTTCTCATCAGCAAGGCTCATAAGACCACCGGGAGCAATAAGGGAGGACTTATTTGTAAGAAGTTGTATCAAATGTGGTCTCTGTATGAAGGTATGTATCAATAATTGCATTCAGCCGACACTCTTTGAGGCAGGATTTGAAGGGATGTGGACACCTTATATAGTCCCGAGAATTAACTACTGTGAGTACAATTGCAATCTCTGTTCACAGGTATGCCCTACGGACGCTATAAGGAAGATAACAGTCGAGGAGAAACATAGGATAAAGATTGGCACAGCCCAGATCGATAAGAACAGGTGTCTGCCCTATAGAGATGGGATTGGGTGCCTCGTATGCGAGGAGGTCTGCCCGGTACCAGATAAAGCCATAAAGAGGGAGAAAACAGGTGTGCAAATAAATAATGAAACGAGATATGTCCTTGCCCCGAGGGTGGTTTCCAGTCTCTGCATCGGGTGTGGAGTCTGTGAAAAACACTGCCCTGTAAATGATTCCCCTGCTATATATGTAACCTCTGCAGGGGAGAGCAGGTCAAAGGAGAATCAGAACTATCTCGAATAGATATAGTGTCCGATTTGTCCAAATGAGATCCCGCCATCATTGGGAGGAACAATCCTGTTGTGGAAGACCTCAAAATCATAATGTCTCAAGAGATTCTTCGTCTTATTCAGGAGCAACTTATTCTGGAATACACCACCTGACAGGACAACCTTATTTATACCTGTCTTCTTCCTCAATCTATTGGATATCTCGAGAATCACATTGGAGAGCCAGTTATGAAAACCGCCCCCTATGACAGAGACAGGTACACCAGATCTTATATCATTTAGAATGGCATTCAAGAGCCCTCCAATCTCTATCTCCATATCCACTGATAAATCTACTGGATATTGTTTGTCGATCTCCTTGTCGGAATGAAACTCGAGTGCCATCGCCGCCTCACCCTCGAAGGAATTTCGACTCCTCAGACCACAGAGGAATGAGACAGCATCGAATAACCTCCCCATACTCGAAGAGCGATGCAGATTAATACGGTTTTTCAAAGAATACAATACAAGTCTTGCCTGCTCCTCTTTGATTCTATCAAATGCGGGTATATCCACTAATCCAATGCCTGTACCTGCAAGATAGGAAATAGCGGGGATATAGCACCACTCAGAGGCAGTATCCCCTCCAGCCATCTCTGTATACGCAAGATGCCCGACTCTCTCATACCCTCTCAGATCACAAACGAATACCTCACTACCCCAGATAGCACCGTCATCACCGTATCCGGTTCCATCAAAGGCAAACCCAATTACTGGTTCTTCCATACCGTCTTCGAAAAGGACAGAGCATATATGTGCATAGTGATGCTGAACCTCATATAGATTCCTGAATCCGAGGTCATCTACTATCCTCCTATTCAAATAATCCGGGTGTTTATCGACTATGGCTGTCTCAGGATTGATTCTATAGATATCGGTTATCAGATTATATGTGTGTATGAAGAAATCCCTTCCATCAATATTCTTCATATCTCCAAGGTGCTGACTTACAATAATATGATTTCCCCTGTTTACAGAAAAGGTGCATTTCAGTTCGGCACCCGAAGCCAGTATAGAGTAATCGAGCCCCTTATTCGAAATAATCGGCTCCGGTACATATCCCCGAGCCCGCCTGAGAATTATCTCATCACTGTTGATGAAATAGACAATCGAGTCATCCACCCTGTTATAGATGTCCCTATTGTGTACAAGAAAGGCATCTACGAGATCTGATAATTTTGCAATTGCCTCTTCATTCGTGTAAGTAATGGGGAGTTCAGCAATATTTCCACTCGTCATTACGAGTGCCTCGAAGTCAAAGGACAGATTTTCGGGATTATAGAAGAGCAGATAGTGAAGAGGTGTATATGCAAGCATAATACCGATATATTCATTCTCGAATGAGACTTCATCCGGCATATCGAAAGGATACCTCTTCCTGAGAAGTACAATTGGTGCCCTTGGGCTCTGGAGTCTGTTTTTTTCGCTCTGTGACAACACGGCAAATCTCTCGATGATAGATATATCCGGCACCATTATGGCAAATGGTTTCATATTCTTCCTTTTTCTGTCTCTGAGTAATCTCACAGCATCACTGTTCTTTGCATCACAGGCGATATGGAAACCACCAAGCCCCTTGACACATACTATCTTTCCTTCCTGCAATAACCTCTTGGTATGCACAATGGCGTTGTACCCCTCTGCAATCTCCGTCCCACTGTTCGAGAGTAAAGATACATTTGGCCCACAATCCTTACAGGCATCGGGCTGGGCGTGAAATCTCCTGTCCTCCGGGTTGCAATACTCCTCCGAACAGAGAGGGCACATCACGAACTTAGTCATAGTAGTATTTTGTCTGTCATACGGGATCTTCTTGACAATAGAATACCTTGGTCCACAATTTGTACAATTTATGAATGGATAGAGATACCTCCTGTCTCTCTTGTCGATCAATTCCCCCCTGCAATCACTACAGACTGCAAGGTCGGGAGATATAGAGGTAATTACAGGCTTATTATCAGAGGAGATGTCTATCCTGAAATCCACATAATCTATATATTCAGTCTCTATCTTTCTAATCTCATCGATTTTCGATACTGTTGGGGCATTACTCTTAATCTCGGAGATGAATCTGTCTATATCCTCTAAACTACCCGATGCTATTATTTCTACACCATCGGTACTATTCCTCACCCTTCCCCTGATGCCCAGTCTCTTTGCAGTCTTAAAGATAAAAGGCCTCATCCCTACCCCTTGCACGATTCCGTTTATATGAATGATGTAACTAACCTTCATTCGCCCTGATTACTTCTTTGAAAAGGCTTATATACTTACTCGCAGTATCTTCCCACTTATACTTCTTTACTATCTCATAGCCATTCTTCCTGAGATTTTCTATGGTATAAGGATTGGATAGCACCGAAAACATCGCATAGGAAATACTCTTACTATCGAAATCCTCCGAAAAGAATACGGCGTCTGCGGCTATCTCTCTTACTGCATCGAGGGGCGTACATACAACGGGGGTACCCGCTGCCAATGCCTCCAACACCGGGAAACAGAAGCTCTCATAACGAGATGGCATTACAAACAATGAGGCATTAATATACCTCTCTATGAGAGCATCATCGTCCAGATTATATAACAATTCTATCCTATCCGAGAGTCTGTAAGAGATGTTCTTACCCTTTTGAGGGTTACTCACAACAATCTTCAAGTCATAAGGCACTTTATCCTTTATGAGATTAAAGGCGTCTATCATCGAATTCATATTCTTGGCAGAGAGATATGATATAACACTGAGGATATAATTCTGTCTGTTCTTATTCGTAGACAGGAAAGTCTCATCTACACCATTGTAGATAACCGATATCTTATCTCCTATCTGTGGATAGTAATGCAAGATTCTCTCTCTCTCCGAATTAGAGACAGTAACGATATGGTGTGCAATCTCTACGATATGTGGAACCACCTTCTGATAATATTCTCTGAACATCTTGGAGTACGAATTTGCCTGTGTAAGATATGCTACAGAATGCAGGGTGACTACGAGTCTCACCCCCTCGGGGACCCATACCGGGGCAATATTTGCCGGGCAGAACAAGATATCATATTCGAGGGCCTTGATAGGCAGGCAGAAATGCTCCCATATATGTTGATTTATTTTGCTATCGGACGATGGCTTCAGTACATCCAGATCTACCCCTTGCACCTTGCTCAAATATCCTACCAGCAGCGAGGTATATCTCTCGACTCCGCTTATAGTCTTGTGTCTCAACACCCTGCCATCTACGAGTATCTTCATAACCTATTGCAATTCCTTTATATAAGACTCCATAGTGTGAAATATATTCGACCAATCACTATTGTCAACAGTAGATTGAATCCTTTCTCTCTCCTTTAAGTTATATACCCTAACCTTGTCTACCATCTCGATAAACAACTTTCTGTCCTTTATATTCTTTACAAATTCATTCCTATCAGAAGTCTCGCTCAGACCCGTTGCAATCACAGGTAAACCGGCGGCCAAATACTCATAGTATTTCAAAGGTCTCTCGACATACTCGGTGAGACGATTCTTCACAAAAGGTATAATTCCAACATCACACGCCTTCAATATACTGGGTACCTCGTTGAACCTCTTACTCCCGAGATAAATTACATTTGGAAGTCTTATGAGTCTGTCTATGTCGACTCTTGCGGGTCCCACGATTACGAGCACAATGTCCTTGAGAGAGTTTGCCAACTCGTACAACAACTCTGTATCTACCCAGAAATCTATTCCTCCGCAGAATACCACCTTCTTCTTCTTTATGCTCATTAGCTCCTTCTCGGGCTCGGCGGATCTGAACAATGCCATATCCACCCCATTTGGCAAGACCCTGACATTCATAGCCTGAGGGTATTTCCGGAGAATATGATTTTTCAGACCCTCATTGACAGGCAGAATGAGATTGCACTTGCCCCTGATGAATTTCTCTTCATATTCATTCAAAAACTCCGGATGACTCCCAAAACCCTCGAGCAGGTCATTATATCTATAGACAAAAAAATCAGCCCTGACAAAATCAGCCCACAGGAGCATAAAACCCTGACACATAAAACAGATATCATATTTTGTCTTTGCGATTCGGGAGATCTTGAATGTGCTCCTGAATAGCATAGCATTAAAACCAGAATTGAGAGGTAGAATATCCCTCAAAGGGAGAGGGACAATAGGAGTAATCTGCCTCAGATTCTCCTGAATCTTTATCTCGGAGGCAAAATGATTCTTCAATATCGCCATTCTCCTCTTCTTGAAAGGTACGAAGAAATCCAGCATATATGCTGGCGGAGTAACAAAGTCTACATCATCCCCACGCCTCGAGAGATACAACGCCAGATGATTGGTGTCTATGAATTCATTTTCAAGATTGAACGGGAAATTCCCGAATATCAGTATTCTCCTACCCATCTATGAATCTCTCGAAAAAGAGCTCGAGGGAAAGGACCCCCCAAAGGCCACGAGAGAACTTATTGTCTGTCTCTAACATTTTCTTAATTGCGTCATATGAAAATATCCCTCTCTCTTTCAATCTCCTGGAGAGCAGTACATCGGATAAAAACTGCTTTAATTCTCTCTTTGCCCAGATATTCAAGGGCACAGGAAAGCCCATCTTGTCCTTCCTGTTGATAATCTCCTGAGGCAATAGACTTCTGATAGCGTTCTTCAAGAGATATTTTGGCTCTCCATTCTTGAATTTGATGACTGGCAGGGTAGAACATATCTCCTCTACAATACGGTAATCCAGAAAAGGAACCCTCGATTCGAGTCCCCACGCCATCGATGTCCTGTCCTCTACCTGAAGGAGTGATTGCAGATGATATTTCAGATCGAAATACTGAATTCGATTTATATACGACCCTGTCTCAGGTTTCATAAAAATGCCCTCGAACCGCTCATATTCATCTTCGAGGGAAAGCCTCAAATCATTACTCAACAGGTTATCGATATCTGCATATCTGTTCATCAACCTGAAGTATCTTCTGGATTGTGGTTCGAAGAGCCCTTCCTTGAAGAAAGTCCTGATCATCGGGACATAATTATGCAAGAGTTTCAGGTTTGGAATTATGCTCTTCAGTGTAGCCACATACTCTGCGTTTTCAGCGGTGTCATTTATTGCACCCTTCAGGCACTCCTCGAGATAAGCCACAAGGTATCTGGCATATCCAAGGAATATCTCATCCCCTCCCTGTCCCCCAAGTATGACCTTGACCTTCTGTGAGGCGAGTTTGGATACGAAATACTGAGGGAATACCCCGGGGCCTGCCTGTGGCTCATCCATATAGTAGATAATATCGCCAATACCCTTCTCGAAGTCAGATGCACTCAATATTATCTCGTTGTAATCGGTCCTGAATCTGTCGCTCACAATCTTTGCATATTCAGTCTCATTGAATTCCCTGCCCTCACTGAATGCACCCGTGAATGTCTTGAGTCGAAGACCATCGTTCGAATCCTCACCATTCATAACGAATGAGGTAATTCCAACTATAGTAGATGAATCTATACCGCCCGAGAGATGGGCGCCGAGCGGCACATCTGATCTGAGGCGCAATCTGACAGCATCGTTTATGAGCCACTTGAGCCGATCTATAATCTGTGCCTCATCTCTGTCTTCCCTTATCTTGAATCTTATATCCCAGTATCTCTTTACCTGATAATTATTGGTGCTGACATCATAAAGCAGATTACAACCGGGCTCCAGCTTGAATATATCCTTGAATAGCGTGTTGTTGTCGAGCATCATCTGAAAGACCAGATAGTCCCGCAATGCCTCATAATTGAGTACTGCCCTCTTGAATAAGAGAAGTGACTTTATCTCGGAGGCAAATGCGAATTGCGAATCTACCAAGAAGTAATAGAATGGCTTGACCCCAAGTCTATCCCTCGAACAGAAGAGCCTCTTCTCTCTCGTATCATATATTGCAAATGCCCACATACCATTGAAACGCTCTACACACCTTTCCCCCCATTGCTCATAAGAGTGCAGAATTACCTCCGTATCCGTATTCGTATAGAAATGGTGTCCATAACCTCTCAGTTCACGGGCTATCTCGAGGTAGTTGTATATACAACCATTGAAGACAATGACCTTTGTCCTATCCTCATTATAGATTGGCTGCTTTCCCGAATCCAAATCAATTATAGAAAGCCTTCTGTGTCCCAGATAGAGAGTCTTGTCATCGGACAGGAATTCACCATAGTCATCTGGTCCCCTATGTGTTAGTAGATTCAAGGCCTCTCTTGCCTTATCTACATCAAAAATTCCTGTTATACCAAAAATTCCACACATAAATACCACTCCCTCTATCCCAAAAATTGCACATTATCAATACAAAATTCCAGTACCAGAATAATCATTCAGTTACAGATGGCAATTATTGTTGTTCATAAAGTTTGTAGATTTGGGGACTTCGGCAAGTTAGGATGTAAGTCCTGCGTTTTATAAGCAATTTTCACAACTTATTCCTCTATCCAATTACTTCATTAGCCACCTGTCTTTCATATAAAAATTTAACTTACTCATTTCCCATTTCCCACTTATTATGAAAACTTTTTTAGAAAGAAGTTTTCATATTGCGGGGGTGGGCGAAAGCCCATGAATGTTTATCCATTTACTTAGGCATCCACCTCTCTACCAGAGGGGAATTTCCACTTACCAACTTTTCACTTAATCACATATCCATTTCACCTGGCGAAAATGCCACTGATAACTAAATCTTTACGTGCAAAGTAAAGATTCGTTAAGATTCGTTTTCAAGACTCTCGCACATACATTCTATCGATAGAAATGCAGATAACTGAGAATAAAGGGTGAAAGAGAAGTATAGAAACTAAATCTTATAAAACTAAGATAGCCAGATTACGGGCTAACGCATTTACCGTCCTTG
>Ga0078972_1016335_pt1 | contig 11030 bp, 6 predicted proteins | sample YelNatPaOPGAMG01_FD_67568 | JGI IMG/M metagenome (GOLD analysis project Ga0078972, IMG submission 67568) | Hot spring thermophilic microbial communities from Obsidian Pool, Yellowstone National Park, USA - OP-RAMG-01 (SPADES assembly) (version 2) | ecosystem: Environmental > Aquatic > Thermal...
CTCTCCGGGCTCCTGACCTCCATCAGCACTAGTGGCGGAGGTGGCGGTGGAGGTGGCGGCAGAAGGCTTTGCCGGCGGAGCTTTAATCTAGGGGCAGCTTAGGAAGCACAAGCCTTGAGCCCCTCCTCTTGCTCCGTTTGATCCGACATATAATATCTATACCTCAACCGTCACTTCTACCCTTGCTCCCACAGCTACCCTCTCCGGGCTCCTGACCTCCATCAGCACTAGTGGCGGAGGTGGCGGTGGAGGTGGCGGCAGAAGGCTTTGCCGGCGGAGCTTTAATCTAGGGGCAGCTTAGGAAGCACAAGCCTTGAGCCACCGGGGGGAACACAGCCTTGAGCCACCGCGGCGGATTTGTTTGCAGGCAGCAGAAATCTCTGCTATACCTTGAAATTATTGAAAGTTATCTTTCATACCAAACCCACTAAAAATCGAGGATTCAGAGAAAAATGCAAAAGTGTAGATCTAACTAATTTATAGAATAGGCAAATAGCGCTCAATCTCGTAATTCGTTACCCAGGTCCGATACTGCTCCCATTCGATCTTCTTATTTTCAATAAATTTCTCAAAAATATGATCCCCAAGCGTCTTTCTTACCAATTCGCTTTTTTCCGTCAAGCAGATAGCCTCATAAAGGTCGCCGGGCAGAGACTTTATTCCTCTCCTTTCCCGCTCCTCAGCACTCATTTCAAAGATATCCTCTTCGATCGGCTCAGGGATTTCATACTCTTTTTCTATACCCTCAAGACCTGCGGCCAACATAACCGAAAAAGCCAAATAAGGATTGCAAGCCGGATCAGGACAGCGAAGCTCAACACGGGTAGCTTTCTCTTTGCCCGGTTTATACATCGGGACTCTAACCAGGGTGGACCTATTTCTCATCGCCCAGGAGATGTAAACCGGAGCCTCATAACCCGGCACCAGTCTTTTGTACGAATTGACCCATTGGCAGATAATAGAGGTAAACTCAGGGGCATGCTTCAGGATGCCGGCAATATAGGCCTTCCCCTCGCGGGAGAGATGATATTTGTCGTTCGGATCAAAGAAAATATTCTTATCACCCTTGAACAGGGATTGGTGGGTATGCATGCCGCTGCCATTTTGACCCATCAGGGGCTTGGGCATAAAAGTTGCGTAAACGCCATGTTTCATGGCTATCTCTTTGACTATCAGCCGGTAGGTCATAGCATGATCAGCCATAGTCAGAGCATCGGTATAGCGCAGATCGATTTCATGCTGCGATGGGGCCACTTCGTGGTGAGAGTACTCTACGGCTATTCCCATTCGCTCAAGGGCTAAAACGGTCTCTTTTCGCAGGTCAGAGGCTAAGTCAAGGGGAGTTTGATCGAAATACCCGCCTTGATCCAAAACTTCCGGCCTTCCATTGCTGGATTTAAAATAAAAGTATTCAAGCTCAGGTCCCACATAAAAGATGTATCCTAGATCGGTCGCTCGCTTCAGATTCCTCTTAAGTACGCCCCGTGGATCCCCCTTATAAGGAGTGCCGTCAGGCTCGAAAATATCACAAAACATCTGAGCGACCGTAACCTCGCCCGGTTTTTCAGGCAGGATCCGAAAAGTAGTAATATCGGGCATGGCGATCATGTCGCTTTCATCAATCCGTGCATAGCCCTGAATGGAAGATCCATCAAAGCCCATGCCGCTTTCCAGGGCGCCTTCAAGCTCATCAATATTGATCGAAAAACTCTTTAAAAATCCTAATACATCGGTAAACCACAGATGAATAAATCTGACATGGTTATCGGCAGCCAGCTTCAGAATATACTCTTTACTTACTTCCTCATTTTTTGACAATCTATGGTCAGACATGGATTAAAATCCTCCCAACTATTGCACGGTCAGATGTTCCCCATCTTTTGTATAGGAGTCTTTTATAGGAGTCCCCATACTGGAGCCTCCCATACTCACCCCGCTTGATGGGAGAGGCTAGGTAAGGATGGGTAATAAAAAGAAGGGGCTAACCCCAAAGGCCAGCCCCTTCAATCCGATCAGGACAAAAAGTTATCGAAACTGAAACTAGTCCAGAATTGGTCATTCTTTTCACGGCAGCAGCAGATCATACGCCTAATATCTGCTCGGCTTCCTGCCGATAGGCATCCATAATATAGGGAATACCAGAGATTTTAGCTGCCTCTTCGGTGAGAGCCATAAGATCATTTCTGGAGATAGTGCTGAGACTAAAGTTTCTACTACCGGCCATAAGCTGCTGCAATCCTACCTTGATCTTCTGAGCAAAGCTGTAGATACCGATAGCTCCAAGAGGCATATTCTTTATTTCATTCCCATACTTTTCAGCTAGCTCTGCATAGCAGACAAAGATTTCCTCAGGCGTAGTACCAAATTCAGAAACAGTCTTAGGCAGGTCATTGTTCTTGATCCACTCGCCGATGTTTTTCCCAACCATGCCGGGAATCATTAGTGCTCTTCCCATGCAGACCGCTTTGACATAGGGAGCGCCCATAGCCAAAACCTTAAAGACATGATCCTCGGTTGAGAATCCGCCAGCGATGGCTATACTGGGTATCTGCATACCCTTTTGAGCCAGCTTCTGACAAAATTCATAGGTCAGGGACTGGAGGTAGAAGGTCGGGATGCCCCACTCCTGCATCATTCGCCAGGGGCTCATGCCTGTTCCGCCAGGGGCGCCATCAATGGTCAGGAGGTCGATCTTGGCCATTGAGGAATATTTGATAGCCATAGCCAGCTCGCGCATCGAGTAAGCGCCAGTCTTCAGGGTGATACGTTTGAAGCCAAGTTTTCTGAGCCGCTCGACCTCCGCCAAAAAGCCCTCTTCAGAGACAAATCCCAAACGAGAGTGTCGCTCGAATTCTTTAATCGCTCCTGCCTTGAAGGCCTGTTGAATAGCTTTGTTCGAAGGATCCGGAGTAACGATGTATCCTCGTTTTTGCAGCTCAAGGGCTCTTTCCAGGGACTTAACCTTGATCTCGCCGCCAATACATTTTGCTCCCTGTCCCCATTTTAATTCTATGGTCTCAAGATTATGCTTTTTCTGAACATACTCGGCCACTCCAAGCCGCGTATCTTCCACATTCATCTGGACCAGAATTTCGCCAAACCCCTCATGGTATCTCTTATAGATCTCGATTCGCCGATCCATATCAGGGGCCTTGACGACCTTGCGGTTAGCATCCAGTTCCAGTTGAGGATCGATCCCACAGACATTTTCTCCGCACACTAGGGTAATCCCGGAAATAGCTGCTCCAACGGCAAAATGCTCCCAGTTCTTGCGGGCAATCTCTGTGGAACCCAAAGCTCCGGTAAAGATTGGTACCTTCATCCGCACCTTGATGTCCCAACCATATTCCGTCTCTGTATTAACCGCTGGGAAGATGGCCGTATCAGGATTTGCCTCCGTGCCCTCAGGCAGCCCTTTGGCACCCATAGCATATCCCTGGATGTTTAGGTGGGAGTAGTCAACAGGGTAATTCTTGTCAGCACCTGCTGAAATCTCACCAAATGGGCCAGGATAGATGACTTCCCTACTGCGGAAAGAGGCCTTGAAAACCTCGCAGTTCCCTCGGCATCCATCAATACAGCGGGAACAGAGCCCTGAGCAGGGCACAACACTTTTCGAGCGATTAAAGGTTCTGGTGGCGTCGTTTGAATTTGGTTGTTGTAAGTTCATATCTCCCTCTCCTTAAATTAAAAAGACTGGCGATACTGCCTATCAGGCTTTGCCGGTACACAAACTATACAGTAGTTTCCCCTTCCCTTTGTATACCTTAGTGATTTCTATGCTTTGGCACTTTTTCTCCGAATCCTTGATTTTAATGGATTGGCTATTAGAGATAATTTTCAAGGATTTCAAGGCGTTAAGAAATTTCTGTGTAGTGATTTGTTAGCTAAGTATGGAATCACTAACTAAAGGCCAATCTTTAAGGTTTTGACCTCAAAAGTTTATCGTTAAGATATATTTACTTAGCGAAAGAACCGCTTAGCTCCACCCCCTGTTTGCTCACTGGCAATGTCATGCCTAATTTTTTATCGGCAATGCTATGCCTAATTTTTTGGCCTTAAAAATATCATGCCTATCATCAGAATGTCAATACCTTTCAGCAACCCATGCTTATTTTTTCAGCATAAGAGTATCAATTAGCTGGGAGCATAGTATGAATAAATAACTAGCCAGGGGTATAAATAGCAAGCTATGTGTATTATTTATTTTGCCTATAAATTCGGCAAGATTGCCGAAATTTTAGTTGCTAATTTTTGTTCAGTGTGTTAGAGTAAATTCTCTCCTCAGGGATGTCTCCCTTTAATAAGGATTCTGGGTTGATCAAAGGCTCATAAGATTTGCGGAATGCTCAGGGTGAGGATTTTTCATGGAAATAAAAACTGATAAAAATATCATTGCCATCCTGCGGGCATTGCGGGAAGCCCCAGGGCCTTTGGGTGGAACCAGAGTGGCCAGGCAGATTCAATCGTATGGTATCAACCTCTCTCCCAGGGCGGTTAGATATTATCTTGCCTTAACTGATAAGGCTGGATTTACTAAAAATTTAGGCAACAAACGCGGCCGGATCATCACCCCTGAGGGCAGGAAAGAATTGAACAGCGCTTTTGTAATGAGTAAAATCGGTCTGATCGCTTCCATGATCGATGAGCTGTCCTATAAGATGGACTTCTCCCTGGCCAAGCTAACGGGGAATATCGTATTGAACATTTCAACCATCCAGGCGGAAAACTTCCCGAAAGCCCTGGCTTATATTCTCCCAGTATTTCACAAAGGGTTCGGCATGGGGCAATTTGCGGTGATCAGAGAGGGAGGCAGCCAACTTGGAAATTTTTCCATTCCTCATGGCTCGATAGCCATTGGTACCCTGTGTAGTGTTACTATCAATGGGATATTTCTCAAGGCTGGGATTCCGGTTTTTTCCCGATTCGGAGGATTGCTGGAAATCAAAAATGGCCAGCCAGTCAGATTTACCGATATTATCGCCTATAATGGATCCACCCTCGATCCCTTGGAAATCTTCATCAAGGGACAGATGACCAGTGTGTATCAGGCGGCGAGGCTTGGATGTGGTCTGATCGGAGCCAGCTTTCGCGAGATTCCCGCGGCCGCTATCCCGCAAGCCGAGAGGATTAGAAAGAAGCTGATTAAGACCGGGCTTGGCGGGATCCTGATGATTGGAAGGCCTGGCCAGGCACTGCTCGACATACCTGTCCCAGAAGGAAAGGCAGCCATGATCGTGGTCGGAGGACTAAATCCGCTTGCCGCCTGTGAGGAAAACGGGATTAAAACCCATAACCTGGCCATGGGAACACTTTTTGATTTCAAAGAGCTATTACCCACAAGCCACCTTGAGCAGCTCCTCGGCAAAGAACAGCAGAGCGAGAGAGAAAATTAACCGAGCGAAAAGAGCGAGCAAGAAGATAAGGAGGCCAAAAGACTGATGGATGAGATAAAGATAACCATCATTGGGGCAGGTATTATTGGTTTATCAATCGCGGCCGAGCTGTCAAAAAACCATCAGGATATTGTGGTGCTTGAAAAGAACACCAGCTTCGGTCAGGAAACAAGCAGCCGAAACAGTGAGGTCATCCATGCCGGGCTCTACTATCCGCCTGATTCGCTCAAATTAAAGCTCTGCCTGGAGGGGGCAGATCAGCTTTATGCCTTGTGTCAGGAAGCATCCATTCCCTTCAGGCAGCTTGGGAAAATAATTGTTGCCCAGGAAGCCTCTGAACTTTTTGCCCTGGAAGAGCTATTCAAAAAAGCGCAATCTTACGGAGCCAAGGACTTAACTATTCTCGATCAAAAAGAGATGGCCAGACTTGAGCCTCAAGTTCTAGGCCTGGCTGGAATTTATTCACCCCGCACCGGCATTATCGATACCCATGCCCTGATGAAGCACCTGGCTAGATCAGCCCAATCGAGAGGAGTCGATCTTGTCTATTGCAGCCAGGTTAATCTGTTGCAGAAAGAAAGCTCAGGATTTATTGTCGGCATTCAGCAGGATGACTACCGCATCAGGTCGCGGCTAGTGATTAACTGTGCAGGCTTATATGCCGATCAGATCGCTTCCCTGGCTGGAATCGATATCGACCAGCAGGGCTATCGGCTGCATCTTTGCAAAGGAGACTATTTTTCCTACGCCAAACCCTCTCCCGTCAGCAGACTTATCTATCCCCTACCCCATACTCATTATCTCGGTGTCCATGCCACCTTGGACCTTGGCTCCCGTCTTCGTTTTGGCCCGGATGCAGAATATACTAGCCAAATCGACTATCGGGTAGCGACTGATAAGGTTGACAAATTCTACCAAGCGGCGCGAAAGCTCATCAATCATCTGGAAAAAGAGGCCCTGGTTCCCGACATGGCAGGAATAAGACCCAAACTCCAAGGCCCAGGCGACTCTTTCCGAGATTTTATCATCAGAGAGGAATCTGCCCTTGGGCTTGATGGCCTCATTAACCTGATTGGAATCGAGTCACCGGGGCTAACCTGCTGTCTGGCTATTGCCAGGATGGTGGCCGGGCTGGTAGCTGAAATCCTAAACGATTGACTTTACCCCTCATCTCTCCACACACCGGGGGAGATTTTTCTACGTAGGGGCACGTTACAAAGTTGCCCCTACTCATCTCCACCCACCAGGGGAGATCGTGATTCGCCGCTTGCCTCCCTAGCAGCCGCTCGCCTCATCTCTACACACCAGGGGGAGATTTGCTATTTTGGAGGGGGATTGCACTCGCGCATCCTCATCTCCACACACCAGATCTCCACACACCAGGGGGGAGATCACCAAACTCTTACCTAGATCCGAACAAAAGGCTCTCATCTCCACACACCGAGGGGAGATTCTCCTTATCTAGCTAAGGAGTGGGTTTTCGGTGCTCATCTCCACAACACCGGGGGTGGAGATTTTTCGATTCACTCGGAGCCTACCCTTAAAACTCATCCTTTTTTGAAATTTGCCCGAAATATCAACAAGGACAAGAAAGTAAAGCCAAAATTCGAGCCGAGGATAAAAATTTACCAGGCCAAATAAAAGAATAGAGCATGAAGGGGGGTAGGCCATGAAAGCGGAAAATAACCGATGGAATGATGATTCTGAAGATAATGGAGGAGAAGATAGAGGCTCATCTCCAGGGGGAAGAATCTGGAAGCATCTTTTGGTGATCTTCATTTTGACTATCATCTTCTATGAGCTTTTTCTCTATGGAAGCCAGAAAAAAGAGTACCTTGAAATCCCCTACAGCGCCTTTAAGGCGGAGCTAGCCAAAAAAAATATCAAAGAGGTTATAGCTCGCAGCGAAACGATCAGCGGGGAATTTTTTCAGGCTATCTCAGCCGACAATTCTTTGCCCTTGGCCCAGGAAAGATCGTACCGCTATTTCTCAACTCGAATTCCAAAATTCGGCGATCAGGACCTGATGAGGGAGCTGATCAAGGCCGGTGCAACAGTCAGAACAGACAGCGGGAATGAGTGGTTTTTAAGCCTGATGATTTTTGTTCTGCCTTGGCTTCTGATCCTTGGCTTCTTCTGGTATACCAGCAAGAAATTGAACAGCAGCCAGACTGCGCTGTTTACCCGATTCAACAAGTCGGGTGCCAGCCTCTATAAGAAGACCAAGAGCAATATTACCTTCGATGATGTAGCCGGTCTCACTAACGCCAAACAGGAGTTGATGGACATTGTCTCATATCTGAAAGAGCCGAAAAGGTATGAGCGGCTTGGGGGAAAAATCCCACGTGGAGTGCTCTTGATGGGCCCCCCAGGCACTGGAAAAACCCTGATTGCCCGCGCTGTGGCTGGAGAGGCTAATGTGCCCTTCTACTCCATCTCCGGCTCGCAGTTCATCGAAATGTTTGTTGGGGTCGGAGCCTCACGGGTGAGGGATCTATTTGGCAAGGCCAAGAAAAATGCTCCGAGTATTATCTTCATTGATGAAATTGATTCTGTAGGACGATATCGGGGTGCAGGGCTTGGCGGAGGGCAAGATGAGCGAGAGCAGACGCTGAATCAAATCCTAGCCGAGATGGATGGATTTGGTGAACACCACTCGGTCGTGGTTATTGCAGCTACCAATCGACCCGATGTCCTTGATCCTGCCCTGATCAGGCCAGGCAGGTTTGATCGGCAGGTGGTGATAGAGCGGCCTCATCGGGAAGGCAGGTTGCAGATTTTGAAGGTCCACACCCGAAAGGTCAGACTAGCTCCTGATGTGAATCTGGAGCTTCTAGCGCAAGGGACGCCTGGTTTTTCTGGCGCTGATCTGGAAAATCTGGTCAATGAGGCAGCCATCGACGCAGCCCGTCAAAATAAGGACCAGGTCTATATGGAAGATTTAGAAAGAGCCAAGGATAAGATTATCCTAGGGGGCTTGAGGGAGGATCTGCTCAGTGAAGAGGAAAAAAGAATCGTCGCCTACCATGAAGCCGGACACACCCTAGTGGCTAAATCTTTCCCCGATTCTGATCCCATTCATAAAGTAACCATTATTCCCCGAGGTCGTTCCCTGGGAGCAACTGAACAGTTGCCTAAGGAGGAGCAGCATAACTATTTCCAGTCCTATCTGATGCACCGGCTGGCGATCAATCTAGGTGGCCGGGCAGCAGAACAGCTGGTGTTCAATGATATCACTTCTGGTGCAGAAAATGATCTCAAGCAGGCAACACAACTAGCCAGACGCATGGTCTGCCATTGGGGTATGAGCAGCCGGCTTGGGCCAGTAGCCTTTCGACACGGCGAAGGGCATGTGTTTCTCGGCAAGGAAATCGCTCAAGAAAAAGACTATAGCGAGCGAACGGCAGTAATCATTGATCAGGAAGTTCAATCCCTGCTTCGAGCTGCCTTGCAGCAGGCAGAGGAAATTCTTAAGGAAAATCGAAAGATACTAGATAGGCTAGCCAAGGCACTAATCGAAAAGGAAGTGCTCACTGAGGCGGAAATAACCGCTTTAATCGCTGAAGAAAAAAAGCAGACAGAGGCTCAAAAAGAGGAAAGCAAGCTGCTAGTGTCTTAAGATGCTCCTGGCAGCGTTCAAGTGCGTACCCGCTTCTTCTGGCGAATATTCGCTTAAACCCAGACTGTTCAATTTCTGAGCCGAGGAATCTGCCGCTCAAAAGAAAGATGAGCAGCCGAAAGACAACAAGATAAAAAGAGAGGGCCAATCAAGAGCCATGTTTTTCAGGCAAAATACTAAACGCCCTTTGAGGAGGTTCAAAAGCTTGTGCCGACTGGTACTAATTTTGCATTTTACTTAGCCAGAATACTCAAAAAAGAGAAAAGAATTTTCCCAGATAGTGAAAATATTAGCCAAATTTCCGAAAAGGGTGTATAAATAAAAGTAAATGTTAAATTACTTCTTATAAATAAGAAGGGATGAAATTAATAAAATATTAAAAATATCAATAATATTGAAGTATTATCAGAGAGGCATACTATGGAGCTCATCACTGCTGGGGCTATCCTGTACGGAATAATTGGCATCAACTGTATTATAGTCGAGCTAGGTCAATTTTATCGTAACCACTCGCTGAATTTAGCCGGTATGCTCATCTGGCTGACACTCTGGCCGCTGCTTTTGATCATGGAAAGGCGAGGCCTTTCGATCAGTCTGACCCCATGCAGCCTGGCAGAGGAAAGGACCTGCCAAGAACAGAATACTTGCCAGGAACAGAAGGAAGTAGAGAAAGCCTTGCGGTCTCATAAAACCCCATCAGAAAGCTCATCAGAGGGGATAAGCCAAAAGCGTGTCTCCCAGGCCAGATGTCGATTCTGTCAAGTCGAAAAAATCCTGGCCAAAATATCCTCAACCGGATAGTATTGCTGAACTGTCTGCCGAATCTTTCCCTTATAATTAGGATTAATCTGATACGCTGTCTGAAGGTAGCGGATAAATTGTCCAAAAGCCTCAAGGTAGGCTTTCTCGTCCTCAACCACTTTTGATTTCCACAGCCAGTAGCTGCCTACAGAGAAATTGATCTCCGCCGACCGAGGCATAAAATAGATTGCTCGGGCAAATTCCTCTTCAGCCTCGGCCAGGATACGAAGAAAATCGGCCTGGCTCTCATCAGCCAATTTTTCAGGCCTGATCTTATGCCAGGCCATATCCAAGTGGTAGTAGGGGTTTGCTGGGTTCAAGAGAATGGCTCTCTGGAGAGCAAGATAAGCCAGATCATTTTCCGCCACTTTAGCCTGTCGCGCTCTGTCTTCTCCATCTGGCGGCGGCAAAAGCCTCATCCCATCCAGCAGCCGCTTGGCCACAAGCACCCAGCTTTTGCTGTCCTCAATCTGAGCCTGGCGATCAGCAAGCTGAGGGCGGCTTTCTCCATGCGGCCAGGCCTTTTGAGTTTCCGTTTCTTTCTGCTCTTTCTGCTGCTTGGGTTCTTTCTGCTGTTTGGGCTGCTTTTGCTGCTCGCTTCTTTCTTCTTTCTCCAAAAGAAAAGCTAGCTGAGAGAAATATTCTGCATTATTCGGCTCCAAAGAGATAGCCTTGCAAACTTCTTCTAAAGAAGGCTCTTTCCTCTCTCCCAAAGTACTGTCAGGTAAAGTAGGCAAAATCCTCTCAGCCAAATAGGCTTTTGAGACCAGCACTACGGCCAAACCGAATCCAGCCGTGGCCAGGAGAGTCAGTGGCCAGCGAAGTGATCTAGGCAGACAGATGCTTATTGTATCTTCCTGGCTCTCATTGCTCTTTGGCCGCACTTGGTGATGAGCATCTTCCTCTTCTCCTTGTCCCTGCTCTTTTCTCCGGCGGTGATGATAGTGTAGAGCCCTTAGGGTAGTGGCCGCCAGTAGGCTAAAAAGCAGGGCATTGGCTGGAATATGCATATTGAAATCGGTAAAACTATGAAGAGCAAGAGAAATTATTGCTCCCATACCACCTAGTCCGATTCCAATGCTGAGGCTATTTTCCCTCTTTCTCCAGAGGGAGAAAAAGTAACCCAGACCAAACAGCAGGGAAAAAACCGCTATCCCAAGCCCTATGAGACCTGTCTCGGCGCCCAATTCCACCCAGTCATGGTGGGCATGATC
>Ga0078972_1016337_pt1 | contig 11029 bp, 12 predicted proteins | sample YelNatPaOPGAMG01_FD_67568 | JGI IMG/M metagenome (GOLD analysis project Ga0078972, IMG submission 67568) | Hot spring thermophilic microbial communities from Obsidian Pool, Yellowstone National Park, USA - OP-RAMG-01 (SPADES assembly) (version 2) | ecosystem: Environmental > Aquatic > Thermal...
AGGAGCTTAGCCCCGTCGTTGAAGCGCTCAGGCATGCGGCGAACTTTGCAGGGTTCCAGCTTGGACCCTACATATACTACCGTAGGGGCACGGGCGGCTTATGGCTTTACCGCGTCCTGCCCGAAGACTTCAAAGTGCCACGTGAACGGAAACGCCACGGAGGATTAAACGTGAAATGAAGCAGCGCAGGGAAACCTTTAAAATTCGCAGGGTTTGCAGGCGCTATGACCGTGCAACAGGCAAATTCGTCGTAAACATAGCGTATGAAACCGCCGCGCCAGAACCCACAGAACGAGTTGTAAACGTGGCTGAAGCCTTCGGCCTCGGCCTTGACAGGTGGGAAAAATTCGTAGTCTATGACGACATTGAGCTGCGCATAGGTCCGCAAGACATTGTCTACATCACGGGCGACAGCGGTTCAGGAAAATCTGTTCTCCTCAAGGCTTTAGAAAAAGATATTCGGCAAGACATGGGGTTAAGCAGCATTAACATCGCAGACATTAAGCCTGAGCTGAACAGGCCGCTTATCGAAACAGTTGGCAAGTCGCTTGAAGATGCTCTTGAGCTTTTAAGCCGTGTAGGCCTCAACGATGCCTTCCTGTTCCTGAGGAGTTATGAGCAGCTGAGCGACGGGCAGAAATACCGATACAAGATTGCCAAAATGATTGAAAGCCAAGCCCAATTCTGGATCATGGACGAGTTTGCGGCAACATTGGACAGGGATACAGCCAAAATAGTTGCCTACAACCTTCAGAAGCTTGCACGTCAACAAGGCAAAGCGGTTTTAGCAGCAACAACCCACACAGACTTGTTCGAGGACCTTAACCCTTCAGTGCACATTCACAAACGATTCGGCAAAGAAATAGTAGTAAACTATTATCTAAATGAGCCATCTCGAGAATGCAGCCTCGTTAAGGAAATGCGGATAGTTGAGGGCACAACAATGGATTGGCGTAAACTCGCAGGCTTTCACTATCGCAGTCACAAGATAGCTGCTCCACGCAGGATCTTCAGCCTCAAACGTGGCGACGAGCTTTGCGGAGTTATTGTTTACTGTTATCCTCCGCCAACAGCTTTTGGGCGTGGGCTTGTTTTGCCAAAAATGAGCATGAAAGAACTGAATGAGAAATTGAGCATTATCAGCCGTGTTGTTGTGCATCCAAAATATCGCACGATAGGATTAGGCGTTAAACTTGTAAAGGAAACTTTGCCATTGACTGGAACGCCATACGTGGAGATGCCAGCGGTAATGGCGAAATACAATCCGTTCGCGGAAAAAGCCGGCATGCAAAAAATAGCCGAGCAGCCGCCGCCGAAAGAAGCCGTAAAAATAGCTGAAACCCTAAGCCAGCTTGGGTTCAACATCCACCTCTTGGGAAGCGAAAATTACGTGTCAACTAAACTGCAAACCCTAAACGCTGAAAGCATAGCCAAGATAAGAGAAGCTTTTATCAAGCATCCTCATATGCGCTTCATGAAATACTTTTTCTGCCACAAGCCCTTCGGAAAAAAGCAAGCATACGCTGAAGAAGTGATGAAAGCCAGCCTTGAAAAACTTGCACATCTAATCAAAGTCTGCGGCTTCCTAATGCAAACAAAAGTTTACTTGTTCTGGCAAAAGAAAAAGGGGGAAGTTTAGATTTATAGGGTGGTTTTTATGGTCCGCCGAAACCGTTAGGCGTAGCTAAGGCATACCAGTAATGTCCCTCACCAATGACTGTGCCCTGATCCATAATGACTTCAAACTGACCCCAAATGGGGTATCCGCCTTCACGCCAGTAGGGGCTATTCTCAAGTTCAGGTCCAACCCATATTATCTTGTAGTGCCAAACCTCGCCAGAACCGCTTGGAACTGCTCCGTTCCACTCGTTTGTGCACCATGCGTCAGGCGTCCAAGCTGCGCCATGGAACCTTGCATCGTCCCACGCCTTGCTCCATTTCATAACAAGCAAGTCGTTTGCGCATGTCGGGTCGCCCCAAACCTTTCCGTCTAAAACTCTGTCCACTCCGTCAGCCTTGCCGACAAAAATCATTGCTTGATAGTTATAGCCAAACTCATCAAAGCCGCCCTGGGCAAATACTGGCATAACTAACAACGAAAAGGCTAACAAGAAGGCAATCATCACCACCTTTTTCATGTTTCACTCCTCCTTTCCCCTCTTATGGCGGGTATGTTTAACGTGCCCCTGACTCGGCACGGGTTAGGCGCCTAACCGTTTCAGCCACGTTCTATGGCTAAAACCTAACCGAATTAAACTATCAACCAATTTATAATTTAAAATTTATGGAAGAAACTTTCTGAACATGAAACAGTGAAAACTGTTAAGCCAACGTTTTAAATGGTTAAAAATATATTTAAATTTAAAGTTTTTCTTTTGCAAATGAAAATTTATCTTTTCTAGCAAAGGCGTTTGCAGAAGGCTTAAGAAAATATTTTCCATTCACCTAACAATGAGCTATAGAAAAAGCTTCATAAGCTGTTTCACGTGTGTCTATTGAGATAAGTAGTATGACTTGTTTTTCATTGTCTGGTAGGTGAAGGATACGATGTTTCCCAAGGCGATAGCGCCATATGCCTTTCACAGGTTTTCCCTTGAGCGGTATGTTTGTATCGCCTATCACTTTTGTCGGATTTTGACTTAACCATGCAACTGCTTCTAAAATTCTTCCCTCAATTTTCTTATCGCCTATCTGTAACAAGGATTTTCTGAATGAATCTGTGAAAGAAATCAGCCAGTCACCGCTTGTTTTAATATCGCTTGGTTGACCTATCCCCAATTCATCTGGGATTTCTGCAACCGAGATGGGAGGAGATGCTACTTCCTTTTTCGACTGCTGGATTATTTCTCGCCATTCAGTTGGCAAATCCTTTCGGGTATATGGAACATCACGAATCAAAACACCCTCCAGCTCGGTTTCAGGATTGATCGCTAACAGCTTCTCATCTGTTGCTTCTAACGCAAAATTCTTCACGAATTTAGCGAACGGTAGTAGGGCGTCTTCACCTCCGCCCATAACGGAGAAACAATGGAGGACCTCTGCCCCTGTGGCATTTGCTACAAAATCCCAGTCTATTAATTCGCGGTAATCACTGCGAGCTATGAGATCAAACACCCGTTTTATCCTATTTATTTGCATGTATTCCACAAGAACCCGCGTCAAAACGTCGTTTCTCTTCCATATTTCCTGCACTTTTGATCCTCGCTCAATGGGCATGCTATACAGCTGGATGGGGTCAGCCGGCGTTACTAATCCGTAGAGTCCTGACAGAATAAGCACATGATGCTTTGAACGTAGCAGTTTAGCTCTTCCTTCTCTTCCAAGCGCTACGTAAAAACGTCCATCATATCTATGGATAGCCGGAAGATACTTGACATCTTTTACATTGCCACCGAAATCTCTGCCCAATCTCAATTCCTTGTTGTAATCAAGATTTCCAAGTGGAACTCCCTGCCAGGTTATCTGCCCACCGAACAGTAGATCAAATGCTTCACGTCTCGTCTTCAGTAAGTCGTCTTTAGTCTTTACTAACTTTGAAGCCAAGGCTTGCGATTCATCATATTCGCTTACGCCACCTGCTTTTTTATTTAAAGAGCAAATAGTCAACATCAATATTTTACTCTCTGAAAAGCAGAATACTTTGCCAGTTGACAAAAATCGCCACCTCAAGCAACAAAATATTGCACATTAATATTGGCACCAAATTTACTGTATTACCTGTTTTAATGGTAAAAACTTTTATCCATTTAAAGCACTTGCGATGATTAGAGAAGGATAGGCGTTGCCGGGGATGCTGATTGAAAAGTAGAAAAAGTGAAAGGATTTTCGAGTGCACACGCCCAAATCACATAAACCCTGAAATTTGGGAGGATTGCAAAATATGTTTACAAGCAAAATGTGGCTATTCACGCTGTTTCGAACCTAACCCAAAATGGAAAGAGCAAGGTGGAATTTGCATGTATAAGCATTGTATTGAAAATATGCCGCTGACGTTTGATGAAAAAAGCTGCCCATTTTTGGACATGAGTGCCCTATGGGACCTGAACAGGCAAATCGATGTAAACAATCTTTCAACACGAGTCTTCCCATCTAATATGGTGTTTTGAAAATGAGGCGAATTTATTTGACCCATTGCTCTGCAAAAAAGGACAACTCGTTAAAGGAACCCGGAGTGAAGGTGACGCCAGATAAACTGTACACGGCAACACCCACCCAGAGGTTCATGAATAAGTGTAAGGAAAAGAGAGTTGAATGGGCAATATTTTCGGACCTCTACGGAGTTTGGTTCCCGAACATTGAACATGAATTGTATGAGAAAGATCCAGACAACGTTACCGAGCAAGAGTTCAAAAGACTTTTAAACGATTTTGACGCGAAACTCGCAGATTACGACGAAATCTGGTTCTATTATAACCCTGGTCGTTTTCACCCCCTATACAAGCGCCTGCTGCGAGAAACTAAATTGAGAGACAGAGTGGAATTAATAACACACCTTAAAGAGATTCGATGATAATATGCCCGTCTTTTTTGTGGTTTTTTGGTGTCTTGTCATTGTTTGGTGTTACCTTTTGGCTTGGTTGGTGTTATTTTTTATGTGACTTTTAGGGCTTTTTGGCAATGACCGCACCATTCTAAGTCTTTCATGATTTTTTTCGCTATGGCTTCTGCCATTTTTACTGGAACAGCATTTCCAACCATCTTGTAACCATCAGCGACATTGTGATAATAAAAAATAAAATCATCTGGGAAGGTTTGGATCCTTGCGCACTCCCTAACTGATAGCCGCCTATAAAAAGGATTGGGATCCTTAAAAACCCATTTGTCTTTTCCAATTTTAACCATGTCCGACGATGAGGGATGGAGCGGTGCGTGCCTTCCACCAGCTTGAATAGTGTAGGAGCATTCATTCCAATTGCGTTTGCGGTTTCTTGACATATAAATTGAAGAAAATGATCCGTTCATGTACTCGTGGTTGGGAATTTTCAAATTAGAGTTTGCCTTGTTTTTTTCTTTGGCAGGAACTGGATCTGGCAGATCGCCTATCGCTTCTTTTAGCGTAATCCACCGCTGTGCTGGTTTGCCGTCAATTGTTTGCTGATTTGGCGGATAATGAGTGGGTTCAGGAAAAACAAACTTCAATCCTAAAGAATCTTTGTAGCCTACGATTATGACGCGGCGCCGCTCTTGTGGTACTCCAAAATCTTTGGCATCCAAGGTTTTGTATGAGATGTTATATCCAATTGATTCTATTTTTCGCAAGATTGCCTTGAATTCTGGAAGATGCGTTCTAGAAACTATCCCAGGCACATTTTCGGCAAGGAAAAAATTGGGTTTCTTGTCTCTGAGGATCCTGATATATTCATAGAAAAGTTGACCACGTTCATCTTTTGCACCACGCATTTCACCTGCAAGACTCCAACTTTGGCATGGCGGTCCCCCTATGATTCCGTCAGCATCAGGTATCTCATTTGACTTAACGTCACATAAGGAGCGTTTATCAATTTTTATCTTGTGATTTTTTTCGTATGTTTCCCAAACTGCTGGATCATTATCGTTTGCATACATTATTTTAAATCCGGCTCTTGCAAACCCAAGATCAAGACCGCCACAACCAGAAAAAAGGGAAACAACCTTCAAATGCTACCACCCGGCTTCAATTAATTGAGCATCAATTTTTTGCGCAGGGTTGTTGGGATCCTTAATTTTTACAGGGCTAGTTCTCACGTGGCTTTCATTTTTTAGTGCTGCACGATCTTCTTCAGGGAAAGTATCGTACTTTTCTTTTGTCATTAGTGCTGCCAATGAAAAATCTCTATTGCGATTAAATTTGTAAACGTAGGAAAATACTCTCAGCGGATTTTCAATTTCCCACATTCCACGGATTCTAAAATTAGTAATTCCAAGCGGATCCATTCGGTTTATTCTACCTAACTCTTTTGTTTCTGTCGCATCCCATCCTTGCTCTTTAAAAAATAACGCAATATTGCGCTTCAACGCTCTTGCCTTTTTTTCGTAGATTTCTTTATCTGCGGCATAACATCGTCCATGCACAAAAAACAAATGCTTGATTTTCTTGCTTTGAACACACCCCACTACGTAAAAAATTTCTTTACTAACCCATTTTCCGCCTTCTATTTCTCGGCAGGCTTTGGTTATCCTGGAATCATCTTTGTAAAGTTGATCTTTTGGTGGAGAATTATTTAGAGCTAAAAATGATGCGTCCAACGATTGGATTTTCTTGATTTCAAATGCGTCTCCACTTTTAATGATTAGATCAGGAGGATTATTTTGATTGCCTAAATAAGAAAAGACTTGCTCGTATCTATTGGGGTTTTCGCTTGCGTTGGATCCCAACAACCCGCATACTGCATCTTTAACGTAAAATTCAAGTAGCTGACCAACAGCATTTATGCGATTGGCATACATGGAACCATATTCTTTAAGATCATTATTTTTGAAAGTTACAATGTTTTTTATAGTTGTTAAGAGACTTGGATACATAACACATTATTATTTAAAGAGAAGCCGTATATAGATTTTGACCTGCATTGGTTGACGTTATTTCTAAAGAAAAGCGCTCAAAAATAATGTCTGCAATTCGATCAAAAAACACAAAACCTGAGATACTTTTACGCAAGGCATTGTGGGCAAAAGGCATCAGATACCGGGTTCATTATGGAAAAGAGAAAATAGACATTGCCTTTCCAACACAGAAAATAGCTGTTTTTATAGATGGTTGCTTTTGGCATGGATGTCCACTTCATTCACATATTCCAAAAAGTAATGTGGAATATTGGATTCCTAAACTTCAGAGAAATATAAATCGAGATAAAGCGATAGAAGAAAAATTGAAAAAAGAAGGCTGGCAAGTCATTAGGATATGGGAACATGAGCTTAAAGAACCCAAAGGTGTCGAAATGATATCAGAAAAATTGATCAACATCAGAAGTGCTCATTAAGTCATTTTTGGGATTCTTCCTTTGTTGTGGAGGTTCCCTAACTTCATAGGTCTTTTTTTCCAGACGAAACACTGTTTATATAGATTCCCACTACGACTTCAGCCGAAAAATTTACGAACAAGAAACCGTATCCACGCGATTCCTTGAGAATATCAAAAGGATTCTAAAAATTTTGATGCCGGCAAGGTTTTTGACTTTTGTGCTCGCAAATTGGCGGTTGCTATTGCGGTAACAAGCTTTTTAGTGTATATGATCTTGCTCGCTTAAATGAACACTTGCGTGAGAATTTTGAACCACAGAACCCCAGTATAATTTGTTCTTGGCGCTTTTGAATTTGCCTGACAAGGTCAGAAACTGCATGATCAATGATGTTTTCTATGATTTCAGCTATGCCTACAGGGAAGCCAACTCTATAATTCTAAATGAGCGTCACAAAAGATTTGGATTTTCATCAATTAGACAGTATGTTTCCGCCAAGAAAAGATCCATAAGATTTTGATTAATTGGCAAGGGTATTAAGGATGGGAAAGCATTAAGAGGGCTAATTTTGTTCCGCGTTGGCTTCTGGAGCGGTTTCGCTGGGCTGTGTAGCCTCGGACGCAAGGTGCCTCCGTTTTCTTCGCAGCACCATAACTATTGCGGCGGCAGCGGCAACCACAGCGGCCACTATTATTCCCACATACAATAGCAGTGTTTCCTGTGATGTTTTCTGTTCAGCAGCTGCCTGCTCTATCTCGCGTGCTTGAGCCAGCAGGTCTGAAGCGTTATACAAGTGCGGCAGGGCTTCTTGCCAATTGCCTTCAAGCGCTAGCGGCTGCGCCTTGGCAAATTCGCTTTGCGCTTGCTGCACCAGGGAAGTCAGCAGCTTTGAATGTACTCTGGAAAACTGGAATGGCAAGTATAGTCCAGGGGGCTCTTCGCCGATTAGCGTGGGCGTGACAGGCGGCATTGGGATTAGCCGCGGAGGCACTCCTCCTGAAAGCGTGCCTATCATTAGCCTGCGTGTGGAAAAAGTCGAGTATCAGAGTGGGTCTTATGGCGAGAATTGGCTTGTTGTTAGCGGGCGCTGCTGGGGCGAGAAGCTCTTCCGCCGTGTAATAACGAAGACTTGGACTAATGTGAAGGCGGAAGCTGTTGTTAAGGATTTGCTTGATAATTACGTGGGGCTTAGTCATGTGCGCGGCAGCACTGAGCTTGTTGAGGACACTAATACTACATACACAAGGCTGGAGTTCAGGGACACGCCTGTCTGGGACATTCTTGAGTATGTTGCTGGAAGCTCGGTGCAGCCTGGCACAGGCTTGGTTGGTTATGATTTTCGCGTGGCTCCTGATGGTAAATTCGAGTTTTTCCCGCGTAACAGTAAAACCTGCTCTGTAAGTCTCAGCGGTAGAATTGAGGTGGCTACATATCGCAAGGATGTTAGCCGCGTGCGTAACAAGATTTACGTTTATGGCTTAGCGGATAAGAGTGTGCCCCTGGATAAGGATGCTTGGACTGAAAGCTTAACGCCTGCTGACGGCACGTGGTCAGCTGCGGCTGGAGAAGTTAGCCTTGACACTTCGCAGAAAAAGCTGGGTAACGCAAGCATAAAGAAGCCCATTATAGTGATCAACATGATAATGTGAAAGAATAAAGGCATTGGGATCAAAGTTATTAAGAATCCTTTTAAAGCCATTAAATGCCGCTTTTTCATTTTGTCCGCCACAATCAATTTGAGCTAATCCCCCAAAAATTGTACCGATAGCCATGCAAAGGCCGTCACCAACATTAGCTACGTATAAACAATTCATTTTTTATTCCCATGCACAGGTTCAAACAGTATAGCTTCGTTCTTAAAATGTGAACTACCCTACCCTGAAGGGTGAGGGCTTCCTGCTTCAACGGCCAGACTCGATTCCGCGCACACCCACAGCGGAGGCCTCGGCGTATGAGGCCGTTCCGGTATAGCCCGTGTGGAAAGCGGGTTACAGAGGTCTCCACAGGCGTAAATTCGGCCTGTCCCAAGCCTATGCCAGAAAGCATATCGAAAGAAAAAAATAAGTATTTCGGCTTTCATCCCCAGCCTGAACGCTGGGGACTTCCCGCCGATAAGTTAAATTTTACCAAGAAGCGAGATGTAGCATACCTGCAATATTCAAAAGACCACATAGAAGAAATCAGGGGGCAGGAGAAATGGCTTGAAGAAGAATCAATACGATTGGATGAAAGAAGAAAAACGTTAAAAGAACTTCAAGACATAATTAAGAAAGCAAAGGAGCTAAAATGGCGTATGCCTCAAACTTCGAAAAATTAGTTTTATGGTCAATCTTTTAGAGAATTACCTTTCTTCAATTTAGCCAATATTATTCTAGGATCTTCCCCTATAAAACCGAATTTTTCTGCAAGCATATCTCTTACAGTACTATCAACGTCTCCAGAAAAACGCATTGATGAATCATAAAATGATCCTATTTGCACAGGGTTTGGTTTAAAATGGTTGTCTTCTGAAGCAACATAGATTTCCTCTTTACACTCAAATTTTCGGTAAATCAATGCAGCTTCAGCCATTATTGTTAAATCCCGATCACCTGGCATCCCTTTATACACAATTCCTTTAGATGGTAAAGATTCAACTATTTTAGCTGTTAGTTCATCCCTCAGTGGTTTGGCTATAAACCTGGGTATGCTGGGCTGAATATATCTCAAAGTCTTGCTGGAAATTTCTGCCAGAAATGGTTCAATTTCATTTTTCTTTATTATATCTCGCTCTTTCCTGTTTATTGGAAATCTTGTCGAACATTCTTCCACATAATAATCCAGTTTATCGAGAGCCTCATTTAGAACTATATGTTGGAGGACCATTAACCCATACTTCGTGACCAAGTTGGGAGTTGCGTTGTCTCGTATCGTTTTTTCTACTGCTCTCTTTATCGCATTTTTTGCTTCATCTTCTACCGTCTTAGTGATAATTACATTATCAGACAGCCCCTCGTTTTTACAGTATTCTATAAGTGATCTGCATCTCTTATAGAAACAATGCTCTAAAGCCAGCGGATACCCGTCTTCCTCGTATTTCCAGCAAATTGAGGCGCTAACCAATGTTGAAGTTTCAATTACTATCTTCAATTGGCGCTCGAGCTTCCTCTTCAATGTCCAGTTCTTGCGCAATATTATTATCAAAATGGCTGATAAATGACTCAATTTGCGATTCAGGAACTCCTGCTTCTTCTAACTGTTTTCGAGAATCTTGACAAAAACCAAAAGATTTTGCCTTTCTATACAAAAGTCGCGAAAATTTGTCGATGAGTTCAATTTGTGAATCTGTACTACCAGTTGTAAAATTTTCAAGATAATTAGCAACATCGAACATAGCATCCATAAACTCTACTGCTATTTCTGCAGTTGTTGGGTTCTCATGCCTTAATGATGCACTGCGTAGTCTTTCCTTCATGCCCTTTAAGGAAGTATTAATGTTTCGAATTGCTCCAAATACAACTCTTTGAACACTTAAAGGCACGTTTGAAAGGTTTAGGGTTTTGATTTGGTCTTCTTCGGTTTTTCTTATAACCTTGTCAAATTCAGATAGTTTGGCATTATCAATAAACTTGTTTCTTACAAAACCATTTAAGATGCCTCGAATGTGGGCAAGCTCTTCTCTGTACGCGAACATCCAATTTCACTTTCAATTTATGTAACTTGTTCTACTTATTTTTTCCTTGTGAATTTGAAATTACTATTCTGCAGAACCTTGTATTATGCATCCCAAAGTTAAGCCTTTCGCTTTAATTTTCCGATTCTGTCGAGTTATGCTTTTCAGAGGAGCCTTAGGAAGCCATTTTTGAAGCCTTGGCTGTTGCTGATATTCGGGTCGCAGAGCGGAGTATGTTAAGGCAGTAGAGGCTGCAAGCGTTGAAAGGCTTGGCGCACCTGATTAAGATCTGTGGCTTCCTGCTGGTCTTTAGCTTGCTGAAGCCTGGTAGCTTGATTCGCGATTAATGTTGCTTGTACGCTGCGAGTTTTATGTGTTCAACGTGTGTGCATAATGTTTAAATCGTATGGTGAAATATTACTTTGTTGGGAATATGTCC
>Ga0078972_1016338_pt1 | contig 11029 bp, 9 predicted proteins | sample YelNatPaOPGAMG01_FD_67568 | JGI IMG/M metagenome (GOLD analysis project Ga0078972, IMG submission 67568) | Hot spring thermophilic microbial communities from Obsidian Pool, Yellowstone National Park, USA - OP-RAMG-01 (SPADES assembly) (version 2) | ecosystem: Environmental > Aquatic > Thermal...
AACTTTTAGACAATGAGCAAATGGTGGAAATTATAAAGGATAACTTCACCGTTTACGAGATTGATAAACTTAAGGAGAAATTAAATTTTGAAATCGACCTGTGGTATAAATATAAAAAAGAGGAGAAGATAAGAGCAATTATGGATGAAGTAAAAAAGAAAGGGGTCTATGATAAGTTGGAGGAGGAGATTTTCAACAAAATTAGGCCAGATAAAATTCCCGAATTAGAAAGGAATTAGAATATATATCCAATGAGAACGGGGTTATCTTCCTGACTGGTTTATTAGTTGCGAAAGGGAAATTGCCACTTCGCATAAAAGAAATTCATAATTCCGGATACCCTGATATGGAGGCTACTTATTATACAAAGGATGGCTGGAAACCTGTTTTTGTTGAATTTGAATATCAAAGTAGTAATTTTTCACAACATCACCACGATCCAAATCAATGTGATATGATAATCTGCTGGGAGCATGATTGGTCTGAATGTCCTAAAAATATAGAGGTTATTGAATTGAAAAAATTTATTCCTAAACAAAATATTTAGCGAGATAATATCTGAATGTTTAGAAACCATTCTGATTATTTTAGACCCTGAAACAAGTTCAGGGTGACATTTTGTGTCATCTTGTGGTCAGTTATTGACGCAGTCTTTTTCTTTAATTGATTTGTGGCGAGACAAGTCTTGTTACTCCAGCATCCATAATCCCTTCTTTGCCGAATGGCCAAAGACCATAGACGATATGGGCTGCGACACCTTCCAACGACTAAAGATATTTTTTATAAAGGTAAAGAATTTCTATTTCTTTTTGAATATTCCGAAGATTCCACCCTTTTTATCATCTTCATCCGGACCGGGTGGAGAAGGTTCTGTCTTTTGTTTTTCTTCTACTTTTTCCTGAATCAATTTTACAAGTCCGGAAGAGATCAAACCATAGAGGATTCTCCCGGTTTCAAATTCAGAGAGTTTTACCCTTTCTGAAATCTGTCTTATTGATAGAGTGCCATCGACAAATGCCAGGACCTTCCATTCTTCAGGCCTGAGATTTATCTTTTCAATCCCTACATCCGGCACCTCAACAATCTTTGGCACCATATCAAATGAAGGGATCAATCTCTGGATTTTGTTTAATTCATCAATCCTGCGGGCAGCGTCAAGGATGACCTGTTGTATCGGAAGTTCCACGGTTTTTTCAAGGGTCTCTTCGCCTGGTCTGAATACAAATCTTCCTTTACGCCATTGTAATATAGAGTCAATCGCCTGCTCACCTATAAGATTATTGGTTTTTGCGTGGACAACCATTCCATCTTTGAAATAAACAACACCAACATCACTTGAAGTTTGAATTCTTAAACTACCATCCTTGGCACCCAACTGTATTAACTGAAAGACATCAGTCAATTCAAAATCTTCTAAACTTCCCTCTAATGCCATTATTCCTTATATACCCCCATTTTTCTGTATTTATCAATCCTCTTTTCAATCAATTCATCAATTGGAATTTTGAGTAATTCATCAAGATTTTTCAATACCGCTGATTTTATGTTTTCTGCAGTCTTTTGGTAATCCATATGGGCACCACCAAGCGGTTCAGGAATGATTTCATCAATGATTTTAAATTGTAGTAAATCCTGGGCAGTAATTTTTAACGCCTCAGCAGCATCCTTATTTCTTGAGGCATCACGCCATAGTATTGATGCACATCCTTCAGGTGATATTACAGAATATATCGCATTCTCCATCATCAATACCCTATCACCCTGGGCAATGGCAAGGGCACCGCCAGAACCACCCTCACCCAGTATAACGACAATAATGGGAACCTTTAACAGGGCAAATTCAAAAAGGTTATAGGCAATTGCCTCAAATTGACCCCTCTCTTCAGCCCCAACACCTGGATATGCACCAGGTGTATCAACAATGCTGAGCACCGGGATTCTGAACTTTTCTGCCATTTTTACTATTCTGAGCGCTTTGCGATAGCCCTCTGGATGGGGCATACCGAAGTTTCTTTTTATCTTTTCTTTTGTATCCCGTCCTTTTTGCTGGGCAACGATAGCAATTGAATATTTACCGATTTTGCCTAATCCAGCAACGATTGCTGGGTCATCGCTGAATCTGCGGTCTCCGTGGAGTTCAATAAAATCAACCGTTGTGGCATTGATTATGTCAATTGCATAAGGTCTTCTTGGATGGCGGGCGAGCTGGACTCTCTGCCATCTACTGAGATTTGAATAAATCTTTCGCTTTAATCTTTCTGCCTGTTGCTGGAGTCTTTCGATTTCATCATCAACACCACTGAGTTTTTTGAGTTCTTCTATCTTTTTTTCCAGTTCAATAACTGGTTTTTCAAAATCAAGATAAATGCCGCCGTTCATAGTCTATTAAAATGAAAATCCTATACCAATTGTATTTATCATACCTAAATTATAGGGGTAGATTGATGCACCGTATTTAATGGTAAGATTTCTGGTGCGCATACCAAGATAAAATCCAGGATAGATTTGGTCACGATAATTTATTGATAGTCCGGTTTCAAAATTGTCGGTCAATTTTATTTCCCCGGCAAGAGAAGTTTCGAAAGAGTTGGTATTAACAAGATAGTGTATATCACAACTTATTGTAAATTTTTTGATAATCCGATAATACCCGAGGCTCAATTTTGCAGGCAAATTCACTTCTTCATTCGCAATTTTAATCGTGCCGCCCAGATTGGTTGCACCTGCACTCAAACCGCTAAATCCATTTATATAGGCGAGTGAGAAGTCAAATCCCAGTGTTGCGCCCGAGTAAACATATAGATTTTCATAGATATATTTTGCCTTTATACCTATTCTGCCATTGGTAGAGATATTTTTTGCTACACAAAAACCTAAATAAAAATCACTACCTGTATAAAAGCCTGTTGAATCTTCGGTCGGGTAATCAGGTCTTGCTTCAATCATCCCGTAGTCATAATTCATTATACTGATACCCAGGTCAAAATCATTTAATCTTCTGCCGATGCCAAGATTCATATTTCTCATTGATGCATATATTTTAGTGTAGTAAAAAGTGAAATTATAGCCACCCTCATCCATTTTAAAGATTGCAGGGTTGTAAAATATCGCCTCATTACCGGATGAGGTTGAGTAATATGTCATTACCCCTTTTGCTGAGGCAGGCATTAAGAGTCCATTAATCCCTGCGGATGAAATTAATATAAATATTAAACCCATTTATTCCTCAATTATTTCAACATTTGCCCTTGGTAGTTTCACTCTTTTATTGTTTTCGAGTTCTACCTCAAGGACGCGAACCTTTGATTCAGTCTCTATATTTTCTAAGGCAACAGGAAGGTCAACAACCTTACCAATCATTCCAAAATAAGGTTCCCTTATTATTCTCACTGCCATTCCAATTTCCAGACCTGAACCGGTTGAGATATGTGCGATCTTTTTATCCGGTGCCTTTTCAATCGGAACTATCACCTCAGGACGCATCACACCTGCCCTGATCTGGGTGGCACCATTGATCGATGCCTTTTTTCCAACCAGTGCCTTGAGAAGATTGAAGGTTCTATCTGCCATTCTCAGTCTGCCAAAACCTTCAGTAACGATTATGGTTAAGCCAACATTTTCCGAACCAGTGATGGCAACGCCAATATCATAACCCATAAACTTTTTCAAATCCTGGTCTTCAATTCCACCAACAACGATCCCTTTTGCGCCGACACTCCGTGCCTTGATTAAGGTTTCAAACGGTGCAAGGGAACCGCCAATTATTATCTTATTTTTAAATGATTCATTTATATCCTGCTCAGTAAGAATTTTATCAGGACTATCAGAGGCAAGAGCGAGTTCACCAATTGTCTCTCCACCAATACCAAATATGCCCTGGATAAAACTTCCTTCGGTTTTTATCAGGACCCCTTCATTAGGAAATACCTTGCTCACCTCACCATCAATATAAGCAATTACCTGGACCGGGATGGGTGGTTCTCTAAGAATTACCTGTCCTGTGATCCTTGAGACGCTTTCCACTGTGCCGGTTATTGGACTTTTGACTGTTGACTTGAATAATCCAAAGAATCCCTTGCTCTGGGCAATGACTTCATCTTTTTGCACATTATCTCCAGATTTTTTTAACATTGCTTCATCAATTTCTTCGGGCAGTATGCCTAAGAGCCCTGCCACATTGACAGTCTGCACACTACCAGGAAGGGATGTTTTCGCCACAATCTGCTCAGCCTTGACCTTATCACCTTCCTTCACAAGCACCTCACCCGGCAAAGGCAGACGCCTCTGTTTCTCAACAACAGTATAAGCCAGCACCTTTAAGCCTGGAGTATAAGCATGCGCCAATGAAGCCTCCTTTGAAGATATATTATATCTATTTTTTCAAAAAGGTCAAGAATTTCTTATCATTTTTCTTGCTGTTGCCATATTCAGAAGGTCTTCTTTGATACCTGTGCGCGGTGTTTCCATAATAAAAGGGTGGTGTTTAAAAGCAGGGTGGTTTATAATAAATTCCATTCCTTTGCCAATCTCTCCTTTTCCAATGTGCCAGTGTCTATCCCTTTTTGAGCCCAATTTTGCTAAAGAGTCATTGAAATGAATAAGATAGATGTGTTCAAGTCCGATAAATTTCTCTAAACTTCTTATTGTTTCGTTGACCCCTTTATCGGTCCTCAATTCATAACCCGCAGCAAATGCGTGGGCAGTGTCAAAAACAATTCCTATCCTATTTGAGTTCACTCCTTTTATTATTTCTCCTAACTGTTCAAAATTATATCCGAACTCATTTCCACTTCCTGCTGTATTTTCAACGAGTATTATTACATTGTTATTGATATGAGATAGTGCCTTAATGATTGCTTCAATCATCTTCTTTATCCCTGATTTTATATCCAAGTTTGAACCACTGTGAGTAATCAGATATTCGGCATTTAATTTCTCTGCCCTTTTTAAATCCTCCATTAATGAGGCAATGGATCGTTCATATAAGATATCATTACTTGAACCGAGGTTGTTTAAATAGGGGAGATGGACAAAGACCGGTCCGATACCATAATCAATTATTTGTTTCTTAAAGATTGCACTGTCTTCATCATCAATAGCTTTATATTTCCAGCTTCGTGGATTTCTGGAGAAGACCTGGATTGTTTCAGATGCTGTTTGTTTTGCCCTTGTGCAGACATATTTAAAACCACCGGCAATGGAAATATGGAAACCTAATTTCATTCAAAATAAAAATTTATTTTTTGCAATTGAGGCAGAACGGTTTATTTTTCTTTAAAACCATACCCTTACCACATTCCGGGCATTTTTGTGCAATTGGAGGATAAAATGAACTGAATCCGCATTCCTTACATTTATACACCCTGCCTTTTTTACTCGAGAATATAATCACGGTGCCGTTACAAATCGGGCAGGGAATATCGTGAGTGAGGTTTTCTGTATATTTGCATTCAGGATAGCCACTGCAGGCAAGAAATTCACCAAATTTCCCCTTTTTTATTACAAGCGTCTTACCACATTTTGGGCAGGTCTTATTCGTTGTTTGCACCTCAAGATTTTCTGAATATTTGCATTCAGGGAATCCTGAACAGGCAAGGAATTTACCGTATTTCCCCCATCTGACCACCATAGGCCTTCCACACTGTGGACAAACTTTGTCAATGGTCTGCTGGATGTTTTTCTTTATACTTTCTGCGTCTGCGTTTGCTTGATTTACAATGGTCGCAAATGGTTCATAAAATTCCTTTACAACTTCCTGCCATTTTTTCTTGCCGGCTTCAACGAGGTCAAGTTCTTCTTCCATTCTGGCGGTGAAGGGTATTTCAAAGATATTATTGAATCTGGGTATGATTATATTATAGACTTCTCTTCCCAGGTCGGTCGGAATGAGTTTACCATTATTTTTTACTACATATCTACGGTCAAACAGCGTTTGTATTATATGGGCATAGGTAGAAGGTCTGCCAATGCCATTCTCTTCTAATTTTTTGATCAGGGTTGCTTCGGTAAATCTTGGTAATGGTTCGGTCTGTTTTTCTTCGATATTGATTTTCTTTAAAATCACGGTTTCACCAACCTTGAGTTTTGGCACAAAACCCTTCTGGGTTGTTTCAGCAGTTAGCAATTGATAACCAAGGAACAATGGTTTTGTTTCTTCTGCCTTGAATTCAAACCCCATATATTCCAGAAAGACCTCTTTCAATTCATATCGGGCATTTGCCATTTGTGATGCGACAAATCGCTCGAATATCAGTTTATATACTTTATATTGATCAGGTGTAAGATAATCAATTATTGAATCAGGTTCAATATTAATTCTTGTTGGTCTGATCGCCTCGTGACCGGACTGGGCACTCTTTTTATCTTTAAATTTTCTTGGCTCCCTTGGTAGATATTCACTTCCGAACTTACCATCAATATATTCCCTCACTGCCTCAATTGCCTGGTCATTGACCCTTGTGGAATCGGTTCTCATATAGGTAATCAAACCAATTGTTCCCTGGGGTAGATTTACTCCTTCATAAAGGCTCTGGGCAATCTGCATTGTCTTTTTCGGAGTTATATTGAACTGTCTTGAAGCCTCTTGTTGCAGGGTGGATGTGATAAATGGTGGGGCTGGTATCTTCTCAGGGGTTGTTATTCTATAAACAGTTACAGTGAATTTTGTCTCCGGTTTTAAAAGATTTTTGATATTATTTAGTTCCTCTTCGGAGAGGATTTTTCTTTGAACTCCTTCAATTTTTATTAAGTTGGCGTTGAAGGATTCGTTTGCATTTGTTTCAAACACACCAGAAATATTCCAGTAAGGAGTGGGCTGGAAAGATTCAATCTCCTTTTCTCTTTCACATATCAGTCTTAAGGCAACGCTTTGCACCCTTCCGGCTGAGAGCCCTGATTTTATAACTTTCCATAAAAATGGACTTGTGAAATAACCTACAATGCGGTCAAGGACCCTGCGTGCCTTATGCGCATCTACAAGATTTATATCTATTGAGACCGGGTTTTGAAGTGCCTTTCTCACATATTCCGGTGTAATCTCATGGAATAATGCCCTTTTTATGGTTGGTGCACTGGAATTCAATTCTTCGGCGATATGCTGGGCAATTGCTTCACCTTCGCGGTCAGGGTCTGATGCGATATAGACCTTGGCTGAATCCTTGCAAACCTTTTTGATTTCATTAATTATTTTTGCCTTTCCCTTAATCTTTATATATTTTGGTTCAAAATTATTCTCTATTTTTACGCCGAGTTCTGATTTGGGCAGATCCTTTATATGTCCCCTTGATGATACAACTGTATATTCTCTGCCAAGAAATGACTTTATAGTCCTGGCTTTTGTTGGTGATTCGACAACAATGACCTTTTTGCTTTTGTCCACGATTGATTATACCTAATTATTATGCGGTGTCAAGAAACAAATTCTATTTCAAATGAACTAACTTTGCCATAAATTTTCTACCCGCAATCTCTGCACAGACATTATAAACCCCTGCGGGTAATTGTCTGCCCGCATCATCATCAAAATGCCATATAATTTCATAATCGTTTTGAGAAAGAATAGTTTTATCAATTAATTTTTTAACTTTTTTGCCAAGACAGTCATAAATATCTAATCTTATGCTCGAAGAGGGCTCAATCTTTAATTTAATAATAACCTGCGCACGAGAAAGATTCCCTATAATTTTGATCGGAGAATTGCCAGCAATGGTTTTTTTGTATTCAGCAACGGCAAGACCGTGTCCGGTTGGTTTTAACCATGGGTCACCAAGCAGGGTCATACCATAATGCCAGCATAGTTCGTCAAAGGTAACTCCATCTGAGGTGATATGGGTGAACCAATCTTTGAAAGCCTGGCCGAGTGTCTTATGCTGGGATAAGGGATAATAGAAATAATAGAATTCAAGCATACTACCGGTCTTGGTTGATCCTACTGCACCCAATCCATAACTCTGATTGAATATTGCCCTGCCTCCACCATAACCATTATCTGTATACCTTGCAAATGAACAGGCAAAGTGATTGTAAAAATTTGCTGGTGGGTCTTGATTTGTATATTCATAACTATAATAGGTATCCCAGGAATTTCCGTTATTATACCTGAATTGATGTCCCCCAGGCCAGGAATGGGCAAAGAGTGCTACCCAGGCTTCGGGTGTATTGAGTTTTGTCCTGTAGATAGATGCCCTTGTTGTTTCTGCATGCCAGTAGTTCATTGTATCAGGATACAATACTGATACATCATTAGCCCATTGAGGAGCCCAGGGAATCCAATCATCATCGCAGAATACCAGTGCCCTATGTTGTAAGGAAAGTGTATCATAACGATAAGCGTTATTTTTACGAAAATAATTTTTCAATAAGACTGTATCTGTTCCTATTCCGGTAGTCATCAATCTCCCAACATAAATCTCCGGGTTGATGTTGCCGGTATGCCCGTCATACTTTCCATTTCCAGTGTTCATCGTATCAAGCCAGGTGCCATTCAAATCCATATAGAACAGGTCTATGGGAAACTGGGCATAGCCATATTGATTGTAATCATTGGCAATCTCAAACCAGGCGACTGGTAGATTGCCGATAAAAAGCGCACCTTCTATGTTGTTATTATTATAGAGATTTTGTAAGAATGTTCTCAGGGTTTCGGGTGTGCCACCTGAGATTTGATAACTCAGGACTGTGTAATTTTCTAATTGGAGATTACTGATGAGTTGATTGATTCCATTCGTCAGTGCACCAGCAATGCTTTGCTCGGTCAATATCGCAACATTGCCTGCCCTGCCATTTCCATAAACAATTTTGTCCAGAATGCATTGAAACTCTGTATATGGATTCTGTTCAATCCATTCTTCATAGGTTTTAGGTCTTGTGCCTTCAGGACCCGCCCATTTTAATAAGGGAATATTACTGTAGTCAGCACTGAAAAGGGTTGAAAAAATAAAAATTATTATAATGATTGTTTTTGACATTCTATCTCCCTTTTTTGCATTTAATCTCGGGGCGGAGGGATTTGAACCCACGACCCCTTGGTCCCAAACCAAGTGCGCTAAGCCGCTGCGCCACGCCCCGGACAATTATACCATACGATTTTACTGCTTGTTCGGTGCATAATTATATATAACTTTAATCGAAAGTCAATATTTGAGGGATTTTAATAAAAAGCACTGATTTTTATTAAGAAGTTAGTCTTTACCGCTATCCGCCATCCGCCAAGAAGCGTGGCGGATTGGCTGCCTTCAATTGCCCCCAATTGCCTTATCTTAATAGTATCACCTTCTCATTTTTCTTAAATTCGTCAGTCTCCAATCGGACAAAATAAACACCCGAAGGGAGTCTCCGACCAGAATCGTCATCTCCATCCCATAAAATGGCTGATTCATGATTCATGATACACGATTCAAGATTAAAAGATTTTACCAATCTGCCACTTATATCATAAATCTTCAGCCTTATATCCTGTATCTTGTATCGTGTATCTTGTATCATGTATCTTGTATCCTGAATCTTGTATCCTGTATCGTGTATCGTGTATCTAATTATCGTTCTGTTCCTGAATGGATTCGGATAGATATTAAGGGGTTCTTGCAAAGAAAGAATTTCGAATTTAGATTCTTCACCTCCAACAAAATAGAAGTTGAGATTTGTCTGCCAGAGTGCCCATAACCGTGGCGACAATTCACTATATGGAGGATAGTTACCAAATGTTGCAGTCATCCAGTAACGGACCGGCCAGAGACTATCAAATTTGTAAAAACCATCATTGTTTGTGTATGTGGTGCAGGCTTTATGAAAAGGTCCAGAAGTTTGAATGGAGTCAACGATATTGGCGGTGATTATTGCATTTGGTATTGGATTATTATTTAAGTAGACATATCCACTTATAACACAGCCGGGATAATCATCATTTTGGGTTCCGAGGGTGGGCGTAGAATCAATATACCAATCTGCTGATGGATAAGGCTGGTTATTATAAAAATAGATAAATGCAAAGCGTGAAGCAGAGGCACCTGGAGGTGGAGCAAGAATTGGAGAATGCAATGTGTCGGAATAATTAATCTCATCTATAAAGTAATCAGATTTATAAAGATATATGTATCCAGTCTGAAGGGGTAGAAAAATATTTCCATTTAGAATGGTGGAATCTATGACAGTGTAACCATAAGGTGGATTTGAGATTGAAGTATCAATGAATGCTGAGCAACCTGGGGCATATACTTTTGTGTTTACAAGTGGGATTTCCCATCCGTAATTGATTGGATGGAACTCAATTTTTTGTCCAAGTATTATATCTGTCTGGAATTCATTTATAACACCTGTGAGTAATGGATTGGCAAACATCAAAACCGAAAGGATAAGAAAGAGAAAAGCAATTCTATTCATATTTCCTCCCTTAAATATATTATAATAAATATTTTGATAATGTCAAGGGATATTTGTTTTTATTGGTTTTGGTGTCTCCCTTATACAGCACAATGATGCTCAAATCTTGCCGATATGATGCAAAATTTGAGCTTGAGGGTTATCCAAAAGTAGGGAATGAATTTACCCTAACTTTAAAGGTGAAAGCAGTGTATGCCTCGCCGATGACCCAGATGCAGATGTCTCTGCCAAAGAATGTAACGATGTTAGAAAAGTAGAGGGGCTGTCCCTCTGCTTTTGACAGGAACAAATTGTTAAAAGGTTAAATGGTTAAATATCTAAAACCATTGAGAAATGGAAATTTATATGCAAAATCTGTGCCAAGAATTTTTAAGAATGCATAAATATCCTAAAAATTTTAGGAATTTAGGCATTTTGGATTTTAGGTATTTCCTATGTCGCCCCTTGACAAATGCTTTTTTTAGTATAATATATAGTAGAAAAAGGCTCAAGAGGGCAAAAAGAGGTAAGTGAAGGCAAATGAAGGTAAAATCCCCCTTTTTCAAAGGGGGAGAGAGGGAGATTTGTGATAAAGGCGACAATTCGGGGTTTTAAAAGGGATAAAAGAATGGAAGGAAAAAATGGCTAAAAATTTTTTATTGGTGAATCTGGT
>Ga0078972_1016339_pt1 | contig 11028 bp, 13 predicted proteins | sample YelNatPaOPGAMG01_FD_67568 | JGI IMG/M metagenome (GOLD analysis project Ga0078972, IMG submission 67568) | Hot spring thermophilic microbial communities from Obsidian Pool, Yellowstone National Park, USA - OP-RAMG-01 (SPADES assembly) (version 2) | ecosystem: Environmental > Aquatic > Thermal...
TATTTAGACTGTATGCGACTGCATCCGCTCCGACACATTTTGCAGTTTCAATGTCCCATGTGCCTCCTGCCTCGATGCATGCCTGACTATCTGATTGAACTAAAAACTTCGAGATATCATTTTCGTCCTTGAATTTGACGACTTGTTTTCCGCTACATTCTTTTCGTGGCTGGGATTCAAAGATTTTCTTCAGGTCGGAATATCGCTTATTTATATCGTCTATATGCGCTTTTGTTTCTTCTTTGAAAGGTGGTGGCGCAAGTGAAAAACATTTGTTTGATGCATTTACAGATTTAGTTACGAGAGTATAGCATTTTTCCATTTCTCTTCTCGGAAGAACTGATTTGTCTGTCCACGATTCATCATAGTATTTATTCCCTATGTCAAAGGTCATGCATTCCTGCACCTGTTCTTTTGTCGCAATAAGTGTTGGCGAACATTCGTTTATATCGTTTATTGCAACGATTTCTTGTGTGGGATAAAATGATGGACTAATGTTCGCCAGATGAATCTTTATCTTATTTCCATCTTCTAACTGGAGGACTACGCTTTTTTTTGCGTCTCCAAATCCAGTAACTACCCCAACTTTACCGATATAGGGGGACATATCGCCATACAAGTCTGGATAAATGTTGTCTATGATTGTGACGGTCTCGCCGACCTCTGGAAAATATGCTTCACCCAGCACATCTGTATTCACTACAAATGATGGTGCATCCTTATGTGCAGGATGAATCCATGAGAGTGTGGCTCTTTCGCCTTTGATATCTTTGACAGTGAATACCCAGTGCTTGTTGTATGCATCCGATATGAGAGATTTAAGATTCGCTGGAAACCCTGCTGGATATATCTTTAGGTAAACAACATCGCCGACCTTCATGGATATCTACCAGATGACTTTTGCGGGTCTTGTCGGCTGGCTAACTTCTACAGTTACATTCATGCCATCCTGAATGTGTTTTGTGATATCTTTTACTCCGACTACAACGACAACATCGATTCCCTTGCGTGCTTTCAGGTCTCGGCTTGCAATCACACTGTGACTGAATATGTTTCCTTTTTCGACAACGACTGCACACGCATCTTCAAATGCTATATCATAGTTCGGGTCAGTTGTGTATGCAACAATGATGTCTCCTTTCTTCACTCGTTTTAAGTCTTCATACGATTTAATGACTACGGCTTTACCCGTGCATTTTCCAGTTATAAATCCGCCGATACCAACCGCTTCAGGCATTATCTCACCAAATACGGAATATTTTAACAGTTTATAAAGGATAGCATTTTTTTCGAGAAAAACTACCTTATTTTCAAAAATAAAAAAAGAAAAAGGGGGTGTCAGGGATTACCTAACTTCTTTTGAGGTATACCCCTGCATTGCAACAAGGAAAGATAGAAATATTGATACTAATGCGCCGTAGAACCCTGTTGCAACGCCTGTCGCATGGTCAGATGTAGTCTCAACGAATCCGTATTTGAATTGTGCAAGAAGGTAACTTGAGTAGACAAAGTAAAAGATTAACACTGCAAATATCGATGTCACAAGTGAGAGCAACGCAAATTGGTTATACCTGCCTAAATCTTCTGCTCGGAAATATTCGATTATAAGTGCAAGCAGAGATATGATTATCAATGCACACCAGATGATGCCGAGATTGTCAAAGAATGTCGATGCAAATGTTGAGGGTTTCGGCATCATGTTATACTGCAAAATCTCAGTCTTTATAACTGTAGTATCAGAGTAGTTCGTGACCTTAACATCATAAGGTCGTGCTTCAATCACATCTTTTCCCACTTCAGTCTGTATCTGGGTAATATGCAGTGGGAATAACAATGCAATACCCAGTCCGAATATTGCCAGCCAAATCGCTAACGCCCTAAATCCTGTTGCTCGTGCCATTTTTTCACCTTACATCAGGAATATCATAAAGGTTTATAAAGGATTCTAAATTTCTCGAATAAAAAAAAGAAAAAGGATGCACACAATCGTTATTCTGTGAAGGGGGGTGGTGCTGATTGCACTCTTCGGATTATGTCAGAAGGACATGAAGGGAGTATTCGCTTGAAATCTCCAGCCATCATCTCATATTCCATGATATCCTTTTCGGGGACGCCACATAGCCACTGGCTTTTACCTCCCTTGTAGCCGACAACGAGAATACATTTCTCTCCATCAACAACGATGGGTGCGTCTGCATATTTTGTGCGAATCATAGGTATTCCGCCATGCTCACGAATGTCGGCTATGAGTTCACAGAGTTTCTTCTGACTATACTTTTCAATGCTGACTTTTCGTGGCTTTATTCCGATAAAACTCCCCATACTTTCACCTTTTCCTTTTTTGATGGACACGGCTGGGTCTCATTCCGACAAAACTCCCCATACTTTCACCTTTTCCTTTTTTGATGGACACGGCTGGGTCTCATTCCGACAAAACTTTCCATGTTCTCGCCTCTTCTTTTATTTACTCATACAGGAAGAGATATATTCTCGCCTGCATGCCTGAAACTCAGGCATGCTCTTGCCCTTGCACTGACGACTCGCTTCAGCGAGACATCGTGCAGTTCTCTGTTGTGCTGGACTCCTCGTTCCTGTTCTTCTCATGTCTCCTTTCACCATATTATCACCTCTTTACCTTGCATGCATTAGTTGAGAAATCCCATGAGCCTCCTTTATATTTAACAGGAGTTTTGTATTCGCTCATATTAGTCTCTCCTTTTCAATCCTGACGGCATTTTATCTTCAGTAAACAACTTCTGCTGGTGAAAGACATCTCGGTATACGCCCATGCCTTTTTTACAGACATTTTTAGAATAACATGCGCCTGCTATGAGTTTACATGCTTCAACTGTGAATGGTTTATGCTTGCCTTTATATGTGCCTAACCCCTGATGCATGCACTGGAAAAATAGCCTATGCAGGTGTTCTGGATACTGTTCTCCGAGTTCCATGAGATTCCATTCTGGCTCATTATTTCTTTTAGGATTGGGGGGAAGTCCGTATCCTTTTACGATTAGGTCTTGTTCTCTTCCACTCCAGTAATAATCATCCACCATCATGAGTATCTGAATGCAACAGAAGTATTTTAAGGTTTATGAATAATTCGAGAAATTCATATCGTATTTCCAGCGAACTTCAGTAGTGCATCTGCTGTGCTGTTCAATGATGGTAACAGACCCGTTGAATAGAATATTACGAGGAGTCCTGCAAAAATCGGAAACTTCCACCATTCGGTGCTGATGTTCTGCGGGTTAACCCAGAAGGCATACGCCATAAGAAAAATCAGGGTAACTACGCCGAGATTGAACGGATAGGATGAGAGATGCAGTGCGGATGCTATAAACCCTGTGATAAAGAATGTGAGAAACAGTAAGAGAATGACAATGATTACTCCTGAAATTTTCCGTCTATAATGCCAGAATATGCCTATCAGAATGAGGAAAAATGCGATTGATGTAACGAGCAGGTAGACCCATTGCTGGTGTATCCCACCAAACACTATCACGCCGAGAAGAATAAGCGTGCCTAAGATGATAGCAATCCATTTCGCCTGATTCGATTCATCTTCTTTCATAAAAAAGGAAAAAGAGAGAGGAGGGTATTAAGTTTTACGGGGGTGGTAGCCATGCTGGATAGACATATGTGGAGATGAGCCCTGTGAATATTTCGACAGCAACGATAACTGCAAGAATGATTACAATCCATATTGCATCCATGCTTGACAGTCGGAAATCGAGTTTTTCGAGGTGGTATGACTTAATAAACGCATACATTATGAGGAAGAATAGTGTTATCGGGACGAAAACCAACAGCCAAGACAGATATATTGCAGGATAGACATACAGGATTCCACTGGTCGTAACGAGAGATATTCCCGCAGATAGAGAAATCACATCTTCAAATCCTTTGTTCCACGAGAGAACGCCAAACATTATCATGATGATACCGATTATCAGTAGTGCAAACATCAGTTGACTGATTTGTGCATCAAACGAAACACTTACATCGTGATATGTATATGCTCCGTTGGATGTCGCAAGAACGATTGACCCCTTCTCATAGTTGATTATATCGTAGATGTAATTTGCCGTATGCTTGAAAACATCAGTTTTCTTTCCGCTCTGCAAGTCGAACTCGTTGAGTGTCCATGTGCTGGACGGCGGTGTTGCGCCGATTCCCTCAGCAGGACATGAGGGTGCATTATCGTTTGCTCCAACCGTCATATAGTAGAATTTCTTGTCATTAGTTAGATGCGATGCAAATAGTGGTGTGGGATTCATATCAGTGTCCCCCTGAATGATTCTGGTTATTTTTTCAGTATCGGGGTTATATGTTGATACTGCCCTGTTCGAGACAAATGCAATCGAGTTCGTGGATAGCGGAATAATCGGATTCGTGTAGTTGTATATATAATTGCCAACATTCTTATAAATGATTACTCTTGAGAGTTTGTTTGTGGTTTGAGTAACTGTATAATTATCAGTCAGGTTTTCAAGACTATAAAAGTTGATGTAATCGCTATACAATGTAAATGCTCCGAATAATGACTTTGCTGAAGCGTATGTGCAGTTTCTCGACTCGAATACAAGCATGTCGTTAACTGTTGCTACTCCAGTAATCCAGTTGTTGTATAAATAATAGTTGCTGGCATCTTCGCCCTGAAGTGTGTCTAAAATGTTTCTCGCTGTAAATGTTACACCATTTGTCGAGTAGTAGAATGTATTGAAGTCTCCCGTAATGATAAGGTATTTCCCGAAGACTGTCGCCTGTGTCAGTGTTCCTCTATCGAACTTTGCTACTTCGTAAATAGTCTTTTCAGACGGCTCAAATGCGTATAGCGATGTCGACCAAGTTGCATGGTCTCCTAAGTTGGGTGCAGAACCGTTCATCATTGTAATATACATCCTGTTCTTGAACCACACAGTGTCTGTTGGATAATACTCGTATGAGATTTTTTCATGTGCTTCTTTTACAGGAGTATACCCTTGCCCCTTCCAAGAGTAGACTACAATTTCATTACTGAACACATCTATTCCCGTCAGGTATAATACATTGTTGTTTATGCTCAGAGAATAGATGTTTATATTATCTACTCCTGTAAGAGGTTCAAACTTTTTCTGCGTTACGCTCAATGCAGATGCACTCGGCATCAGCATCATGGCTACTACTACCAGCACGATTCCCGATACAATCATCTTTCCATTCATTGTTTTCACCTTGCATCAGGAATATCATAAAGGTTTATAAAGTATTCTAAATTTCTCGAATAATCGCCTCAAGCATAGGCACGACTCAGAATAGATTCTTTTCTCGCATAGAGAAACGCAATGAACGATAATATCAGTGATGCAACAATACACCAGAACCCCCAGTCAGGTTGTGAGGAGAGAACAGTAATGTATCCTCGTGATTCATCGTAGAACCCGATTCCGTATCTATAAGTGATAACACCGCTCCACGCTGAAACAAATAGAGAGATGTCTAACAGAAGGATAATTGTTCCTATAGCAATGAATAATCCTTTTCGTTCAATAATGTCTGCACGGAATATCTCATACACAAAGAATAAAATGCTTACAAGAATAAGAAGCGGTAAGAGGTATGTCATATAACTGACCCACTGAGATTCATATCCGAGTTCGGTCTTAACAGATGAATAGGGAAAACTCTTTTCGGATAAAACATGAGTCTCAAGTGTATGCGTATATTTTACTGTATAGGTATACGCAGTAATGGTTTCTTTATCGTTTTCTCGGGTATCCAGTCGATATGAAGTATGCAACGGCAGAAATATTGAGCATACAAGCAGAATAATCGAAATTACTAACAGCCAAGTTCGGAGGTCAAACTTTTTCAGATTCTCGGTAACGGTCATGGTTCACCTCATCCAAATATCGGAAATGGAAATGTAACATAGTTGAATAATGCGAGTATCACATGAATAACAAAGAATACTAATCCAAGCACGAGTCCAAGAATATACCAGAATTCTACTTCATAGTAGAAACATATTATCGCAGGAATACCGACAAGCAAAAGGAATGCCCATCCGTTCACAAGAATAAGCAGTCCGAACAGTAATACTGCGCCATAACTTATGAGTATGCCTACGGCTAATGCTAACAATCTCTGCCACCATGTTGATTTACTGAAAAATGCTCGCTCACTTACGATTATGTAAGGAATCGCAGTCATCCCCACCACCCCCGCAAAGATGTATATCCTCCGAGACTGTGTGCAATCGCCAGCCCAATATTCAAGTATACTGCGAACAATCCTGCAGTTATGCCCGCAAATATTAAGAGCAGAACTGCGAGTTTCCATCCCGTTATCCAATCGTCTGGAATAATGTTCTTTTCTCTTGCAAATCGGTATATGATGATTGACGAGATAATGGCTATAATAACTGATGCAACAATAACAATAAGACTCCAATCGATTCGTTTGACATAATTATCGCCTCCGCCAACGGAGGATTCGGCTTCTTTAGTCCATGCATCTTTTATTGTTACGCCATAGTTGTTGTATAAGAACTGTGTCGCATTTTTCGAGTTGACATAGAACATCGCTTTATTCAGTTGTTCATTGACCAGCCAGTGCGCATAGATTAAATTGTATGCTATATGTATGTATGCGCCGACAACATGCGGGTCGGTCATATCATCTTGCTTTTCAAAATTGTTCTTCCATTTCATCTGGCATGTGCCTTTATACATCGTGTTCTGCTCTTCTGCTGATAGTCCATCTAAGTATCGTTGTGCTTTTGAAATTTCGTCTAATGCACGAGCATCTTTTTTCTGTTCTGCTTTTGCAGTAATGGATTTGAGTCTGTTTTCCAGTGCGTTATAGTAATCATTGCAATACTTATCAATGAGTTGATGCATTTCAGTTCTATCTGAAGGGGTTATAGGATATTTTTTCAGTGCAGACTGCATTGTAACTAATGACTGCACAAGCAAGTATTCATAATCATCGTAGTTATCCTGAATCGGAATGATGCCTGTTGCATTAGTTGTAATCTTATGACCAAGACGACCAAGAAATGTAAAGTCTGCAGAAAGCGTAAGATTAAGCAATGTCGGAAGTGTAAGATTTGATGCCGTGAATTCATAAGTAAACATTTTTTGCCCTGTAAGAGTTATGCTTCCAAAAGATTGTGTGGCAAACGGCGTAGTGTTATGGGGTGGCGTCAATGTAAGTCTAATATTTGAGACTGTCCATGTGAGTGCTGACCCTGAAAACCCAAGTCCAAGCCCACCATTCCCGCATAGCGAGAAGGTTATACTCACTCTTGATTCATACTGCTGGATATACGCTGAACAAAATGAGACGGGAATAAACTCCATATTTGTTCGTAGCGTAATATACTTTTTGAATTGTGATGACGCAGGTGACCATTTTTCGTAGTCTGGAAAATCAACGAAAAATGGATTGAATGGTTGTGCATCTGCAAGCATACCCGCATGCCCCTCTAAATCAGGCAGGAGTTTTACAGGATGCATGGATACATTGTCTTCCCAGAAGGTGTGGTATGTGGATGACCCTGCCTCTTTGAGTTTTGCATCAATGTTGTAAGGATATGAAATTCCTCCTCCTCTATATGTATAGTTGAACATGACGATAACATATGCCTGTCGTGATGCGAGATATGAGTATTTCATATCTCGTTCATTTTTACTTAAACATACTCCAATGACCTTACCTGAATAAACATATGAAGATGTTTTATCCGTGATTGTTACACTGTATCTTGTGAAGTCGGTTGTCATCCATCCATCATCATGCGTTCCCTCATATCTTCCCCAGACGAGTGCATATGCCATTGAATTCGATGCAGATATAATCGGTTCAGGATGAACATGGTTTCCGTTTCGGTCAAGCATGTAATCTACATATCCAAATGCATTATCCTGATGTGATGCAGGTATGGGAAGTGTGTTGGATTTTTCATCTGGGGTTTGCATGCCTAATGGAGTGTTGATGAAGTAGCACTCTGCTGTATCACTGATTCTTGGCAAATAGGGTATATCACTGAGACTTTTTACATACCCCGCTTCATCAAATTCGTTAGCGTATTCATTTTCTTTGAAGTATGTAATAAATACTATGCGGTATTCTACGATTGTTCCTGCATCAAGTAATGATGAGGGAATATCTACTGTGTATGGCGAAGAACTCTGATGAATACGCATGTTCCATCGGGATTCTAATGTGCTGTCATTGAATCTTCGTATCTCGGTCAGAAATGGAGAACTTGTTGCACCCGATAAGGAAAGAATAGTGTTTAGTTGTGCAAAATCATGCGAGTTTGTTGCTGACGCTTCGTTGAGAATAAATTGTCTAATTTCTCTTCCATTAGGGTTCTGAAGTGTGAATCGTTTATCATGTTCTGCATCATCCATGCTTATGCTGAGATGCAAATCTGAAGGAAATACGGTTACTCCCGTTGCAGTCTCTTTAGGTGTTTTCCCATCTTCATGTGTAATGACATATTTAGTGTTACCTCCTCTGGAATCCGTGAACCCCCATCCGCCAAGCCATCCCCGTGTGCCTCCATTGATTGTTCCTATAAAGTTAGGCACAGGTGTAAGTTCTCCTGAGGATGCACTATAAACCTCAATTGAAACCGACTGTCCTCCTCCAATAAAGGCAATACTTACAGTAGTTATGCCTGATGCAACCATGCCCACGCCTATCGCAATAAGAATTGTTGATGCGGATGCTGTAGGTAACTCTGCGACTGCACCTACAACAATCATGAGTATACCGACTGCGGTAATGACTCCTCCAATGAGTTTTGCTGAATCATCAAGACTTTTTTCTTCTGGAGATACTCGTGCATCAATCAGAATGATTGTTCTTGATGGATATATGTCATGTTCAATTGCGTTATACCCTGCGGTATATTCAGGTGGAGGGTTTTTGTCTGCGGTAGGAAAGAGGGATACCTCGACTGCCGAGACTGGAGATAAAATTACTAAAATGATTATACCAACGGATGCGAGTCTGAGCAGTCTCATAGTATCCCTCGAGGCGTGGATGCCTATATCTTGAACCAGCCCTGCAGATATCCCACTATGAGAATCAGTGTGGATACTGCGATAATGGTTACTCCCACATCAAACCGTTCTCCGACAAACGCTTCATCTCGTATTAAGATGAGTCCTGTTGTTACTGCAATTGTTCCAACAAGCATCGTTCCTACAAATGGCGCTAAATCGTTTATTGGTGATGGTAATGGCGGAATGATACCTGCGAGTGTCCACTGCGCAAACTTTGTGTAATCCACATTTGATGGCGTTGTATCTGGTGAATCAGTATCATTCATTGCTCGGGGAGGATATGCGTATCCCGAAATCACACGAGAACTCGTATTGTATGTTGCAATCCCAAAAATGAATACTCCGAAGTATGTTCCTGCCGATGGCAGTTTTACAAGAGGTATAGATATTTCCCAGATGCGGTGTGGTGTTGTCGATAGGTTTGTCTTATTGAATCCTGATACAAACATACCTCCGCTTCCCATTGAGAGGCCTGTGCAATCCGCTTCAATCAGTATGTCGCCTTCGGTAAGACTTATGGTATGCGAATTGTTTACATCAATTAAAATGGCTATGCCATCATTGGACTCACTTCCGTATGTGCAATTGTTCGATTCATCGTTGACTACATCAATAGCAATATACATATTTGACCTGTCGTGCATTGTGTAGAGGTATATTGTTCCATCATATACTCCGTATGAGCCTACATCATCCCAGTATTGTGTAACTGCCCGTTTATACTCGCTGGCAGTAATATTTCCGTTTAAAATCGGAGGCTCACTCACATACGGGACTATTGTCTCTGCGAGAATATAATCCCCGCTGACCGAACACACTAATCCAATTCCAACCATACAGACTATCGCTATCAAGATGTTTCTCATTTTTTCACCGAATCAGAAATATCTTTTGCCTTTATAAAGGATTCTAAATTTCTCGAATAAAACTCTTCTCAAGTGTCTGTGTCCAGTCACAGATGATAATCTCGGGTTTAACTGGTTTTTTCTTATTTGCTTTCTTTTTAGTAGTCATTCTTTCACATCCTCTGATTTGATGTTTTTTATACTTTCAGACGGAAATGATTCCAATACTTTTATGCAGTCGCCTTGAAGTATCCTATCTTTTATCTCATCAATCTTCACATAGGAGTCGGTCTCCTGCATGTCCCACACCCTTTTCGAGGCTCTTTTGCAATTACCACAGACATCGTATGCCCATCCTTTAATCTCATTAAACTCTCACGATGTCCCATTAATATGCCACTCGAAATCGATGTTGCGTTTTACCCGATACACTTTTGGAGGCTTGCCACGAATTCCGTTTCGTGCAAATCTATCAGTTCCAATCATTGCGATGACTCCTGTATGTTCGAGCATTTTGATTATTGCGTTTATGTGTCGATACAAATCAGTCTGTCGTTTTTCTCTTTCTTTTTCGTCAGTAACTCCATTGAGATAATATGCTTCGAGTCCGCTGTCCTGTGCGAGTTTTGATGCGGTAAATATTGTTCCCTGCGGTGCATTCCATGTTATTTTTATTTTCACATCTGGCATTCCTTTATCAGGCACATTCTTTTGGGTTTCCGTTTTTCCTTGCATGTTATCCTCCCCAGAGGTCATCTCTCACCTCAAATTCTCCATATTGAAACTTAATTATTGACCTGTGATTCGACATATCTTCATACTTATTAAGCATTGCTATGAGCATCTGCTCGAACTTTTTCTTCTCGATGTATTGAGGAAGTGTGCCTCCTGAAATCATTTCGTATACAACAAATGGGTTACGGTAATCCCGCAATATGAATGTGGGTAAACTCGATGATTTTGTTATTCCCTTTTGAAGGAGTTCCTGTTTTTCTTCAGGTGAAAGGAGTTCATCTTCTTCTACGCTTAGACTTGCATTTTTCCAGAGAAATATTTTATAATTGCTATTCACAATCTTGTAATATGAAAAAAGTATGTCTGGAAACATTGTGGATACTTTA
>Ga0078972_1016342_pt1 | contig 11025 bp, 9 predicted proteins | sample YelNatPaOPGAMG01_FD_67568 | JGI IMG/M metagenome (GOLD analysis project Ga0078972, IMG submission 67568) | Hot spring thermophilic microbial communities from Obsidian Pool, Yellowstone National Park, USA - OP-RAMG-01 (SPADES assembly) (version 2) | ecosystem: Environmental > Aquatic > Thermal...
AAGGTCGCGCGCACTATAGCCGACCTCGACGGACGGCAGGAAATCGGTGAATCGGCAATCGAGGAGGCCATAGAATATCGTCAACTGGGCGATGGGGATGCGATATGGCCGGGATAATCTTTATCTGAATACAGCATGTCAATGCCATATCTCAATACCGAACCGGCTTGCCTTCCTTGTTCGAGCGATAGATTCCTTCGATAATGCGCGCGACCTGCAAGCCGTCGCGGCCGGAGACTGCAGGTGTTCTGCCTTCAAGGATCGCAGCGGCAAAATCCTCTTCTTGCAAGGAAAAGAAATGCCATGTTGCGTCGATGCCCGAAAAGAAGTCTTTATCCTCTGCATGCCACTGTTCGCGCAAGGCTTCCTGCCCAGGAATGGTCCAGAGATCGTTGTACGGCGGCTCGAGCACTCCGCTGCGCCCCGCTATGAACATGGCGCCGCCATCAGTTTGGACGCCTGCAGAAGCTCCCGACGAACCATGGATGTGCACTTTTGCATAAATGCCCGGTTTTTGCGAGTTGGAAATGAAAATTGAAGCAAGGCCACCTGACTTGAAGCGTACTGTCGCTACAGCCGAATCGTCGACTTCGATGTATGGATGATTGATGTTTGCCCATGCACCGTAGACCTCGGCAACTTCTCCCATGTACCAGCACAAAAGGTCGAATTGATGCGGTGCCTGGTTGACGATGACGCCGCCGCCTTCGTGCTCCCATGATCCTCGCCATGGATCGGAGCGGTAATATTCTTCATCACGCCATCCGAGAATGGTGAGCTGGCCGAGCAAAGGGCTGCCAAGCAAGCCCTGATCGATTGCTTCGCGAATGCGGATGCTGGCGGGATACCAGCGCCTCTGCGAAATCACGCTTAGAAGATAGCCAGTCGCCTGCGCCTTGCCTATCATCTTTTCAGCTTCAGACACCGATAACGAAAGCGGCTTTTCAACCAGCACATGACAGCCTGCGGAAAACGCGTCCATCGCGTCGAAGTAATGGCGCGGATGGGGTGTGGCAATCAAAACTGCCTCGACACCATCTCTTTGTACCATTTCCTGGACATTATCTCTGGACGCCAAATTCCATTGGGCCGCGAATGCATCGCGTTTCTCTTTGTTATGGCCGCTTACGGAAACAAGCTCGCAATGCGGCGCAGCCGCCAGTGCTCGCGCATGGAGCGCGGCAACTTTGCCATAGCCAATGAGTCCAAAGCGGAGCTTTTTATTCATCACGACATCTCCAATCGAGCCGAGGCTCGTGCAGACTATTCGAGCTTATGGAATGAGCACAACTTTAAGGAGCCCTTTCTCGCGCTTATACAGTCGATCAAACCAGGCAGGTCCCTCCTCGAGAGGTGCAACCGCACTGATCACCGACCGCGGGTCGATTTTTCGACGTGCAATCAGCTCAAGCGAAGCAGGATACTCTCCAGAAATGGCACAGGACCCAAGAAGCGAAATTTCTCTCGTAACTACCGATTGCAAAGGAATTTCCACTTTCGGGCTGATATTGCCGATAAGTGTGACGCTGCCACCCTTCCGCACCACAGAAATCGCTGTTGCGATCGAAGCGCTTGCGCCTACTGCTTCAAATGCGCGATCGACACCACGGCCATCTGTCGCTTTGAGCGCCTTGCTGGTGGATAATGGATCGGCCGGATCAAGCGCAATATCGGCACCTGCCTGCAATGCTGCAGCTCTTCGGTCTGGGTCTGTATCGAATGCGAGAATGAGATGGGGCGAATATGCCCGTATAATCTGAATGAGCAAAAGCCCGATCAAGCCCGTTCCGACCACCGCTGCACGCTCTCCCGGCTGCATATTCGTTATATGGAAGGCATGCATTGCGACGCTAATGGGTTCGGCAAGCGATGCTTCCTCAAAGGAGACTGAATCGGGCAGATGATACAAGATTCTTTCTGGCACAACGACATATTCGGCAAATGTGCCATCGCGTTTGTATTCTTCGCACGATACGCCGAGCACACGTCTGTTGTCGCAGAGATTCACTTCGCCGCGCCTGCAAAAATAGCATTCGCCGCACCATACTGTAGAATCGAATGTAACACGATCACCAGGAACAAAATGCGCAACACCTGTTCCGCATGCTTCGACTACCCCCGAAGCCTCGTGACCCATGACAAGAGGAGGTCGCCGTCTTCCCGTAGAACCGTCTATGCCGTGGACATCCGACCCGCAAATCGCAGCCGCTTTTATGCGAATCAACACATCATCGGGAGCGCTGATTGCAGGCTGGGGGATATCACGCACCGCAAGGCGCATATAGTCTTCAAGTACCAAAGCTTTCATGCTGTGCCTCTTTTTTGCTTTTCAGCAAGCGAATCTAGCCGGGTCATCGCTGGCAGGTCAGCGCTGGATTCGTGCCGAACCGCCCTTTGCGAGTGTTTTCACCTGTTCGAGCGTTGCCATGGTCGTATCGCCGGGATAGGTGGTTATGAGCGCACCATGAGCCCACCCCAGGCGCAAGCACTCTTCCGGATCGAGCCCTTCGAGCATGCCATAGATGAGCCCAGCTGCAAATCCATCCCCGCCGCCAACGCGATCGTACACATCGAGTTCCATCGTCGGCGCAAGCCAGTGCTGGCCTTCGATCCACAATACCGCACTCCACAAATGCCGGTTGGTCGATTTCACTTCGCGAAGCGTGGTCGCAACGACTTTTACATTCGGCCACTTGGCATGAACCTGTTCGATTGTCCCGAGAAATGAGGCAGGGTCAAGTTTTGAAGCGCTATGGATATCGGGCCCCGGCAGGCCAAGTCCCATTTGAAGATCTTCTTCATTTCCGAGAAGCACATCGACATGCTCCACAATGCGTCCGAGAACATCAGATGGCTTTTTGCCTGTGGCTGCTGCGGCCCATAATTTCGCCCGATAGTTCAAGTCAAACGAGACAATCGATCCATGGGCGTGGGCTGCCTTCATCCCTTCGATGACCAGCTCTGGGGTCGTTGCCGACAATGCCGAAAAAATGCCGCCTGAATGGAACCAGCGAACGCCTTTTTCGAAGATCGAGCGAAAATCGAAATCGCCTGGCTTCAGCAGAGCAGCGGCTTCGTTTGCGCGGTTATAGAAAACTACAGGGGGTCTGACCCCCTGGCCTCTGTCCGACCACACAAGCGCAATATTCGGTCCCCGCACTCCATCGTATTTGAACCGCTTATAGATTCCTCTGACTCCCATCGACCGCACCGATGCTTCCACTTTTTCGCCAAGCGGGTAATCCACCATTGCGCTCGCAATTGCGGTCCGTTTGCCGAAACAACGAGCCAGATTCGCCGCCACATTATATTCGCCACCGGAAACATGCACGTCATATCGATCTGCGAACGAAAACGGCACGATGCCGGGGTCCATCCTCATCACAAGCCCGCCCACCGAGAGAAAATCTAGTTCAGCCTTTTCTGCGGCCATAATCTGCAATGCGCCCATTTATTTTTCCTCCGTTTGTTATCCTGGCAGTATGCATTCGATGTGCTGCTCTGCCCACGGCTTGGCATTCAATCTCAGACAACATACGTACTTGCGGCCGTCGACCCGCCATGCCCCGTCCAGTTTGTATGGAAAAATTCGCCACGAGGCTTGTCGATTCGCTCATAGGTGTGAGCGCCAAAATAATCGCGCTGCGCTTGCAGAAGGTTCGCCGGCAGGCGTTCCGTTCTGAGACCATCAAACCACTCGAGTGCGGAAGAGAGAGCAGGTACCGGAATGCCCGAAGCGACAGCTTCGCCTACGACATTTCTCAATGCGGATTCATTTTCCAGAACCTGCGCTGCAAAGAACGGCGCAAATACCAGATTGGAAAGGGATGGTTCCGCGTCGAAAGCTTCTTTTATTCTACCCAGGAACCTGGAGCGGATGATGCATCCTCCTCTCCACATAAGCGCGATTGAGCCATAATTCAGTTTCCATCCGTATTCTGCAGCCGCTTCCCTAAGAAGCATGAAGCCTTGGGCATATGAAATGATTTTCGCAGCATACAGCGCCTTGCCCAAATCTTCGATAAATGCGTCACGCGACCCTTTGAACCGAGCTCCGGACGGCTTTCCGAGTATCTTTACCGCTCTCATACGCTCGTCTTTCATTGCTGACAGACAGCGAGCGAACACCGCTTCGACTATCAAGGTGACAGGCACACTAAAATCGAGCGCGGTGATACCAGTCCATTTTCCCGTGCCCTTCTGGCCTGCCGCGTCGAGTATTTTGTCGACAAGAGGGGAGCCGTCTTCATCCTTGAATCGAAGAATATCGCGGGTGATGGCGACAAGATAACTGTCGAGCTCGCCTCTATTCCATACCTCGAACACATCGGCCATCTCGTCCGGCGTCATGCCGAGCTGGTCTCGCATCATATGGTATACTTCGGCGATAAGCTGCATATCGCCATACTCGATGCCATTGTGTACCATTTTGACGAAATGGCCTGCACCTCCAGGGCCGACCCAGTCACAGCAAGGACTTCCATCGTCGACCTTTGCTGCGATGGCCTGGAAAATCGGCTTGATATGGGGCCAAGCGGCTTCAGACCCTCCCGGCATGAGCGATGGACCATTGAGCGCTCCTTCTTCACCCCCGGAAACGCCAGTGCCTACGTACAAAAGTCCTTTTCCTTCCAGTTCGGCCAGCCGCCGCATCGTATCCTGATAATTCGAATTGCCGCCGTCGATAATGATATCGCCAGGTTCAAGCAGGGGAGCGATCTGGGCAATGGTTTCATCAACTGCCGAGCCTGCCCGTACCATCATCATCACAATTCTCGGCTTTTTAAGCACCGCAACAAGCTCTTTTGGTGAATGCGCGCCAATTATATGTTTGCCTGCGCCTCGACCGCTGAGAAAGGTATCTACTTTTTCGACAGTTCTGTTATACACAGCTACTGTAAAGCCATGGCTTTCCATGTTGAGCACGAGATTTTCGCCCATCACCGCAAGGCCTACCAGCCCAATATCTGCTTTCATAGAGCCCTCCTGCAATTCTTGTATGATTTACATGCGGCGCTTCGCAATCGCCGCCCGCATTTTTTCCACTTTTTGGATGCCATGCTCCCCGAGCTGTTCCATAATTGCAATATAGAGAGAATCAATCATTGCAAGCTGAGCGATTCGTGCGGAAAATGCTTCAGATATCATCGACGAGCCGGATGAAGCCGAGATGAAAAGCCTATCGCTCATCCTCGCCAGCGGCGAGCGCGGGTACGTTGTAATCACGCAGAGAAACGCTCCAGCTTTCTTTGCAATTTCCGCGATTCTGAGCGTGTCTTTGTTGACGCCTGTATGAGAAATGATGATTGCAGTATCCTTTTCTCCGAGCTGAGAGGCTATCATGAGCTGCAAGTGGTAGTCTTCAGCATTCACGCAATGAATTCCCGTCCGTATGAGCTTGTGCACGGCATCTTTTGCAACAATAGCCGAACCGCCAAGACCGAAAAGGTGAACACAGCCCGCTTCGATAATACGAGAGGCAAGCGCCGCAAGCGCGCTTCGATCCATCATGGAAGAAGTCAGCTCCAGCGCTTTTTGAGCGGTACCGAAGGCAATTTGCACCGGATCGTCATTCCGATCGACTATCGTCTCGTAGATTTTTGCTTCCGGGGCAAGCGCTTCGGAAGCCAGGGATATTCTGAACTGCTGATAGCCATTGAATCCGAGTTTTTTGACAAATCTGACAAGCGTGGATACAGACACACCGATAGAATCGGACAATTCTTCAATGCTGGGGTGTACCGCATTCGCGGGGTTCTGTAGAATATAATCCGCAATCCGTCGCTCCTTGTCACTGAAATCTTCCATGAGAGAATGGATGATATAGAGGCAATTCGACGATTTTGGTTTCTCCATAGCATGGTTCCTTGCTATCTATTGTATGCGCGAGATAAAAAAAAGTACATAGCGCTGGTGAAAAATTTCATTCATTTGCAAGAAAATTATTTTTCACAGCTTGACGAAAGATGTACTCTTGTTCCATAGTAGTAGGCAGAACAAACCGAACAGCGGTCTGTTCGAAAATTTCTCCAGTTTCATGCAAGGAGGCTATGATGAAAAGCAAACTGATGCTTGTCATCCTCGTGGTTCTGACTGTGCTCTCTGCAGGAGCCCAGCAGAAGGAAATTCGAGTTCTGCTCGCGAATCATCCATATGGCGATTTGCTCAAGGCAGCGATACCCGAATATGAAAAGGCAACCGGCGTCAAGGTCAATGTCGAGAGCCTTCAGGAGAGCCAGCTTACTACCAAGCTCACCACTGAGTTTGCAACCCGCTCTTCTACTGTAGATGTATTCATGACCAGGCCGCTCCAGGAAGCGAAAATGTTCTACAAGAACGGATGGAACGAACCGCTTGTCAATTATGATTTTTCAGACTATCCGAAAAATGCTATGGATATTGTAACATTTGGGGGTAAGCCGTATTTGGTTCCTATGATAATTGAATGGGAGGTTCTTTATTACCGTATCGACTTATTCAAAAAAGCGGGATTATCCGTTCCCTCTACACTCGCAGAGCTAGAACTTGCAGCAAAAAAATTAAATTCCGATGATGTTGCCGGCATTGCTTCAAGAGGCAAGGGAGCAGCAGCAGTCACTCAGCTTTCGAGCTATATCTACAGCTATGGTGGAACATACATCGATAAAGGCAAGGCTGCATTTGACAGCAAAGAAGCGCTCGATGCCATCAGATTTTACGGGAAATTACTCGCAAACTACGGTCCCAAGGGAGTAACTAACATGTCTTGGGAAAATATTCTGCCCTTGTTTCAAGCCGGAAAAGTTGCAATGTGGACAGATGCTTCTGTATTCTACGGCCAGATTGTCGATCCGGCAAAAAGCCAGGTTAATGCGGATATGGTTGGCATAGCCAATTTCCCTGCCGGGCCTAAAGGCAGTATTCCATGTTTCCCTGTTGCATGGGGAATGGCTGTTGCTCGACAGTCCAAGAATAAAGCGCTTGCAATGGATTTCATAAAATGGGCAACAAGCCAGGAACTTGCAAAGCGGGCAATGCTAGCGAATATTCCAATGGCTCGCAATTCTGTATGGAAAGATGCTGAAGTACGTTCAAAAATCCATCCAGGCCTCATCGCGACACAGGAACATGCTGCAAAATTTGGTATCGCATATGACCGGCCATACATGAGCGCCGTCGGTGAAGCGCGCGATCTGATTGGCGAAGTCATCGTTGAATCCATCAATACTGCTGGTGCATCTCCAAAACTTGAAGCTTTAGCGAAAGAAAAGGCTGCAGCTGTTAACGAACTGTTACAGGATACTGGCGAATACGGTGTCTACTGATTCGTAAAGAAGACCAATGAAGAAGCGGCTAGCCGGGAGAAGGGATAGCATGGCAATGGAACGCAAAAAGGGAAGTTTTCTCGAAAAGAACCTGCACATCATCTTTCCGATGCCTGCAGTCATTTTTGTGGTTGTAATGATGCTTTTCCCTGTCGTATATACACTGTTTTTGAGTTTTACAAACTGGAACCTGACTTCCGGCATGCCGATTTCTATTGTGTTTCTGAAATCTTACCAGAAGGTGCTCCAGGAGCCTCGCTTTATTGCGGCTCTCGGCAGGACGTTTTCATTTACTGCGCTTGCAGTTGCGGTTGAAACAATTCTTGGCATGATTGTTGCCCTCATTCTCAACCGCGAATTCAGAGGGAAGGGATTTACCAAGCTCATCATGCTCTTACCGCTTGTGAGTACACCAGTAGCGATCGGCATAGTTTTCAATCTTTTCTACGATCCGACTATCGGGCTTGCAAATTTCGTCCTTACTCGATTTGGTCTTCCGCGGCAGGCATGGACCGGCTCAGCTGCGACAGTCATTCCATCTCTCGCGATAGTCGACATATGGCAATGGACGCCCATGATTGCGCTCATTCTACTTTCGGGGCTCGCAAGCCTCTCGAGCGAGCCATATGAATCTGCACGGGTCGATGGTGCGACTGAATGGCAGATATTCTGGCGAATTACCTTGCCCATGATAACGCCGACATTATTGACAGCCCTGATACTCAGGACTATCGATGCCTTGAAGACATTCGATATCATTTATGCAATGACAGGAGGCGGCCCTGGATATGCCTCTGAAACTTTCAATGTGATGGCGTTCAAGTACAGCTTTGAATATTTCCGCATGGGCCAGGCTTCTGTAATTCTGGTATTTCTCTTTATGCTCGTGCTCTTCATGAGCCTATTGATTGTGCGCATGCGCAAATCCCTTGAGCTGTAAGGAGGCCATGAATGAGAGCGGCTGTGGTACGAAAAATATTGTTTTTCCTTGTGATATTGGCAATTGTCATTCCTGTGCTGTTTCCTTTCCTTTGGATGCTCACTTCATCTTTCAAGACACAGGTAGATATTGTGGCATGGCCGCCGCGGCTAATATTCAGCCCTACTCTGCAGAATTACGAGCGTGTCTTTCGTGAACAAAATTTTTTAAAATATTTCATGAATTCTTCTATTATAGGTATCTCAGCTGTCAGCTTATCGCTCTTCATGGGCTTGCCTGCTGCCTATTCGATTGCCCGCTACAAGCAAAAGCGTTTATCCATGTTCATTTTGATTGCAAGGCTCATGCCAGGAATTTCTTTTCTGATGCCCTGGTACATCATCTTTTCCAGGCTCAAACTGATGGACAGCTACATAGCACTGATCCTATCGCACATGTTGATCACATTGCCCATAATCGTATGGATTATGTCCAGCTATTTCGAAAGCATTCCGGTCGAAATGGAAGAATCCGCAATGGTCGATGGAGCTACACGACAGCGGGCATTTCTTTCTGTGGTTCTGCCGATCGCAGGGCCTGGCATAGTGACATCCGTCACGCTTGCTTTTATTTTTTCTTGGAATAATTTTATGTTTTCCCAGGTTCTGAGCATGGAACGCACGAAAACACTCCCAATCGCGATCTATAATTTTGTCTCGTATGCTGAAGTCGATTGGGGCGCAGTCATGGCTGCTGCCGTTGCCATTATGGCTCCAGCTATTATTCTCACAATGATATTCCAGAAATATGTCGTCAAAGGCCTGACCATGGGGGCGGTCAAGGGGTAGCATAAGAGTCCAAAATAAAATAGCTGCATTTCGAACGCAGCAGCATGGTAGCAGCGCCGCACTTTTCTGCTGGAAGATGTTCCGTGCGGCGCTGGAGACAGATTTTTTCTATTAGAATGGGCTATTTTACAGGGCCCGCTTTCGGCAGCGATGCGAGAGAGCGGGCCAGCTCTTCTTCGGAAAGCGAAAGATCCCCCAGTTCACCCGCAAAATATTCTTCGTATCCCTGCAGATCGAGAAGACCATGTCCGGATAGCCCGAACAGAATCACCTTCTCCTTTTTTTCTTCTCTTGCTCGAATCGCTTCCCGGATAACCTGTGCAACTGCATGGCTGGTTTCCGGCGCTACGATAATTCCCTCAGCCCGCGCGAAGAATACTGCTGCCGAAAAACATTCGAGCTGTGGAACAGAAACGGGGCGAAGGAGCCCTTGGCGCGCTGCATGCGAAACAAGAGGCGCCATGCCGTGGTATCGAAGACCTCCAGCATGACTGGGAGAAGGCATGAAATCGTGTCCAAGCGTATACATGGCAAGAAGCGGAGTCATTCCGGCCGTATCACCATAATCATACGCAAAAAGCCCTCTCGTCATGCTCGGGCAAGATGCGGGTTCGACCGGCACGATATCGATATCTGCACCATCGATTTTATCTTTTACAAAAGGAAAAGAAAGCCCGGCAAAATTCGAGCCGCCGCCGACACATGCAATGATCGTATCTGGCGCTTTCTCGCCAAACAAAGCGAGCTGCCGCTTGGCCTCCAAACCTATAACGGTTTGATGCAGCATTACATGGTTGAGTACGCTGCCCAGTGCATAGTGCGTTTTTCCAGTTTTATCTTCCAGGGCCGCTTCTACTGCCTCGCTTATGGCAATTCCGAGCGAGCCTGGCGAATCAGCATGCTCTGCCAGCACAGTCCGCCCGGCGCGCGTGAGTTGGCTTGGGCTTGGCGTGCACGATGCTCCCCAGGTCTGCATCATTACTTTTCGGTATGGCTTCTTTTCATAGCTTGAGCGGACCATAAAAACCTGACACTCGAGGCCGAACTGTGCCGATGCGAACGCGAGGGCAGATCCCCATTGTCCGGCACCCGTTTCGGTCGTAAGCCGCTTCGTTCCTGTGATTTTATTATAGTATGCTTGAGGTACCGCAGTATTGGGTTTGTGGCTGCCTGCCGGTGAAAGGCTTTCGTTCTTGTAATAGATGCGAGCAGGCGTACCGAGAGCTTTTTCCAGATTTCGCGCGCGCACGAGGGGAGTAGGCCGCCAGCGGGCGAGAATTTCTAGGACCTCTTCTGGGATATCGATCCAGCGTTCGCTGGAGACCTCTTGTTCAATCAGGGGTTCCGGGAATAATGCCGAGAGCTGTTCGGGCTTCAGAAGGCTTCCGTCTGGAGCGAGCGGCGGATTGGTGGTTCCTGGCAAATCCGCAGCAAGATTGTACCATTGTCTTGGAAGTTCGGAATCCGATAGTGTTGCTTTTATGCGCATACATCCTCCTCGTTTTTGTTGTGTGTGAGCTTGGCTTGATGATGCCGAGCGTTTCTATAAGTAGAATCAGGTTAACTGAAGATTGCGTTTCTGTCAATAGAAGCAGCAAGTATTTTGCAAAGAAATTTTGTTTTGGATAAACAAGCATAATCGTTGTTTTTATCGGTTTTGCTGTTGACATTCGAAGAAGTTTTTAATATTTTCTTTTTCGCATCGAGAGCATTTCCTGCTTTTGCCAGCAGCTTAGCATTCCTGCAAAAAAAAGAGCAAAAAGCAAAAAAAGCTCTTGACAACAGAGCAGAAGTTTGGTAGTTTCATCGAGCGCTCTGGCGGGGAGCCGGAGGTGCGAGCATATGCGGGGCCGGGAGGCGCTGCGTATGCGAGGGATCTGTGACAAAGGAAAACAGGGAAGGGGATAGAGGAAGGTTCTTCGGGCCTTCAGGGGGCTGAGTACTGGGCGCAAGT
>Ga0078972_1016344_pt1 | contig 11022 bp, 10 predicted proteins | sample YelNatPaOPGAMG01_FD_67568 | JGI IMG/M metagenome (GOLD analysis project Ga0078972, IMG submission 67568) | Hot spring thermophilic microbial communities from Obsidian Pool, Yellowstone National Park, USA - OP-RAMG-01 (SPADES assembly) (version 2) | ecosystem: Environmental > Aquatic > Thermal...
TCAGTTGAAAAGTAGAATAATCCCCTTCTCTTAACCGGGGTCGAATGCGCCTTAAGAATCCTCCAATAGTCTTTTAGATGTTTAAAGGCTTGGTATAGGGTTGGATGGGAGTTCGCCCTTTGCCTGACAAGCTCCCACAGCCTTCCATCCAGAATCGCCTGCTTAATCCTTAACATTTCCTGCTTGCACACCCATAAGTTATGCTTGGCGAGAAAGCTAACTCTCCTATGCTTAATGAAGGTCTCCACCTCCCTTGGGGAATGTTTAACGCATTCATCGCATACGCATGGGAAACATTCCAGATCGCTGAGCCTGTACGTGCCGTAGGAGGTTAGGTATCTTTCGGCTTTGGCGTATAGGGCGTAGGACGCTGAATCAAAAGTGTCGAACCCACATGCCACGGCTAGGGCCAGCATCATGGGGTGTCCAGCCCCGAACAAGTGAAGTGGTCTGTCAACTGGAACATTCATTTTAACGGTTAGCATCATGTCGATTAGGGTTTTGAACATGTATCGCTCCATGACCTGAGTTGGGCTGCCTAGGGCCAGCATGTTGAACTTCCTACGAGACATTTCCCTAGCCGAGTAAGCCAGCAAATCCAGGTGGACGCCTCCTTGAATGGGGCCCATCCAAACGATGTCTTTTCGGGTCAGCGTGTTTAGGGACAAGTCGGCCCTTCTAATCGTTTCCTCAACGGTCCATTTCGCCCTTGACTTGTCCAAGTCGTATCCGGTGGGCACGTCCAGTATCACACCTACATCCGTTGACACCGTCTCCTGATACTTCAATATCTCTAAAGGTGTAACGTCTACTTCGCCATACTCCAAGATTTGATACGCTCCAGAATCGGTTGAAATTATCCCTTGGAAGCCTAGGCGGTCACGCAGCGGGGTCGTATCCTCCCCCGCTTTTTTCTTCAGCAGATACGCGTTAACCATTATGCCTTGAAACCCCATTTTAACGGAGAGCTCGTTTACCTTCACAATAGGGTCGAATGGGTCGACAACCGGCAATAGAGCGGGGGTTTCGAGGGAGCCGCTTTTCGTGTAAATTTTACCCACTCTGCCCAGTAAATCCTTGCCGCGCAACTCGAAGGAGCCTATCAACGTCGATCCCTTGAACAGCAAAAAAAGGTTAGGGGGTTGCTGACTTTTCTTTGATGAACTCGTCGTATACGCGTTTCACCCTTTCCGCCGCTGGGCCGGATCCCTCAACGATGCCTCTTTCTGAAACCCTAATCTTATCCATGACAACGATGACTCCCGCGTCCTCGTACAGCTTCACCATCCTGGGGAAAAGCCTCTCCAGTCTTTCCGCTAAGGTTCTTAGGTCGAAGGGCTTTTCAACTCCCTCCAACTCCTCCAACATGTTGCCGGGTATGATGAGTTTAAAGATTTTTTTACCTGAAGGGTCCTTAACGTCTGAAAGACATAAGCTGAGGGATTTGTAGTCGATTCCGGAGAGGGTTCCAGTGTAGCTTTTTCCAGTGGATGTTAACACCCTGACGGGCTTATTGAGCAGGGAAGAGATCTCCTCTAGGAACCTTCGCTCCGCCACGCTGGCCATGAATCAAACCTCAACCTTGATTTTACTTTAACTTCCGTTAAGGTTATCGTCCGTAGATATAAAAACTGATTGCCGACCACGCCTTTTATACGCGGAGATTAAGGCCTTGGCCTCCTCTGGGGAGGAGGCCTTGGCCAATATTCTCCCAGAGGTGATGGCTTCCCTCATACCACAGTAGGGGCAGATCTTGGATTTAGCTCCCTCAAAGGCCAAGGAGGGTTTTTTGCATTTCCGGCATAGAATGATCAGCAAACCTCTCATTCAAACCGCCATTCAAGAAACTTCAGTAGGTCGCCGTCCGCTTCAAGCTCGGCGATCCAGTCAACCGTCCCAACCGTGGACCTCCTTTCACGGTTTAACACCGATAGAGCTAACGTCACGCATTCATCCATTCCAGCTTGAGAAGCGTTTATTTCGCACACCTTACTTTCACCAAACCTTTTCAAGCTTTCCACTAGGCAAACATCCAAGATCTCAGCCAGCAAGTTCGCCTTCAACTTTTCCCTCGAATAGCCTCTACGCTTCAGCCTCCTCCAGAGAATGCGGGGGTCGCATCGGAGGACGAACACAACTTTCACCTTTTTGGGAGGGGCGATTAGATGAGATAAATGTCCGTCCAGAATTATGGGCTCCTCACATGACTCTGAGCAAAACCTTTGAACTCTCCTCCGAAGCGCTGGAATGTCCACGGTGACCGATCCATCCTCAACCTGCTCGGAGACAACTATGCCCTCATCAATAACCAGCCTGTTCAGGTCCACATATTTCGCGTTTAGTTTACACGCAAGTCTCTTGGAAAAGGCTGTTTTACCTACTCCCGGCGTGCCTGTAACCGAGATGAAGCTCAAGAACCCCCCGTCCTATACTTTGATTTAAGTATGGTGCTCCGGGCGGGAGTTTCAGTTGAACCTCAACTTTTGAACCCGCGTCGACGGGTGTCTCCTTAACATCGAGAGCCCGCCATACTTAACCGGATTGCATAGGCTTAAGCCTTCTATACGACCGGAGCGCCCGAAACGAAATTTTCAGCGAACCTATTTAACGTTATCTTTTCGAAGAAGGAACCCCCACCTTCATCGGATTGGAGGTTTAACCTCAACGACTCATGTTTTATGGGTTTAAACTCGAAAATGCGACGAGCCCACCGTAACAGATTTGAACGGAATTCAGCTCACACGTCACTTCCTGAAGTTAGCATCCTCGACGAGTTAGACTTCAGCCGTTCGATGGGTGTGGTGGCTAAGATGATGAGGCGCCCAGCTGGAGCCATCGGATTTTCTAGGCTCTAGGCTTGAACAAGCGGCGATGCAGGGTTGAACCAGTATGAGATGTGGCGCCTCCCAATTGATGCGAGACGCCGTAAAATCCGTTAAGTCGGTTGGGTATGATGCGATAAGCTTAACTTGAAGTCGTCGGTTTAATGACCATAAACAATATAAACATAAGACTAAAACTATAATTTGTGATCGATTTGACCGTGAATTATGACAGATTGAGAAAGGAGAGAGTTGACAAGGCTAGGGAAGTTGTAAGGGAGCTTGACGTCGAAGCCCTAGTCGCCACAACCATCGAGAATGTAAGGTATATCACCGATAAAAGGGCCTTCTTCGTGTTGGGATGGATGCCCAATTCCATCGCCGTGCTGCCGAGGGATGGAGACCCGAAATTCATTCACGCCGACGACTTTGTGGCTCCAGGCCCCCTTTGGGAAAGGAACGGACAAGCCATAAGGGACCGGTACTGGATAGACCATTACACGGTGTGGCCTGCCGCCATCGCTAAAGATATCTGGGCGACATGGTTAAAGAAGTGTCTCGAAGAGATCGGCGTCAAGAAGGGTAGGGTTGGATTAGATCAAGCACCCTGGCAGTGGCATCAAGAGTTCAAGAGAAAGCTTCCAGATGTTGAGTTCGTTGACGCTGAGGAAGCCATGCTATACAAAAGGGCTGTGAAAACGCAGGATGAAATAGAGTTGCTGAAGAAAGCCGGTTGGGTGGCGTCTAAGGGAGTGGAAGCCGGGTTAAACGCCATAAAGCCTGGGGTGAGAGAATACGAGGTATACGCGGCCTTCATGGGTGAGCTTTACAGACATGGCTCAGAAGGAGATGGCTTCTGGCCGTTTCTAACCTCAGGTCCATGCGTTGAAGGAGCTCTATACCCAACCAACAGGAAACTGGAGGAAGGAGACCCAGTCATCTTAGACATGGGGCCCGTTATCGAAGGGTACAACGGCGACTGCATGAGATGTGGATACGTTGGTAAACCTACCGAAGAGTTCAAAGACCTGTATAAAGCCACGTATGACGTTATGTACGCCGTGGTGAACGCGGCTAAACCTGGAGCTAAAGCCTCAGACTGCTACGAAGCGGCTGCGAAAATCGTTAAGGAAAGGGGATACGAGGAGCCGAGATTCGACTTCGGCCATGGGGTAGGCCTCAGCTGCTGTGAATTGCCCAGCATCGTGAAGAGATCCGGATACGACTATGTTGGAGGCCCAGGCAAAAGGAACATAGAGTTAAAGCCAGGCATGTGCTTCAGCAGCGAACCCCGCCTATACAGGTATGTTAAAGGAAAGGGGAAAACCTTTCTACAATGCGCCATGGAAGAGGTAATCTTAGTCACCGACACTGGAAGGGAAGTATTAACCTCAGCGCCTTTCATCGACGAACTATTAAGTTAAACCTTAAACCACTTCACTTCATTTTTTACCCTACTTTGCTTTGCTGCCTAACTCCGCCTTCTACACGTACATATATAAAATTTCATTTTTGAGAAGATTCCGGTTATATGTTCATCTATTATAATAAATCCATACATTCCAAATTCCAATTAAGCCACGAAGCATTCTACTTTAAAATTAAAGGTCTCGAGTTAATTAGGAAGATGCGGACGCTTAAATGAAGGTATAGGCGAGATCTGTTCACCCGTGGAGGTTTACTTATCCACTTCTAAGCGGAATGAAATCGTAAAGCGGAGTTGAATGTAAAAAGTTAATGTAAAATTTACGTCTAAACTTAGTTTTCTCGCTCTTCCTATTTTTCAAGCATTTTCCTCGGGTAGTACGATGGCGTCGCTGGAACGCCAGCCCACGAGAACCTGGTCTCCAACCTTAGCGTTAAGCTTTACCGCTTCTTTCCCAGTCTTCAAAACTTTAAGCTCCGTTCCATCCTCGCATCGCGTATAGTACTCGACTTCCGACCCCCTGTACAGCTCTCCAATATAACTACATTTTAACTGGTTGTCCATTCCCTTCGCTTCAAGGCCTATTCGTAGCCTTTCAGGCCTCACGGCGTAGGCCACCTTTCCCCGTAAAGCTCCTCCACGTGGGGATCCTTTCAACAATCCAATAGAGGTAGCCACCAAGGCGTATTCTTGTTTTATGGACTTTACTTCGCCTGGTAGCATGTTGATTTCTCCGAAGAACTTCGCGACGAAAACCGTGGCGGGGTTCAGGTAAACCTCCTCGGGGCTTCCAACCTGCTCCACCATGCCTTGATTCATCACCATGATTCTCGTAGCCAGGGTCATGGCCTGCTCTTGGTCATGGGTCACGTACACGAAGGTTAGACCCAGCCTCCGATGCAAAAGCTTCAACTCAACCTCTAGCTTCTTTTGAAGCTTATAGTCCAAGTTCCCCATAGGCTCATCCAGCAATAGGATTCGGGGTTTAACCACCAGGGAGCGGGCGAAGGCCACCCTTTGCTGTTGACCTCCGCTCAACTCCCTTACGTAACGATTTTCTAAGCCCTCCAACCCCATCAACGCCACAACCTCCTTCACCTGCTTCTCGATTTCGTTTTTAGGCATCCCCCTCATCTTTAACCCGAAGGCGATGTTATCCTTAACTTTCATATGCGGGAAAAGCGCGTAGTTCTGGAACATAAGGGATACATCCCTCTTATACGGGGGAACCCCTCTCATGTCCCTTCCATCTATGTATATGCTTCCCGACGTAGGCTCCTCTAACCCCATTAGCAACCTCAGCAACACGCTTTTACCCGATGGGCTTGGTCCAATTACAACGAAGAACGCCCCTTTTTCAACCTGAAACGATACGTCTTTGAGAGCAACTTTATCCCCATACTTTTTTGTCAGGTTTTCCACAACTATTTCAGGAGGCAACTCAAACACCTCGCTTAAATTCCCAGAATCACCCTATCTATGTCTATCCCTGGAACAACGCTCGCCTTCTCTATTAAAACCACGTCTTCATCATCCCATCCCAGCAGGGTTTCGGATCCCGCTTTAAGGCTCGTTGAATCGCCTTGAAACGCTTCTACGAGGACTTTAAACTCCGCGTTGTTGGGTAGGGTTGTTAAATACTCGACGTGGGTGCCCTTGTTCAACACCTCCACAACCTCACATTTCACCCGGTTCCTGCGTTTTAAAGCGTCTTTTCCAATCGTCACCTTCTCAGGCCTAATGGAGTAGACGATCCTTTCCTGCTCCAGTGGACGTTTCACCTTCGCTTTAAACATTCCCACATCTGTTGAGACATTCGCGTATTCTTGTTTTATGGACTTTACTTCGCCTGGTAGCATGTTGATTTCTCCGAAGAACTTCGCGACGAAAACCGTGGCGGGGTTCAGGTAAACCTCCTCGGGGCTTCCAACCTGCTCCACCATGCCTTGATTCATCACCATGATTCTCGTAGCCAGGGTCATGGCCTGCTCTTGGTCATGGGTCACGTACACGAAGGTTAGACCCAGCCTCCGATGCAAAAGCTTCAACTCAAGCTCCAACCTCTTCCTCAACCTGTAATCCACGTTCCCCAATGGTTCATCGAACAGGATGACGCTGGGTTTAATGACGAGGGATCTCGCCAAAGCAATTCTCTGCTGCTCTCCCATACTCAGCTCCCTTGGATAACGACCCTCCACGCCGTGTAAGCCAACGGTTTTTAAAGCGGACTCCACTTCGCTCCTAACCTTCTCCTCAGGATATTTCCGCATCCTCAACCCGAAGGCGATGTTTTCATAGACGTTTTTATGAGGAAACAACGCCAAGTTCTGAAAAACCAGAGACACATCCCTAAGCCTGGTTGGAACGCCCTTCACATCCTTACCATTAATACGTATTGAACCCGAGTCTGGTTCAGTTAGGCCTACAATCGTCCTTAACAGCGTTGTCTTCCCACATCCCGAGGGACCGATGATGGTGAAAAGCTCACCCCTCGGAATTTCAAAAGAAATATTGTTTAAAGCCACGACTTGACCATATTTTTTGGTCAGGTCTCTAACCTCTATGACGTTCTCCGACATCAAACCCTCTCCAGACGTTAAACCATTCAATCCTTAACCGGCCATGAGTATAAAATCGTTACGATCCAGGTTGCCGTGTTTGAGAAAACTCGGACGGTTACCTATGGGTTTTAACCTTTCCTTCAAAAGAGCCGTAACGCCCTCAGCCCTGTGGCCATGAATGCTAACCCGAATCCCACTAGAAGCAGTGATAAACCCATGTTAATAGCCTTCATCGTAAGCGGCTTTAAGTATCTTCTGGACTTGAACATCGCCTTTGAAAGTAATAGGTTCCAGGCGAGGTCGCAGCTCCAATGCGTGGAAATGAACAAAGCCAGGCCCAATAACCCGAAGAGAAGCGAGTTCATGATGAGGGTGGAGCCAACGGTCGCCCACCATAAGAAAAAGTATGGGTTGACCGCTGTGGCTAGTAAACCTCCTATCAAAGCTCCGGAGGATGTTTCCGCTTGGCTGAAATTTTCCTTGACACCCCTCATCGCGGAGAAGCCGGTGTAGGTTAAAAATCCCCCACCGGCCAATCCAACGACGGCGCGAACATAGCTTACGGTGAAGACATGGGCCAATCCAAAGTAAATGAACAATATTAACGGTAATTCGATGAAGGCATGCCCCACCGCCACAGCTGCTCCCGCGTTTCCACTCTTCCTCCCCTCCATGACCGTCACCGCCGTCACCGGGCCGGGCATCATGACACCCGTCAGCGATATAGCGGCCACCGAGGTGAGAAACAAAGCCAGCTCCATACGGCTTATAAAACATGAAGGACCTTCAAAAGCTTTTCTCACTCTCATCGAATCTATGAAGGGAGGTGAAAAGCTTAGGCTTCAAACCTCACCTGTAGCCCCAAAAGCGTTAAAAGTTTTGAAGGAATAGTGTAATCGGCTGGCCTGAATGGTTGACCAACATATTAGGGTGATTGGTGTTCAGTTCCGCCCTGAAAAGCTTCAACGCGAGGAAAATCTAGCTAGGATGGTTGAATACGTTGATGCGGTTGCCGACAAATCCCCACATTTGATCGTTTTTCCTGAATGCGCCCTCTCCGGATACGCGTTAAACCGAATGGAGGCGTGGATGATGGCTGAACCGATTCCAGGGCCCTCCACGGAGGCTATTCACGAAGCGTGTAAACGAAAATCGGTCTACGCGGTCTTCGGATTAATAGAAAGCGCAGGGTCTAAGACATATAATTCAGCCGTGTTGATCGGCCCTGAGGGCGTCGTCGGAAAATATAGGAAGACCCATCTACCATTTCAAGGAGTTGACCGATACGTGGATCCCGGTGATACCCCCTATGAACCCGCCGTTCTCAACATTGGCAGAATCGGAATTCTCATCTGCTACGACATATTCTTCCCTGAAACGGTGAGGGTGTTAACGCTGAAAGGCGCCGAGCTGATCGTTGTTCCAGCGAACTGGGCTAAGGGCGTAGAATTCTACGTGGACCACATCGTTTTCACGAGAGCTCTGGAAAACCACGTCAACCTCATCGCCGTTAATCGAGTTGGAAAAGAGGGCGCTTTCAAGTTTTACGGTGAAAGTCGAATTGTAGATCCCTATGGGAAGATGCTGGCTGAAGCTTCCTTTGATGAAAGCGTTCTTTACGCGGAATTAAACATGAGTGAGCCGAAAAATAAGAGAATTGTGAGGATACCTGGTGAATGGGAAGTTGACATTTTAAGGGACAGGCGAACAGACCTATACGGATGCCTGCTGAGTAAAACATAATAGAAGGTTAAGGGAGTACCTTCGCATGTCTAAAACTTCGGTAGATGAGCTTTGATGGAGGATTCTTGGGAACGGTTCTATCCGAAGACTCCTTTAAACGTTGAGCCCATCATAGATGACACTACCCTTAGAGATGGAGTGCAGATGCCTGGAATCGCCCTTTCACCGGAGAACACCGCGCACCTAGCTTACCTTCTAGACCAGCTGGGAGTTGAAAGAATGGAGTTGCACCAGTACCAACAGCAGGATAGGGAGGCGGTTAAACTAATACAGGACAAGGGGTTGAAGGCGAGGATAGCTGTCTGGTGTAGGGCTGTGAAGGAAGACGTCGAGAAAGCCGTCGATTTAGACGTCGGCGAAATAGGAATATCCCACCCCGTCTCCTACATCCATATTAAGTCTAAATGGCCGAACTTAAGCGTTGAGGAAATATTCAGAAGGGTTGTCGAGGTGGTTGAATACGCGGCTAAGGATCATGGTCTTACGGTTTTCGTACACGGGGAGGATAGCACGAGGGCGGATTGGAGGTTTGAATCTCGCTTCATCAACGCCGTTTCAGACGCCGGCGCCGAGGTTTACCGCATATGCGACACGGTGGGGGTAGGCGTTTCAGATCCCTCAGCTCCACTTCCCACCGGAATACCTGAAAAGATAAGGAGGATTAAAAAAGAGACGCGTATAAAGTGGGTTGAGATTCACGCTCACGACGACTTGGGAAACGCTGTGGAAAACACGATGGCCGCTATTAGGGCTTCATCCAACGTTTTCGACAAAGTGTACGCCAGCACCACCTTCCTCGGCGTAGGTGAAAGGGCGGGCAACGCTGAAACGGAGAAGGTAATGCTCAACCTCTACCTACACCACGGAGTGGAAAAATATGGTCGAAACCTACGCATGTTAAAGGGCATCGCTGACTTCATCGGCCACGCCGCGGGTTTAACCATCCCACCCAACAAGGCCATAGTAGGGGACTACGCCTTCGCCCATGAATCAGGAATCCACACCTACGGCGCGCTGAGCAACCCACTCACATACGAGCCATATCCGCCTGAGATGGTAGGCAACACGAGGGTATTCACGATTGGGAAACAGTCCGGTAAAGCCATAATAAAACATAAAATGAAGCAGATAATCGGCGAGGAAATAAGAGACGACGATCCTAGGCTTGAATTAGTGGTTCAAGCCGTCAAAGCGATCTTTGAGAAGGGCAGAAGGGGGTCGTTGAAGGAAGGGGAGTTTAAGGAAATCGTTCAAAACGTTTGGGCAAACCAAATCCTTCAGTCTAAGAGGACTCCCGTCAAACTAGACGAACTGGACTACAACATCCTCAGAAAAATGCAGCAGGACGGAAGAATCAGCTTAAGTGAGCTTTCAGAAAGGTTGAAAACCCCCTTGGAGAAGGTTAGGTATAGGCTTGAAATCCTACGAGAGAGGGGCGTGATCATGGACGTTGTTCCCCTACTGGATCCGATAAAGCTTGGGTTTAACGTTTCATCCCTGATCATGATAAAGGGGAGGGGAAAGGACCTCGCGGAAATGGAGAGGGAAATCGCGAAGATGCGATGCGTGAACATGGTATACGATATTACAGGGGAATACGACGCCGCCATCGTGGCGAGATTTACATCTCAAGACGAACTAAACAGGTTCCTGAAGAAACTCCTAGCCATGAAGGACGTGGAGAGAACGGCGACAAGCATAATCCTCCACATCGTAAAGGAGGATCCTCGACTACCGATCTAAACCGTCCATGAGGGCGAAAAGTTGAAAATTGTTCTAATAGGTCCCCCTGGCTCCGGGAAGGGTACATACGCTACCCGCCTGTCCCAGCTGCTTCAAGTTCCACATTTCTCGACAGGCGACTTGGTCAGGGAGGAAGTAAACCTGGAAACCAAGCTAGGTAGAATGATAAGGTCTTTTGTGGAGAAGGGTGAGCTCGTCCCCGACGAAGTCATAAACGACCTGGTCAAACAGAGGTTAAAGGAGGCTGAAGGGGGCTTCATCCTCGACGGCTACCCTAGAACCATGGGTCAAGCCGAGTTCCTAAGCAGCCTCACCCAGCTGGACGCGGTGGTCTACTTAAACGTCCCAGACGAGGTCATAGTTGAGAGGTTGTCAACGAGGATCATATGCGAAAAATGCGGGGCGATCTACAATGAAAAATATTTGAAGCCTAAAAACCCAGGGATCTGCGATCGATGCGGTGGCCCCCTCCGCAAAAGGAAGGATGATGAACCTAAAGTTATACTTGAAAGGCTGAAGGTCTACAGGAGGGATACGATGCCGCTGATAAAATACTTCCAATCTAAGAAGCTTCTTAAAAAAATCACGATACGCGAGGTGGCTCCCCCCCCGGACAAAATCGCGTTGGAAATAGTGGAAAAGGTGAGAAAGCCTTCTAACCTACGGAAACCTCTCTAAACTCATTAGTAATAATGTGGGGATTAATGAATAATGAATATAATTAACG
>Ga0078972_1016345_pt1 | contig 11022 bp, 12 predicted proteins | sample YelNatPaOPGAMG01_FD_67568 | JGI IMG/M metagenome (GOLD analysis project Ga0078972, IMG submission 67568) | Hot spring thermophilic microbial communities from Obsidian Pool, Yellowstone National Park, USA - OP-RAMG-01 (SPADES assembly) (version 2) | ecosystem: Environmental > Aquatic > Thermal...
TAAAATCCTCTTCCCGTAGCTTTCGTTCATCTGCTCTGTGACCATAAGGAGGATCTTTTCCTCCGCTTCAGGCTGAGAGAAGGACTCAATCACCTTGGCCCTCCTCTTTACCTCCTTAGCGAACCTCTCCAAGGCATTCGTAGTGTAGATGAAGGGCTGGAGCTCTTTAGGATAGGAAAGGTAAGTGGTCAGGTAGTAAAGGTCTCTCTCCCAGGAGGAAACCACTTCCGGGTAGATCCTCTCCCAAGTCTCCTTAAACTCCTTAAAAGAGCTCTGGAATCCTTCTTTTTCCCTCTGGTGAGCTACCCTCCTCATATCCTCAGCTAAGGCTTCCCGGTCCCTCTTTCTCACCTTAGCTAAGCTCTGCCTCATTTTGTGCAAAAGGCAACTCTGAAAGTCAGCTTTGGGGTAAATCTCCTTCACGGCATAGGGGAGTCCGGTGAGCCCATCCCCGATAAAGAGCAGGGGTTCCTTCAAACCCCGCTCCTTTAAGTCCGCTAAGACCTCTTTCCAGACCTCCGCGCTCTCCCCGGAAGAAGCAGGGAAGAAGGTGAGCACCTCCTTTAATCCCTCCTCGCTGATTCCCAAAACTAAGTAGACCACTTCCTCTCCCACTATCCCCTCCCTCCTCACTTTGAGGAAGGTTCCGTCTACATAGATGATAGGATACCACTTGGGCCCCTGGGAAAATGCTCTTGCATTTTCCCAGGGTATGATCTCGATTTTCTTCTTCCTGAAAGCTTCGGCCTTCTCCAGGGCCTTCTGGGTGATTAAAGAGACCTTTTGGGGACTGTACTTGCTCTCCAGGAGGGCCTCCAGGGTACGGGAGAGGTCCCCTGCATACATGGCATAGATCAGCTCCTCTAACTTGAAGAGGTGGCACTCGTGAGGTTCCAAAAAACAGGGGTGAAAATCCCCTGTGCGCACCCTGGGAACCTGGAGGTCCTCAATTGCTCCCATGGGGGTTAAAAGGTCCCGCTGGTAATAGCCGTTGGCCCTAACCTCATGCTCCTCCTGATAGGCCTTTCTCTCCTCTTTTCCTATGGTCTCCAGGACCTCCTTCATCCTTTCCAGAATTTCCTTCTCCACCAGCTTCCGCAATAGGGCTTTAACCTCTTCTTCGCTTCCACCCAACTCCTTGATCAGTTTTTGGTATTGTGCTTTCATAGAAACCGCCTCCTGGTTGGTTAGGGTTTGGTTTGATCAACAGGAGGCTAATGGTTTTTGGGGCCTGACACAAATCAAAGTACACTATGTAGCGGCAAGGCATAAGACCTTAGTCAAAGTCGTTTTGCAAAATTTAAAAAGAGCATATACTTTTGTTTTTTGTTCGCTTCCCTCTTGGAAGATCTTGCTCCGAGGAGATCTGGTATAATTTTTATGTCTCCATCTAACCAAATTGATCCCTTAGGTGGTTTCCTCCTGGAGAGTGACCTTTACTACCTAACTACTTACCTCTCCTATCCTCAGGAGCTCCAGCCTTTCATCTACACTACAAATGCCTTAGAGAGGTTCGCCAAGGAGGTGAAGAGGAGAGCCAAGGTGATTGAGTCCTTCTCTCATCCAGAGGCGGAGGAAAAGGTGCTCCTGATAGTTACAGAACAGATGAACGAAAGCTACAGGAAGAGGATTTTACCTGACTGGCACATAAGCAGGCCAGCTTTGGAGAAAATGAGAAAAGAGAAGTATGGTACAGAGGTTCGGTCAGAGGAGGCACTGGTTGAGGTCTAGAAGAACTGACACAAAAGTCTTGACACTACCTGCCGCTATTAACTGAAACTTAAAATAGAACATCACTCTTGGGGATTAAGCATCGTTACAAATATCAGAGACAAATTTTGAAAGTCTTAAGAAATCTTCTTGGTATTTGCTAATTTCATATGCTCCTCGAATTACAAAAGCAGGGTGAAGGAAAGGTAGATAACAAATTTCCCCAATTTTGATAGGATTCAAACGAAAACTTAGGAAGTTTTTTATAGGCCTTCCAACCAAAACCTCAGTAACTACTTTACCTAAACACACTATTACTTTCGGTTTTATTATAGATATTTCCTCGGATAGGTAATCAATACAATTCTTAACTTCGGCTTTTGATGGGGTTCTATTTCTGCCAGTTGCATCCTTCGGGTTGCACTTCACCAAATTCGTAATATAAGCGTCTATAATATTCGCTGCTACAAGCATTTCCTGAAATAGCTGTCCGCTTCGGTCACGGGTAAAGGGTATTCCTGTCACATCAGCTCCATTTCTTCCCGGAGCAAGGCCAACGAACATAACAGGAGAGTTATAATACCCATACCCGGGCACAACTTTTTTCCTCGAATTTATTAATAGTTGGCACTTATTACAACTTTGGAGCTTATTTTCTAAGTTCTCTAGTTTTTCTAATTTTTGTTCAGTGCTCATCTAGGGTGTAGTATGAAATCTTTTTTACTAAGAAAATTCATAAGTCTCTTGGACGATACCACCTTTTTCTCATCCTTAAAGTTGTTTTCATTCTCAAAGAACTCTTTAAGTCCTTCTAAAGATACAACCTTTTTGCCTACCATAAAAGCCAATAAGTCAGGTTGAAAATGACCAAAAGCGTATGTTAAACTCTCTGCAGGTTCTATCTGATCTTCCACATAAAATATCAGTTGAAAGTTCCTATCACGACCACCTACTCCAGAACGCAATATTTCAATAAACCTTTCTGCCTTAGAGAGGAAAGCTTTCCCTATAGATCGTCTTATTTGATTTAGTTCTATTGAACTCAGTGCTTTATTGGAAGGAGGCGCGGTTGTTCCCATATTGAAGGCAAAGCGCATAGCAAAAGCTATCCAATTGACTACTTTATTTTTGTTTTCTTCTTTACTTTCATTATCATCTTCGTCTTTAATATGAAGTTCGTTAATGGTAACTTCACAATCTGGGTAAGTTTCAAACAAATCTTGCAATCTGGGTCTTCCCCATTCCTGCATCTCGTCAATAATGCGCAAGAAGAAGGCAAAATCAAGTAAACGCAGATGATATATGTAATTGCAGTTATGAAAAGCATTAGCTCTAAGGATCTGGTTCCTTATAAGAAATTGTTTCGCATCTTTCTCATCCAGAGGTTTGAGTTCGTCAAAACAATAGTCGGATTCAAGAAAAAAAACTAACTTTTTAAAAAGCAATAAAGCGCTACTTACTCCGTGATCAAATTGCTCCCATGCTCTTGTTAACTTCCATAAGACTTTCGGTTGAATATGAACAAGAAAAGTTTGATTTTGATCTTGAGAGGCTTGATTTTGGGCTTCTACAAGAGTGGAGGATAAAAACTTGATTATGAGTTCATCGAGTGTTTCTGCTTTCTTGGGGATGTTGAAGAAGGTTGTTTCCATTTCAAAGGCTTTTATCATATTTCTTGAGGACTCGAAAATCTTATGGACTTTTTCGAGCGGATAGCCTAAGTCGTGAGTTAATGCTGCAATACACCACATTGCTTCTTTTTCCCCGGCACTTACTTTCAGACCTTCAGGCAATTTTTCATCTCCAACAATTAATTTATCAAAACCAATTACCTTGCCTTTCTTATCTTTTACACCTCTTAGAAGATATTCACCTAACAAAAAGACTTTGAAGAGATGAGACAGATGATCTCTATAAAACTCACTGCTTCCATATAAATTACTTTCGAATTTGCAAAATTCATCAAAATACACTTCAAGTTCATCCAAACCGAAGTCTCCATCGTCGTGAAAACCTTCTCTATCGTCTTTAAACTTCAAATAAATTACCGCACAACTCACGAGATACTTCCAAAGTTCTTTCAGAACATTTCTCTGCTTATGTAACGGCAACTCTTCTTTAAGACCGTCAATTCCTTTATTAATCTTATCTAGTCGTTTTTTCCTCACAAAAAATGGCTCTTCTCGTTTTATAAACTCGATCTCACTCCAATGCTCCTTAAACCATTTCACCAGTTCTTTGTCTTCGCACCTTATCCCTTCAAGTTTCATAGGTCCCCTCTGAATTAAGATTGATTTTTACTTATTGAACTAACCAATCCAGAAGACCAAATTTCGGTCATATTACAAAGAGGGTCAGGACCACTTTCAACGCTTCTATATGCCAGAATCCTCTGAGCAGGACATCCACCATGACATGTTTTAAAATATGGACATCTGCTACAAGGAGTATTCAAGATTTTCTCTAAGGATAATCGAGTTTCAACAAATAAGGATGAATTATACCATATCTCTTTAATAGAGTGCTCCCTTATATTATTTTCCTCTCTCTTGAAGATATCTTCTTTCATACTTGAACATGGGACCATATAGCCATCGGGCAATATTGAAGCCTTTTTTACAGCAGCCGTACAAACATTTCCATTCTCAAAACCAAGAATTGAGTAATGGGAACCTATGCGAATAGGAACAACAGGATCGTTTAAAAAGCTATTAATAATAGACCTAAATTCTTCGGTTTCATTTATATCCAGTTCAAGCATAGACTTGGTGGTAGCACCAGCTCCTTGAGGAACGAGTCTTAGTATCCTTACTAATCCTACATTTAATTGCTTTGCAATAGAATAAATTTTTGGGAACTCCTTGTAGTTTTTCTTTGTAACTACAAAGTGCAATTCTGTCTTCAGTCCAAAATCATTAGCAATTCTTATGGAATCAAGTAAATTCTTAAAACTTCCCTTAACATTTGTAACACTGTCGTGCAGGTCAGAATCCCCCCCATGAATACTAAAAATTAACCTATCAACACCAGTTGTTTTTAAGTCCCTAACTAACAAGGAACTCAATGGACCTACAGACCTGCCATAAAACATATTTCCGGAAGTATAAATTCTCAGGCAAATTCCCTTGTCTTTGACATATTTGGCTATTTCCAAAATCTCCGGATGAACTAATGGCTCGCCACCAGATATTGATATATCTTTGCATCCTAAACTTAAGACTTCATCAACAATTCTCTTTACTTCCTCTAACGAGTATGACATTAATTGACACTTCCCAACATTAGAAGAGCAAAACTCACATCTAAGCGGGCAATTGCTCGTTATTTCAAGAGTCAAGTTCTCAAGTCTTATTCTCTGGCTAATCTCCTGTGTAATCCTCGAAAGCACCCCCTATTCTCAAATCAAAAACTCCTTCACCACTTTGACAAAATTTAAGCGCTTCTTAAAAATTCAAACTTTTGTATTGACTTCAAATGCAATTGCTCCAACAAAACACTTAATCCAAAATTTTCACATCCCTCATACATTTTTTCCTCTTTTAAAGTTCCTGCCATACTAAACAAGCAGCCTTATATTTACATTATATTCAAAAAACCTTACATTAACATTATATTCAAAAAAATTTTGTGTAAATAGTCTGTATTAGAGGTAGTGTAAAGAGTTTTGATTCCATGAAAAAGGTAGCCTCCCATGCTCCTCTTTTTGGAGTAGGAGCAGCAGCGAAAGGAGGCTGATAATTATATTACATGCAGGGATGACATGCACAAGCTTTTCTCCGTGGTAACGGTAGTGGATGACAGTGGAAACGAGGTAGTGATAGGGAGGAAGTTGGAAAACAGGGACCTCGAGAGATAGTCGAGTTCTTCAAAAGCCTTCAAGATAAATTAAGGGTAGTGATTGAGGCTGGATCAAACTGGACTCTTTAACCCTGTTCCAGCTTCTCAGGGCCAACTTCATCCCTGAGGCCTACAAGCAGGATCAGAAAGCAAGGAGCTTAAGGGAGCTTTTAAGGTACAGATGAAGCGGTGGGTTTTTAATTTTTATTTTCTTTTTGTGCTATTGCAAGCCCAAGTTTGGGATGGGCAAATCATTCCAAATTTCAAAGTAGTGACCAATTAACAGCATTCGGGTAATTTTGATACCACCTTTGATAAACGGCCAATAAATCCTGAAAAATTTCTGGTTGATTCTTTCTTATATCAAGTGCGAAGTCCCATGCTTCCTTTTCCGCGGGATCCTCCAGAATATCCCCTATGGGAGTCTGTCGCACTTTTTTCTCAAAACTTTCGCATATTCCCCCAGGTTCTATTTTTAATTTTGGATCCCCCTTGTGTTCCTTTACAATGTGACCGATCTCATGGAGAAATTTTAAAACGATGCTCTCTTCGTAAGTTTGGGCATTAAAAATTGCATAGTTTCTCCAAAAATCACCTCTTATGTTAACAAACACTTCTTTGCGCCATCTAATACTTCTTGAAAGTGAAGGATCGTCTACAAGCCAAACTGGTCCTATACCATAAGAGAGAGCGTATTTGGTCCATTCTTCTGGAGCGGGATATTTATTTAAACCCCTAAAATAAGTTTCAATAACAGTATTTTCCACCTATCCTGAGACCTCACATGACCCGTTTTGAGAGACCGTTTTAGCAATTTCTGAGAAGGTTTTCAACTCGTTTTTTAAAATCGAATACAAGCTTTTCGGCCTCTCGCAAATCACTAAGCACCTTTTTAAGTCTATATTGGCTGCCAACAATCTGGGAACAAAAGAACCATATTCCCATGTTAATTTGTTCTAGATTTAACCCAGATTTAACCGAACTGGTAACTATCTAGTTTGCGACCTGAATATTGTCCATATCCGGATAATCCGCAAGAATTGTTATGGTTCTCTTGACCCAAATGTCTATCGGTTGCAATAGTTCTCTATTTCGTGTCTGGCTAAGATCAATGCTCAGCCTAACCACCAAATCTCGAAGATAGAAGGAAGCTACCTTATTCCCTATCCCCCTGATTGACTTCAAGAAATCAAAAGCGGGTTGAATATCGTTTTCTCGGATAATCCGATTTTGCAGATATGTTGTGAGGGTCGAATGAGGTTGAACAGATTCATTTAAAACAGCTTGTATTAAAGGCACTTTCTGACCACGACCCTGCTGAGGAAAAAGGGGATTGTTCTTTGGATTCAAATTCTGATTATCGAGCAATTGACTAAACTGTTCCCAAATCTCGTAAACCACGTTCGGGGTTAGCCGGCTATTGCTTTGCTGTTTGCAATAGAAAAGAGCATCGACTGCAGCATGAAAGTAACCGGGGTTTCTTCCTTGCCTTTCAAAGGCGTATCCTTCCAAAAATATGGCCAAGGAATGCCACGGATCTGTAGCGAATTCTGGATACTTTCTCCAAAGAGGGAGCATATACATTTGTACATAAAAGCAACTAACCCGATTAAAGAAATTAAGCCATTCTTGAATCGTATTCAAGGTTTATTCCTCCATATAAGGGCGCCCACAGGTAACCTACCATACGAATTCCGCGTAAACAGATTTGAGCGAACGGAGTGAGCCTTAGAGTCCATGTCATACGTACCAGTAAGGAACGAAGCTTCACAAAGAAAAAATTCCACCCCGAAGCTATAAATAGAATTATAAAAAATCATTCTCCCTTTTTAGCTTCCCTTCTACTTTAATAATGCAATTACCACTATATCACTTTTGCATGAATCAGAGGGTAGCGAAGGCGGCACGCAGGCGGTGGGGAGGCTGGGTCTGGCCACAGCCTGCGAGGGAGCAGGCGTTCCCTGCGAGCGGTGCCGCCGGAGCTGGGCGGGTGGGGATAACTAACTCGGCGGTGGGCAACCCGCAAGAGAGGCTGGCCACCGCCGACTAATTCGGCTTAAGGGGCTTCCGCCCCCTCTTTTATTCCTCCTTCCTCTCTTCTTTCTCTTCTTTCAGATTCTCCAGGATCCTCTGGAGCTCCTCGATCTTTCCTGTGAGGCGGTCTCTTTCCCCTAAGTCTCTGGTCTGGCGCCTCTCCTTAAAGAGGTTTTCTAACCAGTCCTCAGCTATGATCCTCAGGGCGCGATAGCATTTCTCCTTCATTTCCTTTATCTCTTTCATTCCTCTTCCTCCTCTTTTATCTCGTAGACCCGGACCAACCACCCGGATTTGCGACAGAAGCCAGCGGGCTCAATCTCCGTCCAGGGCTTTAACTTTTGCCCCAAACTTCTTGCCCAGGCTCGGGCTTCTTTCTGACTTCTAAACCAGTTCACTTCCTTAAGGCGCTTTCTCTCTTCTGGTATAATTGTCTTGGACATTTTCTCCTCCCTGTGTTCGGATCTTCCCTCCCTGGGGGGAGGGGCTTTGCCCCTCCCCTCTCTGCTTCAAGCGGCTTCCACGGGTTCTCTGTGCCAGCCAGGGGCTTCCAGGGAGCGGGCCCACTCCAGGTCTTTCAACATGTCTATGGCACGGGAGAGCTGGGCCTGGGAGCATTCCTTGGAGGAAGGCGGGAAACCATTCTCTTCCAGCCAGGCGTGAGCGTCCTTGATCCCGGCTTTCCGTGCCAGAACATGAAAGTAGCGGATCTGCTTCTCCGTGGCACGGCGAAAGGTTTTGGCTTTCTGGGCTTCCTCGATCTCCTCCTGGGCGTGGGGGTCGTCTTTTAAGGAGAGGGCCACAAGTTCCGGATCGCTGACCACGACATCCTCGGCCTTTTCCGGCTCTTCCTTAGGCTGGGGAGAGGGCTTCTCCGCCAGCCTGACCTCGGGGGCGCTTCCCTCTTCGGGAAGGATGGTGATGACCACACGGCCATCTCTTTCCGGTGCGACTTCAATTTTCATGCTTTACCTCCTCTGATGCCGTTTTTCTCCCGGCATATTTTTTTTGACCCACGCGCTGCGGGCCAAGGCGAAACGACCTCGAGGCGCCTTACTGTCAAGGGTCTGCCCGTAAGGGATGCGGGGAGGGCGCCCTGTGGGAGGGGACCCCGCACCCTTGACAGGATTCAAAGGCGCCGAGAGGTATAAGTGGAGCCGGCCGCAGCAGGGTCAAAAAAAGAGGGTTTGGATGGGCGTAAGCCTACTAATTCCTTAAGGATTCCTTTAAAAAGTGGCCTCAAAATGGCCCTACAAGGCCATGTCAAAGCAAATCAGGGTAAAAATGTATGGGTGCTCTTCTTTCTTTTTTTCTAAAGGGAAAAGAGGAGGCGCCCCAGCCTCACCAGCCAGGCGCCTCCTTCAGGCGGAAAAGGGACTCCGGGGTTGGCGGGGTGGCCGGGAGGCGGCCGGAGCCCCTTTTCCGCCTTCCTCTTCCTTGCGGCCCCAGAGCGCGCAGCGCTCGTCCCGAGGGGGAGGGCGCCTGAGAGTTTGGGCTGGATAGGAAAGCTCACGGATGAAAAGGCTATTGTGAAGAAATCGTGCTTAGGGGTACAGGTGGGCAGGAGCTTCCTGTCTGTTGTCCTCTTTATCCAATGGGGCAATACTTCCTCGGTTCTGCGAGCTATCTGAACAGGCGCCCGATCCCCGAGGAAGCGCTCTCTTTCTTCGGCTGGCTGGCGTGGCTGGAGCCGAAGGAAGAGAGCGCAGGGGCCGCTACTAATTCTGTCTCTAAGGTTTCCCGGCTCCTGAGGTAAATTTGTACTCATCACTTTCATTCTGGAACAATCCAGGGAATTATTTCGTTTCTTTACAGGAAGGAGGCGTTGGTTCGATGCCTACTCCGCTCGCAAGAAGAATCCGCCCAAATAATAAGAGTCCTGTCTGCAAAATAGTGGAAAAATTCATAAAGAAATTTACCATTTGTGGAAGGGAGAAGAACAAGGATAAATACTGTCGCAACTAAAATGAGAAAGTCTTATATAAGAGGACCTGGATTTGGGGGTATGTTTAGCAGTAGCCCAGAAAAAAACAAATTAAAATTTCATTTTTCAATATTAACAGTTGCCAGGTCTTCAATATCCTCAATTGCAAGAACCTTAGGGTATCGTCTTCTTCCAAACAATAGGTTACGTAAGATCGATATTGAGGTGGATAAAACTATATAAATTCCGATTCCAATTATCATCCATTTTACAAGAGGGGGAAAGAAAGAAAGTCCAGAGGCAGAAAGTCCAGAGGCAATTAAAAATACACCAAGTAAGAGAAAAACAATGTAAAAGAAAATCTCAACCTTAAAAGTGGAACTTCTATAGGGCGGAATAAGTCCCCAGTCCAATACCCCCTTCGGAATACTTCGTATAGTTCCTTGAACTTTGGGATAACGTTCTCGGGCAGTATGTAGTATTTCTATAGTAGCTCCGTCTCCCGGGTCGAGATAATCAAAACTAAATATCACCTCGTTTTGTGAGCTTGAGTTTATCTTGGCTATGAATTCATTTGTTGTTCGAGAAACTTTAAGAACACGAACTCTTAAGACTTCAGTGTTTTCACTAAATTTCAACCGCAACGGGTCAGCAAAAGTAATATCTTTCCCGTAAAGTGTAGCTTTGCCTGCATTCCAAAAAATGATATAAGTTGCTGTAAGTCGCGTGATGCTCTTACCTTCAAAAAGAATTTCTAACTTATCCCGCAACGCCTTTTCGTCTTTCTCAATTATCCTCAACGCTCGACATTGCAACACAGGACGTGGGCCGATTCGTGAAGCTCTGTATAAAACAAATGCGACTACAACACTAATTACACCGATTATTGTCCCAATCCAATTTTGGAATATTTGCCAAAAGTTCATATCTCATATATCTCCCTTTTATTTTAAGGTTCCACGCTTGCTAAAACTCTTACTATCACTGCGAACGTATTAAATTATACAGCTTCCTGAGCCATGGGATGTTCTCTTTGCTCTAATTTTATCTGCTCCGGTTTTCTTCTTTCTGCTCAGATTTCTTCAAGGTAACTTCTGTCCCTAACCTTGAAATATTCAAGCTGTTTGTCCTTCAAGAGGTACCTAGCAGTAATGATTTGTACCTTTTGAAAACACTCTCAGGGAAAAATTCGGGCTCGAAAAGCACGTGTTATTAACTTTTCACGCACGGTCATTCTTTTTCTTCTCTAAAAATCAGAAGAACACGTGGTGGGTGGCTGGAGCCGGAGGAAGAGAGCGCAGGGGCCGCTACTTGATCCTGAGGGTCCTCTTCTTCCGGGCTTTATTTCCTACCTGAGCTTGTTCACAGGGCTGGCCTTCCTCTGTGCCCGGGCTAAGTCGTTCTGGGTCAGGCTCAAATACCTCTGGGTGACGGCGTAGGAGGTATGCCCCAAAAGGCGCCTCACGGTCTCTAAATCAGCGCCGTTCTGGAGGTAGGAGGTAGCCGAGGTGTGGCGG
>Ga0078972_1016346_pt1 | contig 11021 bp, 9 predicted proteins | sample YelNatPaOPGAMG01_FD_67568 | JGI IMG/M metagenome (GOLD analysis project Ga0078972, IMG submission 67568) | Hot spring thermophilic microbial communities from Obsidian Pool, Yellowstone National Park, USA - OP-RAMG-01 (SPADES assembly) (version 2) | ecosystem: Environmental > Aquatic > Thermal...
TTTGCCCCAGCGAGTCAAAGCTAGCTCTGATGAAGGCTAAGCTACCTCTCTTACGAGAGGAACCATGCTAGCTTAGCCTTCATAAGGTCTTTTAAATACCTGATAGCTAATAATTAATGAAGATAGCAAGTAACATAATTTTTTTGTGTTTTTGTGCTATAAAAAATGAATCAAAAAAATTAAAATACCAACTAACTTGAAATAAGTATGGATTTAATAAAAAATTAATAAAAAATAAGTATAGATATAATAATTTAACTGTTATATATTTAAATAACAATGATTAAAATAACAACATAATATGTAGAAAATAAAAAAAGAAGGGAAATAAAAAGTAAGTATGATAAAAAAAGAGCAAAATTTAAAAATAGCCTTATGCTCTTCAGAGGCAATACCATTTGCAAAAACTGGTGGATTAGCTGATGTTGTTGGAACATTACCGTATTCTTTTAAGAATAATAAAATTGATCCAATAGTTATAATGCCTGGATATGGATTTATATTTAAAAAATACCCAGATGCACAAAAAATTTTAGAAAACTTTAAAATAAAAATTAATAATAATTATTTTGAATATTTTGATGTTTATAAAATTAATAATAACTCAGTTGACTTTTACTTTATAAAAAATGATAAATTTTTTGACAGAGATTATTTATACGGGACACCTCAAGGTGATTATGAGGATAATAATTTAAGATTTGGTTTTTTATCAAAGGCAATACTTGCTACTCTTGAAAATATTAATTTTTGTCCTGATATAATACACTTGCATGATTATCATGTTGCTTTAACTGCTGTTTTTATAAACAAAGAAAAAGAAGAAAAACAAAATAGTTTTTTTAAAAATACTCATATAGTTTTTACAATTCATAATCTTGCTTATCAAGGCATTTATGATAAAAGTACGCTTGATTTGCTTGATTTAGATAATTCTTACTTTAGCATAGATAAGCTGGAATTTTATGGAAAAATTAATTTTATGAAAGGTGGCATTGTTTTTTCTGACAAAATAACAACTGTAAGCCCAACTTATTCAAAAGAAATATTAACTGCTGAATTTGGATACGGTTTGGATGGAATTTTAAGAGTAAGACAAAAAGATTTAATTGGTATAATTAATGGTATAGATTATGAGATTTGGAATCCACAAAATGATAAATTTATTTTTGCAAATTATGATATAAAAAATCTTGATGGTAAAAGGTTATGTAAAAATAATCTTTTAAATAATTTATTTAATGATAATAAAAATAACAAAACACAAATAGATTATAGCGCACCTGCTTTAGGGATAGTTTCAAGACTTTCAGAGCAAAAAGGAATAGATATATTAATTGATGGTTTTGATCTGTTAATGCAAAAAAATATTTATTTAATTATTTTAGGAACTGGCGATGAAAAATATATGCAGCAGCTTAATAGTTTGTATAAAAAATATAAAAACAAATTTAGTTTAAATATTGCTTTTTCAGATAAACTTGCAAGAGAAATTTATGCTGGCTGCGATATGTTTTTAATGCCTTCAAAATATGAACCATGTGGACTTGGGCAGCTTATAAGTTTAAAATATGGCACTATCCCAATAGTTAGAAATACAGGAGGTCTTGCAGATACCATAAAAGATATTAAATCAACTAATGATGTAGATAATGGAGCTCAAGGTTTTAAATTTGACGAATATAGTTCAGAAGCATTAATAAATGCTATAAATAATGCTCTTAATTTTTATTCTAATAAAAATTTATGGCAAAAAATAATAAAAAATGCAATGAGCTGTGATTATTCTTGGGATTATTCTGCAAAAAAATATAAAGAAATCTTTTTAGAATTAGTAAATAAAAGCTAATTTTAGCTAAATTATTAATTTAAATAAAATTCAAAATTTAATGCTTATGCATTAAAAAAATAAAATAATATGATTATAATTTATTTATAATTAAAATTTAAAATATTTAATTAAAATTAAAATATAAAATAAATATAAAAAAATATAAAAATGCCAGAACAATTATTAAAAAAATATGAGGATTTATTAAGGCGATATAATATTTTAAATAGGATATCAAAAATAGTAACCTCAACTTCTGAACTTGATAAAATATTGGATGTAACTTTAAAAGGGGTTACCTTTGGGGATGGTTTTGGTTTTAACAGGGCATTTTTATTCTTGCTTAGTCCTAAAATGGACCAACTAATTGGTAAAATGGCTATTGGCACTGAAACTGCTGAAGAAGCATGGAAAATTTGGGCAGAAATTCAAAAAGAAAATTATTCACTTGAAGAATTTATTTCACAAGAAAAAAATAATGAGAATACAAATTCTGCTTTAAATGAAAAAGTAAAACAATTAGTTATAAATATATTACAAGATGGAGCAATAGATCAAAGCTTAAGAAGTGGAACTCCTGTAAATGTGGATTTATCAATAGAAGGTATTTCCGATAATAGTATTAATAGCCAAATTAACAACATTAGTGAACAATATAATATTGAAAATAATATTGAAAAAACTCTTGAAAATAATAGAAATGTCGAAAATCACGGAAGTATCCATTATTTTCATGATTCTACAAAAATTGAAAAAGAAATACTTGATCTTATTCAATATCCTAAATTTTGTATAATTCCATTAATTAGTAGAACAAGAAAAGTAGGAGTTTTAATAGTAGACAATAAATATAATAATAGAGAAATAACTGCGGATGATATTACTTTTTTAACAATGTTAGGTTCCTTTACAGCTTCTTCAATCCGCAATACTATGATATATAACGAATTAAAAGAAAGTTTAGATAATCTTGCGAAAGTTAACTACCAAATTAAGCTTCTTAAAGAATATAATGAAAATATTATCGAAAGTGTCCCGCTAAGCTTATTTGTTGTAAATAATGACTTTAATATTACAGCTTGTAATAAAAATTTTGCAGATATCATGCAAATCCAAAAAGAAAACTTAATTGGCAAAAATATTAAAAACCTTATTATTAAAGTTAATGAGTTTAATTTAGTTGAAGAAATCGCCAATGTAATGGCAGAAAAGAAAATTGAAGGCTTTTATAAAGTGAAACTTGAAATGAATGGTAAAGCAAGTGATTCTATATTTAATTTATTGCTTGTGCTTTTAAAAGACCCAAAAGAAAATATTGGTGGAGTTATTGGGATTTTAGAAGATGTAACTAGCGTAGTAAAGTTAGAGCAATCATTACAAGAAGCAAAAAGATTTTCTGAGCTTGGAAAATTTTCAGCAACCATCGCTCATGAAATTAGAAATCCACTAGTAGCAATTGGTGGTTATGCAAATAGAATTAAAAGAAAATATATTGAAAAAAAAGAAGTTGATATTAATGATATTAATATAATAACTGATGAGATTAACAGGCTTGAAAATATATTAAAAGAAATTTTAGATTATGCTTCTAATAAAAAAACTCAATTAAAACCATTAAATTTATGTGAAGTTCTAAAATATTGTGTTGATTTAGTAAAAGATTATGCAGAACAAAATAATATTATTTTAACATTTTTACCTAATAATGAATTTTTATTAAATGAAAACTTAATTATAAATGGTTCTTATGATAATTTAAAACAAGCTTTTATTAATTTATTAAATAATGCTATTGAGGCTAGTACTCCAAAACAAGAAGTATTAATAGAGACTAAAAAAATTGAAGAAAATCAAAATAATAAATGGGTAGAAATAAAAATTAATAATAAAGCTTTTATACAAAATGAAAAAGACTTAAATAAAATTTTCTTACCATTTTATACAACAAAAACACATGGAACAGGTCTTGGGCTTACATTAACAAAAAAAATTATTGAGGAACATTCTGGAATAATTAATGTTGAAAGTAATATTGAAAATGGAACAACTTTTACAATAAGGCTGCCGTTAATTAAGGTTGAAAATAAAGTTGAAGAATAATTTGATAAATTAGATAAATAATATATATAATATTTAATTTATAATTTACAAATAAAAATTTATAAATAAAATTATTAAAAGACTTGAAAGAAGTTTTATAAATAAATTTTAAAGTTGCTTGCAAGCTTTTGATATTGAAATAATTAAATAGAAATATAAATATTAAAGTATTAAGTGTAGTATAAATTTATATAAGCTTAAGAATTTATATAAGTTTATGTATTTTAAATAATTTAATTTAATTTTAATTTAAATTTATTTTGGAGGATTTTATATATGAAAAAAATACTTGTAGTTGAGGATGAGACATCTATAAGAAATTTATATAAAGAAGAGCTTATTGATGAAGGATATGAGGTTATCACTGCAGGAAATGGTATAGAAGGATATGAAATGTTTAAGAAAGAGCATCCTGATTTAATAACAATAGATTTAAAAATGCCAGAAATGAATGGGATTGAATTACTTGATAAAATAAGAAAAGAAGATAAAAATATCCCAATTATTATTTATTCTGCTTATAGTGAATTTACTCAAAATTTTTCAACTTGGGCTGCAAATGAATATCTTGTTAAGTCAGCAGATTTAACAGAGTTTAAAGAAAAAGTAAAAGAACTTTTATCTTGTAAATAAATTCTTGTGATCAAATAATTCTTCTAAATCATAATATTTTTAGTGTTATGATTTTATTTTTTATAAAAATGATTTTATCGTCTAAGTAACAAAATAAAAAAATAAGAAATTAAAGGGAAATAAAGGAAAATAAAAAAATGCCAGAATTTAGAAAAGATATAATTTTAGATGAATGGGTTATCATTGCTTCTGAAAGAGCAAAAAGACCTGAAATGTTTAAGGAGGAGAAAGTAAAAATTGAGGCTCCTTCAGGAATGGTTTGTCCATTTGATAAAGGAAATGAAGAAATGACCCCTCCTGAAATTTTAAGAATGGATATAAATGGAAATATTATAGATAAAACAAATCCAAATTGGCAAATTCGAGTTGTGCCAAATAAATTTCCCGCTCTTAAACCAGTAGCAGCCCCTGGAACAAAGTTATATGGTCTATATAGCATAATGGATGGATTTGGTTTACATGAAGTTGTTATTAATTCTTCAGAACATATCCTTTATTTAAGCCAATTAAGTCAACATCAAATAAAGCTTATAGTTGATGTATATGCTAGGAGATTAAAAGAAATTAAAAATGATAAAAGAATTGAAAGTGTTATTATAATGTTAAATCAAGGAAAAGATGCTGGCGCTTCTCTCGAACATACACATTCTCAAATTTTTGCACTTCCATTTAATTCACCTGTTCTTGAAAAAGAATTGCGTGGAACTTTAAGATTTTATGAAAAACATAAAACTTGTGCATTTTGTGAAATACTAAAATTTGAAAAAGAAGAAAATAAAAGAATTGTTTTTGAAAATAATCATTTTATAGTTATTCAGCCTTTTGCTTCTAGAAATCCCTTTGAAACTTGGATTGTTCCTAAAAGACATTTTAGTAACTTTGAGCATATAAATAAGGATGAAATTAATTCTTTTTCAGAATGTTTAAAATTATTAGTTGATTTCTTTTATAATGAATTAAGTAATCCTTCTTTTAATTATTATATTCATACTGGTCCGCTTCATACTAAAACTGATCATCATTATCACTGGCATTTTGAGCTTATCCCTAAATTATCAATAAAAGCTGGCTTTGAAATTGCTACAGGAATTGATATTTGCATAACAACACCAGAAGATACTGCAAAATTTATTAAAGATAAATTAAATAAATAATTACGAATAATTAAGCTGTCGGCAAGATTATTATTTTATTATTATTTTATCATTATTTTATCATTATTTTATTATTAATATTATTATATTATTGCTTTATATATTTTTCTTCTTTAATAGCAGGAAGCCGTAAATCAATATTACCATACTCTGTAACAACTTTACCGTCAATTAAAAAAACAACAGCATCAACTTGGGGTATTTGGGTTAATGTATCTACAATTGTGTATATTATGTATTCATCTAAAATCCTATTATCAAGACTTTCGGTTAAAAATTCTTGTGAAAAATTTACTTTTGCAATATTATTTTCAACTTCAACTCCAAGAAGTTTTGTGCCAGGTGGTATAACAGCAAAATTATAATTTTCATATGGACCTTTAAGTAATTCATTAACAGCATTTATAACAGCATTTTTAGAATTGCCTGCTGGTATTGTTCTTTGCTCCACTCCAAATTTTTCTTCATTTCCAGTTACTGCAAAATAAAAATTTAATTTTAGTTGCCTTGGATAACTACTTTTTTCTACTTGTTGCTTACCAAAATTTTTAAAAAATAAAAGTAATGCTTGCCAAAGCGAATTACTAGAATTGGAGTTGGTATTATTAGAATCAGTTTGATTTTTTGAGTTTAAATTTGAAGAGTTATTATTTTGAGTTTCTTGGTTATTGTCTTTTGATATTTCTTGCGATGATTGTGATGCTTGTGATGCTTGTGCATTTAATAAAATTTCATCCTGTTGAGTTGTAGTTTGATTACTTGTTAATGAACTTGCTACTTCATTTTTTGTGTTAGAAGATAAATTTGATGAGGTATTATTTTTATTAAACAAATGATTATCAAGAGCATAAAAAGTAAAAAATCCTGCTAAAAAAACAAATACTATTAGAATGGTAAAACTTAGAACAGGAGATCTTCTTCTTTTTTTTCTTGGAGGTCTTACCTTATACTCTGAGCCAATTAGTCTACCGTGTAAGTCATATTCCTTATTTTTATAGCTTTCTCTATCATCTTTTTTATGAAAATAAGGCCTAGTTTTATTTTTCCCAGAACCATAATATTTATCCCAATAATCAATATCTTTTTTATCTTTGCTCATATAAATTCACCAACATGTCATGGGGACGTATAATTTGACAATATTTATATTATACAGATGAATTTATATTATGTCACATGTCATGGGGACGCAAAATACTTTCCACTTTTACTTTTATTTTAATTTATAAAGAGATTTGATGCTGTTAAGTTTATCTATTGCATCTTGATATTTTGGATAAATTTTAAGTGCTTCTTCAAGCTCATTTATTGCTTCTTGAATTCTTTTTTCATATTCAAGCTGCATTGCATTGCCATAATGCATCCTTGCAGTTTCAGTAATAGTTTTTGCATCTTCAAAGTTTTTTTCGATGCTATTAATTATTTGATTTTTCATTTCTTCACTTAAACTATCATTGCTATCAACAGCAGGTTTTATTTTCCTATAAGCGCTTACAGCTTCAGCATACTGACCATTATTATAATAATTATCAGCTTCTTTTATCATTTGATCTATATCAGGTGGTATTTGCTGCGTGCTTGTTGTTGTTTCCTTAGATGTAGTTTGCATAGAAGAAGTTGATGTTTCTTGAGAGCTTTGCTCATTTTGACTTGAAGTACTACTAGCAGCGATTGTTGTATTTGAATTACTAGTATTGCTGTTAACTTTTTTTGAACAACCAACTGAAATTACTAAAATGTATAATCCAAATAAAGCTATTAAAAATACAACTAAGATAATTTTTATTTTTTTCATATAACTAAGCCTTGTCTACTAAATTTTTCTTATTCTTTTTATTTTATTATATTTTATTATATTTTATTATTTTGTTATTTTTTTATCTTTATTTCTTTATAATTTTATTATTTATTAAAATTAAAATATTAAGATTAAAAAAGATTTTATAAAATATTTTTTAAAATTACTATTAACTATTAATAAATAATTTAGCTGCAAATTGGCTACAACTTAGCTACCTTAAATTAAATTAGATTAATTTAATTTAATTTAATTTTTAATTATATATGTTATGATTGCTTCTGGATCACAATGAATACGAAACTTAGAAAATCTTCCTTCACCAAGTCCTCTTGAAACTTGTAAAACAAACTTTTTAAAGTAAAAAAGACCTGCCGCATATTTTGTTTTTAAATTACACCCAGCTATTAATGCACCTTTAATAGGTATCCTTACCTGACCTCCATGAGTATGTCCTGAAAAAATAATATCTACATTATTTAGAGCTAGATTAACAAGCGCATAACTATCAGGAGTATGAACTAATGCAATTCTTAACTTATTGTCCTGGTTTAACTCATGTAAACTTTTTTTTGATAAAATAAAAGTTTGTTTATATTCATTAGTTTTTTTTATAGCTGCTGTATTAATTAAGTATTTATTTTTTTGATTTTTAACATCATTTAGATCATTTTCATTTAAACCATTTAATTTACTTAGGTTATTTATTTTAAAATTTTCATCTGAATTTAAAAATTTATCATAACTAAGATTTTTAACCTTAAAATTGCTCTCTGATTTAGATATTTCATTAAATTCAATAATTTTTACATTTTCATCATATTCGGGAATGCCTTTAAATGATTTCTTTAAGTCCATTTTATTTATTAAAGGATCATCTACTCCAATTATATCTATTTCATCATAAAAACTAGTGTTTTTTAAAATAACATTTTCATTTTGAAGAACTTTTATCCCTATGGATTCAAGCTTTTTCCGCAAGCTTACTATATTATTTTTTCTTGAGTATGATTCTCTTTTTTTAAACATGTTTTTTATAAATTCAGTTGGCTTTTTATTATAATAATCATGAGCACCAAAAACTATAAAAATTCCATATTTAGCTTTAAAAGATTTTAAGACTTCAATAAGCTCGTCATGAAGCATATCTTTTTCAACCATATCTCCAGTTATAAAAATAAAATCATAGCTATCAAGAGAAAGGATCTTTAAAAAGTTTCTTAATTTTTTGCCTTTAAAATCATTTCTTAAATGAAAGTCAGATAAATGAAGTATTTTTAATTCGCTTATTTTCTTTTGATTATTTTCATTTTCATTTATTGGTTTTGTTTCTTCTTTAATACTTAGTTTACTTTTTACATAAATTTTATTTTCTGTTAGTTTAAAGTTTACTATTTCATATCTAAATGCATACCAAATGAAAGTACCAATACCAAAAAGTATTATTAAAATTACTATTATAATTATTAGCATTAAATTTATTTCCATTTTGCTTTTGTCTTTTTTATTTTTTACTTACATCTCATTATTTTTATTTATATTTTTACTAAATTTGCATATGATAAAATCCAAAAATATGCAATTAAAAAAGCAGGCATAATATATCGTTCTACGGAACCTTCAAATTGAGAAACAACCATTATAGAAATAAAGCTTAAAATAAATACAAGTGCTACAAATAAAAAAAACACTGCTCCTTCATACTTAATCACATTTTTTATTGAAACAAAAAATAATATTAAAAGAATAATTAAAACTGGTCCATAAAAAGAACCAAAAAATGCTTTAGTGGAATCATAAGACGAGTAAATCAACTCAGTTGATATACTTAAAAAAGCTCTTTTTATTCCCGCAACAATAAATTCCCAGTTTATTTGTGAACTAAGTGCTTGCTTCCATTCTTGACTTGCAAAAGAAATATTTAATCTAACTCTAAGTATAAGCCATGGTAAATAAATTATAAAAACAATAATTATTGGTAAAATAATTTTTTTTATAAATAATTTTAAATAAAAAGAAATTGGTTTTTTATTGTCAATAAATTTTACGCTTATATCATCTTGCCAAATTTTGTTTTATTTTTATTTTCATTTTTATTATAAAAATTATTATAAAAATAATTAAAAAGTGTATCACTCATATTATCAATATTATCATTTACAATTAATTTTCTTACATTTTTATTTAAATTTTTCTTTTTATAAAACTCATAAAAATAAATAAAAATATTTATTAATAAAAATAATATGAAATAAAAAATTCCTTCGCTTCTAACAAGCAACAAAATTCCAAAAAATATCGAGCTTAAATATAAATGAGAATATTTTTTTAATTTGTAAACTTCAAAAACTTCTTGCTTTATTTGCCCAAAATTATTTTTATTTATTTCAACGCCTACGAACACGCTAAAAAAGTAAACAGCAATAAATAATATTATTGAAAAAAGTAAGTTTGAATATTCTATATAGCCATGATCAGCAATTATTGGAATAGTTGCAAAAATAAAAGCTAAAAGCAAAGAAAGTGTTTTATTAAATTTTTTATAAAAAAATGTAAAAATAAGAAATACGCTTGACGAGTAAAAAATTGGAAATATTATTTTTACTAAATTTTCATTTATTTTACCAAGCCATAAATATATCCAAGTTTGAACTAATGGTAAAAAAATCGGATACGAAACAGCTGAGAAAGAATAATCATGTTTTAAATAAAAATCAAATATATTTTTATCAATAAAAAAAGCTTTTGCTTTTAAGCTCCAGCAAGAAATTGCATCCCAAAATCTTATTGGAAATAGTATTGCAAAAAACAAAACTACCAAAATATTTATAATTATTAAAATTGTTAAAATAGGATTTAAAATTTGTGAAAATTTTTGCTTTAATTTTATATTATCTTTTAACAGTAAGACTTGGGAAGAGACAGTTGGTTTAATTAACTGAAGTTGTTTATAAATTGGTTTATTATATTCATAATCATATTTATGATATTTTTCACTATTAATATTACTTTTTTCTTTATTCAAAAACTTAACATTTTCAATTTTTATATAAAAAGAATCTGAAACTTTTAAAAGCCTTCTTTTATATTTAATAATTAGTATGACCGAATATATAAAAAATATTAAGCTAAATATTATTATTGTTAATAAGTTAAATTTAAAATCTAAAAGGGAAAGGATAATTAAAAAAAGAGCAGAAATTAATGCTCCAATATAAAAACTTATTATTATAATTAAAATTCTTCCATAAACTATTTTATATTTATTATATGATTCATATTCACTAGCAACATTCTTAGATTTTATAAATATAAGATAAGAAAATGGAAATCCAATAAAAAAAAATGATGCTAAAGCTGGTATAATTTTTAATATGTCTAAAACCATTTTTAATTAAAATTTTTTAATTAAAATTAATAAATATAAGCAATTTTATAAATAATTTTTTAAATTAATATACAAATAAGTTTATAAATAAATTTTTTATATATTAATGATCATAAT
>Ga0078972_1016347_pt1 | contig 11021 bp, 6 predicted proteins | sample YelNatPaOPGAMG01_FD_67568 | JGI IMG/M metagenome (GOLD analysis project Ga0078972, IMG submission 67568) | Hot spring thermophilic microbial communities from Obsidian Pool, Yellowstone National Park, USA - OP-RAMG-01 (SPADES assembly) (version 2) | ecosystem: Environmental > Aquatic > Thermal...
CCAAAGTACTGGCGCCGCCCTGCTTTTCCATCTCTTTGATGACGGCCAACCGGCTGATAGGATGGCCGTTGACCGTGGCGGCCACGAACACACTCTTGTAGCGATAAGCCAGTCCCGCCAATACCAACAATACTACCAGGACGACCGCGGGAATATAGAATGACTTTGATTTCAGGAATTTCTTTACGCCTGCCATTTTACCCGTTTTTGGCGCTTCCGCCTGGGCGGGAGTGTTCACCGAAGCTTGATTTTCCGCTTGCTTTTGTGGTTCCATATGTTGATGATAATTATATTGCCTATCTATTATTAAAATTTACCATAAAAACGCCGGGGACACAAATGGGATAGCATATAGCTTGTAGCTAGTAGCTGGTAGCAAAACAAGCAGGACAGGAAAATTTACCCCTTTCCTGAACGTTATATACCAGGGGGTTCAAGTGCCGGACAAGGAGGAAGTCAAACTGGAGATGGAGCGCCTGGACGCACTGCTCTCCAATGAACGGACACTGATGAGCTATTTGCGGACCGCGGCGAACGCCTTCATCCTGGCGATCGCGCTGTTCAAGTTCTTCGCCAACCAGTTCGTGCACGCACTTGGGATAGCCTCCCTGGCAGCCGGAGCGGTAATATTGACCGTCAGCATCTTCCGCTACCGAAAGAACAGACAAAAGATCAGCATGCTTAAGGAGGATGCCGAATGACGCCAAAACAGGCCAGTGGCTCCGTTACCAAAAACGGAGCCGTTCGTTTTATTTATAGGATAGCGGAAAAGGTAATATAATTATCCATAAGAGATTTAATCGGGAAAACCATCGAAAACATATGATCTTCGAACCGAACCCAAAGTACGGAAAAATTTTGTTCGCGGCTTTTGCCGTGATATTGCTCGGCGGCATCGCCTATTTGGCCTGGTCCGCGCGGACCGGCAAGTCGGCCGACAAAGCCGACGACACCCTCCCCGCGAAAGAGGATTTTTCGGGGAAAGAGCCGGATATGGGGAATTTTTCTTTCCAATACCCCGAAACGTTATCCGCGAAACACATCTCCACCCAGGAGTGGCCGCCGGCCATAGCGATAAAGGACGGGGTGTATTCCTGCGCGAAAACGCCTCTGGAAAAAAGCAGCCAGATGGATATGACCGGACAAAGGGTGATAAACGGCCGCATCTACTGCGTCAACGTCAGCAACAGCGCCGCCGCGGGGTCCGCCTATTCTTCCTATAACTACACCACCCCTTTAAACGGTAAACTGGTCTCTCTTAGCTTTACCCTGCGCTATCCCAATTGCGGCAATTACGAACAAATCCAAAGCCGGGAATGCGCCAGCGAGCGCGAAGCGTTCAACCTGGACGCCATAGTAGATGAGATGGTCCGGACCATCCGCTGGGACGAACCGCGACAAGACGGAAACCTGGCCGTCCAACTCGCCGAATGCCTGCCGCGGAGCGACGGAGCCAGCCACGAGAAATGTCTGCGGCTGCTGGGTCAAATAAAGGATTTCGACGATTGTGTTATGGCCGGTTTTTCCATAATGAAGTCCAACCCGCCGCAATGCGCCACTCCGGACGGCCGGACGTTCACGCAGCAAAGCCGGTGATAGCAAGAGTAAGTAAACAACCACCGGACTGAGGTCCGGTGGCTTTGTATCTGCCGGCCTTGCCGGCAGGGCGGCTTGTACTACTTAGAAAATTTTATCGAATAGCGATGGTTGGCTTACTTGGTTATGCTTGTCCTGATGTTTTACATACCGACGGATGATGAACTCATCGATTCCGATGGTGGAGACGAAGTAGCCCCTGGCCCAAAGGGATTCCTTTTCATACAATCCATGCGCCCTTTTGATTTTTTTCTTCATCCAGGCACTATTTTTACCCTTGATCAGTCGCATGGTGTAGGAAACACTGTCCCTGGGATTACCAAGGAGACAAAGGTGGATGTGGTCGTCCTGAATATTCAGTTCCAAGATCTCCCAGTGCTTCCACTTGCAAATGGCTTCAAAGATGCGCCGGAGTTCACTCTTGACCTTGCTGGCGGAAAGGATTTTACCCCGGTATTTGGGAGTCCAGACCAGGTGGTATTTCAGGTCATAGAAACAATGTGATAAAGTACGTATAGTACGTTTGTAGTGGTTCATTGCCTTTTGATGTTAGTTACTAAAGCCGCCCTGCCGGGCTGGCTTTAGTATACGGCGTCGCCTTCAAACGTACACCCCGGCCTACGGCCGGGGGTTTTTACTTCTAAAAAGCCGCACCAACAAAAGTTGGTGCGGCTTTTTGATTCTGATCGATGACTGGAACTATCGATTCGGATTAGCCTGATACGACTTTATGGCTTCCACGACCTTGCCGTCGTTCTTCAAGTCCTCATAAAATAGGATCTGGGAGCGGCTGATATGCATCTCGTCCACCGGACCATGCAGTTCCTGGCCGAGCTTGACCAGAGAGATTTGAGTCTGCTGGTCCTGGCTGGTTGTCGCCTGGGTCTGGGCAGCGCCCTGTTGACCTTGCAGCGGCGGTTGAACCACTTGCAGATAATAGATATCCTTCAAGGTCACGTAATTATTGTCACCGCCGGAGATCTTGCCGAAGTAGACCTGTCCGTTGGTTAAGAACACGGCCTGATAAGGACTGGTCTGCTGGGCCGCTTTGCCCTTGAAAAGCTTATCACGGAACAGGACGCCTAACACGGCCAGGACGACTACGACTACCACTAAAATTACCCAGGGCATCTTGGAAGATTTCTTCGGTAATGCCGGAGTCGGCTGGGACATTGCGGGCTGGACAGGCTGGGAAGCGCGATTGATTCTTATTTCTTCTGACATAATTTTTGTGATTTGTGATTATAAATTATTTTTACATGGCTAATATCGTCCGTTTCAACATCTTAAGACATTAAGTCGGATAAGGCTTAAGTTGTAATGAAAATCGGTCTTTGCTGTCGTCTTGTCTTTCGCGATAATCACCGTCCCGGCAAAAGATTCTTGCCGTTCCTGGCCGGCTTGCGGGAAAAAAATAAAGGACACTTGATGACTACTAGGAGACGCGGGTAGAAAAGCATACGCTTTCACTGTCGTCGGCAGAGCCGCTAGTTTGACCTCGGGGACAACCCGGCCAAGCGATTTCACTTCCAAAGGCGGCTGGAAAGCGATCTGTCCAATCTCCAGGTCAAAACAATCTGCCGGCTGGTTTAGATCTATCCGCGCCGAATCCTGAACATAATTGCTTTTTATGCCACTCGCGGTATCGCAGGAAGAAAAATTGCCCAAAACGACAACAGGTTCTACTGCAATACCCGCTTCGGGTTTGGCTGCCGTAACGACCTTGAGCTTCGGACCCGTCTCCTTGACCGGCAGAATAGTGCGAGCGGCTTGCGCGGGCAAAGGTAAAAACAGCGCTTCGGCGTAACCGCCGAACAGCAGGCTTAAGGCTATGAAAAATATTAAAATTTTGTTTAGATTTTTATTCAATTTATCGATTTCTGTTATCGTTCTTGTTTTTTTAAATTATACCAAAGATCATAGAAAAAGTTTTCCCCAATCCAGAGCCGGCTTTTCGGTATCCCAATGCCCTACTTGAACATCTTTTCCAAATCGGTGACGCTGCTGATATCCGCCGCTTTGATCAGACGGACGAAATATTTATCGCCCAACGACTTCAACTCTTCCTCGATCTCACTATCCAGGGCGAACGGCGTCACCCAAATGCTGTTCTGCCATTTCTTGAAATGCAGCTGCTTGAGCTTGGCACGCAGGACATTACGGACGTATTTGTGCTTTTCCGGGATATCGAAAATGACTATCTTCCAGACGCCGTCTTTTTTTGGGGCCAGGCGGGATAAAAGCTTCCTACCATCTTCCGCTATTTTGACCTTGTTGTCGCGCTTTTCCACCAACCCTTGCTGGCGCAGGCGAAACACGTAGTTATAAAAATCCTTCGGGTTCATTTTTGGAGCGCAGGCCAAATGGATCTCCTTGGCCGGCACGTACTCCTTGTCGGCAAGATATTTAAGGATCGAGATGGTGTTTTGGTTAAAAGGCCTGGACATAATTGGATTTTAGCATTTTTAGGAAAAAGGGGCTAGGTTGTCTTATCCATAATAAGACCTATGGGTCATATAGGACTTATAAGTCTTATAGGTCCTATGGTTCCTGTTAGCTTCTTAGTTTGTCCTACTTGTCTTATAGGTCATATTGGACTTATTCGTCTTATTGGTCCTTTTTCTCTTCTTCCTGCTTTTCTATCTTTTCCATCAACCCTTTCTCGTTTATCCTTAACCCGAACTGACTAATAAGCTTTTCGAAACCTTCATCTTTCCCTGTTATCTGATTTTTTCGTTCCTGTTTGTATCGTTCCTTGAAGTCGCCTCGCTCGGCCAGATCCTTGTCCAAAGCCTGCAGCTGTTTATCCAAAAGATAGGTCGCTTGGTTTATCAGGCAAAGCGCGCAATTCGCCGCCGCTTCCGGATCGCTGATATAGGTCTCATAGGTTTTATAAGACCTATTGGTCTCATATGCCAACTTCCTGATCTCAACCGAGCGCGGGTCGTCTTTCCCCCAGATCGGCAGAGCGCGCTGGCGCAGGAACGCAAGATAGTCCCGCAACAGTTCTTCCTGGGAGTCGCGGGCCACGTCCACCAACCGGATCTCGGTCTGTTTTGACGTCCCCGAAGCCTGACTGCCTTCGCTGATGTTGAATGCGCCGCTGCGCGCCGCGCCTTCCATCTGGTCGCGCAGTTTATGGGACAATACATAGCGTCGGCAGAATTCAACCGTGAAGTCGTAGATTATCTCCGTGGTCTGGAATGATTTTAGGTTTCTATAACCGCCATGCGGCGCTATCAAGCTGGACATATTCCCTCCGTTTTATAGGTCATATAGGTCTTATATGTCCTATAGGTCCTATTTGTCTTATTGGTCCTATAAATCTTATTTTTAAGGGATCACTGTTCCGTCCCCTGTTACGGTTGGGTCAGTTGTCACAGCCGGGTCAACGGCCGCGGTTCCGCCGGTTGTCGTATCTCCGACAGGAGCCAATTCGGTCGTCGGATCAGTCACGGTCGCGCCGGGATCGGTTGAGGTCTTATTAACGCCGCTACTACCGGTCGTATTTGTCGTAGTATCAGCGCCTAAGACCGCGCCGTCTGTTGTGCCGCTAGTCCCAGTATCATCGGCCGTAGTGTTATCGGTAGCGGGGGTCCCATCCGTAGTCCCGCCTGTCGTCCCATCCGTAACGGTCGGGTTAGCCGGCGGCGCGGGCGGCTCAAAAACCACTACTATCTCACCGTCCAGAGTGGATTTTGAAGCCGTATCTTCGGGTTGGGCCAACGCAATCCAGTCAAAATTCACATCAGTGTCGACCGGACGGTCTGTGGCAATAGTAAAGCCAGTTTCAGTCTTTTCTATTACTCCATAAAAGAAGTTAGGCAAGCCTTGGGCTGTAACCACAACTTTCGGCACGCTCGGATAAGGCGTCTCAAACGTCACGGTTGCGCGGTTATCGCCCTGTTTAATTGTGGCCGTGCCGGCCGTGTCCTTGCTCACCAACAAGCGGCCGTAAACCTGGGCGTCGCCCACCGCGCTGATGCTGAACAAAACTTTGGCGGCGTTCTTGACGGTAAAGACCGGCTGGTTTGCGGACGCGACATCCGCCAGCACGGAAAACGAGCCATCATTCGCCACAAGCAAGCGGTCTTGACCATCCTTTTGCAACTGTAAAATATTACCACTCCCCTTTTGGTTTATCAGGAATGATGTAGCCGGACTGGAAGTTGGCGCGCCTGTTCCAACATTACCCACAGTTTGGCCATCATTTTCACCCAGGACAAATGTATTATTAATAACCTGATAGCCGGGTTTAACATACATTAATATAGTCGGGCTAGAAGTGGTTGCGGTAGCCGGGTCAAAATTCTCCAAAGCCTGGCCTAAAACCTGGCCGGAATAAGTCGCCTTCTTTAGCTTGCCCGGCTCGCCGGAAATAGTAAGGTAATCACCAGGATGTATGACAGGCGAAGATTTACTGACCTTAACCGGTACGCGGCCAGCCAAAGCTACCGGCACAGTAGACGCGTTTCCAAATGCCTCCGCTTTATATCCGTTCAGCAAAATGCCGGGTTTAGTAGATACAACCCCTAAAACAGGTGATGTAGAAGTGGCACGGATGACGTGAATGGGGTTCTGGCCGTCAGCAGCTACGACATCGCCAGGCTCAAGGCTAATCTCTTTGGTCGGATAATTTTCCGCCACGTCCGCGCCAGTGGTATATGCCCCTACCGCGTAAACTGTACCGGCAGTAGCCGCGCCAGTGCAAGTATCGTTGTTGTCAACACAGAGCCAGCCATTGGCTATTCTAACATTGCCGCCATTTGCGACAGAACCAATATGCAGTATTGCTTTCGGACTCGTAGTCCCAATCCCGACGTTGCCGGTATTATCTATTAACAATCTCGTCTTGGCCGCTTGGTCATCATAAACATAAAAGTTATTTGTGCCGTCATTTGCCGAATCTATACCAAATTCAAATGCCTTATTGTACGCAGACCCATAAGAGTTGGAGAATAACAAAGCCGAGCGGCGATTGCTCGTATTATTCCCGTGAATATCCACACCGAACGCTTGCCCACTGGTCATATTTACAAACAATGGCATAGTTGCCCAAGAAGGAGTCGTTACACTAGCCCCAATTTGCAATTGTCCCAATGGACTCGTCGTCCCGATGCCGACGTTGCCGGTTGAAGTAATTTCCATTAATTTCGTCGAGCCATTTTGGAACAAAAAGTCGTTAGAAGGAGAAGTTAAAACGGCGCCACTGCTATTGAACTGATATCCCCACGGTGAGATATTCCCGTTAGAATAAATTGATCCACCTACGGTCAGAGTAAACAATCCGGAATTGGAATAAGTAGTGCCAATTTGAACAGTATTATTAGAAGTATTTGCAAATAAAGTTGGGGTACTGTTAGTTGCAACGTTTAAATTGCCCCAAACATCAAGTTTTGCTGCTGGACTCGTTGTCCCAATCCCAACATTGCCGGTGCCTGTTATGACCATCCGTGTGGCATTACTAGTCCCGAAATCAAGTCCCTCTCCATACATATTTTTCAAGGTGAGAATGTTAGTCGAGTCAAAATAACCGAGTTTCCCGACAACCACGCCTCCGTCCTGAGTAAGCGTCAGGCTGGGTTGGTCCGCTTCCCCGGAATTGTCGGTATCCGCTTCTATCAGAAGATCCACCGACCCGACCCCTCCGCTGACATGAAGCTTGCTGGTGGGACCGGTCGTCCCAATCCCGACGTTGCCCGCACTGGTTATCCGCATTTTCTCCGACGTTAATAAAGAGGTGTCATTTGGAGTGCCGTTGTTCCCAACGTTAAAAGCAAGATACTCATTACCCCAAGCACCTCCGTTAAAGCCTGCAATTATATCAGCGGTGCGCCTTGGCACGTTGTCCGACGTGCCTTGGAATGTGGAATACAGCGTAATAGCGCTTTTTTCTCCCTGAACTACTCCTGGTGTGCTTAACTGCAGAATAGATGATGCCGTATCAACACTTGGACCAATTACAGCAAGCTTGTATAAACCAGGATTTTGCGTCCCAATCCCGACGTTGCCGCTGGCATCGACGGTCACTAAGGAAGTACCGGTAGAAGAAGCGATAATAAAAGGATTTACCCCTGCTAAACCCTGGACATATAAAGTGGAAAAATTAGTACTGGTCCCAACGCTTACATAGCCCGTGCTGGAGACGTGAAAGGCTTTGCCGGACACGGAATTGATGTAAAACCTTTCGCTGTTTCCGAAGTAAGCATAACCGATATTTGATGTTGTATTTATCCCGACGGACACCCCTGTAGGAATAGTAACAAAACCGCTAGAGGAAACGGACAGCATCGTTGATCCGCTTGAAGAAGCAATATTAAGGACGGCGGCAGACCCAGCCTTGCCCTGGACCATCAAAGTCGCGGCATTGGAAGTAGTGCCAATAGATAGGGTTTGATTGTTGTTGTCCCAGGTGAACAGGGAGGAAGCGGCAAAGTTATTGGAGCCATCGTTGAATTGAATGTTGCCTAAAGTCCCGGCAGCGGAAGCGGAACCGCCAGCAGTACCCCAATAAAGATTACCATTACCATCGGTAAACAAAGCCTTGCCGGAAGAAGGAGTAGTGGTGGGAAGGGTTAGGGTGTAAGAACCGGCTGTAGTGGAAGTAGCCATCAGTTTAACCTGATGGGCAAAACCATCATTAAAGATTAGGCCATAGGCAGTGGGAGAAGACACGGAGCCGATCTGGATGTTTCCCATTACCTGCAATGTGTCAGCAGGCGATGTCGTCCCAATCCCAACGTTGCCCGCGCTGGTTATCCGCATTCTTTCCGTTGTGGTAGTGCCGTTAATGACACTCTTAGTGGAGAACAACAAATCACCGAGCTGGGCTTGGCCGTTGCTACCGGTCACTATACCAGTAATGGCCGCGTATTGGCTGGTGTTGATGCCACCATACTGAGAAAATACGATATCGCTCTGCCTGCCATTAATGCCTCCGCCGCCTCCGATGTTGGATAATTCAATCCCAACAGGTGACTGGCCGGGGTAATATCCGGTCGTATTCACGTTTCCATTAATGTGCAACAGTTTAGCTGGACTCGTTGTCCCAATCCCGACGTTGCCGGCAAAATAAGCGCCGCCGGAATTGGTAACAGAAAACTTTGTACTGCTAGCAATTTGGAAATTGATAAAGTCGCCAGAATAAGTAAGGGGGTTTGTGCCAATCAAGGTTCCCGAGGAATTACCGCCTTGGATAGTATAATCGCCAAGCAACACCATAGTGCCTGTTGCCGTCTGCGGCCCTAATCCGTCGCTGGCCGCTGAACGCAGATGGAAAGGCATTAATACAGCGCGGGGATTAATGGAACCATTGCTGCCAAAGTATCCCAACCCCATATTGCCGTTTTGTAGCACTCTTATATAATCAAAGCCTGTATTATTTAGACCTATCCTAAGAGAAGATTGTGTGCCTGCTCCGCCAATATTACTCCATTCATTAATAATGTAATAACCAATAGCACTGTCTGTATTCAATAAATGTAACGCGGGACTTGCTTTGGAGATAGTGGTGTTTCCTCCTAAAGTAATAGCGCCATTTGAACTGACAGATAACAGGGATGCGCCGGAAGAAGATGACACGTTCAAAGGAGCGACTCCACTGGAGCCTCGGATATTAAAGGTATAGGAAGAAGAGGTGGCGTTTATGCCAGAAACAGTGCCGTTATCAAGAAGGATGCCGGAAGTAAGGGTATTGGTGCCATTCCAGATGGCGACTTTGCCGGTATTGCCGCTGCCGATGGTGGTAAGGTAGGAACCGATAGGCTGGTAGGTGGAAGCTGCGGTGGTAGTGGAGAGTTTAGCGTCAAGGGCGGCTTGGAGATCGGTCTGATTGGAAAGGGTGCCGGTAATGTCTCCCCAGGCCACACCGGTAAGGTAACTGCCAATAGGCTGGTAGGTGGAAGCAGCGTCGGTGATGGTCAGGAAGGTGGAAGAGGCATAAGCAAAGGTTGGGAAGGTGGAGGAAGCGTAAGAGTATTGGATATAGTCGGTCAGGTCGGAAGACTGGAGATAAGTGGCGGCATCGGTATACAGGGCGCCGGAAGCGGTGGAACGGACCAGGCCGGTACCGAGAGATGATATAGTAGTGGAACCGTTATTGGCTATGGTAAAGAGATTGGCTCCGGAGGAGGAGGCGATGGTCAAGAGAGAAGCGGTGGAAGTGGTACCGCGTAGGGTTAACAGGGAGGAAGGAGATGTAGTGCCGATGCCGACGTTGCCGGTATTTAAGACCGTCAAAGCGGTCCCAAAAGTATTACCACCCCAGCTCAGATTAAAAGCTCCCATAGCGCTTTGGTTGATGGACATATCCCAATAATTCCAGCCGTCAGTGGCGCGGAAAGAAGCCGGTGAACCGCCGCTGTTGGAATTTGCCCTGATGTTGCCAATAACTTCCAGTTTGCTGCCCGGATTCGCCGTCCCAATCCCGACAGCACCTGCAATCAAGGTTCCCGTTGCACTGCCCTGTGAGCCATTCCCGACCGCCAACACACCTGCGGCATAACGGGATAATCCAATATCAGGGCTCCCGTAGGTAAGGTTCGGCCCCCATGCTATACGGGTATCGTTACCCAACGAGAACAGGTTATTGCCCAGCGACCATCGTGCCTGGTTGTTATCACTGATGGAGGCTACATTCAAACCGCCGGCAAAATTGAACTTCATCAGTTCCGTACCGGAAACATTCCGTACGGAGATAGCGGCATCGGCCGCGCTGTTTCCAGAACCCTGTTGGAGCACCAATGCAGAACCGCCCACAGCACCATTGGCTACATGCAAAGTCCCCAGCGGAGTGGTTGTTCCAATCCCGACGTTGCCGGTGGTGTTTTGTATTACTAGCATATCCGTGCTGCTGTTGCGGAATGCCAGGTTGCTGCCGGTATTCCTCATAGTCCACAGCACTCCGCCCGCTCCATACCTCAACCCCAACGTCGCTTGATTGCTGGCGGTTCCTTCAATCAACAACTGCTGGTTATTATCAGCGTTGACAGATGTGCCATAAATATGAACTTGTTGTGCCGGACTCGTCGTCCCAATACCGACATTACCGGTACTGCCTTGGACAATAAAACCGTTTCCTACATTCGTATAAACACGCAAATTTTTAGTCTTGGTTCCGTAGTTAACCGCAATCTCGTTGGCAGAGGTGTTAAGAACATTGCCGTTTAAGGTCAAATATTGGGTGGTGAAGGAAGTGGCGTTCGCGGTGCCGTTAACATCCAGTTTGGCAGCCGGGCTTGTTGTCCCGATGCCGACGTTGCCGTTCCCAAGGACAGTCAAGAGAGACGCTCCGGAAGAGGAAGAGACGTTCAAAGGAGCGACTCCACTGGAGCCTCGGATATTAAAGGTATAGGAAGAAGAGGTGGCGTTTATGCCAGAAACAGTGCCGTTATCAAGAAGGATGCCGGAAGTAAGGGTATTGGTGC
>Ga0078972_1016348_pt1 | contig 11021 bp, 14 predicted proteins | sample YelNatPaOPGAMG01_FD_67568 | JGI IMG/M metagenome (GOLD analysis project Ga0078972, IMG submission 67568) | Hot spring thermophilic microbial communities from Obsidian Pool, Yellowstone National Park, USA - OP-RAMG-01 (SPADES assembly) (version 2) | ecosystem: Environmental > Aquatic > Thermal...
ACTGCTATCCAAATATAATAAAGAGTAATTCATTTGCAAGTTGCAAGGTAGAGTTTCAATCAAAACCAAATAAAAATTATGAAGAAGCAAGTATTGCAATAAATTATAAACTTGACCCTCCAAACTTTTTTGTATTCTTCATAACCACTGGAACAATAATAGCACCTATCGTTAGTGGTGCAGGAATTTATATGGTTACTTTTTACAACAATCCTCCTTATGGGGTTATAAGTGTAAATGGTAATATTCTTGAAAATGGTCAAAGTATTCCATTGGTAACTGGCTCTTACTCTATCCAAGCAATTCCAAAAACAAATTGGAGTTTTGTTCAATGGAAGCTAACGATTATTAATGGAAAAGCAAACATTCAGAATTTATATCAAAACCCAACAACTTTATTCGCAAATGGAACTATAATAGTTAATGCAACCTATGTTTATACCCCTTCAACTACCTCAACTAGCACAACTTCTTCAACATCATCAACCTCTTCAACTAGCTCAACATCCTCAACAAGTAGTTCAACATCTACTTCAATATCTACATCTTCAACCAGTTCAACCTCTTCAACATCTTCTACCTCTACTTCTACATCTACTTCAACATCAATAACTTCAACCTCTTCAACCTCCTCAACCTCTTCAACTTCAACATCAATAACTTCAACCTCCTCAACCTCTTCAACTTCAACATCAATAACTTCAACCTCTTCAACCTCCTCAACCTCTTCAACTTCAACATCAATAACATCAACCTCTTCAACTAGCTCAACCTCTTCAACTTCCTCAACATCTTCTACCTCTACTTCAACATCTACATCAACATCTACTACATCAATTGCTACATCAACTTGTACAAGTAATGCTGATTGTTTAGGTTTAAGTTGCCCACCAAATACTGATCCTATTTGCGCCGGTGGAAGTTGCACATGTCAATCACGAGAAATAGGTTGCCTAGATATTCCAGTTCCAACTTGCCCACCAGGTCAGTGTCCTGTTTGTGTGCCTGGTCAAAATCCTGGTTCAAGTTATTACACATGCGGGGAGTGTCCAACAACTAGCACAACCACTTCAACATCAACATCCTCAACATCTATAACAACTACTTCTTCAACATCTTCAACAACTATATCAACAACTAGCACAGTTACTTCAACTTCTACTTCAACTTCTACTTCTACTACTTCTGTTACTACCATTCCATATGATTCTACTGTAACTACAACTCGATCCACCACCGTAAGTGTTAGTGCCAGCGTAAGTGTAAGTGTAAGTGTAAGTGTAAGTGTAAGTGTAAGCGTAAGTGTAAGTGTAAGTGTAAGTGTGACTGTAAGTACTACTAGTAGTAGTACAACTGTTGTTAGTGGTTGTGTATTATATAATGATACAATTCGAACTTATAATGGAACTAAAAAAGCATCCGAATTAAGAATTGGAGAGCTCTTACTTACATTTAATCCAAATTCAAATACAACAGAAATTGTTAGAGTAACTTATATTTCAAAATCTAAAGTTGGAGCTATTATGTTGATTAACAATGAAATTGGGGTTACACTATTAGATCAACCACTCTTTATTAAAAATTCAACATATACTGGTTGGGTAATGCATCCTTCTGCATTAAAAGTAGGATGGTACCTATATGCACCTGTTGAGAAGAAATGGATAAAAATTGAGAATATAAACTACAGATATGGAGAATTTGATGTTTATGATATTGTAACAAGTGGTCCAAATACTTTCTTAGTTGAAAATGTTCTTGCTGATGCATCTGCAAAGTGAAAAAATGATAAAAAATAAAAATATAATAATTGCTCTGGCTGTTGCTATTTGTTTAGTAATTGCTTTTTATTTTTACTTTTCTTCTAACTGGAATTCAACGGATTTAGAGAAGATTAATAAATTTTTAACTAACTATCAATTTAAACGTGATTTGGGTTCTACAAATCTTCTCAATTACTCTCAAAATTTAGGATCTTCATGTATCTTTGAATTCTTTTTAAAATATACCGCACAATCTCCTGCTCTTCTTGGAAGTGATGAATTAAATTATTCAAAGTTTAATCATTCCTTGCCATTACTTATATATGTTCGTGCTGATTTGGTTGCAAAAAATTCTTTAGAAAATTATACAAAAGAATTTCAACAAAACCATTATGCGTGTCTTCCGGCCCTTCCAAATATCCTTTCAAATTCTAGATCTACTTCTTTTCAATATAAAGGGATTTATGTTTTTTGTTTTTCTAATTTTACTGACGAGGGATTAAAAAGCGCATCTGTTTTCTACTCAGGAGAAAAACCCAACTTATACTGGTGTTTTGCAAATACAATGTATAAAAATGTAAGAATTTCATATGGTGAATGGGGGTTTGCAGAAAGTGAAAATATTTCAGCTTTTCTAGATGCTGCAAATAAAACAATAAATGAATTTATTTTAAGTTATTCAAAGTAAAATTAGAGTTAGAGTATGAAAATTTTTATTTCATTGAAATACTTAACTATACTTGCAATTTTTTTAATCTGTTTACTATTTTTTTACTCATTTAATTTTAACTTTCTAACAGAGAAAGATATTGTAGGAATTTTTTACAATATAGGTAGTAAACTTTTTTCAAAAGAGGGTTATTTTATTACTTTGCCTTCTAACTCTTATTCAAAATTTCCAGAAATGGGCGTTGGAAAAATATCTAAAACAAATTTTACCTCTTTTATTTTTTTAGGTGCAAGTGGATTTGCTAACAAAATAGCTGCTTTTATCTATAGTAATACTGAAACACCAAAACAGGTATTTGATAACTTTTCTATACTTGAAAGCTATTATTCTTATGAGACTAACACCACTCTTGAAACTATTTCGTTAAATATAACAGGAGTAAAATTTTTTAAAATTACAACTTTTATCTCAAAAAACATCACTTTTATGCAATATGGTTTTGTAACCTTTAAGAAAAATGTTTTGTTCTTGGGAACAGCAGGTGGCGAACCTTTAGCAATAAACATGACAAATTCCCTTTTAGAAGAATTGAAAAGTAGATAATTACTATTTTATGTAAAAGATTTATTTAACAAAAGAAAAAAATAGCTATGGAAAAAATAGGCTTTGATCTAGAAAAAATAGAAAGCTTAGAAGATTTATTGCTCGAGCTAAGAAGGGTTGGCTTCTCAGCTACAGCTCTAAGCAAAGGCTACGAAATAATACAAAGAATGAAAGAAGAGAAAGCTTTAACAATCCTTACATTTACTTCAAACATGGTAAGCTCAGGTCTTCGAGAGCTTTTTGCTGAACTCGTTAAAAGAAAATTTGTTGATTTGATAATAACTGGTGCTGGTTCTATTGAAGAAGATATAATGAAAACACACAAGCCTTTTCTTCTAGGTAGCTTTTATTTGAGCGATTCTGAACTTCATGAAAAAGGGATAAATAGAATAGGTGATGTTTTAGTTCCAAACGAGCGTTATATTTGGTTTGAAAAATTCTTTACAAAATTTTTGGAAAAGACTTACAAAAAAACAAAAAGCATTTCGCCAAGCGATCTTATATTTGAGCTTGGAAAAGAAATTAAAGATGAAAAATCTATTGTTTATTGGGCTACAAAAAACAATATCCCAATTTTTTGCCCAGCAATAACTGATGGAGCAATAGGCTTAGACCTTTTTGTTTTCAAGCAAGACCATAGAGATTTTTCAATAGATGTTACAGCTGATATGAAAAAGCTTGCAAACATTGTTTTGACTGCTGAGAAAACCGGAGCAATAATTCTTGGTGGGGGTTTTGCAAAGCATCATGCTCTTGGAATAAACCTTCCAAGAGGTGGTTTAGATTATGCTGTTTATGTTTCAACAGCTATTGAAGAAGATGGTTCTCTTTCTGGTGCAAGGCCAAGGGAGGCAGTTTCTTGGGGTAAAATAAATCAAAAAGCAAGATACGTTAGCATATTTGGAGATGCAACAGTAATATTTCCATTGCTTATACTTCCTTTTTTGAAAAAGGTAAAATAAAATGCAAATAGAATTAATCCTTTTAAGTTTTGTTTTTGGATTTTTAATTTCTCTTATTGATTATTGGGAAGACGAAAAGAAAAAAACACCACCATTGCTTTCTGTTTTTGTAGCTTCTTTTATTTTTCTTCTACTTCTTTTTTCAAAAATTTTTCCAATTGTTTTGGGAGTTTTCATTTCTTTAATTTTTGCAAAAAAGTTTGATGCAAAATCTTGGAAGATTTTTTTGATTGCAACTCTTCTTTTCTTTCCACTCTTTATATTTTCTTTTCGAAATATAGAACTTTCATTTTTTTCAATTCTTTCTATTCTTTATTTCTTTTTGTTTTCCTTTTTTGATGAAATTGCAAATGATTATGCAGATAAAAGTAAAGGAAAAAAGCAAAAAAGTTTTTTAGTAAAGCTATTAGCTTTAAGGCCTTTCTTAGAGGTATCAACTTTCTTTTACTCTTTGCTAATTTTTGATTTTGATTTTTTTGTTTGCATATTTGCTTTTGATCTTGCTTACAACCTAGAAAAGAGGTTGCTGTTTATTTAGTTTTGGTTTGAGCTTAAATGAATTTTCAAAACCTTCTATTTCAATTTTTCCATAAACACCATCATAGCCAGGGGTAATCTTTACTTTTCCATCTCTTACATTTTTTATAGCAACTGCAACTTCTTCATTTATTTTTCTTATTTCTTCAATTGGGACTTTAGAAAGCAGCTCAATCTCTTTGAATTTTTGCGTTAATCTATTGTATTCTTCTTGAACCTCTTTGGAATAAATTTCCTTTTTGTTTATTTTTGAGAGTATTTCTATTAAAGGAATTAAGTGAATTGATTTTTGCGCATTTTTTGGAATATAACCAAATTGCCTATCTCCTATTTCAAACACTCTGTGGAGAACACCAATTGTTAAAGGTTTTCTACAAACAGGGCAAATTCCATTGAATTTTTTCGTTTCTTCTGGTGAAAATGAAACCCCACAATTGCGGTGGCCATCATAATGGTACTTTCCTTCCTGTGGAAAGTATTCTATTGTTGAAACCTTCTTTTCTTTTATCCCTTTTATTATTTCTTTGTAACTTTTTTCCTTAACTTCTATTACATTTGCTTCTCTTCCAATCTTTTCAAGAGAATGAGCATCACTATTTGAAATTAAAGTATAAGAATCAAGAGCTGAAACACAAAAATTCATTTCTAAATCTGAAGAAAGCCCAGTTTCTATTGCTAGTATTTCTTTTTCCTTTCCTTCGTAAGCCTCTTTCAAAGAGTCAAAGCCAGATTTTGAACCAAAAACACCAAACCAAGGAGTCCAAGCATGAGCAGCAAAAATTTCTATATCTTTGCTTATTTCTTTTAACCTTTCTACCATTTCAGCATTACTCATTGCTATTGTTGGTCTTCCATCAACATCTAGTTTTGAAAATTTTGAAAGGAGCTCATTTATCTGTTCACTTATTTCTATGCTTGGAGAAAGTACAACATTATGAACTTTTCTTTCTTTTCCTTCAAAAAAGTAAGAGTTGTTTATTTCAACACCAAGAATAAATGCAACATTTTTTTTATTCTTTAGATAAAGCAACCCTTCATTTTCTTCAAGTTTCTCTTTTATTTCTTTAAACCAAAGAGGATGTGTAAAATCAGCTGTTGAAACAATATCTATACCTTTTCTTTCGCAGATTTCAGCTATGTTTTCTAATTCCATTTTTTGGCTTGTTGCTCTTGAATATTTTGAATGAATATGAAGGTCACAAATTAAATTCATAAAACTTTTTTAAATTTGAGTAAATATATAAATTTCCAAAAATAAATAAAAAAGTGATCAAATGGAAAAAGGAGATTTTGTAAAAGTAGATTTTGTAGCTACTAGGAAATCTGATGGAAAAATTGTAGACACAACAATAGAAAGCGTTGCAAAAGAAGCTGGTATCTATTCAAAAGATTATTCTTTTAGGCCAATGCTTGTTATACTTGGAAGGAATGAAGTAATCGAAGGCCTAGAAGATGAAATTCTTCAAATGAAAGTTGGTGAAGAGAAAGAGTTTGATGTTACACCAGAAAAAGCATTTGGTGAAAGGGACCCATCAAAGTTAGTTACAATTCCACAAACAACTTTTAAAGCTCAGAAGATTGAACCAGAGGAAGGAAAAGTTATAGAAGTCGATGGTAATAAAGGAGTCATAAAAAGTGTAAACTCTGGTAGAGTTGTTGTTGATTTTAACCATCCTCTCGCAGGAGAAACAATACATTACAAACTTAAAATAGTCGAAGTACTTAAAACAGATGAAGAAAAAATTAAAGCTTTGCTTGAAAGGTATTCTATAAACGGAAACCCAAAGATTGAAGGAAAACAGTTAATAGTTGAAGTTCCAAAGGAAGCGGATAAAGGTTGGAATTTTATCCAATCAAAAGTTTACTTTATTTATGAAGCATTTTCAATCTTTGATTTTGATTCAATAAAGTTTGTTGAAGAATATGCAAAACCAAGACCTCCTCAGGGAGCTTGAAAAAAACGAGAAGTATATAAACTTTTTTGAAAACTTTAAGAAAGAGTATTGGATTTACTTAGAAAATGGAATAAAAGCTGGAAGAGATTACTTTACAAATTTTGATTTTTTTTCATCTTTTGGTTTTTTTGTTGAAGCTGTACAAGCTTTTCCAACAGTAAATAGTTATTACCAATACTTCTACATAGATAATGTTAGGCAGTCCCCAAACTGGGCAAGTGGTATAACAGGTTTATTTTTTACAAAAGATTTTATATCCCTCTTCTTCTCACGAATTATTACAAGTGAAGGAAAAACGATTTTTTCAAATTTTTACGCAATTAAACTTGAGCCGAAAATAACGCTTAGGAAAAATGAGCTTTTGATAAGTTCAGATTCAAAATTAAAGCTGAAGAATATTTCAAAAGGAGATGAAGTTGAAAAAAGTATAAAGTTTTCTTTTGTTGATTCAACTTCTGAAAATAGTTACTTAAGCTTAAGGGAAGCAAGAAATGACTCTTTGCTAAGAAAAATTGGAAGATATGAAACAAAATCCTTCCTTTTAAGCTTGGAATTTGAATACGCTCCAACAAAGCCATTTATGAAGCCTTACTGGATTCTTGAGCATTTTGATGAATTTGGTTTTTCTTCAAGAATCGATTTTCAAAAAAGCTTTAAACAAATGTTATTAACTACAATTCAAAATATTAAAGGAGATTCTAAAGTAAATCCCTGATCCCTATTTTATCTCTTACTTTATGTGAACTGCGTATTTTCCAGGAATTTTTGCATTCAATATTTTTCCAATCTTTGATTTTTCTGGAGAAATAACTATAACATAACCGCTCCATTTTTCAGTAAGCTCTTTGCTACCACAAACAGGGCATTCATTACCTTGTGCAATTATATAAAAACATTTTTTACAAGCTTTCTCCACTTAACCAATCCTCCTTCCCAAGCCCAGTTGGACGCATTGTCATTGCAATCTTGGTATCGGCAACAGTATTCTTAAGAGCGACTGTAGAAATCTTTGCATAAACAACATCCCCTTTCTTTAATGTTTTTTTGCTTTCTTTTGCTATGAAAACTGGAACTTTTCTGTCAAAAGAAATGAAATCATTTAACATTTGAGAAACGTGAACAAGTCCTTCAAAAGGGCCAAATCTAACAAAAGCTCCAAATTCAACAAGTTCTGAGACTTCACCAACAACTACTTCTCCAATCTTTGGAGAGTAGCAAAGAGCATCAAAAGTCACTTCATGATATGTTGATGGGCTTCCAGAAAAAATTTTTCCATCACTTATGTCTCTTATATTTGAAATAGCAACTATCAAGCCAAGGTCTTTGTCTATTCTTCTTTCGTATTTTTCTCTAAGTTGCTTTTTTGCAACCTCTTCTAAAGGCTTACCAAAATCCTTTGGCATAACTTCAAAAGAATCTTTTATTGTATAAAGGAAATACATTTATTCACCTACAAAACCATTAGATTTTACCGTTAAAATTTCTAAACCAAGATTTTTAATTCTTTTTTTCAACTCTTTATCATTTGTGCAGACTCTAATCTTCTTCTTTTTTGCAATTTTTTGTATTTCTTCGTCTGCATTCCCTTTCGTTTTTATTATTTTAATTCTTTTTCTTTTTTTTCTTTCTTTTATAACTTTTAAAGCATACCTAGCAGCAATACCATATTTACTATTTCTTTTAGCAATTTTCTTTAGCTCTTCTATTACAGAAGAAATAAGCAAAGGATTGAAGCCAAGCTCTTCAATATTTGAAAATACATCTTTTTTTAAGCAAAAGGAATAAATTATTGAACTTGTATCTATTAAAACTTCCATTTTCTTATTTTGCAAAATAATTTATTAATCATTTTTCAAAATAGAATAAATGAAAGGGAAATTATTAATAGTAGCTTTCTTATTTTGGATTTTTTGTCTTAATGTTTATGCAAAAGATTATTACTTCCCAAATGTAACGGTTACAATATACATTCAAGATGATGGTTCATTCAATGTTATAGAAAAGAGGACGTACAATTTTTCTGGAGAGTTTCATTGGGCTACTTATACACTTGAAAAACAAGGTTTTGAACGCATCGAAAACTTTACGATCTCTGATGAGAATGGGCAATATGTGCAAACACAATTTGAAACAGATGTTCCTAGAACTTTTATTTTTCAGGATCAAGTATATAGCTACTATTCGAAGTTTTTTTTCGATGCATATAATACAAGAAAAACTTTTACAATTTCATACAAAGTGATCGGTGGAATAAAAGTCTATGAGGATGTTGCAGATTTTTATTGGAAGCTTATAGGTTCTGGCTGGGATAAAAAAACTTCATTTTTTGAAGCTTTCGTTTATTTACCAAGTAAAGTTGATGAAAAAGATCTAAAAGTTTTTGGGCATGGCCCTTTAAATGGAACTGTTGAAAGGATCGATGGTAATTGTGCTCATTACATAGCAAGAGATGTTCCACCAAATACCTTTATTGAAGCAAGAGTGATTTTTCCTTCTTCTATTCTTCCAAAGGCAAACGTTATACCAGAAAATAAGCTTAATGAAATAATGCAAGAGGAATCCTCCGCTGGTATATTAACCAATATTCACAACTTAGTTACAAGTCCTTTTGGAACTGTTTTGTTATTGGTCATATTCTTTGTCATTTACATCTTCCTTTATATAAAGTTTGGTAAGGAACCAAAACCAAGCAAAGAAGTTATTTATACAAGAGAGCCACCACAAGATTTACCACCAGCAATTGTTGGATATTTGATAAGGACAAAGGAAGTTTTACCAATAGATTTAACAGCAACAATTTTATATCTCGTAAAGAAAGGTTACATAACTTTGGAAATGAAAGAAGAAGAAAAAGATAATCTAATTTTTAAAAAGAAAGAGCAGGTGATTTATTTTCATAAAACAAACAAAGACCCTTCACAACTTTCTGAGTATAATCACCTTAAATTTACTTATCATCTTCTTTTTGATATTATTGCCAAAGGAAAGGACTTTGTTTCAACTGAAATGATAAAGAGCTTTTCGCAGAAGAATAGTGGAGTAGCTTATCAAAGTTTTAATGATTTTATAGAAGAGGTAAAAGCAGATGCAAATAAGTTAAAATACTTCGAAGATAGGAAAAAAATCACAATTTTTTACTACTTACTCTCTTTAACTTTTTCCTTCATGTCTTTGTTACCTTTTGCAATTTCTGGATTCCTTAAAATAGAGTTATTTATTTTTCTTTCACTTTTTTTAGGAAGTGTTCTCTATGCTATTTTATCACCATCACTTGAAAAGCGTACACAACTTGGAGCTGATGCTTACGCAGAATGGATGGGATTAAAAAAGTTTCTTGAAGACTTTTCTAATCTAAAAGAGTATCCACCAACTTCTATAACTATTTGGGAAGATTACTTAGTTTATGCAACAACTTTTGGTATAGCAGAGAAAGTTTTACAATATCTACAAATAAACTTAGATAAAATTTCTTCAAAAGAAATTGGAAGTAGTCATATATATACATTTTTCGGATTAACCACAACAACGGGTAAACTTGATACGACTTCATTTAATGCATTTGCAACCTCTTTGAATAATGCTTTTACTACGATGACCTCCTCTCCCAGAGGTGTCGGAGGTGGTGGAGGGTTTTCTGGTGGGGGTGGTGGAGGAGGTGGTGGTTCTGGTGGAGGAGCAGGCTAATCCTAATTATAATCCTCTACCAGCAATTTGAATGCAAAAATAATTTATTAATCATTTTTGAAAAGAAAAGCATGGAGAAAAAAGTTTTAATAAGTATAATAATCGGAGTAATTTTTATTGGTTCATCGCTAGTTGGTTTGCTGCAGTTATTTTTCTCTTCACCAGTAGCTGTAACAACAACTACTCCAGGTTTTATAATTTCAAACGCAACAACTTTTGCTGACGTTTCATTTACTGGCAGCTTTTCAATTAAAAATGCAAATTCTTCTTTAGTTGAATTTGTTAAAAAACTTCAAGAAAATGGAAGTGTAGAATTTTTTAACTATGTTAATGGTCAGATAGTTGGAAAAGCAAACGATATAAAAGCTTTAAAGTCAACAAATGCTTCTGTTGAAGTAATTCTAAGCTTTTCTCGGCCTATTGAGTTTAGATGGTATGGAGGTAATTTTACTGTTCCACCAAAAAATTTAAAAGAAGTAACAATATTTGTTCCAATAAGCTCAATTGATTTTTCACAACAGCAACCAGAAGTAAAAGTTTACATCCTTGCCCAAATTTCAAAAAACTTAAGCATATTTTCTTATTCAATTTCTCCAATCCAGCCATAATCTTTTCTTAATAAAATATAAGTTAGAATAAACCTAAAAACTTAAACTTAAAGAAAGCTATTTAAATTCTTTAGCTTAAATAAAATTGATGCAAAAGAAAAAGGAAGAAGCGATAAGGAAAGAAACTTTTTTTATTCTTGGTTACTGGGTAGTTTTTGCATCAGTTTTAGTCTTCTACCTTCTTTCTCAAGTCAATGTTTTTGGAACAAGAAGTTTTTGTGAATTAAATTCAAACCTTT
>Ga0078972_1016350_pt1 | contig 11021 bp, 13 predicted proteins | sample YelNatPaOPGAMG01_FD_67568 | JGI IMG/M metagenome (GOLD analysis project Ga0078972, IMG submission 67568) | Hot spring thermophilic microbial communities from Obsidian Pool, Yellowstone National Park, USA - OP-RAMG-01 (SPADES assembly) (version 2) | ecosystem: Environmental > Aquatic > Thermal...
TTTTTCTTCTATTAGCATGGCTGCTTTGAGGTTTTCTATTATCCTGTAGATTGTTGCGTCGTTGACTGTGGATGCTTTTGCTATTTCTACAGCTCCTTTTATTTCGGTCCAGCGTGCTGGTGTGGCTGTTGCTTTGAGAGCTGCTAAGTAGGCTTGTTTGTCTCTGCCTTCGAGAAAGTGTTCAAGCTCGTCTTTTACGATTTTTATGCCTTCAGAGATTGTCTCTTCAAGGGCTTTTTGGTGGGGAAGTTTTCGTATGGTTATGTTGTTTCCGTAGAGGGTTAGCCACCCTGGAATGCCGTCAAGTCTTTCAACTGCTTCATTTACTATTTCATCTTTTATGGTTAGGTTGTGCTCTTCAAATCCTTTCTTTAGGAATTTGGTGGCAAGTTCTTTCGTGAAGGGTTGGAGGTAAAGCTTTGCTGGTGATCGTCCGTAGAGGGGTGATGATGCTCCTGGTTCGAGCAGCGTTTTCATGAGGCCAAACATAGATCCTGTAAATATGAAGACTATGTTTGGGTGCGTGTTGAAGATGTTGGCTAATAGTTTAAGTAGGCGACCGGAGATTGCAGCGAGTTCTTGTACTTCGTCGAGTTCAATGACGCAGTTTCCCGCTTGGTTTCCTATTGCTTCCAGCAAATCCCACACTGTTGCCATGGGTCTCTTGGAGATTGACATTGAGATGTCGCCTGTTCCAACTGACACTCCTTCGATTCTCTGGGCAACATCCTTGATTTTTTGCAGGATGCTTTTTTCGTCATTTAGGCCCCGTGCAAGGGCTCTTAGTAGGCCGTTGGTTCCTTTTGCTCCCCAGAGGTTCACGTAGACTACTTTTATTTTGGCTTTCTCTAACTCAGCGCCAGCGACTTTTAGTAGGCTTGTTTTGCCTACCATTCTTGGACCGAGGACAGCAACCCATCGTTTAGCTTTGATTAGATGAATAAGTTCTTTAAGTTCCCTTTCTCGTCCAAACAGTTCTTTTGGAGATTCTTTAGGGTTGAGGTTGAATAGAGGCATACTTAACCCCCGTAAGTACTTACCCCCCATAAGTAACAGGCTATAATTAGCTTTTTCTATAGTGGCTACGCCATGTTGTCAACAACATTGAGCACTAATATATGTGATTAAATATTGGCTAAGGCTTTTTCGAGAATTTAATGCAGCTACCCAAAAAATTGTATATTACATTAAAATCTATAGAAAGTCGAGAGTATTACAGTTTGCCGATATATCGGTAACGGTTGAGGTTTAAATAGCTTACCGATATATAATGCATCATTATCTTAACGACAGCTTCTTTTGCTTAGTCTATGGCTATAGGCTCGGAGCCTACCCCTCCATAGATTTATTATTTCGTGCTCTATGATTCTCGCTGTGGAGGTTTATGCGGAGAAGGATGCAAGCAACAAGAAAAATAACCTATGCGACGAATATCTGAAAGAGGCTCACACTTATTGAAATACATTTTGGATCGTGGCTAAGTTAAATCTATTTATTTACAACTGGAATAAATTAGCACTTTATCCTAAGATTTAGCGCTTGTTGCACGTTGATGTGTTCCTATGGATTTCCAAGAATTGATCGAAAAATTGCGCGAGAATACTAAGGAGCTTGAGAAAGAATACAGGCAGAAAGCTTTGTGGAGAATTCTGAGGTTTCTTTTGATTGGTTTCATGATACGTAGAGATTTTGATAAGAGAATTTCTGAGCTTGTTGAAAGGAATGATCTGATTTTAAGAAGCGTCTTAAGGCACTTTGAAGAACACGAAGTTTTGAGAAGACACAAGCATGAGGCAGCTGACAGTATAGCTTATTTTGGTTCGGCTGATGAAAGGCAATATGTTGCGGGTTTGGTAACATTCAAAAATGTATTGTCATCTTTAATGGCGAGTAAAGCCACTTTTAGAAGTTCTGCCCTTTTAGACACCGCAGTTCTTCATCGATATGAGCAAACCGTCCTAAACTTGGCGAAGGAATTTGTTAACCAGCAGAAAGAAGAGATTCGCAAGCAGATTAGGAAGATTGAGGATAGTGGCACTTATCTTGTCCATGACGATGAAAAACATGTTATTGACGCGTTGAAGGCTTTTGGAGAGGAGCTTTCAGTTCTGGAAGCGAAGAATGTTTTGGATAAGGAGTTTGTTTCTGCGATTAATGGTGAATTGGAAGGATACCGCGAGTTTGTTTTGAATTACAATAGGGAATTTGTTGAACGACGAAAGAGAGAGTATAGCTTTCTTTTTACTAAGGATGGGCTTTCGCTGGATGAGGAGCAGAAGGAGGCTGTTGTTAAGGATGATAAGCATAATTTGGTTGTGGCGGCGGCGGGTTCTGGTAAGACTGAGGTTTTGATTACTCGTGTTGCGTATTTGATTAAGCGTAAGCCTGATGGTGTTAAGCCTAATAGGATTTTGGCTATTGCTTTTCAGGATAAAGCGAGGAGAGAGATTGAGCAGCGGCTTCGGTCTCGTTATGGTATTGGCGATGTTAATGTGAGGACTTTTCATAAGTTAGGTAAGGATATTTTGGAAAAGGCTGGTTGGCGGATTAGACATACGGATATTGTTGATGAGAACAAGTTTGAGATGGTGAAGAAGATTTATGAGCTCAAGTTGAAGAATGAGCCTGATTTTTATAATGCATTTTTGCGATATGTTAGGTGTTTTCGTGATATTGAGGAGAAGGAGGATTTTGAGGATAAGGAGCGTGCTTTGCGTTATAAGAAGATGTTGCGTTATGTTGCCATAGATGGTGTTCGTGTTAAAAGTAGGGCTGAGAAGGAGATTTTGGATTTCTTTTTAATGCATAAGCTTAATGGAAAAGCTATAAGGGTGGAGTATGAGCCTGATGTTGATGGGTTTAGGCCTGATTTTTGGTTGAGTGAGTATGATGTTTTCATTGAGCATTGGGCTCTTGACAAGAATGGGAATGTTCCTGAGTGGTTTGGGCAGTCGAGTGAGGATTACAAGAATAATATGAGACGCAAGAAAGAATGGTTTGACAAGAATGGCAAGTTGCTGGTTGAGACTTTTGCTTATGAGTATGATGATGAGAATCCTGATAGGTTTGTTGATTTGCTTAAGCAACGCGTGATTGAGAAGCTTCAATCAAAATATGGAGAGAGTTTTGAATTTATTCCGTTGAGTTATGGTGAGGTTGTCGAGGTTGCTTGGGGACCTTATAGAGACCCTGTTGCAAATGATATTCTTAATTTTATTAGGAATGCAAAGACGTATGGTTTGACTCCTAATAAGATCATGGAGAAGTTGCGTAATGGGGTTTGGTCTCGTAAGCAGTTGGCGTTTGGAGAATTAGCTGTTGCGGTTTATAGGGATTATGAGGCTGAGTTGAGTAGGCAGGGTAAGATTGATTTTGAGGATATGATTAACAAGGCTATTGACGAGTTAAGAAGTGACAAGAGTCTTTTTGCGGATGTTTATGACCATATTTTGGTTGATGAGTATCAGGACATTAGTGCGCAGAGGTATAAGCTGATTAGGTTGTTGCTTGATCGGAATCCTAAGTGTAAGTTGTTCTGTGTTGGTGATGATTGGCAGAGTATTATGGGTTTTGCGGGTTCTAACGTTCAGTTTTTTATTAATTTTGATAAGTATTTTGAGAATCCTGCTGTGACCAAGATTTCTACGAATTATCGGAGTATAAGGTCGATTGTTGATGCTGGAGCAAGCATAATAAAGAATAATGGAGCTGCTCAGATTTCGAAACCCACGGTTTCGTATAGGGATGAGGTCAGGAAAATCAAGGTTCTTCGGTCAACTCATAAGAAGGATTTTGAGTCACGGTATCATGAGCAGACCGCGGAAGATTGTTTGAATCGTATTAAGAGTTATTTGGATAATGGTTGTGCGGCTAATGATGTTCTTGTGCTTAGCAGGTACAAGTTTCCAAGGGTTGTTGAGCTTTTTGTTGAGAAGGCTAAAGAAGTGGGGTTGAGTGTGGCTTTTGATAAGGAGCTTGCTAAAGAGAATCAAATCAGAGTGATGACGGTTCACAAGAGCAAGGGATTGCAGGCGAAAGCTGTTTTCTTGTTGGATGTGGTTTGTGGTGCTTATGGTTTTCCGTGCGAGATTGAGGATCCTTCTATTTTTGCGCCGGCGAGAGAGAATTATCCTCCGTTTGACAATAAGCAGGAGGAAAGAAGATTATTTTATGTGGCGGTGACCAGAGCAAAGGAAGACTTGTTCATTTACACTTGGGAACCAGCCAAGAGCGAGTTTTTAGAAGAAATAAGCGAGCATGCCACTGAAGAACCACTTTACTATTAGCCACCCAATCTTAAGCAGACCGTTAAATGTTATCCTATGCCAATAGTTTCTTAATGCTGGAAAAAAGAAATTGCACTCGGGAGTATGTTAACTAAAGCACGCACGCGAAGAATTTACGTAACTCATTGTTCCGCAAAAAAAGACATAACGCTAAAAAAACACAAGTGAGAAAGTCACTCCTGATAGGCTCTATACTTCAAGGTTTGTGCAACGATTTATAAATAAGTGTAAAGAGAAGGAGGCTAATTGGGCTATCTTTTCAGACATGTATGGCGTTTGGTTTCCTGAAGAAAAACACGAGTGGTATGAGAAGAGCCCTGACACGGTTTCTGAAGAAGAGTTTAGGAAACTTGTTAAGGATTTCGAGGGAAAGTTGAGAGGCTATGATGAGATTTGGTTCTATCATAATCCTGGTCGTTTTCATTCCTTGTACCGTAGACTGTTAAAGGAAGTAAAAGTGAGGGGTAAAACAATTTTGTTTAGCCATCTTGACGAGATTATTTGAGGTATTTGATGTGTCTGATCTATGTAAGTGGTTGCATGAAAATTTGGAGTTGTTGCCTCTTATCAGATTTCCTTTCAAATTGGAGTGTCTTCCTCGTAATGGAATATGCTTCTTTTATGAAGATGGTGAGATTTGGGGTCATGGTGGTAATAAGCCGAGAATAGTGAGGATTGGCACTCATAGAGGTTGGAACTTTAGAAATCGGATTGCTGAACATTATCTTTTGGATGATAGAAAAATGGATTTTAGTGTGGATAAGCCTAAGCCTTCTGATAGAAGCGTTTTCAGGCTGAATATTGGAAGGGCTTTGTTGAATCAACGCGGAGATGAGTATTTGCAGATATGGAATAAGGATTTCATAAAGAAGGAAAATAGAGTGAGGTTTGGACGTTTAAGGGACATTAATAAGGAAAAAGAGATAGAGTTTGAAATCACACGAATTTTAAGGCAGAATTTTTCTTTCAGGTTCATAGAACTGAATGTTCAAAGGAAGCGAATGGACAAAGAAGGTCTTGAAAGCGCTCTTATTGGAACTGTAGCTCATTGCAATTTATGCAAGCCTTCTTTTCAGTGGTTAGGAAATTACTCTCCTAAAAGCCAGATTAGAGAAAGTGGATTGTGGTTGGTGCAGCATCTCAAAGCCCACGAAATAAATGAGGAGGATAAGAGAACAATACTAAACGCGATAAACAAAAGGGAATAGCTTTTGAGTCGTTTTAAAATTGTTATTCTATCCATTCTTCTTCTATTGCACGCAGGTCTTCTTCTTCGTTGTAGCAGTCCCAGCAGAGAATCATTCCATCAAGTTCGTAGGCTTCGTCTTCGTCAAGTTGTGTGCCACAGTTTTCGCAGTGTTTCTTCTTTCTTGTTTTGGCTTTGCTTTCTGTTTTAGTCATGTTTATCCCGCTAAATTAGCCATAGTCGTCTTCGTAGTCGAGTTCGTCTATTTCTATTTCGTAACATTCTTCGCATAAGCCATCGTATGTTTCGTATTCTTCTTCTGTTATTGTTCTACCGCAACTTTCACAATGGTATTCTTTCTTATTTTTGGTCATTTTGGGCTTTGTTCCTCTATTTGGGTTATTTGTTCGAAAATGTTTTTCAGATGGGTTTGTTTTTGGTCTACGTCGCCTGCTTTGTTGTATGCTTTTTTGATGTGGTCGTATAGGGTGTTCCATTCTTTTTCTACGTCTTTGAGTGATGTGGAGAGTTTGCCGAGGTTTTTTTGGATTTGTTCTGCTTTTTCGGATATTTCCATGGCTTGTAGTCCTACTGTGAGTAGGTTTAGGTTTATGGCGAGTGTGGCTGGTGAGACGAGTAGTACGCCTTGTTTTGCTGCTTCTGCGACGAGTGTCATTTCGCATTCTGTTAGGTATTGGTATACTGCTTCTGATGGGATGAATCCGAAGGCGAAGTTTGTTGTTCCTTCTTGTGGTTTTATATAGTCTGTTTTGATTTTTTCTATGTGATCTTTCACGTCGTTGCGGAAGTTTGTGGCGAAGGTTTCGCGTTGCGCTTCGTCTTTGGTTTCTGTCATTTTTCTGTAGTTGTCAAGTGGGAATTTGGAGTCTATGCATACTATGCCTTTTGGCGTGGGTATGTGGGCGTCGGGTATTTTTCCGATTTTTGGGAGTTTCTCTCTTATGTGCACGTATTTGGGTGGGAGAAGGTCTTTTAGTATTTGTTCAAGTTGGAATTCGCCGTATTCTGCTCTGCCTCTCGTGACTTTGAAGAGGTTTTCCAGGTTTTGTGTTGCCCTTTGTATGTCATTGGCTCTTTCTTTTATGGCGCCTATGTCCTGGTCTATTCCTAACTCTTTCCAGCATGCGGCAACTGCGCCTCTAACTGTTTCTTGATCTACCGAAATTTTTTCTATTTTTCCTGAAAAGCGTAATAGTAGCAACATTATGATAATGAGAAGTATAAGAACTAAGGCAACCAGTAACTCGAGCATTTTTCCCACGTTGCATTCGGTTTTAAGATAATTTTGCCCTCGAGAGCGAATTAACAATTGTGAATTGTGACTCTTTAAAAGAAATGTTGATTCTGCATATCTTACGACGGGACAATTCGTTTGGTTATCTTAATCATTTTCTTTTATGTTTTCCAGAAATAGAATTGTGCTCTTCCTTGTTTTTTGCTGTCAACAATTCCCTCTGCCTTGAGTTTCTCAAGTGCCAGTCTTATTCTGGTGTATAGGCTTGGGGCTCCTTCTGGCCATGTTGAGAAAGGTCCGTTTAGTTTGTCTTTGTCGATGCCGTAGATTTCTACCATTAGTCCCATGATTGTGTAAGCGTCTTTTGGGTTCTCTTGGAGGTGTTTCTTGATTTTGTCAACCACATTGTTGCTTTCGAGTTGGCTGCGAGGGATTTTTATTGTTATTCCTGATTTTCTTCTTTTTCTTCTTTTTTCTTGCATTATTTGTTTCACCTCTTTAACATTTTTATCTTTTTAACTTTTAAACAATAATAACAATAACAACTCTATATTTAAACTTTCCCGTTTAACGCTTTTTTTGAAAAATGAGAGTTTCTGGCGTGGTCTTGTGTATTCAGTCGTCGCTTCTTTGCATGTAAAGTAGAGCTTTAACATTGATGTTGTCGTCTTCGACGTTTTCTATAACGCAATAATATAGGCCAGGTTTGTTTGGTGTAAAGTTTATTTTGGTTTTTGATACGTTTTCTCTTGCGTACTCCGCAGTGAATTCTTCGTCATTTTCAAATTTTGTGAGGTTGCGTGGAGTTAGGAAGTATAGGTTGAAGTAGCCTCGAGAGGCGATTTCTCCATATACTTTTTCTTTTTTGTTAAGGTTAAGGTCGTATGAGATGTAGTCTTCGACCAAAACGGTTTCGTCCACTATTGGTTCTTGTTCTTCTCTCAGTTGTGGTTGTCTTTGTTCAACTTTTTCCCTTTTCTTTGGTTCTTCTTTTCGTTCGAGAGCAAGTGTTATGGTTACTATGATGCTGGTTATTCCGATCGTTGCTCCTGCAAGAGAGCCTGCGGCAGTCCATGAGAGTAGTGAAGTTAATCCGAGAATTAGAAAGATGAGTGTGAAGGTTATGCCAATGATGGCGGTGAGTTTGGTGGCCTTCATGTTTCTTCTCGATTCTATTTTATCTGTTCAGGCATATAAGAAAAGTTGAAGATGTGCTACTTTGTTTTTTATGGGCCTTCCCATAACCAGTAGTTTGTCTTAACGTCTTTGATGTTGTATACATATTTTAGGGAGTTGAATAGGCTTGGACGCTTTTCGAGAAAAGCTCTTTTGTAGAATAGTAGGGAGATAAGGAAGGCTTCGTCAAATGGAACATCTACTCTTGGAGCTATGAAGTATCTCTTTTTTGGGTTGCCTGCTTTGAAGAAGGCGTTTGCCAAGTCTTTTCGTGATGCTTGACAAGCGTTTATGAATACTACTTTGGCTTTTATGTGGAGGTTCTTGACGTCTTTTGCTGTCACTTTACCTCTTTTTGTAATGTAGAGTGTTGTTCGCACTTTTTCTACTCGGCCGTGTGATATGAAGGAGATCTGTCTTCCGTTCCAACCATTTGAGGAAGTCTCTTTTGTCTGTGGCGGTATGTGACATTATTTTGAGACTTTTGGTTCTTCTTCCATCATAGCCTTTCATCATTAACTGAAGAGCATCAGCAAGGGCTTGCGCTTCATTTACCCCTTCGTATTTAGGTAATCCTTCGATGAGAATAAGTCGCCTCATTCTCAATTCCCTTGCAATTCCGTTGTTCATTTACTCTATATGCTGTGAGCAAACTTTTAGCTCTCTATTTATCGTAGTCAGGCTCCTTTGGGGTATTTGAACCCAATCTCTGAACCAAATTGGTTCCTGAGAGAGAATTATCATGTTTTTGTCTTGAGCATACATAAGATTATAGTACTCACTATTTCTGGGGTCAGAATAATCTCTGTATGCGTAGGTGCATACACCATTCGAAAGGATGAATGTCATGGAGGTGTACTTGAAGGAGTTTCGTACTTGGCGAACAGTTTTCTTTATTGCCTCTTCAATTGAAGGATAGTTTTTAATTTCCCGAAGCAAAAGCTGAAACAGTTTTTCGCTATCAGTTGTTCCTTTAAGGCCATCGATTTCTACATTAAATTTGTGAATCGTGCCATTGTGGGCGAAACACCATCCATTTTGAATGAAAGGTGCAGTATTTTCCAGCGAGACATCTTTGTGCTCTGGGCTTGCTTTTCTTAGGTGTGCTAATAAAATGCCAGTGACCTGTGACTCGTCTAATTTTTGACAGGCTTCATCGTACTTTGGGTCTTCCAAAACATTACTTGGTTGTCTGCCCAAATATATCGGAGTGCGGTCTTGATAGCAAACTATTCCCCATCCATCTTTGTGCCCTGGTCTGGCATTTGGTAACACTTTTCCTTTTTCTGCAAGCAATCTGAAGTCTTGGAGAAAAGATGAAGGAATTTTCTTTATGCTCGTGATGGCTAACATTCTACACATACTACTACCTTTCCAATTTTTCTCTTATTCTAAATGAGTTTGTTTGAATGGTGGTAGGAGTGGTTAGCTGGCTACCAGCATTGTCTGGATGCTTGGAGCTCTCTTTTTTGTCGTTCTTCCATTTCCTTGTAGAGTTTTTGCACGTCTGATGTTATAATTTCTACGCCAGATGCACCTTCGATTTTTTCAATAATTATTTGTTTTCGTAGGGCTTTCTCTAATTCTTCGGGTTTAGGTGCTTGTACTGTAAATTCTTTAGACGAAATCAATCCAAGAGTTTGGCCTGAAGGGAGTAATCCGCTCATTTCCATTTTCATTTGATGTGGTCCTGTAGCTACTTGTCCGAATTTGGTGAATATTTCCACTGTTAGCTCTTTTCTCAGGTCTTTCATGGCTTTGGGGACAGAAGTATAGAAGGTTTTGATGCGTTGTTCGTCGAAGTATAGGATTGCTTTTAGATGTGAGCAGAGGCCATACCCTATTGGTGTGAGTTTGAATTTGATTGTGAGTTTTAGGTTTCTATTTACTATTTTTTGCTGTATGTCTTCAATTGTTACGGTTTGAGGTTGTTGCTTTCTGTTGAATTCTTCGAGTTTTGTGTCTCTGATTTTCAAATTCAATCGCCCAATATGTCATGTCTGTGCGTTTATTGTATTGTTTCGAGTGCTTGGGTGAAGTATTCTGCAAGTGCTTTTATTGTTTTCATGCTTGTTGCTATAGCCAGTGGGTGTCCCTCTTTTTTGTGCCAGAAGGCACTGTCGAGTTGGTCTACTGGTATGGCTTCTGCGACGTTTTGGAACATTTTTTCGAGTATTTGTTTTATTTTTCTTTGTGAGAAGTCGCCTGCTTGTTCGCATAGTTCGTAGATGTGTGGGTATATCATGTGGAGTGAGTAGGTTCCAGGTGTTCTTTGTATAGTGAATTCTTTTGGGTCTTCGAAGGCTTCTGGGAATATTTCTTTGAGGGCGTTCCAGTAGTTTGTGAGGTTATCTGCGAGTTGTTTGGGTTCCATTCTTCTGAATTTGTGGCTTGATTTAAGGATGTAGGTTATTGAGTCTGCGAGTGGTCTTTGTTTGATTATGTGGCTTGGTTGTTTCTTTTCTCCGGGGAGTTGGACCTTGTTGTACCATGGTGAGCGAGAGTCGTTTCTTGTTATGTCGACTATTGGTATGGCTTCGGCTGTTAGTACGGCTTTTTCTCCTTCGAGCATTAGGAGTTTTGGTTTGCCCATTTTTTCGGACATTTCGTATATGTGGCGTTGGACGAGGTCGGTTGGGACTCCTTTTTGGCGTGTGTTTATTATGTAGAATTGGCGCATTTCTGTGTAGACGTCTGGTAGGTTGACTATTGTTACTGGTACTGGGTATTCGTCGAATTTTGGGTCTTCTTCTCTGGCTTCTTTTAGGCCTTCCAAGCGGTGTTGTCCGTCTACAACTGAAAATGGAAGGGATTCTGGTGAGATCACTAGTTCGCCGAATTCTGCGAAGCCTTCAATTGTTTTTTTGGGTCTGAATTCGAGTTTTCCTCTCACGTTGACGAGTATGGATGTTGGGAATACTCCTTCTTCTTTTAGGAGGTAGTTCATGGCTTTGCGTACTCTTATTGGTACAAGGGCTCGTTGGTATCCTTTTGGGTTATCTTCGCCCCATCTGTCGATTTTGTAGGAGGCGAGTAGGTCGCCTGCTTTCATTGTGGTTATGTACATTGGTAATTCTCTTTGTTGGATTTTAAATGCGTTTAATATGGGCATGTTCTA
>Ga0078972_1016351_pt1 | contig 11020 bp, 9 predicted proteins | sample YelNatPaOPGAMG01_FD_67568 | JGI IMG/M metagenome (GOLD analysis project Ga0078972, IMG submission 67568) | Hot spring thermophilic microbial communities from Obsidian Pool, Yellowstone National Park, USA - OP-RAMG-01 (SPADES assembly) (version 2) | ecosystem: Environmental > Aquatic > Thermal...
TACGTCGTATGATGGTGGGTGGCGTGTCGTGTGTACCGCACAGTACGCCGAAGGTCGCGGCTCCATGGGCTGGTCTGCGCATTGAGTCTCGGTGCGTGATATTCGACCGGTACTCTAGCGCTGCGAACGCTCCGTCCGGTCGCCGGCGGCCTGGGACTAGTACCGGCAGAGGACGACGGCATCCTCCGGGTTGTGCTGGTCCAAGAGGAGGACGAGCACCCGGTCGCCTGGCGTCAGCGAGCTCAGGTCGCGGCTCACAGCGACGCCGTGCACAAATGTCGCCAGGGATTGCAGCGGCTGCAGGGAAGCCGTGTGGGCGATGGCATCGTAGCTGCGGACAAGCGCCCGCAGGACATGTGCGGTTGGCATGGTTGATGCGGGATCAAACCCGGGCAGTACACCTTGTTGCAGCACTCTTCCCTCCATCGGTCATCGCTGTAGTACCAACGTACTATGCGGCCAATCCGCCTGGTGGCCGACTGATATACAGATGCTTTTGCGCTTGGTCCGGCGGCTTACAGCCGAGATCAGCGGCACAAAGCTGAATCCGCCGGCGAGGGCTAGAGGGGCAGCAGCGTGGCAACGGTTCCCGCCCAAGAATCCGCCAGGGAAGTGCCTGGGCGCCGTCGCGGTAGTGCCTACCGCGCTGTGATCCTCTGCAGCCTCTTCTTCTTCGCTCTGGCCACGATCGCGGCGGTCATCTTCTACCTGGTCACCACTGGCACCCTGAACCGAATGCTCACCGCTCGCCTGGACGCTCAGGGCCAGGCCTTTCAGGCCGTGATCGAGCGCCGCGGCGAGGACTTGGCTCTCCTTGCCAAGGACATGGGCGTCTGGGAGGAACTGTTCAACTATGCCTCCCGGCCGGACCCAGCCTGGGCGGCCGCTAACCTGGAACCGGTGAGCGGCAACAACAGTGGCGACATAAGCATCAGTGGCCTTGTCGTCTTCAGCCGCAGCGGCGAGCCCATCTTTCGCGGCGGCGCATTCCGTACCTGGCCGGATTCTGTCGTGATGGAAGCCGGGCGCTACTTCGCCCACGCCCTCGATGGCGATGCCTCGCCCGCCGTTCAGTTCGTGCCTCCGGTTGAACGCCGGCTCTATTGGCTGGCGGCCTCGCGCATCGTGCATGGGTACGACGTAGCCCGCCAGGGTGAGAGCGCCGGCTACATCGTGCTCGCCTACGCCATGGACGAGCGGGAACTGACCTATGCTGAACGAGTGAGCGGCGTGCGGAACGTCCGCCTCGATGTGCCGGCCCAGGCCAGCGCAACCGCCACTGCGCCAGCGCGGCTTTCCCTCTCCCTGCCCAATGCCCTGCACCTCACCAGCACGGGGACGCTCCGGCCGGTATTGCACGGCAGCTTCAGCTTGCAGAGCTATCTCGGCCAGCCGGGTGCCAGCTTGCACTACGACGCCGACGTGCCGCTGCTCTCGGCTCAGATCGATAGCTGGCAGACGGGCACCATCGTTAGCATCGGCACCATTCTCCTGGCAGTATTCGGCGTCCTGCTCAGCACCTACGGCCTCGTGGTACGGCCGTTTGAGGACCTCTCCCGTGCCGTCAAGCAGTTCGCCAGTGGCGGGCCATGGCAACCGCCAGCCGGCCGCCACCGGGAGTTCCAGGCCCTCAGCGGCGCCTTCACCCAGGCCATCGAGCGCCAACTGGCCGCGGAGCAGGGCGAGCGCGAGCGCGCCGCCGAGGCGGCCCAGCGAGCCGAGCAACTCCGCCTGCTGCTGGATAGCCTGCCGGCCCTCGTTTTCTTCAAAGACGGCGAGGGCCGCTACATCACCGTCAACCAGGGCATGGCTCGCTTCCACGACCTGCCGGTGGACGAGATCATCGGCAAGAGCGACTTCGACCTCTTCCCGCCCGATGTCGCAGCCGAAATGCGGGCCCAGGACCGGCAGGTGCTGGCCACGGGCGAGCGTGTAGATGGCGAACTGCGGCTGGCGCAGCGCGGCAAGGAGTATGTGTTCCAGTTCGTCAAGGTGCCCATGAGAGACGGCGACGGCGCGGCGTCTGGCCTGATCGGCTTCGCCTTCGACGTTAGCGAGCATCGCCGCCTGGAACAGGCGCTGCGCCAATCCCAGAAGATGGAGATACTGGGCCAACTCGCCGGCGGCGTCGCTCACGATTTCAACAACGTGCTCACGGCAATCATGGCCGGGGTGGAGATGGCCACGGCTGAGGCGCCCGAGGGCAGCGCCCTCGCCGACGACCTCCTCGAGGTAAGCCAGGCTGCCGAACGCGCCGCCCAGATCACACGCCAACTGCTCTTCCTTTCCCGCAGCCAGAGCGCCGAGAAGAAGGCCCTCGACATAAATGAGGTGATAACCTCGCTCAACAAGATGCTCACGCGCCTTCTCGGCGAGGACATCAGCATCGAACTCGACCTGGCCATACCGGCTCCTCTCGTCCTGGCGGACCGCACGCAGATGGAGCAGGTGCTGCTGAACCTGGCCCTCAACGCCCGCGATGCCATGTCCGGCGGCGGTGTGCTCAGGATCAGCACCAGCGTCCATCCCTGCTGCGACATCGGCCCCGGCAGGGCCCTGGCGCCGGCTGTGAAGAGCAGCGGGTTGACGCCGCCCAGCGGTGAGCGCTGCCTGTTGCTCACGGTGAGCGACACCGGGTTCGGCATCCCGCCGGAGGTACAGGACCATATCTTCGAGCCCTTCTTCACCACCAAGAGGGAGCGCGGCACTGGCCTGGGCCTCTCGGTCGTGCACAGCATCGTACGCGACCACGGCGGTGCCATCTGGTTCGAAAGCAGGCCCGGCGGCGGTACCGAGTTCCACGTTGCCCTGCCCCTGGCTGGCGACGCTGGCGAGGCGACCGTCGCCTTGCCGGCGGCAAAGCCAGTGCCTCGCCAGGCCAGGGTGCTGCTTGTGGAGGACGATCAGGCGGTGCGGGCTCTCACTCAGCGAGCCCTGCAACGCCAGGGCTACCAGATACTTGTCGCTGCGAGCGCCAGCGAGGCCAGCGGCCTCTGGCAGGAACTCGCCCAACCGCCTGACCTCCTGCTCACTGACGTCATCCTGCCCGACGGCAGCGGCCTCGAACTGGCCAGGGTGCTGGAGAGCCGCTGCCCCGGCCTCAGGGTGCTCTTCATCTCCGGTTACTCCGCCGCCAGCCTGGCCGAGCGCGGCCTGCCGGTCGAGGGCGGGCGGTTGCTGGCCAAACCCTTCACCGCCGCCGCTCTCTGCCAGGCGATTCAGGAGACGCTGGGGGCGTAAGAGAACACAGATAAACACGGACGGGCAGAGATTGTTGCCAAGAGATACGTCAGTATGCGTCACAGTGCGCGTTGGCCTGTGTGTTTCCGTGCTCATCTGTGTCCCCTGCCGTTCCTAGGCGACGTTGGCCTTGTACAGGCCGCGGTAGTCGGCGACGCCACAGCAGATGAAGAAGCGCACCTTCAGGCGCATCTCATCGTTAGTGAACATGGCGGCGGATTGGGCATCTGTCGCAGCGAAGATCTCGGGCTCGCGCCGGCCCTGCAGCCAGCCGAGCACGATGTGCTCCGCCTGGTTGGGGTCGGTGGCCACGGCCCAGTCGTTCGCATCGCTCCAGGCCGGCACAGGCACCACCTCGAAGCCCTGGTACCAGGGGTTGACGTCATTGTTGCTGCTGCCCGGTTGGTACTGGCTGTTGCGGATCACCATGGCCGTGGAGCGCAGTTGCACCGGCACCAGGAGGAAACGCCCTGGTACCCCCAGCTTGCGCAGGCTGCCAGGCTCCGTCTGCGACATGATCGCCAGTTGCGCAGCGTCGAAGCTGGCGCTGGCGAGGGCGGCGCTGCCCAGGTTGCCGCGCGTGGCGTGGAACAGGGAGGTGCCGTCGGCCATGGTCGGGCCGGCGCCGCTATTGCTGGTGAACACGGCAGCGACGGCGTCGGCCACGGTGTTGTAGGCCGCTGAGCCAAGCAGTTCGGGGACGGCGCGCACCGCCTGGACGTCGTCGGCCATCAGCATCTCCAGAGTGATGCCGATGTAGTTGCCCTTCTTGACCACGCTCGCCGTCTCCTGCAAGTCGTCCCAAGTCTTCTCCGTGTAGGGCGCTCCCTCGCCCACTGTGGAAAGGGCCGAGAAGCCGTAGACGCGGATCATCTTCATGTCGTGCAGGCTGTTCAGGTCGCGGTTAGCGACGATTGGCTCCCACCAGCGCTCGCGGCGGTTGTAGGCCTGGAGCAGCACCTTGTTGAGGACGTCGGCCGTGATGTTGGCCATGGTGCTGGTGTCGGCGTTGGCCAGGGTCACGCGCTCAGGATCGAACTGGCCCCTGAACTCCAGGTCGCCAGTGAGCTTGTGGTAGAGCTCGCGCACACCGGAGAGGCGCGTGATCCTGGCGTTCTCGGGCACCGGCAGGCCGAACAGCTGGTAGGCCGCCAGGCGCACCTGATCCAGGCTGTCGCGCAGCTGCCAGGGTTCGCGGCCGGCAGCAGCGCCAGCGGTGCCTGAAGGTCCGGCGCCACGCACGACCTGAGCCTCGACGAGCCTGGCCCAGGTGTCGCGTTTGGCCTGGATGGCTCGCTGCAGTTCCTCGGGCCGGAAGCTGCGCTGGCTGAATTGTGCCCTCACCTCGTCTTTCAGGGGCAGGGGCAGGTCGGAGGCCGCCAGGGCCATGTCCAGCATGTAGGTGCAGCTGGCCTGATACATCTGCCGCATGCTGGCCAGTTCCTCGCCGGCCTGTGGCTCGCTTTGAGCCACAACTACCTGGTCGCTTTCGGCTAGTGGCGTCTTCTGGTCCGTCATGTCGCTACCTCCGTTGGGTTGTGGGCGGGGGTGCTCCCCGCTCTTGGATTGTGCCGTTGCGTTCAGCGCCCTGACGAAGGCACCGCCCGCCGCCGGGTCGTACACCACATCCACACTGTTCACTCTGACGATCCTGGTCACGTTCCTCTGGCTATCGCGGCAGAGGAGGAGGTCGGCTGAGAGGCCGATGTTCGGCGCTACCTGGCCGGCCTCGACCGCGGCCAGCACCTCGCTTGCCAGGCGTTGCACCGTCTCTGCCTGCGGCCCGCAGGTGCGCAGCTGCGCGATCACGGCCTGGCCGTTCCAGGTCGGGTGCTCGAGCACACCGGCGACATCGCGCACGCGCCGGCCGTTCTCGCTGGGCGCGGCATGGTCCATGAAGACGGTCAGCCCCTGCCATAGCCCGTCCTCGAGCGAACGCTGCAACACTTCGGGCGAGAAGGACAGGCCGTTGGCCTTGCCCGGGCGGATGCAGATCACCTCGAAGCGCTTGCCCTGAGAGCCGCTGCCTTGCTGCCGCCCGTCGTCGCCGAGGGCGTCCGGCAGCAAGGCGCCCAACTCCACACGCACCCCTAACCGTTCATCCATCGCCATATCTCCCTGCCTGAGACGTTGGGACACAGATTTCACAGATCAACACTGATCTGGTTCTATGTAATCTGCGTGTATCCGTGTTCATCTGTGTCCTAATCGTAGACCCTATGCATGTACCAGCCGTCCTGGAGGCGGTCGCGGTAGACCTCGCAGACGAGGTCTTTGGCCTCCAGCAGGTAGTAATCGCGGCTCACCTCCTCCTCCCACCAGCCTGTTTGGATGCGCCAGTGCTCCGTCGTCTCCCCGCGGTAGAGTGCCCCGCGCCAGCGCACCGCTAGCGGATTGCCGCTATCATCGGTCACGACCTCGATCGGCCTGGCCGGCTTGTATAGTCTGCTCATAGACCTCTCCCTATGTTGGCTGCGCCAGCCCCGCCCTTGCTTGCGCGGGGTCAGGTTGTCCCGTTCTCCCCGGCGAAGCGGTAGATCCAGCGCCGGGCGTCGTCTCCATCTATCCAGCCCTGGCGCACCATCACCTCCAGCGCCTGGGCGATCTGGCTGGTCGCCTGGGCCAGGCGCAGGTTGTCCTCCCGGGTGATAGTGCCGGCTTCGGCCACCAGCCTCAGGTCCGGCGGCAACTCCAGGCGGCCTATCTCCGCCGCCCGCCGGAGCACTACCAGGCCCAGGTCCTCCAGCATGTGGCAGAAGGCGAGTTGGCGCTGGCGATAGTGGCGGAAGGTCGGGTCGCCCATCTCGGCGGCGGTAGCGCGCGTGGCGCTCTCGCCCTCAGCCAGGAAGTGCAGGGGCACGCCCGCCCCGGCGGCGACGATCAGGCGCAGGGCCTTGCCGTCGCTCTCCGCTTCTTGCGCCTGCACCTGTGGATTCACCGTCTCCCAGCGCTCGCCTTCGTTGGTGACGATCACCGAGCCGGGCGGCGGCGGGCGCATCAGTTCGGCCCGGCGCCGGCGCAACTCGCTCTCGCCCGCGCCCTGTACTGTCACCTTCCAGAGGAAGGCATTGCGGAAGCGGTTCACGCGCACACGATCCTCCAGCCACTCGCGATAGCGGCGCAGCCAGGGGAGGATGGGCGCCAGGTCGCCTTCCCCTCGCGTACAGCCCACCGGGCGGTTGATGGCGTAATGGAGCATCACCTGTTCCGCCCCGGCCGCCGCGGCCAATGGCGAGGGCCACAGCCTGCCCGTCAGTTCCCCTGCCTCACCTGCCTGGCGATACCACAGCTCCCGTTCCACATCCTCCGGGTCCGCCAGCACCTGGGTGATCTCCAGGGCCGGGATGGCACGCAGGTAGCTCATGCCGTCCGCCGGGTTGCGGGAGAGCAAGAGGAACAGCTCGCCCGAGCGGGTGAGTTCGTCGCACAGGCCATTCAGGCGCAGGTCCATCTGGTTCTGTGGGTGCTGCCAGAAGCGGTCGAGGAAGGCCTGGGCTGCGGCGATGGATGCCGCGGAATCCGTTTCCGCAGCGCGGCAGTGCAGGCGAATGCCCTCGCCAACCACGTAGTCCGTCGTCAGCGAGACGATGCGCCGCGCCAGGGGGTTGGTGCGCCAGGCTTCGATTGCTTCCTGCAGTTCGCCACGTGCCTGCCACCAGGGCTTATCCTCTGGGCGCAGCCCCACCTGTTGCCACCAACGCTCGTCGGCATCGCGCACGGCCTGGTTCACCCGCCGCTCGATGTAGCCCCCGAACAATCGTTCCGCTAGACGTTCCTGTAATCGCGCTGCCATGTTTCCCTCGTTATCACGAACGGTATCCCAAAGCTTTCGCATGCCCGAGAATGTCCGCCGCCAGGTTGGCCACCAGGGCGCCCCAGGCCACCCAGGTGAAGCCGGCGCCCAGGTCCTTGGCGAACGGCCCGAGCAGGTGTTCGTCCATGAAATGCGCTGCCCCGTACACGCCCAGGTAGCCGATCAGGTAAGGCACCACCATGGTGCGGAAGAACTCCGCCAGGCGGCGCACCTGGAACTGCCCCGTCCGCACTGCCTCGGCCACGGCCAGGGCCACATCCAGCAGGATCAGCCCCACCACTGTGCTCACCCGCGCATCGCCAAAGAAACCCTCGAGCCAGTCCACATTTGCCTCCGGTTTGGGACAGGGATGGACACAGACAAACACTGATGGCTCTTTCTTCATCCGTGTGTCTCCGTGTCTTCTGCGTCCCTCGTCTCCTCAAAAGCCTGAGCTATCCATTTCTTCCAGGATGTCGCCGGCCTCGATCATGGTGGCAGCAGCGGGCAGGAGCGCCTGGCTGCCAGCGGCGCGCAGGCAGAGGGCCAAAGACACGAGGAAGTCGTCGTGCCCCTCTGCCTCGGGCACGTAGAAGCTGAGCGTCTGGTTGGCCCGCAGGTTGGCTCTCGCCGCCCGTGCCTGCCGCCAGAACTCCTCCCATTCCGGCAACCCGCCCGAGGTGCCGTGCGCTGCCTGATAGACTTTCAGCCGCCCCTGGCCGATCGCCGCCAGCAGCTCGTAACCCAGCCGGCTCTTGCTCGCCTGAGTGAAGGTCACCGGCTCCACCCGCTCGCCCAGCGCTGCTGCCAGGAAGCTGGCCAGCCCAGCCCCCATGCCCGTAGCGTCCACCGCCACGCGCCGCACTCCCCAGGCCCGCAACAGGTCCAGCATCTGCCCGTACAGCTCCGCCGGCCCCCGGCCCGTCCACCAGTAATGGCGGACGACCCGGACAGCGGGGAGATTGTCCTCGCCCTGCGCCACTGCGGTGGCGTGCCCCCCTTCTGCCGCAGCGGGAGAGGGGAGCTGGCTCGGGTGGGTGAGGGCGGCTCCCACCTCCGCCAGTGTGAGCACCGTGCTATCCCTCCCCGGCTCCAGGCGTCGCGTCGCCTCGTCCCCTCTGCCCATTTGGGAGAGAGGTCCTCCCGCCAGGTCCACCCCTGCCACGTATACCCTTCCTGGGAGGGGGCCCTCCTGCACCTCGTGCTCGCCCTGCAGCTGCAGCCGCAGCGCTGCCGAGAGCAGCCGCCCCTCCTCCGGCAGCGTCCTCAACTCGTATTGGGTCAGGAACAGGGGGTGTTCTGGCCCCAGCCGCTGCCTCTCCCCCTGGACATAGGCGCTGTATGCCGGTGAGAGCGCCGCCAGGTGCCGCCAGTCGAACTCGAAGTGGCGGCGAATGCCGTCCTGGCGCTCCAGTTCCAGGTTGCGCTGCTTCTCGCGCTCCAGAAGGCTGTCGCCCGTCCAGGCCGTGCCGTAGAGCACCGTGGTCACATTGGCTGTGGCCCCCATGGGCCGGAAGTCGCGGTCGTACTTCTCGATCGAGAAGTCCTGTGCTTCGTCAATCTCCAGCAGCAGGTTGGCCGTCGCCCCCACTACGTTGGCCTCCGGCGCCCCCGAGAGCAGCATCAGCCTGGCCCGGCCCAGCTCGAAGCTGTAGCCGCCGTGCAGTTTGTACGGCCCGCCCAGGCCGGCGCCGCCCTTGTGGGCCAGGTCCAGGGCCTCGATGAGGCGCGAGCGCGAGAGCACAGCCTGCGGGCGGAAAGTGGGCGCTGCCTTGATGATCGTGCCGCCCCGCCGCCGGCAAAGGTTGAGCAGGTAGGCCTCCATGTGGGCGGAGAGTTCGTTCTTGCCCATCTGGCGCGCCAGCATCACCGTGAAGGTGAGGCCGCGCCCGTGCCAGACTGAGTCCAGCACTGCCCGCGCCACTGCGAGTTGATAGGGCCGCAGCCGCCGCCCAATCACGCCCGCCGAGAACGCCCCCGGCTCCCCGAATACCCTCGCTACTGCTTCGCGATCCACAATTCCCTCGGATAAGGACGCGGATGAACCCGGATAAGCGCAGATGCACCCGCATAAGGCCGGATAAGGCGGGATTTATGTTTTCATCCGCGTTGATCCGTGTTCATGCGCGTTTCGTCCGCTTCCTCTTCTTCCCCTGCAGCCAGCTCGTGCGTGATGGCGTCCAGCGCCTCTGCCAGGGCCTGCTCCAGGGAATGCGCCATCTGGCCCGTCATCTTGTGCCGTGCTACCAGGGCCTTGAGGTAGGAGTCGCAGGCGCGCAGGATCTCACGCGGCTGCAGCCCCTCCAGGATGGCCTGGCGCAGGGCATAGGCGATGGCGGGCATGATGTCGTCCACCTCCGGCTCGGCGGTGAGGGCCTCCAACTCTCGCACCTCTTCAGAGCCGAGCACGCCCTGGAGCAGGGAGCGGCGCTTGCCCTGCTCCCAGGAAGCATCGGCGTCGCCCTTTGCCTGTTCCCCGGCTTCCTGGCTGCCGCCTGCCGCCGCAGGGTCCTGGCCGCCGTGGCAAGAATGCCGGCGGCAATAGAGCGAGCCAGGCAAGGCAGGGTTGCGGCAGGGCTTGCCCCGCTTGGTCGTCGCCTGGCAGATCTGCCTGGACATCGCCTCGCCTCCAGCCTCATAAGAACATTTGTTCTATTATAGCACGCTTTTAGGCATTGTCCAGAAAATGCAGAAATTGCTTCCGCGAGGAAAATGCGGCCGCCGGTTCACAAATGGCCGGCAGCGGCGTATGCTGGGGCCACCATCAAAATGGCATGAGGAGTTGCTCTATGCCTGGCAAGACCTACGGTATCGCCCTCATCGGCGCCGGTGTCATCGCCCCGGTGCATGCCGACGCCATCACCGCTCTGCCCAACGCCCGCCTGGTGGCCGTGTGCGACGTCGTCCGCGAGAAGGCCGATGCCCTGGCGCGCCGCTACGGCGCTGAGCCCTGCTACGACTACCACGAACTGCTGGACCGGCCCGACATTGACATCTTCGAGGTCGTCGTCTGGAGTGGCCGCCATGCCGAAGTCGGCATCGCCGCCGCCCGGGCCGGCAAGCATATCATCGTCACCAAGCCGATAGATGTCACTCTGCCGGCGATTGACGCCCTCATCGCCGCCTGCGAGGAGAACGGCGTCACCCTCGGCGCCACGCACCAGTTCCGCTCCTACGCTGCCTACCGCCGCGCCCGCCAGGCAGTTCAGGAGGGGCAGCTGGGCAAGATGGTGCTGGCCAACGCTTTCGTGCCCTGGTACCGCAGCCAGAGCTACTACGACGGTGATGAGTGGCGCGGCACAATGCGTTGGGATGGTGGCGGCGCCCTGATGAACCAGGCGGTCCATTATGTGGACCTGTTGCAGTGGATCATGGGTGGGGTGCGCGAGGTGATGGCCTACAGCGAAATCTCTGCCCACCACGAGCGCATCGAGGTGGAGGACGTGGCCGTGGCCGCCTTGCGTTTCGCTGAGGCGCCGCTCACCTCCCAGGCGCTCGGCTGCCTGGAGGCTTCCACGGCCATCTACCGTGGCCTGCCGGCGCGCCTGGAACTGCATGGCGAGCGCGGCAATATCATCATCAGCGCTGACGAGATCACGTACTGGGACGTGGAGAACGTGCCTGCCCCAGAGCCAGGTAGCGTGACGGGGACGACCGGCGCCAGCGATCCCCGTGCGGCGCTGGGCAGCCCCGCTGTGGCGGCGCACGCCGAGCAGATCGCCGACGTCCTCGCCGCCATCGAAGAGGGCCGCCCGCCCAAACTAGATGGCCACGAAGCCCGTAAGGCCGTGGCCATCATCCAGGCCATCTACCAATCCGCTCGCGAGGGCCGCCCTGTGGCCCTGTGAACTCCGGCCCGCTCGGTGCGGCGAGCCGCCCTTACTCGTGCTGGCGCGCCACCTCGAGGAAGGCGTACACATTCTGGCGCGGCGTGCCGCGGCATAGCTCGGTCATCACCTCGGGGGCGCCGGCGTTGACGGCGGCGAC
>Ga0078972_1016352_pt1 | contig 11020 bp, 13 predicted proteins | sample YelNatPaOPGAMG01_FD_67568 | JGI IMG/M metagenome (GOLD analysis project Ga0078972, IMG submission 67568) | Hot spring thermophilic microbial communities from Obsidian Pool, Yellowstone National Park, USA - OP-RAMG-01 (SPADES assembly) (version 2) | ecosystem: Environmental > Aquatic > Thermal...
ATGATCTAAAAAGTACTTTCGGTAAAAAACTCAAATCTTTTGAGAAGGCCCAAAAGCAATTAATTAATAAACAGTAGAAAATAAATTTTGCCCCCCACTTTTGCATTCTTTTTCCCTTTTGGCTCTTACTTCTGCACTATCTCACTGCAGCACTGCAGCACTATCTTAGTGCAGCACTTTTTACTTTTTTTACGCTCTGCGCCATGCGCTTTGCGTTTTTGTTTTTACTGCAACACTGCAGCACTTTTTATTGTTTTTTTACACTTTGCGCCATGCGCTATGCGCTCTCCGCTTTGCTTTTTGTCTTTCACTGCAGCACTATCTTACTGCAGCACTGCTAAACTGCAGCACTTTCTTTCGCTTTGCGCTTTGCTTTTACTTAACACTTAGCACTCTCTTATGTCCTTAGAACCGTTTGAACAATTAGAACTAATTCCTTCTCCGCGGAAAAACTCAGCAGGGGGATTAGATTGCAGGGAAAGTAATTATTTTCTGGCGCCGCCTAAAAATGTCCTTTCTAAAATGGAGTTTTTAAAATCTCTTAAAATGGAAAAGCGGCGGGCAGAAAGAACAAAAATGCCCCTTTCTCTGGCTATTTTTTCATTTCGCGAAGATGGAAATGGAAATATAAAAAAAATTACTAAAGATTTTTTGCAATATTTATCCAAGGTTACGAGAGAAACAGATATAAAGGGTTACTTGCATGATGGGCAAATCGGCCTGCTTTTGCCAGACACTGACCAAAATGGCCTAAAGCAATGTGTAGAAAAAATAGTTACTGGAAATGGCCAACTCCCCGGGACTATAATGATGGGCACCTATCCTGATTATATTTTTCATAAGCTTCTTTCTGAAGAAGATGAACCAGACTTTTTTCCCCTTGACTTAGATAATGAAATTGTTAGCCATCGATTCCAAATATTATTGAAAAAAATGATCGATATAATTGGTGCACTCTTGGGAATAATTCTTTTTTCGCCCATTATGCTCCTTTTGGCTATTTTAGTAAAAATCACCTCTCCCGGACCGGTGATTTTCAAGCAAGTGCGTCTGGGTTATAAAGGGCGACGTTTCCCTTTTTATAAATTTCGTTCCATGTACCATAATATAAATGATCAGATTCACCGCGAATATGTGGCTAAGCTCATCCAGGGAGACTTAGAAAAAATAAACCAAGGCAAAAAGGGAGATTCTTTCTTTAAGTTAAAAGATGACCCGCGAGTAACGCCCTTAGGCAAATTTATTCGTAAAACAAGCTTGGATGAACTCCCCCAACTTTTTAATATTTTGAGGGGTGATATGAGCTTAGTTGGCCCTCGGCCTCCGCTACCTTATGAAGTCGAAAAATATAAGTCTTGGCATTTACGAAGGATTCTGGATATGAAACCAGGAATAACCGGACTCTGGCAGGTGAGTGGTAGAAGTAAGACCACATTTGATGAAATGGTGCGTTTAGATTTAAGGTATGTGCAAAATTGGTCTATCTGGCTCGATCTAAAAATTCTTTTTAAAACAATAAGAGAAGTTATTTTTCCAAAAGGTGCCGCCTAAACGCTCTGCGCTTTGCGGTATCGCCTCACGCTCTCACGCCTTGCGCCTTACGGTTTTTTTAACTGCAGCACAGCAGCACTTCATAACTGTTTTTTTTCCGCTCTGCGCCATGCGCTATGCGCTATGCGTTTTCCGCTATGTGTTTTGCTTTTTTTAACTGCAGCACAGTAGCACTATAACACTTCAGCACTTGTTTTTCGGTAAAGGAGGATTTTATGAAAATTGCTGTAATTGGATGTGGCTACTGGGGACCAAACCTAGTGCGTAATTTTATTCAGTCGAACAAGGTGAGTGAGTTAATCTGTTGCGATCTCGACCCCAAAAGATTAGCGCGCATGAAAGCTCTTTATCCCATGGTCTCTATTACTAATAATTATAAAGAGCTCTTAGATGATTCCGACCTTGACGCAGTCGCCATAGCTACCCCGGTTAAAACTCATTATCCCTTGGCTAAAGAATTTCTGCTTCGGGGAAAGCATGTCTATGTAGAAAAGCCATTTACGCACTCTTACGAGACGGCTTATGAATTGGTTAAACTGGCCGAGGATAATAAAAAGGTTTTAATGGTGGGCCATACCTTTGAATACACCGCCGCCGTTAACAAAATAAAAGAAATTGTGGAAAGTGGCGAATTAGGAAGGGTTCTTTATATGAGTTGCATTCGGGTCAATCTTGGTCTATTTCAGCCAGATATAAATGTAGTATGGGATCTGGCTCCTCATGATATTTCTATAATTCTGTATATAACTGGCGAAATGCCTATTTCTGTTAACACTCAGGGAAAAGCTCATTTCCGATCTGATATTGAAGATGTGGCCACTACCACACTGAATTTCCGAAATGGGATAATAGCCTTCATTCATAATAGCTGGCTTGATCCCAATAAAATCCGCCGTACCACCATAGTGGGTACCCGAAAAATGCTGGTCTTTGATGATATTGAAACTCAAGAAAAGATTAAAATATATGACAAGGGTGTAGAAGTTCCCCCTTATTACGATACTTTTGCTGATTTTCAATTTTCTTATCGTTATGGAGACATTTACAGTCCCAGAATCGAAGAATATGAGCCTTTAAAAAAGCTTTGCGAGCATTTTCTTGATTGTATTCGCGATGGAAGGACGCCCCATACAGATGGATATAATGGGTTGCGGGTTGTCTCCATCTTAGAGGCTACGAGCAAATCTTTAAAACAGGGAGGCAAAGCTGTTTCGATCCAGGGCTGCCGAAATCATAAAAATTTAAAGGGTAATGGCAAGGGCTTAGTTATCATAAATTCCCCCCGTATTTAATCTTTACCGCAGCCCTTTTTTCGCTTTTCGCTTTGCGTTATCGCCGTTCGCTCTCGCGCCTTACGATTTTCCTTACTGCAGCACTGCAGCACTGTTTAACTGTTTTTTGTGCTATGCGCTATGCGCTTTGCGCCATGCTTTTTTAGCTCTGCGCTTTGCTTTTTTTTCTTCCTGCCGCTCTTTCTTTGGAGGATGAAGATGGAATTTCAATCCATTGCCCCTGATGTAAAATTAGGTAAAGAGGTAAAAATTCATAAATTTGTTAATCTTTACGGGTGCGAAATTGGGGATTATACAAAAATTGGCTGTTTTGTGGAAATTCAAAAGAATGCTAAAATCGGCAAATATTGCAAAATTTCCAGCCATACATTTATTTGCGAAGGGGTCACCATTGAAGATAATGTCTTCATCGGCCATAGCGTTGTTTTTATAAACGATACATATCCGCGGGCTACTAATGCCCAAGGAAAACTTAAAACAGAGGATGATTGGAAAGTTGAGCCCATTGTTGTTAAAAAAGGGGCTTCCATAGGCTCTAATGCCACTATTCTCAGCAATGTGACGATTGGCGAAAATGCTATTGTAGGGGCAGGAAGTGTAGTCACTAAGGATGTCCCGCCCAATGCTATTGTAGCTGGCAACCCCGCCAAGGTCTTAAAAACCATTTCTCTCACAGAGCTCGCAGAGCTCACAGAGTATTAAATTAAAATAAATTTTATTTAAAAAAGTATTTCTTGTTTTTATTTTAACTTTAAGAAGGTTTTCTCTGTGTCCTCTGTGTTCTCGAGCGCAGCGGGCGAGAGAAAAAACTATCCCTCAAAGAGCTCACAGATTTTTAATTATTAAAATAAATTTAAAGGTTTTTAATCTGCGTTTATCTGCGTTCATCTGCGTCCCCAAAAAACTAAGTAGGACGCAGATTGGCGCAGATTTTCAGGATAAAAAATAATTTTTCCGCGTGCATCTGCGTTTATCCGCGTGCCATAATTATTGGACGCTGATTTTCGCAGATTTTCAGGATTTAAATTCTTTTTAAAAATTTTTTTAATTTTTTATATTAATAAAAAAGCTTTTTCTGCGGTCATCTGCGTTTATCTGCGTCCCATAAAGAAAGGATTAAAATGAAAGTTCCTTTTTTAGATTTAATAACCCCGCATAAGGAGCTCGAAGAAGAATTAATCTCCATTTACCGGGATTGTCTCCAAAAAGCCTCTTTTATCGGCGGCCCCATGGTCCAATCGTTCGAGGAAGAATTCGCCAAATTTTGTGAAACTAAATATTGTTTAGCTGTGAATAGCGGAACAGATGCTTTACGATTTGCCTTAATAGCCGCTGGCATTGGTCCCGGAGATGAGGTTATTACGGTGCCGAATACTTTTATTGCCACCACCGAAGCCATCTCCCAAACGGGTGCCTCCATTGCATTTGTAGATATTGACGAAAAAACTTATAATCTAGACCCCAATCACCTTGAAGACTATTTAAGAAAGCGTAAGTCGCAAGTCGTAAGTCGCAAAGGATCAACCCGAAACACAGGAGCACTGCAGCACAGCGGCAAGGTAAAATGGCCAAAGGCCATTTTACCGGTTCATCTCTACGGCCAGCCTGCCGATATGGATGCAATCTCAGAGATTGCGGAAAAATACGACCTTATTATTATTGAGGATGCTTGTCAAGCTCACGGCGCTCAATATTATTCAAAGAAAGAAGAAAAATGGAGGAAAGCCGGTTCTATGGGCTTGGCCGCAGCATTTAGCTTTTATCCCGGGAAAAACCTGGGGGCCTGCGGAGAGGGTGGAGCGGTTACTACAAATGACCCGGAAATAGCGCGGAAAGTTTCTATGCTTCGTGATCATGGTCAGGCCAAGAAATATTATCATGATTTTGAAGGCTATAATGGACGACTCGATGCTATTCAATGTGGTATTTTAAAAATTAAACTTCGTTACCTTGAAGAATGGAATGAAAAACGTCGCCAAAATGCTGCGCTCTACAACCAACTTTTCAAAGCTGCAGCACAGCAGCACTGCAGCACTGCAACACTGCAACACTGCAGCACTATTATTCCCCCCTTTGTCCCCTCTTGGGCGAAACCAGTATTTCATCTATATGTTATCCGAGCTCAGCAGAGGGACAAATTGCAACAATATCTTTCAGAGCATGGAATAGGCACAGGACTTCATTACCCCATTCCTCTTCATTTGCAGAAGGCATATGCAAATAATGGATTTGAAAAGGGGATGTTCCCAATAACCGAGAAAGTTGCCCCTGAAATTCTTTCTTTACCTATGTTCCCAAGTCTTTCTGAGGAACAAATAGAATACGTAGTCCAAAAAATCTCCGAATTCTATCATCTATAAATTTTGCCATTTATTCATAAGTTATTTTACGCATGCGCCATGCGTTTTTTTCGCTTCGCGCTCTGCGCTCTGCGCCTTACGATTATATATATTGGAGGTAATTTATGATCATTAAATCTTGTCAAAACTGTGAATTTCATGAAGTAAAAGATGGGGAAGATGGCCCCATGAGCCATTGCAGGAAAGAGAATTGTTGGTCGCGCTTCTCAAAATGCGTAGCCCGAAAAGCATTACAACGATACTTGGAACAGGAGGCCGCTGAGCGCGAACGCGCCCTAGCCCGGTAAAGTATCTCTCGCAGAGCCCACAGAGCCCACAGAGTATTAATTAAATTAATTTTATTGTTTTTAATTTTTAATATGTCTTTTCTCTGTGTCCTCTGTGTCCTCGAGCGAAGCGGGCGAGAGAAAAAAACTATCTCTCACAGAGCTCGCAGAGCTCACAGAGAATAAACAGCACAATTAATATTGTTAAAGATTAATAAAATAAGCAAGAAATTTAAAGCTTTTTAAAATTTTTGCAATGTTATTGTTTTTTTGCTAATGAATAGAAGGTTTTTCTCTGTGCTCTCTGCGAGCTCGAGCGAAGCGGGCGAGAGAAAAAAACTATCTCTCACAGAGCCCACAGAGCTCACAGAGAATTAATTTAAAAATAATTTTAATTTAAAAAGTATTTTTTGTTTTTATTTTAACTTTAAGAAGGTTTTCTCTGTGCCCTCTGTGTGCTCGAGCGAAGCGGGCGAGAGAAAAACTTAAAACTAAACATTTCTAAGCTCAAATATAGAGCCTGGAAACTTTAACGCTTTTTATGGCAAAAGATCAAAAGCAGAACAGTGGCGGGGCCGGATTATGGAAAAATGTTTTCGGTCGGTAGTAAGTATGCGGTTTATTTTCAATCTTTCCGCAATGGCAATTAAAGAGGCATCGACAAAACCTATATTGATATTTGCATAAGTATCAAGGAGCTGCCATACTCGCCGAAAATCCTCATTTTTCATACTTTCAATTTTTAGCTCCTCCTGGATTATTGCTGTAAGAAATTTTTTCTCTGCCTCCCGACCGAGATTGGAATTGAGAAGGTAGCAAATCTCCGGAATGATTGTTATGGGCACAATTAAAATATCTAAAATATTTTGCACAAAATTTTTACTCGGCTCATGCCAGGCGTCATCGACATCGGCAAGTGCATAAAGAATTCCAGTATCAACAATAATGGCCTTCATTATATATTTTGCTCCAGCTCTTTATCTGTTTTTTTCCAAAGCAGATCTTCATGATATTTAGAGATGTTCCTTTTCCCACTTCGGCCAATTGCTAAAAAAGATAATTGCTTTGTTCCTTTTTTACGCTGGAATACAAATTGCTCGAGAGCTTGCCTTATAGCTTCGGCAAAACTAATTCCCTTTTCCTGAGCTATGTTTTTAATATTTTTTAACAATTCTTCATCAGCAAAAATAGTCGTGCGCTTCATGATCTTCTCCTTTTAAAATAATCATATATATGATATCATATATATGAATAAAATCAAAAAGAAAAAATCTCGCACAGCGCCCGCAGAGCTCGCAGAGTTTTAATTAATTTATTTTTTATTTTTTAACTTTTAAATGGTTTTTTTCTCTGTGTTCTCTGTGAGCTCGAGCGAAGCGGGCGAGAGAAAAAAATATCTCTCACAGAGCTCACAGAGCACACAGAGTTAGTTTTATTTCTTAACACTATAAATCTTGTCGCTTGAACCTAAAAATACTTTGTTTCTTTGCTCTTACTCGAGGACCGCAGCACTGCCGCACTTTTTTCGCTCTGCGCTATTCGTTTTTTTACTTCCGAACTATATTACTGCCGCACTTTCTTTTGTTCCGCGCTATGCGCCATGCGCTTTGCGCTATCGTCTTGCCCCTCGAGGAAGGTATTGCCTCGGAAATTAAAAGTGATATACTAAACATAGATTAATCATTGCGGAAAGTAGAATTGCCCTTATGGTTAAAAAAGAATTTTTCAGAAAAATTACAGAAACTTATAGAGATTTTTTGAAGGATAATCTAATCTCTATTATCCTTTTTGGATCACATGCAAGAGGAGATGCCAAAATCAAAAGCGATTATGACATATTCATAATTGCTGAAGATCTTCCTTCCAGACCCTTCCCGAGATTGCTTTTTATTCGTACTCCATTAAAAGGTCAATTTGATGAAAGATTATGCATAATTGCCAAAACCCGAGAGGAAATATTGAGTAGTTTCCCCCCTTTATTTTTAGATTTAGGGCTGGACGGGATCATTCTTTATGATAAAGATAATTTTTTTAAACAAATTCAAGTTAGAATAAAGGAAATTATTCAACAAGCAGGTTTACAGAGAAAAAAGATGAACGGCGATTTCTATTGGACCTGGGAAAATCCTCCCCAAAAAGGATGGGAAATAAGTTGGAGCGGTTATCGTGAATTTTAAGGAGGATGCCGAATACCGGAAAAGACTTGCCAAGGGTTTTCTCAATGAGGCGCGGCTTAATTTTGAATTCAAGCTTTGGCGTTCATGTGTAGACAATTCTCAGCTCTCCATAGAGAATTCTGGTAAGATGATCATTGCTTTATTTGAACCTATTGAAAAAACTCATAATCCATCGCGTCAACTAAGGAGATTAATTGATCAAAATAGATTGGGCGATGTGTCCATTCTTGATATTGAGGAACTAATCTCGATCATTGATCGATTTGGAATCGAGGAACATTTTATGACAGATTATGGCGATGAAATAACCCGAACCGATCCATGGAGCCTTTTTACAGAAGAAGATGCAAGGGAAGCTTTAGAACTGGCAGAGAAATGTTATGGGATAGCTGAAAATATTTACTCAATTTATATCAATAAATTATCAGAATAATTTTTTAGTAAAAAGATCATTCTTGCTCCCTGCTCCTTGCTTCTTTCGCTTTGTTCTTTGTGCTATGCGCTCTGCATCTTTTACATCAGCACTGGCCAACTGTTTTTTAGCGTTATGCGCCATGCGCTCTGCGCTTTGCGGTTTTTTTCTTCCGCACTGCAGCACTTACCCTTTGCGCCCTCTGTGTCCTCGAGCGATAGCGGGCGGGAGAAAAAACTATCTCTCACAGAGCTCGCAGAGCTCACAGAGTATTAAATTTAATTTAAAAAGTATTTTTTGTTTTAATTTTAACTTTAAGAAGGTTTTTCTCTGTGTCCTCTGTGTTCTCGAGCGTAGCGGGCGAGAGAAAAAACTATCTCTCACAGAGCTCACAGAGCCCACAGAGTTTTAATTAATTTATTTTTTGTTTTTTAACTTTTAAATGGTTTTTTTCTCTGTGTCCTCTGTGTTCTCGAGCGTAGCGGGCGAGAGAAAAAAAATCACCCAGAGTCCACATGTTCGCAGAGAATGATTTATTAAAAGATGAGATTTTTAATATGAGTAGATTTTCAATGGCAATCTCCGAAAAGAAAGAAAAATTAATCAATAAATTAAAAGAATTCTTCCAAGAAAAGGCAGCATCTTTTTCAATAGAAATGGTTTTTCTTTATGGATCGTGGGCTAAGGGGTTTCCCAAAGATGATTCGGACCTTGACCTTGCTTTGGTTTTTTCTGAAGAGAAAACAGCGCCAGCTGAATCTTTTAAACGTATAACAGATATCTCCGTAGGGTTAGAAAATATTTTAAAAAAAGAGACAAATATTATTGAAATTCGCAAAGAATTCGACAAGCCAATGCTTTATTATAATGCCATCATTCATGGAGTTCCAATTTATATTAGTGATTTTAATTCTTACCTAAAATTAAGAAATGAAGCGATTTTTCAAATGGAGGACTTCAGCATCTTTGGATTAAGTTGGCAATACGAAGCTGCGCGAAAAAATTTGGAGGCCATAGAAAGTGCCCGAATTTAAATATGCTAAGGGGAGAATTGCCGAGTCAATTAAATTCTTAACAGAAGAAATGCGGGAATTTGAAGAAGAATATGCCCATAAATCGTGGAAAGATTACCAGAATGACAAAAAAATTCAGAAATTGATGGATCGAACTGTGGAAAATGCCTTGACAGCCTTGATTGAAATCTGTGGAACAGTTTTGGCTGAAAAAGGTATTGCCACCGAGAGTTATAGCGATGTATTAAGAAAAGCAGGAAACCTTTTGGGGTTCTCGGAAAATGAGCAAGATAATCTTGCCAAATTAGCCATCCAGCGCAATCGCCTCGCCCATAGGTATTTGAATCTAAAGTGGGAAGCAATTAAAACATTTAATGAAAATAAAGACTTAATTTTGAAGCTGGTTAAAAATATTCTAAATAAAGAGGAAAATTTTTAAAAACCATCTCACACAAAGCCCACAGGGCTCACAGAGTTTTAATTAATTTATTTTTTGTTTTTTAACTTTTAAATGGTTTTTTTCTCTGTGTCCTCTGTGTTCTCGAGCGCAGCGGGCGTGAGAAAAATCTATCTCTCACAGAGCCCACAGAGCCCACAGAGAACTAATTTAAATTAAATTTAATTTAAAAAACTATTTTTTGTTTTTATTTTAACTTTAAGAAGGTTTTTCTCTGTGTTCTCTGTGATCTCGAGCGCAGCGGGCGAGAGAAAAAGCTATCTTTTTCATAACGCTTAACACTATAAATCTTGTCACTTGAACCGAAAAGGCATATTGACAAAACTTATTGATTTTAATAATATTTTAATTTGGGAACTTTGATTAAGTGCTTTGAAGAATTTAAATTAATTTCGGGACCAAAGGATGGATGAATCTAAAAAAATATTAAAGAAAGAAGATATAATTGCCACTCTTAAGAAGCATAAAGATATTTTAAATAAATATAAAGTGAAAAAGATAGGAATTTTTGGGTCTTTTGTAAGGAATGAGCAAGAAGAAAAAAGTGACATTGATTTTTTCGTAGAATTTGAAGATCCATCCTTTGAAAATTTCATTGGCCTTTCTTCTTTCTTGGAGAATCTTTTCGAAAAGAAAGTAGAAATTCTAACCCCTCCTGGCATTGAAAGTATCAGGATTGACCATGTAAAAGAAGAAATCAAAAGGAGCATAGTTTATGTCTAAAAGAGGGGACAAGGAATTTTTACTCGATATAATAGAGGCTATTAAAAGAATTGAGCTTTATACAAAGGGAATGAGCTATCAGGATTTTCTGCAAAAGATGGAGACACAGGATGCGGTAGCGCGTAATTTTGAGATTATTGGTGAAGCGATTAAAAATATTTCACCAAATTTAAAAGAACAGTATGATAGCATCCCGTGGAGGGAAATTGCTGGATTGCGGGATAAATTAATCCATTTTTATTTTGGCGTAAACTGGGATATTTTATGGAGGGCTGTAAAAGATAACCTACCTATCCTTAAAGGAAATATAGAAAAAATTTTAAAAAATTTGATTAATTAGCATTAAACTACTATTTTTTTAATCGGTAGCTTTTTTTCTTTGCTCCGCTCTGCAATATTTATCCTTTGTGTCCTCAGCTTAGCGGGCGAGAGAAAAACTATCTCTCACAGAGCCCACAGAGTATTAAATTAAAATAAATTTAATTAAAAAAGTATTTTTTGTTTTCATTTTAACTTTTAAAAGGTTTTCTCTGTGCCCTCTGTGTGCTCGAGCGAAGCGGGCGTGAGAAAAATCTATCTCTCACAGAGCTCACAGAGCTCACAGAGTTTTAATTAATTTATTTTTTGTTTTTTAACTTTTAAATGGTTTTTTCTCTGTGTCCTCTGTGTTCTCGAGCGTAGCGGGCGTGAGAAATAATATCTCTCACAGAGCTCGCAGAGAGCACAGAGTTTTAATTAATTTATTTTTTGTTTTTTAACTTTTAAATGG
>Ga0078972_1016354_pt1 | contig 11019 bp, 7 predicted proteins | sample YelNatPaOPGAMG01_FD_67568 | JGI IMG/M metagenome (GOLD analysis project Ga0078972, IMG submission 67568) | Hot spring thermophilic microbial communities from Obsidian Pool, Yellowstone National Park, USA - OP-RAMG-01 (SPADES assembly) (version 2) | ecosystem: Environmental > Aquatic > Thermal...
ACCTGCCGGGTAAGCACATTGGTATTGGGGTCCCGCCTGCGCCCACCCCAACTGTAGGCCAGGTCGCATTCGTTATCTCCTGACCAAAGGACAAGACAGGGGTGTTGCCGGAGCCTACGTACTACCTGGCGAGCCTCACGCTCTATGCGCTCGCAGAAAACCCGATCCTGGGGGTAGACGGCACAAGCCATGGCGAAATCTTGCCAGACCATAAAGCCCTTCTGGTCGCACAGCTCAAAAAAGAGGTCGTCCTCATAGACGTTTCCACCCCAACAACGGAACATGTTGCAGCCGATGTCCTCCGCCAGGGCGATGATCCGAGGTATCCTGGACACATCGCGGGAGTGGAAAGCGTCCACCGGCACCCAGTTCGTGCCCAGGATAAAGACCCGTTCCCCGTTGACCCGAAAGCAGAACTCGCCCTTGCCCGTGTGGTCGGTGATGCTGGTGCGATCCAGAGCCACCGTGCGGATGCCATGATGGAACTCCAGGTGATCCAACTCCTGGCCGTTCTTGAGGAGGACAACCCGGCAATGGTAAAGGTTGGGCTCTCCTCTGCCTCGGGGCCACCAGAGCGCCGGCTCCTCCAAGTTGAAGGAGAAAGCCCCGGCCTGAAAGAGCATGCGACGACGCTCGGAAAAGGCCGATGTGCCACAGCGCCCCGTGAGCTGGATCTCGTACGTATCCTGAGCATCCCCCGCGATCCGAGCCTGGTAGTGTAACGTCAATCTGGCCACACGACGATCCTCGCCGAGGCTCAAGGTCTCCAGATACACATCCTCCAGTCGTTCAGCCGGCCTGAAGCGCAGGCTCACCGGCCGCCACAAGCCGGCGGAAAGCGCCCGGGGCATGATGTCCCAGCCGTACATGTGCGGCGCCTTGCGCACGTACAACGACTCATAGTTTGCCCCTAACGCGCTCAAGGAAGGAGGATAATCGTATTGCCTAGCCTCCTCCAAGGCTGGCCTGATGTGGATGAACAGCTCGTTCTCGCCACGCAAAAGGCCGTCCACGGGAAAGCGCTGCGCGATGAGCATGTTATCACCAGAGCCGATTCGCTCCCCATTGAGGTAGATATCCGCGAAGCAATCAAGGCCCTCAAAGACGAGTTCCGCGTTATAATCGGGGCGCTCTTCAGCTCGGAAACGTCGGAAATACCAAACATGGGCGCGCTCAAAGGGCCTCAGCGCAGCGATGTTCATGCCGTAAAATGGCTCACCGATGATCCCCGCGGCTTGCAGATCCAGCTCAAAATTGCCGGGCACAGTACAGGGATAGGTTTGATACCCGGCTCGCCTCAGTTCCACACTAGAGCGCAGCTCAACGGGCGGAGGCTCTAGGCTATAGGCGAAGGACCAAGGCCCACTGAGATCCAGACATATGGAAGAACCGCTGGTCCGAATCATATCGCTCTCCTTTCAGTGTGAAGGATGTCCAAAGACAGCAAACCTATCATATGGAAATGCGCTCGCGATTTCAACGAACAATAAAAGTGCACCTTCGGGGCATATGTGCTATAATAAGTTTGGAGTCTGTGTTGAAGACGTTATTCAAGCGGCTCCGATCACGTCCAATGAATACACAGAGATGCCCTTACGGCTTTCGGCAGTTCAGGTCAACGATTATGTGCTGCATAGACAGCACCTTACACCCGCATCGCGCGGCAAAAGCGTTCTGGCGGTAGTACGCGATATAGGACCTCTCAGGGCTAGCCCGACGATCACGCCCTATATTTCCCTCTGGTCTCGCATGGAGAACTTTGAGCGGCAACAGTTGGAATCCGCCCTGTATCAAGAGCGCACCCTCGTGCGCGTTCCCTGTATGAAAGCCCGGCTCTATATCGTGCCCTCCGCAGATTATCCGGCCTACTATCAGGCAACTAAACCCTTCCTACAGCAAGGATTAAAAGAGTTGGATAGCCTGCTCTCTGACGTGGACCCGGAGGGTTCTGCGCCCCTTCACAGCGAAGAGTTGGCCCAAAGGGTGCTGGAAATCATGAGTGTATGGGGCACATGCACGGCAGCCAAACTCGCCGAGCTATTGCCCGCCTTAAACACACAGCTCCTGCATGACCCCGAGCAACCCGAGCAGGGTCACACAACGCTGGGTGCGCGGTTGCTCCCGGCCATGTGTGCCCAAGGGATGTTGGTTCGTGCTCAGCCACGCGGCAGTTGGCGGAGCGATCACTATAGCTACGCCACCCTGTCCTCTTGGCTTCCTACGCTTGACCTCAACAGCGTCACCGAAAGAGAAGCGCTCCGCCAGGTGATCCTATCCTATATAGCGGCTTTCGGCCCTGTTACCGTCGGCGATATCTTGCATTGGTTGGGGAGCATTGCGCGCCGCCAGGTAGTCGCCACGCTCATGGAGCTATCCAATCAATTGGCGCGGCTGCAGATCTCGGGTTCTCAGGGCGATTACTTTATGCTGAAAGACCAAGTGCCCGAGCTGTTGGACTACGAAAGGCCAGGAGAACGCATCGTAGGGCTTTTGCCGCCACGAGATAGTTATTTGACTGCTTACAGCGACACCAGTAGGTTTCTAGAAGAATCCTATCGGGAGCATGTTTTCGACCGCGCGGGCGAGTCATTCGGCACCGTATGGGTAGACGGATATGTAGTCGGGATATGGTGGCCACAAATCAAGGAGGAACGCATCGTAGTGCGTTTCTTCGAGCCCATGGATCCTGAGGCTCTGGCCCTGATCGCCGAGGAGTCTTTCCGACTGGGCAAGTTCCTGGAGTTCTCCTCTATTGACCTACAGATGGGGTCCTACTTTGAAGGGGATATTGATGCCGAGGGCTTCCCGGCCCCTCTTTTACAGACAAACCCCCGCTGATAGGGTTGGGCGAAAGGAGGAACCGTTATGCAACGCTTTTACCTCCCTACAGAGATCATCACGGGTTGCGGGAGTTTATCACAGCTAGGCCGGATCGCGGCGCGCTATGGCCGGCGGGTCATGGTCGTGACCTACGCCGGTTTTGCTCAGTTCTCTGACACCTTGTCGCGGGCGCTACAGGCCCTACGCCACGAGAACCTAGAGGTGATCCTCTACGATAATGTCGTGGGCGAGGCTGATCTACGAACAGTTGAGGAGGGGATCGCCTTAGCTCGCAAGCAGGAGAGCCAAGTCTTTATCGGCATTGGTGGAGGTAGCTCCATTGATACCGCCAAAGCCATCGCGGGGTTGGTGACCCTGCCGGAGAGCGCATGGGACTATCACGCCGGGCGCGCCTTGGAGGGGCCTGGGCTGCCTTTTATTGCCGTCCCCACGACGGCGGGCACTGGCGCAGAAGTGACCAAGAACGCGGTACTCATTGACCCGCGCACCGAGGTGAAAAAGAGTATCCGCGATGATGCCTGGTTCGCCCGTGTGGCCCTAGTGGACCCTGAACTAACCCTTTCCATGCCCCCCCAGGTGACGGCCAGTACCGGCGCCGATGCCCTTTGTCAGGCGATTGAATCCTTTACCTCCATCGCGGCTACGCCCATCACGGATGCACTGGCCATGCAAGCTATTGCGCTGACCGGGCGCAACCTGTTGCGCGCTTACAAAGCCGGCGACGATCTGGCCGCCCGCGAGGCGATGAGCATGGGCAGCCTGATGGCAGGGATGGCTATGGTGAACGCGCGCTTAGGAGGGGTGCATGGCATGGCCCATCCTCTTGGCTCGCACTTCCATATTCCCCATGGGGTGATCTGCGGGCTGTTGCTCCCCTATACCATGGAGTACAACTTGCCCTATGCGATGGCCAAATACGCTCAGGTGGCGCGCCTTTTGGGCGAGCCGGTAGAGGGCCTAGAAGTTGAGGCAGCTGCCCACAGGGCGGTGGAGCATGTGCGCGAGCTTATGGCGCAGGTGGGCATCCCGGCACATCTAAGTCAATTCGGAGTCACCGAGGAGCGTTTTGAGCAGATCGCCAAGGAATCGCAATCCGAGTCGTTGAAGCACAACCCTCGTCCCCTGGGGATTGAGGATGTGTGTAACATCATGAGGGCAGCGCTCTAGTAAAGGGTGGGAGGAGTCCCATGCAGAAGGTCAACGAAAGCGAGTTTGCCTATCGGGGTGGTGATAGTGGCGTCAAGTACCTCATGCGAGGTCCCAAAATCGATTGGGGCGTTATCCTCTTGCTTCCGGGGCAGACGTTGGGCGGACATTATCACCAGGAGGTAGAGGAGACCTTCTACGTCGTCCAGGGCCGAGGCACCTTTATCGTCAACGGGCAAGAATATCAGGGCGTAGAGGGAGATGCCTTCCGCATGGAGCCAACCGATCGCCACGACATCCGCAACGACAGCGACCAGCCGTTAAAGCTGGTCTTTATCAAGTGCCCTTACCTGCCCCAGGACAAGGTAGATATCTAAATCTTATCCTTGCTCAAATGGCCCGTTCGCCAACACCGCCTCGTGAACGAGGCCGTTGGTCACCAGCCAATCCGGCTGGCTCAGGACATAGGGTTGGCCCCGTAAGCTGGTCACCCGGCCCCCAGCTTCTTCCACGAGCAGCGCCCCGGCGGCGACATCCCAGGGGCTCAGCGTAAATTGAAAATAGATGTCCGCCCAGCCGGCGGCGACGGAGCAGAAGCCCAATGCCGCGCTGCCCCGCGAGCGCACGGCGTCCACCTGCGGCGCAAGCCGGCTCAGCAGGCGCAACGCGGCCTCGCGCAAGGCCGGGATACGAGGCCAATCTAGCATAAGCAAACACTCGCTCAAAGTGCCGCGCGAGCTTACATGGAGGCGTTCATCATTCAAATAGGCCCCCTGGCCGCGTTCGGCATAAAAGAGCTGTCCCAACAAAGGATCATAAACTGCTCCACATAGTACCCTTCCCCCTTGGGCCATGACCACGGAGACGCTAAAGGTGGGCAGCCCGCGGGCATAGTTGGTTGTCCCATCCAGGGGGTCAACGTACCAGGTGGGCGCATCGCCATAATCCTGCCAGTGACTATTGGATTCCTCGGAGACGATACGAGCATCAGGACAACCTTCGCGGATAATATGCAGGGCCACGGCTTCCGCGGCCAGGTCGGCCTCGGTGGAAATATCGCGTAAACCCTTGACGTTGATTTCATGGGGCTGGTTGTACTTCTCGGCAAGGAGATAACCTGCCTCGCGGGCAGCTCGGATGGCGATTTCTAGCATCATTCGCGTCTCAAGTCTTCTTACTCCCGGTAACAAAACCAAAAGGGATTGTATGTAGGGAGGGAAAAGACGTCAAGAACGGGGGTAGAGCGTTGGACGAAAACTTAGAATATGAGTATAATTAGTTGACAATTAGGAGCGACCGAAAGATCTGGAGGTTCAATGTGTCAGAACTTGCGGAGCTTTACGAGACGATAAGGACGTGCACGTTATGTCCTCTATCGCGGGGCCGGACCTTGGCAGTCCCCGGCGAGGGGCCAGAGGATGCCGAGATCATGTTCATCGGCGAGGCCCCCGGCTTTCATGAAGATCAGCAGGGACGCCCCTTTGTGGGTGCAGCCGGGCAATACCTAGATGAGCTGCTGGCCTCCATTAACCTCTCCCGTAAAGAGGTGTACATTTGCAATGTGATCAAGTGTCGCCCCCCCAACAACCGTGACCCGTTGCCCGAGGAGTTGGCCGCCTGTCGGCCATACATTGAGAAACAGATCGCCCTAATCAAGCCCAAAATCATCGTCACCCTGGGCCGTTTCTCCATGGAACTAGCCTTCCCTGGGGTGACGATCTCCCGCGTACACGGCATCCCCAAAAAGGTCGGGGACATCGTCTACTACCCCATGTTTCATCCCGCGGCCGGGTTGCATCAACCCAAATTTCGTTCCTTAATTGAGGAGGATTTCCGTAAACTCCCTCAAATCCTGGCCGATCTTCAATCGGTGAAAGAGGCAGAGACAAAGCCGAAATCCCCACAGCAACTCAGTTTGTTCTAGTACGTGGAGGTCTTGTTTGGCAGCGAAGGATAAACTGCGCATCATCCCCCTCGGCGGTTTAGGAGAGATCGGGCGGAACACGCTCGTCCTGGAATATGGCGAAAGCATCCTCATCATTGACGCCGGCCTGATGTTCCCAGCAAACGACATGCTGGGGGTAGACATCGTGATCCCCGACTTCAGTTACGTGTTCGAGCGAGCGGAGCGCGTCAAGGGCATCATCGTCACCCATGGCCATGAGGACCACGTGGGCGGATTGCCTTATCTGCTGGCTAAGGTCAAGGCCCCCATTTACGCCACGCGCCTCACGCGGGGGCTGATCGAGGTGAAGCTTCGCGAGTCCAAGGTCAACGGCGTGGAGCTGAACACGGTCGCCCCAGGAGATGTATTGTCCATCGGCCCCTTTGAGATCGAATTCTTCCATGTCAGCCATAGTATCCCCGATGGAGTAGGACTGGGCATCCATACGCCAGTGGGGCTGATCGTTCATTCGGGAGATTTCAAGTTTGACCACAGCCCCGTAGACGGCCGGCGCACCGATTTCGCCAAGCTGGCTGAATTGGGCGGCAGAGGGGTGTCACTCTTGCTTTCGGATAGCACCAACGCGGAACAAGCCGGCTACACCCCCTCCGAGCAAGTCTTAGGGGAGACTATCGCGCGCGTCTTTGCCGGAGCTACGGGGCGCGTCATCGTGGCGACCTTCGCTTCAAATATATCTCGCATCCAACAGATCGCCGATACCGCTCATCGCTATGGACGGCGCGTGGCCATCGTCGGGCGCAGCATGGTCTCCAACGTGCGCATAGCCCGCGAGCTGGGTTACTTGAACATTCCAGAGGGTACACTGATCTCCGCAGACCAAGTGTCCCAATTGCCCGATAACCAAGTGACACTTATCTGCACTGGCAGCCAGGGTGAACCCACTTCTGCTCTGGTGCGTATGGGCCAGCGTGATCCGCGCATGATCAGCGTGGTTCCCGGTGACACGGTCATCGTCTCGGCGACTCCTATACCGGGCAACGAGGAGGTGATCAACCGTACCCTGGATAACTTGTTCCGCCTTGGCGCGAACGTATACTACGACGAAGTGCTTGACGTTCACGTATCGGGCCATGCGAGCCAGGAAGAGCTCAAGCTGATGATCAACCTCATCCGCCCCAAATATTTCGTGCCTATCCATGGAGAGTATCGCCATCTGGTATTGCATAGCAAACTAGCTCAACAGTGCGGCATCCCCCCCGATAGGATTTTCATCATGGAGACCGGGGACGTATTGGAGGTGAGCGCTAACGAGGCCGCAGTAGTGGATAGCGTCGCGGAAGGACACGTCTTTGTAGATGGGCATGGCATCGGTGACGTGGGGCCAAGCGTTCTGGATGATCGCCGACTTCTCTCACGCAACGGTTTTCTGGTCGCTGTGGTCACCCTAGACAAGTACACCGGCAGCCTCATCGGAGAGCCACAAATCGTCACCCGAGGATTCATCTATGAGGCCGAGGCGGAAGAGCTCTTGGAGCACGCCAAACAGGAGATCGCCAAGATCGTAGCCTCTGGCGGGTCGCGTTCGGATATCGCCGAACGCTTAAAGGCTTTTCTGGCGCGTTTCGCCATGGAAGAGACGGGCCGCCGGCCGGTGATCGTCCCCGTGGTGATCAAGGTCTGAGGGCTGAATGGCCAAGAGAGCAAGCCGCAACCGACGCGTCTCGTACAGCCGCGGGAAAGCTAGAGCTAAGCCCCTCCTGAGCACTGCGCAATGGCGCTGGATTTCAGGGCTAGCCCTGACAGGCGTGGCTTTATTGACCTTGCTCAGTTTCCTATCCAAAGAGCACGGCTCTCTCACCGACTTATGGGTGGATATCCTGCGCCGTACCTTCGGCTGGGGCGCCTACGTCGTTCCGGTGGGGCTGGCCATATTCGGCGTTTGGATCGTCACCTTAAATACAGAGCACCCACTCCGTCTTCCTAGAAGCCGCCTCTTAGGCGGGGTGCTCTTGTTTGCCGTCGGATTAGCGCTGACGCACCACTTCTCAGGCCAAGGCAGGGGCGAGGATACTGTTGCGCGCTATGGCGGTTACGTGGGGCGTTGGCTCAGCCAAACGCTCTCCTGGGCCTTGAGCTGGGCGGGGGCGATCGTCTTATTAACCATCCTGGCAGGGGTTGGGTTAACTCTCGTGCTTAACGTTTCCTTCGCTCAGGTGATGGCCGATTTTGCCGACCTGGTTAAGCGCTTGGTGAAGTGGCTAAAAAGCCTACCCCTCTTCCAACGGACTCATCACAACTCGCCGTCGGATACCTACATCCCGCCATGGACAGGGCCCCAGTCTCCAACCCCTTCTTCTCAAGTCCCACCCCTAGGGCACAAGGAATCCGCGACGCTTCAGCTCGCTCCAGGAGAAAGTGCAGTCGCCAGTGCGCCCATATCCGCCAGCGCCTCGGACAGCGCGCTAAAATGGACCTTGCCAAGCATTACAGAGCTATTGGCCGAAGGCGAAGAGACGCAGATGAGCGTCAGCGATATCCGCGAAAAGACCCGGGTCATTGAAGAGACCTTACGCAGCCTCGGCGTCCCCGCAACCGTCGTGGAAGTGAACCCTGGCCCTGTGGTGACTCAATTCGGCCTAGAGCCGGGGTACATTGAACGGCGCGACCGAGATGGCAAGGTAAAGCGCGCTAAAGTGAAGGTGAGCCGCATTGCCGCTCTGGCCAACGATCTGGCATTGGCCCTGGCAGCCTCGCCAGTGCGCATTGAGGCTCCTGTACCGGGCAAAGGGATCGTAGGCCTGGAGATTCCCAATAGTCAAACGGCCATCGTGGGCTTGCGCGGAGTTATGGAGTCAGAGCAGTTTCAGGCCATCAGTTCTTCCCCCCTTGCCCTAGCCTTAGGGCGTGACGTCTCCGGGGCAGCAGTGGTGGACGATTTGAGCCAATTGCCTCATCTGCTCATTGCAGGCGCTACGGGCTCGGGCAAGAGCGTATGCATTAACGCCCTCATCGCCTGTCTCTTGTTTCGCAATACGCCAGACGAGCTCAAACTGTTGATGATCGACCCCAAGCGCGTCGAGCTGTCCAGCTACAACGGCATTCCCCATCTACTTGCCCCTGTCGTGGTGGAAATGGATCGCGTCGTGGGGGTATTAAATTGGGTCACGCGCGAGATGGACCGCCGCTACAGGGTCTTTGCCCGGGTGGGGGCGCGCAACATTCAAGCCTATAATACGCTGGCCGCATCCACGGGCGAGGCCAAATTGCCCTTCATCGTCGTCTTCATAGATGAGTTGGCCGACCTGATGATGGTCGCCCCCGAAGAGGTCGAGCGCCTGATTTGTCGCATCGCGCAGATGGCTCGCGCCACCGGAATACACCTGGTCATCGCCACCCAACGCCCTTCGGTGGACGTCGTCACCGGGCTGATCAAGGCCAACTTTCCGGCGCGGATCAGCTTCGCCGTCTCTTCGCAGGTTGACTCGCGCGTGATCCTGGATATGCCCGGAGCCGAGAAGTTGCTTGGCCGGGGCGATGCGCTCTACATGGCCCCCGATTCGCCCAAGGTAGTGCGTATCCAGGGTTGTTACGTGTCCGACGCGGAGCTGGCTCGCCTGGTGGACTTTTGGATAAGACAGGTCACACAACGCGGCGAGGTGCAGGCTCCAACAGCGCGGGAAGCGGAGCCTCTATCCGTAACGCCTCCTGTGCAACAACCCCTGTGGCCCGATATGCAAGCCGAGCAGGCCGAGAAAAGCGACGAGGACCCTCTCCTTCAGGAGGCCATCACCCTCGTTCGCCGGGAGAAAAGGGCCTCTGTATCGTTCTTGCAGCGCAAGTTGCGCATCGGCTATACGCGAGCTGCACGGCTCATGGACATCTTGGAGCAAAAGGGAATCGTAGGGCCATCTACGGGAGGCAGCAAGATGCGCGATGTCCTCCAGCTGTCCGACAACGAGCAGACCACGAAAGGCCCTGAAGCGACCAAAAGAGAGACCATTTAAGTCCGCATAGCGTGAGGAAGTGCATTTCTATTAGGAGGTTGTCTCAGCGTGTTGAACGATAGTGACATCGCCCGTTTGGAAGCGATTGTAGGCCAAGCAAATGTCTCGGTGCGCAAAGCCGACCTAGAGGCCCATTCCATCGATGAATCCTGGTTTGAGCCTCATTTGCCCGATGTGGTCGTATGGCCCTCCTCTACGGAGCACATAGCGGCCATCTTACGCCATGCCAACGAGCGCAGAATCCCCGTGGTGCCGTGGAGCGGTGGATCCAGCCTAGAGGGCAACCCGATCCCCGTACACGGGGGGATCATCCTGGCGATGTACCGCATGGACAAGATCCTGGAAATTCGCGAGGACGACTTGCAAGTGGTGGTACAACCGGGGATCGTCTACGATAACCTCAACGCTCAGTTGCGTCGCCTGGGGCTATATTTCCCGCCGGCGCCGGGCAGCGCGGATGTGGCCACGATCGGAGGCATGGTAGCCAACAACTCCAGCGGCATGCGCGCAGTAAAGTATGGCGGCACCCGCGATTATGTGCTGAAGTTAGTGGTCGTCCTACCAAATGGTGAGGTGATCACTGTGGGCAGCAACGCTCGCAAATCATCCAGCGGGTACGACCTGGTCAGCTTGTTCGTAGGCTCAGAGGGCACGCTGGGCGTGGTGAGCGAGATCACCCTGCGCTTGATCGGCCTACCGGAAAAGGTGGGCGTGGCCGTTGCCGTGTTTGATGGGCTGAACGATGCAACCGATGCGATCTACGAGTGCATCCGCTCCGGCCTAACGCCCTCGGCCATTGAGCTGCTTGATGCGGCAACGGTGCGAGTGACAAATCAGCAACAGGGTCTCTCGCTGCGCGAGACCCCCACGCTTTTCGCCGAGTTTGACGGCAGCGAATCCGCCGTTGAGGAGCAACTAGAATTTCTGCGCGAGCTCTGTGAGGAAAGCCATTGCATCGACTTTCAGGTAGCCACCTCTGCTGAGGCTCGCGAGAAGCTTTGGGCAGCCCGTAAAGAGGCTCGGGAATCCATCAAACAATCCCATCCTGGGCAAACGATGATCTCCGGGGATGTGTGCGTGCCCATCTCACGGTTTGGCGAGATGGTCGCGTTCGTCCACGAG
>Ga0078972_1016355_pt1 | contig 11018 bp, 11 predicted proteins | sample YelNatPaOPGAMG01_FD_67568 | JGI IMG/M metagenome (GOLD analysis project Ga0078972, IMG submission 67568) | Hot spring thermophilic microbial communities from Obsidian Pool, Yellowstone National Park, USA - OP-RAMG-01 (SPADES assembly) (version 2) | ecosystem: Environmental > Aquatic > Thermal...
GCATATTGAGCCTTGGTAAAATTCCCTCTGTAAACAGAATACTTTCATGGGCCACCTCCTGCAAAGAGTTTTTCATCCAGTCCTATTTTACCTTTTTTCTCTCTGTCCCACATCTCTTTGAGCCAGGACTCTTCAAAATAGTAACCACAGGTAGATTTTTTTTCTTGACAGTCTGAGATCCGCATGTTAAATATTAAATATATTGAAAAAATACTAGCAGTATATCGGGATGACTACTAAGCGACTCTTGGTTTATGAGCAACTGAAAAAGAAGATTATTACCCTTGGCCTCGCGCCTGGGCAGCCCCTAAACGAAGATGCTTTGGCAAGGGAACTAAAAATTAGCAAGACTCCGGTTCGAGAGGCGTTGCACCAACTGGGGAAAGACGGATTTATCGAAAATATACCGGGAAAGGGCTTCTTCGTTTCGCCGATTTCTTTAAGGGACATTAGCGAGATATTTGAGGTTAGAGAGATGCTTGAATCAGAAGCGGCAAGGAAGGCCGTAACTAGGCCAAACCTCGAAAAAAAAATAGATCCACTTTTGGGCAAATTTGTTTCTGCTGAGACTGAGGCACAAAAGATTACTGCCTCTTCGTTTAAGCCGGGAGATCAGATCCATTTAGTCATGTTCGAGGTTTTAGAGAATGAAAAACTTCTCAACATTTATAAAGGGGTGCATGAACACGTGGTGCGGATTCGCCACTACTTTCTGGATAGATACGACACAAAAAGAATGAAGGAAGCTTTTGACGAGCATATGGAGATACTTCGCGCCCTGAAATCAAGAGACCCGGAAAGGGCACAAAAGGCAGTGCGAGAACATTTGGGGAACTCTTTAGACTATTTGAGACGGGTGCTGTAAGAAATTTTTAGAAAATGCCGGAGGCTGGAGGGAAAGATGGCACACGTGTATAAGGATATAAAAAGGCCAGACCCGAAGATAGTGGAGGCATTTAAAAACATAGGAGCAGCCACTATCCATGAGGCATATGGCCGGCGAGGTGCGGTGGACATGGCTATAAAGCCTATAAAGCCAGGGTTAAGGATATGTGGGCCGGCGGTGACTGTGCAGTGTCACCCGGCCGATAACCTGATGCTCCACAAAGCAATTCAAGTCTGCTCTCCTGGAGATATAATTGTGGCGACTGTCGGCGGACATTATGAAGCGGGTTACTGGGGTGCACTTTTGACCACTTCGGCTATTGCAAATGGTGTCGGTGGGTTGGCGCTGGATGGATGCATACGAGACGTGGCGGAAAATAGGGAGCTAGGATTTCCCATTTTTTGCCGGGGCTTTTGCATTAAGGGAACAACAAAAGCCGTTCTCGGCTTAGTTAACCATACAATAGTCTTCGGCGGAATAGTGGTCAATCCAGGAGACCTAATAGTGGGAGATGATGATGGTATTGTAGTTGTGGACAGGTCAAAGTGTGAAGAAGTTTTGGCCAAATCGTTGAAGAGGATTGAAGACGAACAAGAGAAGTCGAAAAAGTTAAGCCAGGGGATCCCTTCTGTAGTAGTAAACAGGTTCGATAAGCTCTTTGAAACTCTCGGCTTAATTGAGGAGTAAGTGATGAGGCTTTCTCCCGAGATTATAAAAAAAGCTGTCACATTAATAATTAGATGCCTCAACGGGAGTGAGGAAGAGGCAAGCTTAGTGGCTGAGAACTTGGTTGTTGCAGATATGAGGGGAATAGATACTCATGGTGTGTATATGCTCAGGAACATTTTCGAGCGCGTAAAAGCTGGTCTAATGTTTATTCCGACGAGGATTAAGATAATAGAGGACAAAGGAGCCACCGCCTTAATAGACGGAGGCAACGGCATAGGACAGGTGGCTGCAAAGCACGCAGTCGATCTAAGCATCCAGAAGGCTAAGGATTACGGAATAGGCCTTGTTCTTGTTCGCAACACTAACCACATAGGTATACTCTCTTTTTACTCAAATATGGTGGCTAAAGAAGGGATGATAGGAATAGTTGCGTGCAACAGCGCTCCAAGTATGGCTCCCTGGGGTGGGGTGACGCCATTTTTTGGCACAAATCCCCTCTCAATTGCAGTACCATCGCCCTCTACTCCCGTGATTTTGGACATGTCGATGAGTGTGGTGGCCAGGGGGAAGATCAGGCGCGCTCAGAGGCTAAAGGAGAAAATTCCTACGGGTTGGGCGCTTGATGAGAATGGGAATCCAACAACCGATCCTGATAAGGCTATGAAGGGGGTATTGTTACCAATTGGCGGACCAAAGGGTTACGGCCTAGCTATGATGATTGATATTCTGAGTGGCGTGCTTTCTGGGTCAAATTACGGACCGAATGTCAAGACATTTCACCGGCTTGAAGGACCAACTGGGATAGGAGTTGCAGTTATGGCAATAGCAATAAACCGGTTTATGCCTCTTGATCAGTTTCTTGATTTAATGAAAGGATACATGGATTCAGTAAGACAATGTAAGAAGGCAGAGGGTACGGCGAGAATTTATCTACCTGGAGAAATTGAGGCAGAGAAAGAGCTGGAGAGTGTCAGAAACGGGGTAGAGATACACGAATCGACTATTACCACAATAAACCAAATATTAGAGGAACTCGGGATTGATTATAAGATAGGGGGAGTACGATGAAGTGGATTTTGAGAATCAATACCAAAAGTGGGAACATCGAGAAGGTGGAGATAAGGGGCGAGCAAGAATACTGGGGGGGCAGGCTTCTAATCGCCAAGATCCTCTTAGAAGAGGTTTCTCCAAATTGTGACCCCCTTGGCCGCTACAACAAGGTTATATTCGCACCAGGTTTACTCAGCCCTTCCATAGTTCCCACAACAGGAAGGTTTTCTATCGGGGGCAAGAGCCCACTTACGGGCGGATGTAAGGAATGTAACGTCGGTGGAGATGCGGGAAAAAAAATTTCAAAACTTGGACTTCGGGCTATCATTCTTGAGGATTTACCAAATGATCCGGATCTTAAGGTTCTTTTTATAAGCTCGAAGAAATGCACATTAATCCCGTTTAATGGGTTGAAGGGGAAGACAGTCTCTGAAACGATTGAAGAGCTGAGGAAAGAATTTGGGAACGAGGTCGGAATAGCCTGTATCGGACCTGCTGGCGAGATGAAGATGAGCGCTGCCTGCGTAGCCGTTCCGGATCGCAATAACTCCCAGCTCAGAGTAGCGGCAAGAGGTGGGTTGGGCGCAGTGATGGGTTCTAAAGGCATAAAAGCGATTGTTGTGGATGACTCAGACTCGGAGTATTCCTTCGAGCCCTTTGACGAGAAGCTTTTACGGGAAACAAACAGGCGGTTTGTGCAGTTACTTATGAGTGACCCAAAGACGGAAAACCGGCACCGGTATGGCACGCCGGCAATTATAATGATGGCAAACGAATTAGGTCTTTTACCAACCAGAAACTTTAGCACCGGGTCTTTCGAAGGAGTAGACAAGATAAGCGGTGAGTACATTGCCGATTTGATAGAGAAACGGGGCGGAGAGGGTAAAACTGGGACTCCCTGTACTGCGGGATGCACTATCGCATGCTCGAACGTTTTTCCTGATTCGACTGGGAAGAAAATTGTTGCGTCGCTTCAATACGAAAATATCGTCCTGTTGGGCCCCAACTGCGGAATTGGAGATATAGACGAGATTGCAAAATTAAATCATTTATGTAATGAAGCAGGGGTCGACACCATCGAGGTAGGGGCTGCAATAGGGGTCCTCATGGAAGCGGGTGTTATTCCCTTCGGGGACGCTAAAAGAGCGAAAGAGATAGTGGAAGAAATCGGAAAGGGCACTCAGCTTGGAAGAATAGTCGGGAATGGTGCTTACGTAACCGGAAAGGTTTTTGGGGTGCGAAGGGTGCCTGTTGTAAAGAAGCAAGCAATACCGGGTTATGACCCGAGGGCTCTAAAGGGAAATGGGGTCACGTACATAACTTCTCCAATGGGCGCCGACCACACAGCTGGCAACGTTTTTGAATTCGCCAGAACGGTTGATCCTCTTGGTCATGAAGGGCAGGCAGAAATATCGAGGAGATTGCAGATCAGAGCCGCTATACTTGATACAATGGGTTTGTGCTTATTTACCAGACCGCCTTTTGCTAAGGAACCGGAACTCTTTGCTCATTTTCTGAAAGCATTGTACGGTTGGGATGTGACTTATGGCGATGTCCAGAGGATGGGGATTGAAGTGTTAGAATCTGAACGAAGATTTAACTCACTGGCGGGTGTAGTCGAAGACTATTATGACATCCCTGAGTTTATGAGGGAAGAACCTCTGCCTCCCAGGAATACGGTCTTTGACATTCAGTTGGATGAAGTAAAAAGGGTGTGGAGAGTAGATGTTCCTTCCACTATTTTCTGAAAAACTTGCTGAGAGGGGGTGAAAAAAATGGAATTAAAAGATCAGGTGGCGGTAGTAACAGGAGCAGGAAAGGGTATAGGCAAAGTAATAGCCGAAAAGTTCTTTGAAGAAGGGGCTAAAGTTGCTTTGTGGGACGTGGAATTAGGGCTTGTTAAAGAGCTATCCAAGACTCTGGACAAAACGAACGAAAGAACTGTGGCAGTTAAAGTAGATGTTACCAATGAAGAGGACGTGTTAAACGGGGTCTCACTGGTACTTAGAAAATTTGAAAGGATTGATATACTTGTCAATAATGCTGGCATTTCTCGACATAAGCCCATAGAGGAGATGACACTTGAGATATTCGAAGAGGTCATCAAAGTTAATCTGACAGGTGTGTTTTTGTGTTGCAAGGCCGTTGTCCCAATTATGAAAAAACAAGGCAGGGGAAAAATAGTAAATATAGCCTCGCTTGGGGGACGGACAGGGAGGCCTGGTGTCGGCGTGAACTATGCAGCCTCCAAGGCAGGAGTTATAGGCTTGACCCAAACGTTAGCTCGAGAAGTAGGTCCTTACGGGATTTACGTGAATGCTATCGCGCCCGGGCCCATCCTAACAGAGCAAACAAGGCAGTATCCTCCTGAGGTATTTGCCACGTGGAATGTGGGAAGGGCAATACAAAAAGATGGACTACCAGAGGACGTTGCTGATGCGGCAATTTTCTTAGCCTCTAAAAGGTCCGACTGGATAACAGGCGTGACCTTAGACGTAAACGGTGGGATATATATCAAATGATTGTATTGTGAGGGAGGGTCGGAATGTCAGAGCTTAAAGTTGTTCATATAAAGGAGGTTAAAGCAGAATTCAGGGAACCGCCCCGGAGATCGTGGATTCTTGTCTCAGAGAGGACCGTGGGGTCGAAAAACATCGCGATGGGGGTGAACGAAACTTATCCCGGCTCAATGGTTCCGGAGCACGTTCACGATAATGAAGAGGAAATCATGTTCTTTTTAAGCGGTCGAGGCATATTCGTGACAGAGGGGAAGGAGATCCCGGTGGAGGCGGGAGTTTGCGTATACAATCCCCCGGGTAAGCCACACAAAATAGTGAACACTGGTGAGGAAGTACTGAGATTTGTCTGGATATACTCGCCCCAATTGGCGAGTCACAGGATTTCCAAAGATTCAAAATAAAACTATGGAGGGAAATATGGGAAATTGGAGATTCCCGCCAGAAGGCGCATGCTGGGACAAACCGAAGAAAATTTATTATCAAACCATGACGAGAAAAGAGGTAGAGGAGAGACTGAAAGAAAATGACATCATCTTGATCCCGATCGGATCAACAGAAAATCATGGTGCGGCTGGTCCAATCGGCGAAGACATTTTCATCGTAACAAGAATGGCCGAAATGATAGCCGAAAGAACAGGTTGTACAGTTGCTCATCCTATCTCGTACGGTTCCCATCCGGCCTATCATTTAGGTCAATGGGGCAATGTTATAATTCCAGATGACGTGCTGTCTGCCTACATCAGGGCAGTAATGGCCGGTTTGTGGAACACGGGCTTTAGAAAGCAGATTCTTTTCAGTATGCATGGACAGGAATACCTTGTTCCCTCAGCAATAAATGAGTTTGCGAAAAAATATCAGGTTCCTGCGGTTCTGATATACATAGATGTGCCGAGGGTAATGGGAGACGCTTTAAAGGACAAGGCACACGGAGGGCCCTTTGATACCCCATTTCGCCATGCGGATGAGGCTGAGACTTCAATATCTTTAGCCCTTTTCCCGGAACTCTGTAAGATGGAAGATGCGGAGGATACCGTTGTCAAAGGGTTTTTGCCGGAAGGCCATGTGGACAAGGGAGGCGATATATACGGTGATCCCATACCCGGTCACTGTCAGTGGGGCACAAGGGGTGTAGAATTTGCGACTCACCCTGAAGGAGTCCTTGGCAAAGCATCCTTGGCAGATGCGAAAAAAGCTTACCGAGCGATCGAGGTATTCTTGGATTACATGGTTAAACTCCACAATGACATACTTTCCATTTTCCCGCCCGGGGTGTTGCCGCCCATAGAGCTCATGACACAGAGGGACAGAGAAGAGATAGAAGCTATCATTAAAGGACCGAGAGAAAAAGGTGGAAAACACATTTACACGTTAGGATATCCGCCGTAGCTAACTTAATTGAGCGAAACTAACCAGAGAAAAGGGATACGTTACGAGGACTCTGTAACGTATCCCTTTTTTGGTTTTAGGCAGATAGGGCGAGACCCAGGAAGAGCCCTTACAAGGAATTAGACAAGTCCAAATAGCTTTGGGATGTAGAGCGTCGTCCAGGGCATATAAGTCACCAAGAAGAGGACACCAATTTCTAAAAGTAAAAACGGGACAACTTCTTTGAAAACTTCGTGTAAGGTTAGTTTAGAGATCCCACAGACCACAAAAAGGACAAGTCCTAATGGTGGGGTAAGAAGCCCTATCATTAGATTCGTTATCACAACGAGTGCGAAATGCAAGGGATTTATGCCCACCTGTACTGCAATCGGTAGAAGTATCGGGGTGAGCAATATTATAGCTGCTGTACCCTCAAGCACGCAACCAACGATCAGTAAGAGAATGTTTACCAGAAAGAGTATTAGGTAAGGATCTTTCGTTATACTAAATATGTAGGAGGCGACCTTCTGAGGAATTTCCTGGGTTGCCAGTACCCAGCTGAAGGTGTTGGCAGTCCCCATGACGAAGAGTATTATGCTTGTAACAACAAGTCCTCTAAAAAAAATTCTCGGGAGCTGTTTATAGGAGAGGGTTCTCATCACAAATATTCCGGCGAAGACTGCGTAAACCACCGCAACAGCTGCTGCCTCAGTGGGAGTAAAAATCCCGCCCAATATTCCTCCGAGAATTACGAGGGGCATTAAAAGGGGTATGATAGCTCGGAGGAGAGTCTGAGCCAAAGACTTAAAAGTAATTTCTATCTTTGTTTTTGGGTAATTTCTCTTCCTTGCAATGAAGTAATGAACAATCATAAGACCAATCCCGATCATAACTCCCGGAATGAAACCACCTAAGAACAATGCGCCAACCGACAGATTTGCGATCGATCCTAAAACAACCATAGGAATACTGGGAGGTATGATGGGACCCACGACGGCTGCAGCGGCACATATTGCTGATGCATACGATTTTTCGTAGCCAGTCCGTTCCATTGCGGGTATCAGTATTGTCCCGAGAGCAGATGCGTCTGCAACAGCTGATCCGCTAATTCCCGCGAAGAACATACTCGCTACAACGTTTACGTGTCCCAGAGAACCGCGGATCCTCCCCACGAGAAGTTTTGAAAGTTCCACGATACTATCAGTTATTTGAGCCGCATTCATGAGCTCACCTGCGATGATGAAAAACGGTACAGCCATAATTGGGAAGGAATCCATCCCTGTGAACATCCTCTGCGGAATAAGATGAAGAGGTACTCCAGGTGTGAATAAGAGAGCGATAAGTGTTGTTAGACCTAAGACAAAGGCAATGGGAATGCCTATAAAAACGGTTCCGAAGAAAGCGACTGTCAAAAGTATGTTCATTTTACGTCCACCTCTTTGTTTTGTGTAAGTGTAAGGACAATGGTTTGGAAAAGAATTAATAAGCACCCGATGGGGACTGAAAGATACGGAATAGCCATAGGAATTCCAATGGCCGGTGAAGTCTGCCCCTTAAACCTCGCTATAAGTACAAAACCCCAGATGAGAGCAACAACAGCAAAAAAACCGACAGCGAATCGGCCAAGGAGAACTATCCACTTGGCTACCATTTGGGGTAGCCTTTCTATAGCCACGGTGACAGCAACATGGGACCCCTCTTTGTACGCGACTGCCGCTCCAAGAGAAGCACCCCAAACCATCAGGTATCTGGACAGTTCCTCAGCCCACGGCAGTGGGGCCTTGAAAACATAACGGAATAATACGCCAAGGAAGACTACTACGGTTATACCCGCCCCTATGAAGAAGAGTGTCCAGAACAGGCATAAGTGAAGCTTAGCGTCTATTTTTTTTATGATTTGCATATCACATCTCCTGTACCCCTTGCTGAAATATTATTTAAAATTCTTTAGGCAGTCAATTGGAACTTAAGCGGTACCCTTTGTGAGGGTACCGCTTTTTTCGCTATTTTAGAATCTCGGCCTCGGCCTGCTTGACAGCCTTCATAACCTTGTCTACCCAAACTTTGCCCACTTGTTTCTCTATGTATTCAATAACAGCCGGTTGGGCAAGATTTTTGAACTGTTTCTTTTCAGCCTCGGTCGGGACATAAACTTCCATGCCCTTTTCTCTCAACTGAGTGACGCCAATTGCTGAGTTTAGTTGCTGCACTGCCCTCCCGCAGTTTCCTGCGATTATCGCCGCCGTTTTCAAAATATTCTGCGTTTCCTTTGGAAGGCTCTGGAAGAATTTTTCGTTTATCAGTATGAAGTCTACACCGTAAGTATGCTGGTCAAGTGTTATGTACTTCTGGACCTCGTAAAGTTTGTTAGAAAGTATCACGGAAACAGGGTTTTCCTGACCATCGACCACCTTCTGCTGGAGCGCAGTATAGGTTTCGCTCCATGCAATAGGTGTTGGAGAACCTCCTAATGACTTGACGAGAGTGATATAAACAGGACTTTCCATTACCCTAAATTTGAGTCCTTTCATATCTGCAGGAGACTTTATCAGTTTTGTGGAGGTTGTGAAATTCCGAAAACCGGTCTCCCCGTACGCAAGAACTCTCATTCCGGTCTTTTTCAAAATGTCAGCTGCCATCTCCTTACCGAAAGGACCGTCCATCACTCTCCATGCAACGGGTGCGGAGGGGAAAAGGTAGGGTATATCAAGAACCTGGGCTTCCTTATAATACCCCGCTATAGCAGCAGAAACCGCGCACATCTGTATAGTTCCGAGTTTGGTTGCCTCAATCAATTCCCTTTCTGCACCGAGCTGCCCTGCGGGGAAAACCTTTACCTGAATTTTACCTCCGGTTTCTGCCTCAACCAGGTTTTTGAACACGACCCCTATAGCACCTTTTTTTGAAGTGAATGGATCAGGAGGATCCACATGGCCAAACTTGATCTCCTGTGCGCTGACAACAAAAAGAGGAATGAAAAGTGAGAGAACAAAGAAAAGAAATGTACTTTTAACAAGTCTCTTCATATTACCCCTCCTCATTTGTTTTTTAGTAAAGTTTAACATCTCACCCCCCTTCTCTTTAGTCCTCAAATATCACCTTCACGCTGTCACCCTTATTAAAAGCCTCTATAGCCTCCCTAACCTCAGAAAGTTTGAAGGTCCTTGTAACGAGTGGCTCCGCGACTACTTTCTTATATTCCACCCACCGGATCGCCCTTATAAAGTGATGTGGTAAAAGGCCAACATCCCCAAACAAGGTGAGGCCACTCCGCAGAAACGTGACCGAACTAATGGTTGCTTCCGGATAAAGCCCGAAGTATGCAACCCTTCCCCTCGCAGCGGCTATCTCTATTGCCAGGTTTACTGTTTCGGGAGAATTAGCTGCCTCTACTACTATCTCCGCACCAATTCCGCCTGTCAAATCGCGGACCGCTTTCACGACGTCCTCTCTACTGGCATTGATGATGTGATCCGCTCCTAATTTTCTTGCAATCTCGAACCTTTTTTCGTCTTTATCAATGCCTATTACTATTATTTTTGATGCCCCTGCTGATCTTAATGCTTGAAGGTGAAAAAGTCCTATTGAGCCTGGACCTATAATTGCAACAGTGTCTCCTACCATAGGTTTCACATGTTCTAAAGTTCTCACAGTCAGGCTTATTGGTTCTAAGCATGCGGCATCGACAAAAGACACTTGGGGAGGTATTTTATGTACAAGACTCGCGTCTATTGCTATATACTCAGCAAAAGTACCGTTACACGTGATACCTATGTGCTCCCAATTTGTACACATGTTCTTGTATCCGTTCAAACAATTATAACATACCCCGCATCCGGACAGAGCCTCGAAAGCAACCCGTTCACCAGGTAATATACCCTTGACATTTTTACCTACCTTTTCCACTATTCCTGCCCCTTCGTGCCCCAGAATAATGGGAATAGGAACTGGCTTCCGCCCTTTATATTTTCCATTGATGATGGCCACGTCCGTGTAACATATACCTGTAGCTTTGATTTTTATAAGCACCTCATTTTCCTTTGGTTGTGGCGTGGGGACATCCGCTACCTCAACTGAGCCTTCCTCCGGGGTTGGCTTTATTATTGCTTTCATTGTTCCCTCCCTTGCTCGGTTAAGAGCGAAACTTAATAAAGTCAATATACCTTTAGTATAAAAAGAAAATTATGTCAATACTTTTTCTCTTTCTGTGGTAACTATTTTGAAATGTCACACTTAATTCCTAATTTAAAATGTGAGGTGGGGTTGAAGAGACATAGGGTATTAAGTGATGTGCTTTTAGGCATCATTGACTTAAGGACTGTTTCTTAAACTTCTCGGTCTAACAGAGAGTTAACTAAGGACAAGAACCTCGAACTGATATTTACCATAAGGCATCCCAGAAAGGTTCAAGGGATAACATGACAAGATTTAGGGGAAAATCGTTATCCTCTTTGATGACAAGAGAGTATCCTTTCTTGAAACTCAAGATAAAAGGCAGCTTAAAGAGAATGGTTCAGATATCTTACATA
>Ga0078972_1016356_pt1 | contig 11015 bp, 10 predicted proteins | sample YelNatPaOPGAMG01_FD_67568 | JGI IMG/M metagenome (GOLD analysis project Ga0078972, IMG submission 67568) | Hot spring thermophilic microbial communities from Obsidian Pool, Yellowstone National Park, USA - OP-RAMG-01 (SPADES assembly) (version 2) | ecosystem: Environmental > Aquatic > Thermal...
TCAAACAAATCACAAGCAAGGTAACGAACTCTTTGTCTATCGGAAAATGATGCATGTCTCATAACATGCATGTATACGTAATTTCTAGGCTTAACGTCTCAACGTAGCCTGAAAGTCAATAAATCTCTTTTCGCCCTTTCGCGTTTTCGCGATTAGATTTCCTTCTAAAACAGAGAACTATCCTTTCCCCCACATTCTCCGCATCAAATCCGCCATTGTAAGCAGGTCGAGAAGGTTATGTTGAATGATCGGCCCGATCTTATTAGCATTACCCGTACGCACGAATTCGTGATAAGCTGCCGGTATCTCAGCGCCGGGGATATCATCCTCACGGCTCCTGCCGCACACATGTCGTTCCAGGGTTTGCAGCTTGCAGTTCGGTAGTTTTCGCGCGAACATCCTTCGAGCCTCATGCAGCAGATCAAGATGCCCGTGAACCGTCGCCAGTTTTACCCCCGTAGCTATGGCGCGATTCTGCATGAACGGTACATCGAACGACTTCCCGTTGAACGTAACCACCATCCGCGCTTTCTTGAGCCGCTCCGAAAACGCCGCGAGAATGCTTGCTTCCTCCGAGTAATCCCGCGCGAAATACTGCGTAAATCGGAACCCATCCGAAGCTACCTCCATGGTCCCGATGAGGAACACAGGAGTCATACTGAGCCCGGTGGTCTCGAGATCTAGAAAGACTATATCCTCCGGCGCGATCCGTTCTTTTTTGCAGACGGCAGCAATTCGCTCCACGGCACTCCCATTAGGATTTCCCAGGAGCGGCACGAATCCCTGGTGCACCTCCGCGGCGCCCGGCTCGATCTCCACCGCGAGCTTCTCGATGTGGTAATATCCCGGTCCGGCCGACGCTTCCCTTGTGACTCCCGCCACAGCTTCTTCCAGCGTAATGCTCGGGCCATAGTCGCGTTTCTTTGTGGTGGAAGGGGCAGGGGACGCGGGCACACAACGCGAATAGGTGATCTTCTCGGGGACAGCCGACGGAGCGGGCGTAAATGGGGCTGCCTGAGCCGGAGGGGTTCCCGCCATCGCGGCTTTAAGCTTAGCCGTCTCATCAGCCTGCTTCTTAAGCTTCCGCCGCAGCGCCTTAATCTCCGGCTTATCTTCAGCCCCAGTCTCGGGCTTATTCCTCATCGGACGTTTGTTAAGAGCTTCTATTCGTTTTTTAAGATCGTCGTTAGGCATAGTTCGATGATTCGATGGTCCGGATTCAGATCATCATACCATTAATCCTCTACAAAGGCTTCGCCTGTCTCAAGACACATCTCCGCCTTCGCAAGCTGCCTTCCCAGGTAGAGCGCATGATTGATATCCGCAACAGCGCAGTCCCTTGCTATCTCGTGCTGAATCCGCTGCGCCTTCGCTGACCTGTATTCGTGCAGCATAAATCCCTTATCCGAAAGATGCTGAGCCACGATCTCTCCGGCTTCATGATCCACAGTCACCATAAATTGCCCGTTCGGGTCCATCTCAATCTCGAAACCCTTCGCATTTACAACGCGAGTGGCGAGGTCATACTTCGACGGATCGATGCTTATCGAGTGGCTGATGACCGTAAGCGCTCCCGGCTCTATCTCCGCACCCTCCGCAACGATCTCCTGCGCCTTCATAAGTCCATATACGTTCTTCAGCCACGCATCGAGCGCATTGTGCGTCCGGTAGCACGCCGTTAGGGTCAATTTCTCATCGAACACCCGGAAAAAAAGCGATACAAGGCAAGGCGCATCATCCGCGTCGATATCGGAGTGGCTGTCCCAAAGCGCGAGGTAACAGTCCCGGTCCTGCGGGTTTTTCCGAAGCCTTCCGGTGATTTTTTTCAGCGCATCGAACCCGTAATACTCCCGGATTCGGTTACCATAAGTATAAGAATGATCCTCCGGCAGCGGTCCGAGGAGCATATCGTATTGATACTGCCGCAAATCCTCCAGCGTGAATCCAAACTCGTGCAGTTTCCCCTCATCATCCATCCGCGAGTTCCGGACCACAACCTTCACATTCTGCAATTCCTGCCGATCACCCTTGCGAAGATGCACGAGGCGCCCGAACCGGTACAGCCTGAATATAAGCTCCCGCCATGCCTCCAGTGGGGTATCTTTCACGATATTATGGTTACGCGGTTCGCTGGGGTAGTGGCTTACTCGAATCTCCGGCAGTGGAATTTCAATCCTCTCTCCTGCCGTGCCGGCGGGTGTAAATGACTGCACAAATGTGTATAGGGTTTCACGTGAAACTTGGTCACGGAGGTCCCCGGCGGATATGAACCGCGGCTTTTCCGTAAATGACTCCGGTGTTACGAGATCATCTATGATTCTGCTCGTCCCTTTGATCCTCGTGACCATCTCACCCAGGCTCATGGTGTTTTCGAGCCCGTTTTTGAAGAATGCGATTATATCCTCCCGTGACCCGGACCGATTCGCCCCACAGATCACGAGGTCACGTATCTGCGGGTTATAAAGGAGGTTTCTCAGGAGATGAGGAATGCCGTTTCCATAGAGATTCCCGATCACGGCGATCTTCGAGGTTTCCGCGCCAAGATCGATGCCCATCTCCGCAAGCTTCTGCTCGACGAACTCGACCTTGCTCCACAGCGTGAGGATACCGATCCTGCCTTTGGGATTAACCACCCTCAGCTTATCCCCGAAATGAAGCGGGATGAACTCCAGCCCTGGCAGGTCACTTTCCGGCATTACTGAAGTGCCCCCTCGGCCCGCCGACGTTTTGGAAGCCTGAATTGAAATCTCTGTAGAGGCTCTTGTAATCCTTGATCCGGTGCCATTTCTTGATGTATCCCTCCGGCAGCTCGGAGACTATATCCACATCGCCCCATCCGTTCACGAGCGGAAACGCATAATAAGGATACTGTTTCGGTACCTCGCGCACGTAGACCACCTGGATCGGCGACCGTTCCATCCGTGCGAGATACACCCGATGCATGCCATCATTCAAGATCTTTACCACGCTCGCATCCGCCTCTTCCGATTGCTCTACCACCGGCGGCAGCACATCGATCGGATCATCATATCCATCCAGCCAGATTGTCGCGTATCCATCGAGCTTGAACAGGTCCACGCCATGATCCCAGAGCGACCACCGCAGATCTCTCACTTTCATAATCTCCTGCGTCAGCACATATCTCTGAGCCGGAGCGATCTCGTTCGTATGCATCGTCTCCAAACTGATCGGGCAATCCTTATAAGGCAGCTCCGCGGGTCGGGTAAGCATCCCGACTTTCCGCATATTCGCCATCAGTTCATCCACACCGTGCCGTTCAACCCGCTTAATGTCCATCATTCTCTCCCACCATCAAACCAATGATTTCAGCCACTTCAGTTATACTTGCCACCGCAGCCGTAGGCGCTGGGCAATTTCCATTCAATATTCCGATGATCGATTCCGCTTCCCGCTCCGGTCTTGCGAGCACCCACACAGCGCTCATTCCGATTTCCAGCGCGGGACGGATATCGTGCGTATACGTGTCTCCGATCATCACCGCCTCATCAGGCTTCACGCCGATCTCAGCCAGTGCTCTGCGGAAATTTTCCGTATCAGGTTTTCGCGCTCCGGTCCTGCAGCTCAGGACAATAGAATCAGCCGCCTCGATCACATCCGGCAGCGCTTTTTCCACGCTCTCATAATACGGGTTCCAGATATCAGAGAGCAGCCCGATCTTGAGCCCACGCTCTTTAATCGCCAGCACCGTCCTCACCGCTCCATCGATCTCGCTCGCCGCCGATGATTGCGAGTTCCAAAGCTCGGTAATGCCTTCTACCGCACGCTCGCTGAGCGCTCTGAACCTCGACTCCAGCGCCGAACACACTGCTTCCGCACAGTCCAAATCGGTGGTCATTATAATGGAGGCGACTTCAGCTGGAGTTACTCCGTCCATCAACGCCGCGATCACCTTATTAGGAGCTACCGGCGGCCCTGTGACAAGCGTCGCGCCGATATCGAAGATTGCGGCTTTCACTCGATTACACCGCGCCATTCGGCCACTCAACTACATCTACGCCCGACTTGCGCAGCAGATCGATTCCATTTCCGTTACCCTTGTTATCCCGCCGTACAACGACTCGCGTAATTCCCGATGAAACCATCAGCTTCGCGCAGGTAATACAGATATCCGCATTCACATAGACCGTCGCTCCTTCGAGAGCAAGCCCGCGCTTTGCGCACTGGCAGATCGCATTCTGCTCCGCATGGACACATACCTTATATTCCTCGCTCCCCGCCAGGTCCTTAAGGCACTGCCCCGTATCGCAGCAGTGATCATGTCCGCTCGGGACACCGTTATAACCGTGCGAAAGTATCCGCCGGTCGATGGTAATAACCGCGCCCACCTTCCGCCGCAGGCATGTTGACCGCCGGGCGATGGTGTCGACTACATCCATATAAATCTCATCAAAAGAGGGACGATCCGCCATATATATCTCCTTGCGATAATTGTATCAAGGCTGCCCGGTGTTGGCAATGCCCGAGCAATCGGCAATGCCTGAGCTTGACCCCTAATCAACACCCTGATATACTGTGCTCACATCCTATGATAGATATTAAAGAAGCGACAACCTGTCCGCGCCACCCGAAGATCGAGACCAGTCTTCGATGCGCCTCTTGCGGCTCACTGATCTGCCCTGAGTGTCTTGTGCAGACACCGGTCGGTATGAAGTGCCGCGAGTGTGGTCTGCAGAAGGGCGGCAAGCTATTTACGCTGAGTCCGGCTCAGGCCGCGTTGGCAGCCGTCATCGCTTTGCTGTTCGGTCTCGTGGCGGGGTGGGGGGTAGAATTCCTCGGTTTCTACACGATCCTCGTCGCCGTGCCTTTCGGTACATTCGCAGGTGAAATGATCCTCAGGGTGTCAGGCAGAAAACGCGGGATCAAAATGGAAATCATCGCCGGCGCCGCAATAGCTTTCGGAGCGATCGGTGGCCGAATGCTTGTCGCGATGCTCCTGATGCGAGCTCCCGGTCTCCCGCATCCACCCCTGGGAGCATTAGCGGAGGTGGTTGACCTGATAATCCCATCTCCCTTCCCCATAATCGCGCTTATAGTAGCCATAGCCAGCGCTATAGGCCGCATCCGTTACATATAACCACTGTTTCGTTTTTCGAGAAAGGTGTTTCCAAAATAATGAAACAGTGCTAAAGCAGTACCCGAATGCTTGATTCCCACATAACAGCGAAGCGCCTTTGGAGTGCGCCGAGTCCGGCGCTTTTATCTGGCTTACAATCCATAGCCAGACCAACATTACCAGTACATATCTACAAGTAAGATATCCGATAGCACTGAGTGCGAGCCGTAGGCGAGTGTATCCCTCGGACGACAGTGTTCCGAAGGAATCACGAGAGTCCCTCGGACGACAGTGTTCCGAAGGAATCACGAGAGTCCCTCGGACGACAGTGTTCCGAAGGAATCACGAGAGTCCCTCGGACGACAGTGTTCCGAAGGAATCACGAGAGTCCCTCGGATGGCAGTGGCCCGCAGGGCTGCGAGAGGTGCAGCGTAGCAGTCACGAAAGTGTTCATGCCACGATTCTTAATTAAAGCTGCCGATAAAGAAAGGGAATAGGTAACAGAAGGGAGAGTCCTAGTCTGCGACGGTCTCAGCGACAGCGCCCGAAGGGTGCGAGAGCCGGACTTTGCGTATTATTAGCCGCGATTTCAATCGCAGGGGATACAGACTGAATACGAAAGCACAAACCTCCTCCCAAATCCAAAATATCCTATTTCTCCGCATTTGCTATAATAGTAACCGCAACAGAAAAGCGTGAAAGGGAACAGTGAAGTTGATCCAGGACGATGTAGCAAAAGCGATAAAGAAAATTCTCGGGGTGGACGAGGTTCCGTTCAACGTCCCTCCCAAGCGGGAGTTCGGCGATTTCTCGACCGCGGTTTGCCTGGCGCAGGCTAAGGTCCAGAAACGCGCCCCGATCCAGATAGCTGAAGATGTCGCGAGCGAACTGCGAAAGCAGAAGCTCCCATACATAAAAGAGGTACTCGTCACACCGCCGGGCTACCTCAATTTTAAGATCGACCACACCCGATATGTGAAGTCGGTCCTCGATCGCGTTGTGAAAGAAAAGTCCGTCTACGGTTCTACCAACGTCGGACGCAAGCGCAGGGTCCTTGTCGAGCATACCAATGTAAACCCGAACAAGGCTATGCATATCGGCCACCTGCGCAATGCGATCATCGGCGATTCGGTCGTAAGGACTCTCCGCAAGCTCTGCTACGATGTCCAGGCTTGTGATTATATCGATGATACCGGGGTGCAGGTCGCTGATGTCGTGGTCGGGATGCTATATCTCGATGCGCCCGCCTACGACGGCTCCGCCGACCTTTCAAAAATTTGGGCGAAATGGGACCGCTCGCAGTCCTTCGACTACTGGTGTTGGGATCTTTACGCGCGCGTCACCCAGGAATTCGAAGTGAACGAGGCTCTCAAAGCCAGGCGCGCCGAGGTGATGCACCTTATCGAAGCGCAGGATAATCCCGTAGCCGCGTTCGCCAAGGAAGTCGCGACCAAGATCGTCGATACCCATCTCGCCACCGTGAGCCGCCTCAATGTCTTCTACGATCTTCTTAACTGGGAATCCGACATCTTCGATCGTGGGTTCTGGAAAACCGCGTTTGAGTCTCTGAAAGCCGCCGGAGGCATCGTCTATGAGACCGAGGGTCCGAACGCTGGCTGCTGGGTCGTGAAATTCGGCAAGGGCCTGCATAAGACCGATCAGGGCCTTCGCAGCGAGGATAAGGTCCTGGTCCGCTCCAACGGCACCGTGGTCTACACCGGTAAGGATATCGCTTATCAGATGTGGAAGTTCGGGGTGCTTGGTCAGGACTTCCTCTACAAGCTCTGGGGCAAGCAGCGCAATGATCAGGATCTCTGGACCACATCGCCCGACGGACAGCCGATGGACCGCTTCGGCCGCGCGCAGAGGGTGATCAACGTGATAGACGTGCGCCAGAGCTACCTCCAGCAAGTCGTTTATGATTGCCTTCGCAAGCTCGGTTTCAAGAAGGAAGCCCGCAATTCGATCCACCTCGATTATGAAGTGGTGGTCCTTTCAAACGCCGCCGCTGCCGAGCTCGGAGTGGATGTGGATGCGGAGGAGCCGGGAATGCAGGCGATGTCGGGCCGCAAGGGGGTAGGGGTTAAGGCTGATGATCTTATCAACACGATGGTCAAGCGCCTTTCCGAGAAAGTGGATAAGGAGGAGAATGCCCATATCCTCGCCGCCGCCGCGATCCGCTACTTCATGTCCCGTATATCCACGGGGAAGATGATCGTTTTCGATTTCGACGAAGCTCTCCGCACCACCGGCGACACCGGCGTCTACTGCGAATACGCCCACGCCCGAGCCTGCAGCATTCTTGGCAAGGCGGGAATTGAGCTCGGCAGCTTCAAAAACGTCCAGGTCCCCGAGCATGTAACAATTCCCGAGGAGAACCTGGTAAAGAAGATCACCGAATTCCCTTCGGTCATGCACAGAGCCGGTCAGGAGCTCTCACCGGCTCCCCTGGCGCACTACGCATTCGAGCTCGCGACGGTTTTCACGGAGTTCTACGAAACCCCCGACCCCGACGCCGAAAAGCAGATCCCGTTCATAAAAATCGAGGACCCGGTCCTGAAAACCTACCGCCTTGCCCTGGTAGACATCTTCCGCCAGACGATGGCGAACTGCCTTGACGCGCTTGGGATCGTGCCGTTGGAGAGGATATAAAAATAGCCATCAGCTGTTATGCCACTGACAGCTGATGGCTGAAAGCTGAAAGCTTCTCCGCTACTTCTCCGGTTTCATCTGCGGGAAGAGAAGCACATCCCGGATCGAATCCTGGTCGGTGAAGAGCATTACCAGCCGGTCGATCCCGAGGCCGAGGCCGCCGGTCGGGGGCATGCCGTATTCCAGCGCGCGAAGGAAGTCTTCATCCATCTGGTGAGCTTCCGCATCGCCCGCTGCGCGCATCGCCGCCTGCTTCTGGAACCGCTCCCTCTGATCTATCGGGTCATTGATCTCCGAATAGGCCGGCGCGACCTCTCTGGTGCCGATATACAGATCGAACCTCCGCACGAATCTCTCATTGCCCGGTATCTTCTTCGCCAGCGGAGATGTCTCCAGCGGGAAATCCGTAACGAATGTCGGCTGAATCAAATGCGGCTCGACGAACCTCTCGTGGATCTTCTCGATAATCCCGCCGACCATGTGCTCCCCTTCGGTCGGCAGCCCGAGCTTCTCCATAGCCGCGAGAGCGCTTTCCAGGCTCTCGAACGCTTCCGGTTTCACTCCGGCATAACGCTCGATCCCCTCCAGTAGAGGAAGCCGGGGCCAGGGTGGGGTAAAATCGATTACCTGTCCCTGATAATCGATTTTCGATCCGCCGTAGAGCGTGTTGCTGATATAGTTGAACAGGTCTTCGAGGAGCTTCATCATGTCTTCGAGGTTCGCGTAGGCTTCATAGCTCTCGAGCTCGGTAAATTCCGGGTTATGCCGCGTCGATATCCCTTCGTTGCGGAACACCCTTCCAATCTCATAGACTTTCTCGAGCCCGCCCACGATCAGCCGCTTCAAATAAAGCTCCAGCGAAATGCGGAGCTGGAATTCGTGCTCCAGGGCGTTATGATAAGTGAGGAACGGCCTCGCCGCCGCGCCGCCCGCCACCGCCTGCAGCACCGGAGTCTCGACCTCCAGATACCCTCGCGAATCGTAAAACTCCCTCACAGCCCGAAGTATTTTGCTTCGCTTCTCGAATGTCTCCCTGCTCTGCGCGTTGATTATGAGGTCGACATATCTCTGCCTGTATCTCTGCTCCACATCCTGCAAGCCGTACCAGTGCTGATCGCCCTTCTCCTTGCCGAACGGGATCGGTCTGATCGACTTCGATAGCACCGTGATCTTCCGCACATGCACCGACACCTCGCCGGTCCGCGTCCTGAATATGAACCCCTCGATCCCCACGAAGTCCCCGAGATCGAGAAGCTTCACCATCTCGTAATCTTCTCCGAGGTCATCTTTCTTTAGGTAGAGCTGTATTCTCCCCTTGCGGTCCTGGATGTGCGCGAAGCTGGCTTTGCCCATCAGTCTGAACGAGACTATCCGTCCCGCCAGGCTTACATCCATCTCAATCGGCGCCGCGCCTTCTTCTTTGGGCTCATTCGCTTCGAACGCTTCTATAACATCCGCGCTATACGGTTCCACTGCGATATCGCCGCCGCTCGTTTTTATTGACGCGCATCGCTCATATCTTTCGACGGCGAACGGGTCTTTGCCCGCGAACTTCATCTCCCCGAGCTTATCCACCCTCGCCTTAATCAATTCATCTTCCGGTATCAGATGCTCTTCCAAACCAAAACCCCTTTGAGAGAATTTAGAATTATGAATTAGCTGGCAGCTTTCTTTTTAGCTATCAGCTGACAGCTAAATTCATAATTAATGTACAAGAAAATCCCTGCGAGCGTTCACCCGCAGGGTTCTATTCGCCTGTTATAGCTAATTATCCTCTGAAAGCCTTTACTTGCGGATGCCCACGATCTCGTATCGTGCCCGGCCGGCAGGTATTTCCACCATAGCCACATCGCCGACTTTCTTTCCAATGAGCGCCTGCCCGACCGGAGATTCGTTCGATATTCTATCCTCAGCGGGATCGGCCTCGAACGTGCCCACGATCGTCCATTCCCATTCATCAAGGTTTTCGAGGTCCCTTACTCTGACCACGCACCCGATGCCCACTTCGTCAGTGGGGACTTCATCTATCTCGATAACACGGGCGGATGCCAGTATCTGCCTGAGTTCCTCAATACGGCCTTCCACGAAGGCCTGCTCATTCTTCGCGTCCTCAAACTCCGAGTTATCTGTAATCTCGCCGAATTGCTTCGATTCTCTAATGCGATCGGCGACGCGCTTTCTATGAACTGTCCTCAGTTGGTCCAGTTCATCTTCTATCTTTTTCAGACCGCGCGCGGTAAGTATGACTTCTTGTTCCGCTTGCATCGGATTATCACTCCTTTGACCGGCCATGCTATTGCTCCGGTGGGTAGCTATCTACCCTATTAATAACAAAATCAAGCACCAACCGCGCAAATATGCGACAAAGTTAGTGCTTGACAGAACACCTGGACCAATTCTTGGTAATTATACCAACATTGACGTGCTCTGTCAAACTTCCTGCCACACTACCACACTGTGACCCCGCACGCCGTATTTTCGATATATAAGAGACGTGCATGTGCTCGATAAAGTTCCCATCCAGCACCAGCCTTATGCGGTATGAAGTGTTATGCCACAACTCGCGCCGATTGATGCAGACTTTTTTTAGGTAATAATTCTTACCTATTGACAATCGAACAAGTGTTCGATAATATGCATGTAGCAGCCGAACACAGACTCAACAGCGAGGTGCGGTGCAGTGGAAACGGTCTCAGTTGAAGAGGGAATACGCGTAGGAGTGGCATTCGACAGCCGCAGGGTGCGGCCCGTGTGGTTCCGCTGGAAAAACCGATACTACAGGGTGAAAGCGACGACCTATACCTGGTCCACCAGCCACGGTGCCGCCAGGCTCCATCACTACTCAGTAACCGACGGAGCCAATACCTACGAACTAAAATTCAACACCAGCACTCTGGAATGGACCCTATCCAAAGTCCGAGGCGAGTAGCCGCAGGTGGGGAATTTCACACGAAAGCATGAGAAGGGAGTTTAATCGCGAAAGCAAGAAAGAAGCAATTTATATTGGGTAGTGATTAATGAGTAATGGCCGTTGATGAAGGTCTGTCTATCAATGATTAGCAAAGCGCCTTTGGAGTGCGCCGCGTCCGGCGCTTTATCTGGCTTACAATCTATAACTAAACCAACAACATCAATACAGAATCAACAAGTAAGATTATCCGATAGCATTGAGTGCGAGCCGTAGGCGAGTGTATCCCTCGGACGACAGTGTTCCGAAGGAATCACGAGAGTCCCTCGGACGACAGTGTTCCGAAGGAATCACGAGAGTCCCTCGGACGACAGTGTTCCG
>Ga0078972_1016357_pt1 | contig 11015 bp, 7 predicted proteins | sample YelNatPaOPGAMG01_FD_67568 | JGI IMG/M metagenome (GOLD analysis project Ga0078972, IMG submission 67568) | Hot spring thermophilic microbial communities from Obsidian Pool, Yellowstone National Park, USA - OP-RAMG-01 (SPADES assembly) (version 2) | ecosystem: Environmental > Aquatic > Thermal...
GAGCGAGGGTGTTGCCCAGCTCGACCTGCGCCGTTTTCATGACCTCGTAGGGCCCCATGTAGGGCGCCGCACCCGAGGAGGACACGCAGACGAACACCCCGTGTTGCCGCTCGATCATCCCTGGCAGGAAGGCGCGGGCCAGAAGCACGGGCCCGCGCACGTTCACGCGGTAGCTCAGGTCCCAATCGGCGATGGGCGCCCTGTGCACCGCGCCCACCGGCGTGGCGGCGGCGTTGTTCAGCACAATATCCACGGGGCCGAGGCGTGGCGTCGCCTGGCGCACCAGCCGGGCCACGCTGCGCTCGTCGGCCACGTCGGTCTGCACGAAGAGGGCCACCGGGCCACCCGCCTCCTCGCAGATGCGCCGGGCCGCGGCCAGGCCGCTCTTGCGGTCCAGCTCGGCAAGCACCACGCGGGCGCCGAGCCAGGCCAGCGCCCGTGCGGCTTCGTGGCCGATGCCCCGCCCGGCGCCGGTGACCACGGCCACCTGGCCCGCCAGAGTCCGAGGGGTCAGCGTGCCCCGGCCGATGAGGGGGACGTCGCGGCGCATCGCACACCTCCTGTGCCATGCCTGGGCTGCGGGTGCAGCCGGCGGTCGAGCGCGGCGCCTGTAGCCACATAGGATTATACGGCATACCTGTGAGGAAACAAGCTGTGGGAGCGGCCGGCAAGGGCTCGAGCCCTCACTACGAAGGCGTGGTCCTCTCTGCAGTGGCGGCTTCAGTCGCCTGGGCAAGGGCCAGGCCCTCACTGCGAGGGGCGATGACGGTGTAGCGGTCGTCGCCGTAGGCCAGGATGAGCTGGCAGGCTGGCGCCAGCGCCAGCAGGCCCACGCCGAAGACGCGGCTGCGGCCGAAGGCGCGCGCCACGTCGAAGCACACAAAGAGGAAGGGGATGGCGTTGGCCACAGGGATGAGCAAGGGGAACACCCACCACCAGGGGCGGCCGGCCACACGGAGCAGCACCACAAGGTCGTAGACCGGCACGAAGGCGGCCCAGCTGGGCTGCCCGGCCTTGACGAAGATCTGGCGCAGGGCCGCCACACAGAGCACGGCGACGATCAGGCTCAGGAGCTGCGCCGCCGGCGCGAGGTGGTCGCTGGCAGCGGCGACCTGCAGCAGGAACGTGTAGGCCGGCGCAAAGAACAGCGTGGACATGCTCGTGCCCTCCTGGCAGTGGCTGCGCGATGTGTGCTCCATCATCTGTCGCCCGTGCGCAGCAAGAACCTGCTCAGAAGGGCACTGCCGTTGGCCCTCGCCGCATCACGCCACCGTCGCCGCAATGCGCTTCCATCCCAGCGCCTCGGCCGCACGGAGGCGGTAGAGGCCATCGAGGAGGACGTAGCCATCCCGCACGCGCCGCACCTGGATGGGGCGCACGGTGCCAAGCGTGCGTGCTTGTTGCACGGCCTTTTCCAACTTGGCCGGGTTGAGGTGCAGGGTTTGCTGGTAGGGGGTCAGGCGGATGCGTTCCAGCGGGATTTCGACGGCCGCGCTGGCCTGGATGCCCTGCTCTCCCTGCGCCAGGAATGGGCTCGTCGGCGCTTCCTGTGGCTGGCTCCTCGCCGGCGCTTCCTGCGGCGGGTTCGAGGCGGCGCTGAGCGCCAGGCGGTACCCCGTCTGCTGGAAGAACTGCTCCGCCAGCCCCTCGGCGTCGCCAAGGGCTGCGGCTACCGTGGCGGCGACCTCGGCCCTCTCTGGGTAGATGCTGGGACCCTTGACGACGGCCAGCCCCGCCTTGCTCAGGAGCACGCGTGCCACCTCGAGGATGGCGCCCTGGTTCGGCTGGGGATGGATGCGGAGCGGCCAGCCTGTCTGTTCCTGCAATGCGGCGATCTCTTGCACATAGCGCTCCCCCACCTGTGGCGAGATGAACGCCAGGGTGATCGCGTCGCCCTTCAGGCTGGTGCGGTAGAGGGTCGAGCCCTGCAGGGCCGACTTGATCGTCGCATAGGCCGCATTGATCTCCATGCGCGCTCCGGCCCGAGCGGCCGGCAAGGCGGGCGTTCCGGCCGCTTCACCGGCCAGGGTCAGCTCCAGATCCCAGCCGGAGATGGCGCGGAACTCGCCGGCAATCTGTGCGATGGCCGCGGCTTCGGCGCCCGGCGCGATGGTTACAGCCACCTTTTTCTGGTCGCGGTGGATGGCCGGGCCCTTGAGGATCTGCGTGCCCGGCGGGAGCAGCTCACGCACGAGGGCGTTGAGGGCAGCCTGGTTGGTTTCGGGCACGATCTCCACCATCCAGCCGGTCGCGGCTTGCAGCGATGCGACCAGGGTGGCAAAGCGCTCGCGTGCCGCGTCTGGAAAGTCAAAGGTCAGCGTGAGGACGCGCTGCTCCAGGCGATAGCCGCTCTTGCGCAGGCGTGCTTCGGGTGGGAAGTGCCGGTTCGCGGTCGCCAGCGCCTGGTTCGGCTCCATCACCGGCTGGGCCGTAGGGGACTCCTGGGGCAGGAAGGGCGCCAGCTCGGCCGGGGTGGGGTGCGTCTCGAAGACGGCCAGCACAGCCTCCGGGTCCACAGCCTGTTCCAGCCCCGGCGCAATCTCGACCAGCAGGTGATCCGGTGCGACGGCAAGGCAGCGCACCGGTGTGGCCCGCTCGGCTGCGAGCAGCACCCACTTGCCTGCGGCGTGGGCCAGCTGCTGCATTGCAGCGCGGCGCCGGCGCGCAAGCTCGTCGTGCTTGCGGCGCGGGTCCGCAGCCGCGTCGGCAGGCACAAACCTGCCTCTCTCGAACTGCAGCGTGATGCTCTGGCCTGCCTCGGGCAGGTGGACGATACGGCCGCGCCGGGCCAGCGCGCTCTCGAGGCTGCGGCGCGCCGCCGGGTCGCCGTGCACGAGAAAGACCTGCTCAGGGTCCAGGGTCTCGGTCAGGCTAACGAGCTGGGCCTCGTCGGCGTGCGCAGAAAGGGCGTAGGTGGCAATCTGGCATTGGACGTCGATCTTGTCTGCGCCGAGGCGCAGCGTTCCTCCGCCGCGCTCGCTCAGCCTCTGCAGGCGGCGCCCGGGCGATTCCTCATCCTGGTAGCCGGTGAGCAGCACCGCATGCTCGGGTTTGCCGGCCAGCTGGCGGGCGTACGAGAGCGAGGGGCCGCCCGCCAGCATGCCAGAGCTGGCCACGATCACCGCCGGGCCGGGCTCCCAGAGGATCTGGTTGCGCTGTTCGGCGCTCTGCACAGGGCGGATGGGCGGCGCGAAGAAGCGCGCCTGCTGCTCCTGCAGGGGCAGGGGCAGGAAATCGACAAACGCCGAGTAGGCCTGGCAGACCGCGCGCACCATGCCGTCGGCCCAGACGGGAACCGGCGCCAACTCGCCGCGCCGCATGTATTCGCCGAGGATGAGCAGGATCTCTTGGGCACGCCCCAGGGCAAAAGCCGGGATGAGCACCTTCCCACCCGCCCCGGTCACCCGGGCGATGGTTTCGACCAGCCTGCGCTCTTGCACGGCCCGGTTCGCATGCAGGCGCCCGCCGTAGGTGCTTTCGAGCACCAGAGCATCGGGCCGGAAAGCAGGGGGGCGCGCGCCATCGACCGTCCGCTGGGAGGAGATGGAGAGGTCGCCGCTGATGAGCAGGTGGCCTTCGGCGGTCTCTATGCCGATCATCGCTGCTCCGGCAATGTGGCCGGCCGGGAAGAACGTGACCGCCATCTCCCCGCCGATCGGCAGCCGCACATGGAAGGGGGCCGGCGTCAGCGCGTCCATCAGGCGCTCGACGGCCAAGTCGTCGAAGAGCGGCAGCTCTCCCTCTTCCTCCAGCCGCGATTGCATGATGCGGCGCGCATCCTGGTGCAGAATGCGGGTCAGCGCCAGAGTCGGCGCGGTAGCATACACCGGCACATCGGGCAAGTGTTGCACGACGAGCTCCAGCGCCCCCGTATGATCCGTGTGCGCGTGGGTGACGAGGATGGCGTCTAGCCTGCCCGAGCCGCCCTCGATCTGGCTCAGATCGGGGAGCTGGTCGGGCGCCAAGCCGCCGTACGATTTGGGGGAAGGGCGAATGCCGCAGTCGATCAGCACCCGCCTTCCGCCACTTTCCACGATCAGACCACTGGCGCCGACTTCATTGGCGCCACCGAGAAAAGAGATTCGCATCACTCTATATCCTCAAGGGCAGGGGTGAAGCGGTGGCAGCTCCAGGCCCTTCGGAAGATGGGAGCGCTTTGACGCATGCTTCACCTCTATTCTTGACAGGTCGGCACCGCCGCAGGCGCCCCGGCGCAGCGCCAGCCCTGTCATCGGTGGCGCTCCCGCCCCTCGGAGCATCGGCGGTTGGTACAAGTATACCATAGCCCAGAGGGAAATGCATGGCTACGGCCGGCGCGGGTGTATCCCAAAATCGTCGGTGAATTTGCTGGCCACCGTCGCCGTGAGAGTCATTCTGAGCGGCAGTGACGGCCAGGCAGCACTGCGGCGCCGATTCCAGCGAAGAATCCTTGCTTGCGGTGGCGCCAAACCACTCCAAGCGTGCCGCCATGGCTAGCAAGGACTCTTCGCTTGCTTGGCGCGGGTCTGAGAGCTGGCCGCAGGAGCCGCTCAGAGTGACAAGTGGGTCTCGCGCCGCGGCGAGCGGCCACGCCCCCTCCGACGGCCACAGTCTACGCCGACGATTCTGGCATATACCCGCCGGCCCCACGAAACGCTTTTGAAACGCTCGCTCTGCTATACTGGCCACGTAGCGATCCATCAGCGACGCACGATGGTCTTGCCGCAGGACCACCACGTCAAGACAGACTGGAGAGAAACCATGTCCAACACATCCCGCACTATCGCTGCCGTGGTGCTCGTGGCCTTGCTCGCACCGCTCGTGGCTGCCTGCGGCGGGGGCGGTCCATCGGCCCAGCCGACGGCAGCCAAGCCTGCCGGCCAGGCCACGGCCAAACCTGCCGCCCAGGCAACGGCAGCCCCAGCCCAGCCTGCCCGTGGGGGCGACCCATCGGACCGCGTGAGCCAGGCCTACACGCTGCTCATGGGCGAAAGCGACAAGCCCGGCGTTCTGGCTTCCTTCCACCTGGAGCTGGCAGAGACCGCGCCCCAGTACAACCGCGAGAGCAAGGCGGTGGAGACGACCAAGACCAACCTCAAGGCCGACGTACAGGGCACCGGCGTCCACCTTTGGATTGCGGAGGACGACGGCACAACGACCGAGGGGTACGTCATCGGCAGCGATGACTATGTGGTCCAAGACGGCAAGGTCGAGCAAAACGTCATGGCCGGCGTGGGGTTGACCTGGGCCATGTCGCAGCTGAGCCCGGTGATCATCCTGTCGCTGGCAGGTCTGGGGGCCAAGCCGGCAGGCACGGAGGCCATCGACGGCCGCAAGGCCGACGCCTTCGACCTCGACATGGCTGCCGCCGACAAGCTCACCCTCGATACCGTCCGGGCGTTCATTGGCAGGGGCGTCACCGTGGCCAAGGGCAAGGCCTGGGTCGACCAGCAAACCGGCGCCCTGCTCAAGACGGCGCTCGACTATGAGGTGGACCTGTACGACTCGACGAGCAGCGACAAGAATGCGCCTCCGCTGGGCCACGGCGCGGGCCATATCGAGATCGCCGTGAGTAAGGTGGGCAAGGTGACGGTGAGCCTGCCCAAGTAGCTGCCTGCCGTGGCGCTGATGGGAAGCCGGTGGCCTGTCGCTGGGCCGCCTGCGAGAGGCCGAGCGGGCAACGATGGGGTTCGCATGAGCCACGGAAGGGGGCCAGCTTTGGACGAGGACCAGCAACCTGCGCGAACCCAGCTCTTCATGGTCCGCCTTTGGATAGAGGACCTGGGAGAGGGCCGTACGGAGTGGCGAGGGAAGGTCCAGCACGCCCTGAGCGGCGAGGCCTGTTACTTCCGCGACTGGGCCTCACTGATCGCCTTCCTCGACGAGCGTCTGCCCGGCACGTCGGCGCAGGCCTGGCGCCCTGGCTAGCAGCCGAGACGCTCACATCGCGGCGGTCATGTGGCACACCCCCCGCCTGGCAGGGGTGCGGCGGAGCCCCTGGGGGCGGGGGATGGCGTGCCCTGGCCGCACTGCGGAGCGCAGAATCCCCAGTTGGCACAATCTGTGCCCACGATGTAGAATAGGGCCGTACGCAGCCTCATGCGATGGAGCCCCTTCATGGCCGTGCGCAGCCCTTACCTCCGTCTGGTGCGCGAGGTGCGGGCCACCTTTGTGGGTGGCCCGCCCAGCGAAGAAGACCACAACATCCTCAACTGGTACGCCTCGACCGCTCTCTTTGGCATTGTCGATGGCAGCATGTGGGTGTTCCTGCCGGTGTTCCTGGCCCGCCTGGGTGCCTCGCCCTCGGTGTTGGGCCTGTACAACTCGCTGCCGGCGCTCATGGTCATTGCTTTCTCGATCCCCACCGGGGTGCTCGTCGACCGGGCCACCGACCAGATGGCGGCCTGGAAGCGCATCGCCTTCGGCATGCGCATGTTCTACCCCCTGGTGATCCTGGCCCCCTTTTTCGTGCCGCGAGCCAGCCTGCCTATGGCCATTGTGGTGCTGTGGGCGCTGCGGGTGATCCCCGATGCGGCAGGGACCTCGTTGTGGACGGCGATCGCCGGCCGGGCCGTGTCGCCGCGGCGGCGGGCGCACGTGAACGGGACGCGCTGGGCGCTGCTCAGTCTGGTCAGTGCCTCGTGCCAGGCGCTGGCAGGGCGCTGGCTCGATGTGGGGCCCTTCCCTATGGCCTACCAGGCCATGTTCACCGTGGCCTTTGCCGCCACCATGGCCGAATGGTGGTTCTTTGGCAGGCTGCGGGTGCCTCTCTTGCCGGCGCGGGATGATCCGCCGGCTGCGCTCGGCGAGCGGGTGCGGGCCTACCTGCGGCCCCTGGCCGAGCACGGGCCTTTTGTGCGCTTTGCGGCGGGCACCTTTGCCTACCGGGTGGCGGTGAACATGCCTGCGGCGCTCTTCACCCTGCTCTGGGTGCGCGAGTTGGGCGCCTCCAACGGGTTGATCGGCCTGCGTGGCATGGTGGGCTATGTGGGGCTCATGGTGGGCTACCTCTTCTGGGGGCGCAACGCCAACCGCCTGGGCCACCGCCGCGTGCTCACCGCGGGCGCCCTGGGCATTGCTGCCTATGCCATGGTCAGCGCCGCGCTGCCCTCGGCGGTGTGGTTGCTGCCGGTGGCGGTGCTGTGGGGGGTCAGCGCACCGGGCATCGACGTGGGCCTCTTCGACCTCCTCTTGCACGCTTGCCCGCCGGGCAAGGAGGCGCGCTTTGTGTCGGTGAACCAGTTTGCGGCCAACCTGGCCGTCTTTGTGGGGCCGCTCTTGGGGGTGGCGCTGGCGAGCGTGACCTCGGTGCGCGTGGCGCTGGCCGTGGCAGGGGGGCTGCAGGTGCTGACGACGGTGGGCTTCCGGCTGCTGCCGAACGACGTGTGAAAGGAGGCGCGGCGGGGGGCACGCGGCACGATGCCGTGGGGCGCGTGTGGCGGCGACGTAGGCGCGGCATGTTGCCGCGGGGCACGCGCCATGGCGCCATGGGCACGCGGCACGATGCCGCGCCTACGGGGTGCATGTTCGCGGGGCACGCGCCATGGCGCCACGGGGTACGCGGCACGATGCCGCGCCTACGGGGTGCATGTTCGCGGGGCACGCGCCGTGGCGCCACGGGGTGCGCGGCACGATGCCGCGCCTACGGGACGCATGTGGCCGCGGGGCACGCGCCATGGCGCCACGGGGTACGCGGGACGATGCCGCGGGGCGTGTGGCGCGGTGCGGCGGGGTGCATGTTGGGGCAGGCGCCCCTGTGCCCTCCTCTCACTTCCTTGAGCTTCCTCCCACTCGCTCGGCGATGGCCTGCGCCATCTCCCTCGTGCCTGCGGCGGAGGGGTCGCCGGGGCTGGGTTTCAGGTCTGCGGTGACCCAGCGCCCTTCGGCGATGACGCTCCGCACAGCGGCCTCGACCCGTTCGGCGGCATCGGCCTGGCCCAGGTGGCGGAGCATGAGGGCGGCGCTGAGGATGGTGGCGGTGGGGTTGGCCTTGTTCTGCCCCGCGTACTTGGGCGCCGAGCCATGCACCGGCTCAAAGACGGCCCACTTCTCGCCGATGTTGGCACCGGGCGCCACGCCCAGCCCGCCAACCAGGCCCGAGGCCAGGTCGCTGATGATGTCGCCGTAGAGGTTGGGCAAGACGAGCACGTCGTACAGCTCGGGCTTTTGCACGAGCTGCATACACATGTTGTCGACGATGCGATCCTCAAAGGCGATGTCGGGGTAGCTGGCCGCGACCTCCTGGGCGACGCGCAGGAAGAGCCCATCGCTCAGCTTCATGATGTTGGCCTTGTGCACCGCGGTGACCTTGCGGCGGCCGTTCTGGCGCGCGTACTCGAAGGCAAAGCGCACGATGCGCTCGGTGGCTGGCCGGGTGATGACCTTGATCGACTCGCAGGCCACACCGGGGATCACCTCGTGCTCGATGCCGGCGTACAGGTCCTCCATGTTCTCGCGCACGATGACGAGGTCCACCGCTTCGAAGCGGGTGCGCACGCCGGGGATGGTGCGGGCGGGGCGCAGGTTCGCATAGAGGCCCAGCTCTTTGCGCAGGGCCACGTTCACGCTGCGGAAGCCGGTGCCGATGGGCGTGGTGATGGGGCCTTTGAGGGCCACGCCAGTGCGGCGGATCGACTCCAGCACCTCCTCGGGCAGGGGCGTGCCCAGCCGGGCCATGGCTGCTTCGCCCGCCTCCTGCACCTCCCACTCGATGGGCACGCCGGTGGCCTCTACCACGCGGCGCGCCGCCTCTACCAGCTCGGGCCCGATGCCGTCGCCGGGGATGAGGGTGACACGGTAAGGCAAGGGAGTTCCTCCTTCGTGGAGTGTAAGACGTAATGCGTAAAACGTAATGCGTAAAACGTAACAAGCAGAATGTGAGGTGCCGCGCCGCTGCAACCGAGCGCCCGGCCCGCAGGTCGGGCTCGATGCGGAGCAGGCTGAGGGAACATGCAACACTCCTCACATTTCACGCATTACGCTTTAGGCCTTACGCAGATGGTTCAGCAGCCCTCCTGCCAGCACCACCTCCACCTGGCGCGGCGACAGGGTGTGGCGCACCTGGAAACTCGTGCCGCGGGTGAGGTTCTGCACCGTCAGGGGCAGGCCGCTCCGCAGGGCCTGGCGGACCCCGGGAATGCGCCACTCGTCGCCCACGGCAAAGAGGCCATCGTCGATGTCGCCCTCCAGGATGAGGGGCAGGATGCCAAAGTTGACCAGGTTGGCGGCATGGATGCGGGCGAAGGAGCGGGCGATGACGGCCTTCAACCCCAGGTACATGGGCACCAGCGCGGCGTGCTCGCGGCTCGAGCCCTGGCCATAGTTCTCGCCGGCCACGATAAAGCCGCCTCTCGCTTCACGTGCCCGCTGGGGGAACGAGGGATCGATGGGCCGGAAGGCGTGCTCGGCCAGGGCCGGGATGTTGGAGCGCAGGGGCAGCACCCGGGCGCCGGCGGGCATGATGTGGTCGGTGGTGATGTTATCGCCCAGCTTGAGCAGGAGCCGGCCGCGGAGCTCCTCCTCCAGCGGGCCACGCAGGGGCAGCGGCCGGATGTTGGGGCCGCGCACCACCTCCACCGCCTGGGGTGTGTCGCAGGGCGCGATGATCATGGCGTCGTCGGTGGCAAAACGCTCGGGCGCCACAATCGCCGGCGGCGCCCCCAGGGTGCGCGGGTCGGTGATCGCCCCGCGCAGGGCGCTGGCAGCGCAGACGGCGGGGCTGGCCAGGTAGACCTGGTCGCCCTGGGTGCCCGAGCGCCCGGGAAAGTTGCGGTTGAAGGTGCGCAGGCTGTTGACCCCCGTAGCAGGTGCCTGGCCCATACCGATGCACGGCCCGCAGCCCGCTTCGAGGATGCGCGCGCCGGCGGCGATGAGGTCGGCCAGGGCGCCGTTGCGGGCGATCATCTCGTAGACCTGCCTGGAGCCCGGGCTGATGGTGAGCGAGACGTGGGGGTGCACCGTCTGGCCCTTGAGGATGGCGGCCACTGCCATCAGGTCGGCATAGGAAGAGTTGGTGCAACTGCCGATGCACACCTGAGCTACCGGGGTGCCTGCCACCTCGCGCACCGGGCGCACGTTGTCGGGGCTGGAAGGCAGCGAGACGAGGGGTTCGAGGGCCGAGAGGTCGAGCTCGACCTCCTCGTCGTAGGCTGCGCCGGGGTCGGCGGCCAGGGGCTGCCAATCGGCCTCGCGCCCCTGGGCGCGCAGGAAGGCCAGGCTCTCTTCATCGGAGGGGAAGAGCGAGCTGGTGGCGCCCAGCTCGGCGCCCATATTGGCGATGGTGGCCCGCTCGGGCACGGTGAGGGTCGCTACGCCCGGTCCATCGTACTCCAGCACCTTGCCCACACCGCCGCGGACGGTCAGGCGGCGCTGCAGCTCGATGATCACATCTTTGGCGCTGACCCACGCCGGCAACCGGCCGCTCAGCCGCACGCGCACGACCCTGGGCATGGTCAGGTAGAAGGGGGCGCCCGCCATGGCGGCGGCCACATCGAGCCCGCCCGCACCGATGGCCAGCGTGGCCAGGGCGCCCGAGGTGGGCGTGTGGCTGTCGGCCCCCAGCAGGGTCTCGCCGGGCACGCTAAAGCGCTCGAGCTGCACCTGGTGGCAGATGCCGTTGCCGGGCCGGGAAAAGTAGATGCCGTACCTGGCGGCTACCGACTGCAGGTACCGGTGGTCATCGGCGTTTTCGAAGCCGGTCTGCAGCAGGTTGTGGTCCACATAGCTGACGGAGCGCCGGGTGCGCACACGCGGGGCACCGATGGCCTCGAACTGCAGGTAGGCCATGGTGCCGGTCGCATCCTGCGTGAGGGTCTGATCGATGCGCAGGGCGATTTCCTCGCCCGGCGCCATGCGCCCGTCGGCAAGGTGCGCGGCGATGATCTTCTCGGTGAGGGTTTGGGGCATCAGGGGATCTCCTCTATCTCACTGGCTGCCGGCCGACTGGGTGCCGGAGGCCCTTCAGGTTCGGGACGGTCCGGGTATGGTGCTGCGCCCGTTGCCCGGAGCAATGCCCCAATCAGGGGTGAGGTGCGGGG
>Ga0078972_1016358_pt1 | contig 11015 bp, 10 predicted proteins | sample YelNatPaOPGAMG01_FD_67568 | JGI IMG/M metagenome (GOLD analysis project Ga0078972, IMG submission 67568) | Hot spring thermophilic microbial communities from Obsidian Pool, Yellowstone National Park, USA - OP-RAMG-01 (SPADES assembly) (version 2) | ecosystem: Environmental > Aquatic > Thermal...
AGTAGAACGAGACGTATACATAGGAGGGAGCGAGTTTCTGTATCAACGTCTGTCCATCGCGTCTGTATTTTGAGAGAAAACCGGGCATGGAGTGTTGCCACCGCATCCATGCCACCTCGCATAGTTAAGGGGCACAAGAAGAAGGAACCGGTGTATATAAGCATCAACGTTGCGTTCGGACTACTTTGCAAAGCGCGGTGGCGGCGCTTGGACAAGGTTTCTCGATAACAGGAAAGAAATACCGGAAACGTTTATCCGGACGATGGAGACCGACGGGATGCCAACCAGCATGCACCTTGCGGCACGTATGCCAGAGTCGAGCAGCCAGACTCATTTCCAACCGTTCAAGGTTGATGAACAAACAGAGACTTTGTGGTCGGGGTCGATCCGTGACACTCGGCATCATAGCCGTCTCCGTACCCCTGAATCAAGAGGGCGGTGCTAAAGACCTACAAGGAGAGCAGATAAAGCAGCTCGAATTTTCCAGTGCTCGATATGATCGGCAATCGGGCATGGTAGACGCCAGGCGGCATACCATCCAGAGGAATGGTTGCTCGAGAGCCCATCTCGACGCCCTGAGGACGGTAGCGCGCAGAGGGTAACGCTTTGTGCGCCTCATTCAGAGGGGGAGCTCATGAGCGTCAAACTGGCTCCAGCGGACGATCTTTGACAAGAACGCGTGGTGCCGAGCAGGGAACGCACATGGTGCCGGCTCCGCAGAGGCGAGAAGCTCGTGTTCGCAGACTTTGTGGATGATGTGGGAAACGAAGTGACCGCCCAGTCGGGTCGATTGACGGTAGCCTATAGCGCTGGACCTACTCCAGCTCACAAAGTCTGCAGTGATGCTCGCTCCCGTCGAGAGCTTGCTACAAGTTCAGGGATTGATTCTGCACGATTTCGACCGACGCATTCACACCGTCATGCACGCAGCACGATCTCGGGTACAGGCTGAAACTTGTCGAGAAGAGGCGATTGAATTAGAGACCGTTGCACGAGATGGTGTGCGATACGCTGCTTGAACGCCCGACGGCGAGGCAATCGGAGATGCAGAGACTGCTGTGGTGTGCTTTCACCAGCCACAATGTGCTCAGGTTCTTTCTGCATCGCGAGTTGATCGCCTCGATACACATCTGGCAATGTCTCGTGGTTCCGAAGCGCACAGCGGCTGTGTCGAGCGAACTTTCGGGAAAATCGTCTAGTTCTCCTTGTTGGCATTGCACTGACTGCCTGCAAGCTGTCGGTAAAAGCGCATCGGTGTTCAAGAACTGTCCGACTGAATGCCCGCTCGGAGCATAGCGCTGGTACGGTATGGGTGAGCAATCGAGCGAGGCTGAAGCGGCCTGCTCATACAACGGGATCGGTTTCTCGGGGCAGAGGATGATTGGTAATGGTGTTCGAGTATTCGATCTTATTGGGCATAGGTTGTTAAGAAAATCCATGGGTCGCCCTAATGATCGACGGCAGTTCATGTGTCTACCTGAAGAAATATTCTGTTAACGCCAAATCTCAGGTGTTCGGTGAACGAAAACTGTTAGCTCTAGCGTGCCCTATAAAAAAAAGCAGTTTCGAATTTTGGCTGAAAGGTTTTGATGCTCCCCCAAGTTTCAGGCGTTTGGTGAACCAGAGCTTGTAACTCTTGACATACCCATAGAAAGCAGTGTCTACGGCAGCGTTATGAGGCAGCGCTTCGGGGACGCATGCGAACGTGCTGTCCCCAGTAGTTACGTAACAAAACGCTCCTGATCGACGTCTACGCGTCAGCACTCGTACTGACGCGACTACCGTCTGCGGCAAGTTTCGGACGACATGCGCATCCTGGATGCCAGCTTGCGAAATCGTTTATCTGCAAGACGTTTAGTTTTCTGAAAGCATAAGACCGTTTAGGAAGAAAGTGCTGTCACCGAAAGGCGGCGATCATCATGTCTTGCTTTTCGAGCGCGAAAGACTCGGCTCGTTTCGCTCGCCGGACGCGGGCGACCGTGAGAGGCTCCTCAAACGCATTAAAGCCGCATCACGAAACGTACGTGCGCTTTCGTGCAGGCTCCATGTCTTGGTATTCCAATCAATGCAGCACCAACTACACCATCGCTGTCCTTTAAAGTGTAGGGTCGGGGTGAGCGTGACATTCAGCGCAGTATATTCGAATCCCCGACGGATCACCCAGCTTTGAATGGGGTATCCCGCTGGTGTCAGTTTTCCATAGGTCGCCCTCATCTAGACCCCTGCGAGCGCACGCAAGTAAACCTGCTCTACAAAGAACGTCTACATAGAGTCGTGAGCCCTAGTAAGCAGGATCGTACTGGAGTGCATACGCGTCCGCTGGCGTAAACTGCCCCTGGGACCCAGAGCCCCGCCTGGTGGCCACTCCGGTACGCGCTGCCTCATTGGCGATCGCCACCGCAATGTGGGCACTTACGTCGCGTATTTTGCTTAGCGGCGGAAATACGCAACCCTGACGCAGGTCGCTCTCATCCACAAGTGCAGCCACTGCACTGGCAGCCTCGATAAACATTTCATCTGTGAATCGCGTCGCACCCGCCAGATGGATACCGAATCCGCAGCCAGGAAAGCAATAAACGTTATTCGCCTGTCCCGGGACGAAACAGCGCTCCTGAGCATCGCCTCCAGTCTGGATTTTTACCGGGTCAAAGGGCGACCCCGAAGCGAATACAGCCCGTCCGCCGGTGAACTCGTAGGCCTCACGCGCAGTACATTCACTTTTCGACGTTGGATTTGAGAGCGCAAACACGATCGGCCTTTCATGATTGGCAGCCATCTGAGCGAGAATATCGGCATCGAAGGCTTTCGGAATGGTGCTCACACCAATCAGCGCAGTTGGTTTCAGCAGTCGAACCGCATCCGCAAGGCCGATCCGCCGCTGCGGCACCTGCTGCGAAGCCGCTGCGTCAGCGTCTGGCTTGGATGCAGTGGCATCAGAGACACCTTCCATGGCCTCGCCTAACGTCGCCAGCGTCTCCGTGGCAATGTCCTGCGCATAGCGTTGTTTTTCTTTCGTCACCAGAGCTCGCCCACGGTAGAGTAGACCTTTCGAATCGATGAACCAGCAGCGTTTCCGCGCTTCCTCCACGGTACCGACAAGGCCCTGTTTCACCATATATAGCGAGATGAGGTCTGCGATTCCGATCCCGGCAGATCCAGCCCCCAGGAAGAGGAAAACATGTTCAGAAAGGTTGCTCTTGACACCGGGCATCTTCAATGCACCGAGGAGGCCGGCCAAGGCTACTGCAGCAGTGCCCTGGATATCATCGTTGAAGGAGCAATGGCGGCCACGCCATCGTTCTAGAATTCGAAAAGCATTAGCATTACCAAAGTCCTCCCACTGGATAAGGCAGTTTTCACCCCACTTGTTCTGCACAGCCTCTACGAATTCGTCGACGAAGGCGTCGTAGTCAGCACCGCGCACGCGTCGACGCAAGAGTCCCGGATACAGGGGATCCTGCAACAGTTCCAAATTTTCAGTGCCCACATCAAGCACCACAGGAAGCGTGCGCTGGGGCTCAACGCCACCGCAGGCTACATAAAGGAGTAGTTTTCCGACAGGAATGCCCGCTCCCGAGGCCCCGAGGTCTCCCAGGCCCAGGATCCGTTCCCCGTCCGTGACAACAATAACCCGAACGTCTTTCTCGGGCCAGTTATCCAGAATCTTCCTAATCTTTCCGCGATCCTCGAAGGAAATAAAAAGGCCGCGAGGCGTTTTGAAGATGTGCCCGAAACGTTGACACGCCTCGCCAACTGTTGGGGTGTACACGTACGGCATCAGCTCGGTCACGTGATCGATCAACAGACGGAAAAAAAGAGTTTCGTTCCGCTGTAACAGCCAAATGAGTTGCAGGTATCGATCAAGATCAGTCGCGCAGCGCCCCAGGCTTTCCATGATGCGCTTTTTCTGCGTCTCGATGGTGAGCACGCGAGGCGGTAGGAGACCCTGGAGACCCAGCTCCTCCCGTTCCTGCAAAGTAAACGCCATACCCCGGTTGTAACGTGGATTCCGAAGCAAATCCAACCCTCTGAGGTGTGTCTGCTCCGCTATTGATGGTGACTTTTTCATCTGTTGCGTGAACGTGCGTACAAGGTGGCGTATCCTGAAACCAACCATACGCAGATCCTCAACGAAGGAATGCCCGGCGCGGTTAGTCTGCACCAGCTTACCTACGGCAGCCGCTGCAGTAGCTTAGAGAGACGTTGCGTTCTTAACTTGAACGAGGTTCTGCTTCTGTTGCCTGGCAACTTGTCAACCGATTATTCTAGCGAGGCGCTTGAATTGTTGTTGAGCACTGTACGGAGACTGGCGGCTTCTTACTGGTGGCGAAGCAGCGCACTTACCTGGACGCTCTTTTGGGACGGTGTCCTTGATCGATGCTGAAGCAAGTACCTTGAGTGGGCTGGACTCGCGCACGTGTTGAACGGTACAGTTCGTGACGAGCCTGCTCATTTGGTTGCTACGCTCTGCTGACGCCAACGTGCAGCAGGGCTTCGGTCGAGTGCTGCTGGGAAACAAGTACCTCTTTTCGCGGTCTTTTGAGCTGGGTGCTTCGGAAAAAGAACTTGATTCCGAATACCGTCGACTGCTGGAGAGAAGTTGCTGCTTCGTTTTGCTGTCGTTTGGGAATAGGGCCTGGGAAAGGCGCTTGTTTTCGAAGCCGGTCGACTGCCTTAAGCAGCGACTCGATTAGCCCCTGGTTCGAGGCGTTCTTCACTTGGTATACAGGGGCAGCGCCTCAGTGCAGTGCCGTTTTACAAGGTTGGCTGCGTGTTGCCACGGGCTCGCCCGTACCCAGGACGAGCGCCCTCGTGAGCTCGGCGTGCAGCAAAGTGCTGCGAGTTCGAACAGCAGAGGGGCTGCACCAGCGGGAGACTCCCGTTAACCAGCTCTAGAGTCGTTTCATTTCTCGAACCTTCTGCCTTCGCACTTGATACTTTTCGATGGGTATAGAAAACGCAAAAGGCAAGCCAGTGTGAATATTTGAATCGTATTTCGTGGAGTTTTCCTGTCATAGTTCACAGTTTTACGCAGCCCACAAGGCCACGAGGTCGATCGCCTGGCGGCACATCGCCCTCTGTTTTATGGCGGACATAAGAACGGCATTCCAGCGGGCAAAGCAGGCAGCGGAACTGCAAAATGACAGAGGAGAGCAGCGACAGCTGCTGGTAGAACAACAACAATGGCGAAACTATAACGGTGCACCGAATACAGTTGTCGCTTGTCCTGTGTGCTCAGAGTTACGCTTTGCCTCATCGATCGAGTCCCATCTAACAGTATGTCTGGAAAGAGCTGTCTCACCTGGGGATGATGCATTGCAGGTCACGCTCGATCGATGCACTCGTCGCCTAAATTGCTCCACTGAGCCGCATTTGAGCCAGGTGACAAACACTGTAACGAACCGAGCACTGGAGCACTCAGTGCTGAGAACACTAACAAAGGGACCCTACACGTATCGTCTACTTGCGCTCAGTGTGCACTGGTGTCTCCAGTTCGAGCGACATCTCTTTTCCGCGGCGGAGTTAGATTACTTATCAGCATTCGTTTCGCTTGCAACTGCCTCACAATGGCTCTATTCGTGGTTGTTTTTTCGCAAAGGTTTCTCGACGGGCCGCTGGTTTCGAGCCTGCTCACTGCAGACTCGCTACCGAGAGGTTGACGTTGCGAAGGCCAGCCGAGAACTCATCCAGCATGGCTTCTTGAAGGATAGGCCAGCGTGTACCGATGATTACTTCAGGCTGCTAAAGTCGCTCACGCAAGCAGAGGTCACCACTTTGTGCCGAGATCTCGGCCTGCAAAGTGCCTGTATGCTCAAAACGTGCGTCGCTGGGGCCTTGTTTCAAACGAATAAGCAGAAAATTACGCCAGCAAGGCGGAAGCTAGAAGAAACGATCCTACCTGCAGTTTGCAGTTGCCCCGAGGCCTTGCAGGCGTTGTTGGCCGCGTGGGCAGCGCTGGCACCATTAGGTCTTGAAAACATGCTGCGCGACGGCCTTGAACTCAAGGATCCATTGCCGCCATGCCTCGTTGAACGGCCGCTCTTTTCATCACGAAGCGCACTCGAGGCTTTTCAAAGCGCTCGGGAGCTAGAACAATCTTTCGAGCAGATGCTCGGCACCTCGGAGCCGGCTGCACTCGAAATATCCATGACTGCCGAACAGCGGCTTCGTGAAGCACTGAAAACCAGCGATGAGGCGCTTATCGCGACGCGCGTGACCCGGTATGATCAACTGTGCGACCTACAGCGTCTCTACAGGGAGCCCTACACCACTGTAGGCGTCTTGGCGAATATTTTGTGGCATTCAGTTTCGGTTGCAGAGTCGCATGGACACTACTTGGATGCAGTTCGCCGCCTCGAACTTCTTCTCAACGCCAATCTCTGCCTGCGACGTCGCGGCAAGTTCTATGATCGCCTCTCGCTGATCCTCGCGCAGCGCTTAGCTGACCCAGCAGGTGCGTTCCGCGTGTGTCTTGATTCGCTCTCGGATGCCTTTGTCCGGGATGCGGAGCGCAGCGTTCTCTGGAAACGCGCATCACGCCTTTGTAGGGAACTAGGAGTTGACGTGAGACTTCCCAACGATCCCGCCTTGTCCATACCTATCCCAGAGCGAGTCCTCCGGGGGCGAGCGCTGCCTGGATCGGGTCGTCGTGGTGGTAGCGTCAAGTTCGCCGGTTTGGATAACACGCTAGCCATTACTGTGGAGAACCTTGCTTTGCAGTTCTATGAAGCAGAACTCGGCTACACTGGTGCGCACCTCGAAGGTCGCACATTCGAGGCCTTATTCTTCATCTTCTTCGAAGATATGCTGCGCCTACCGGTTGTCGATGCTTTTCACGTTCCTTGTCAGGCACAGCCTCTTGACTTTGGCACGGAGATGTTCTACGTGAATCGAGCTGATAACATCCGCAAACGTCTTTTGGAACTGAGTATGCTTTCTGAAAGCGAACTCTCGCAATGGACACGCGAGCAGCTTCAGCGCAGCGCTATCGAGTCTCGTCGTTGGACGCCAACACAAGCACCGGTTCCCTGGGATGTGATCGTTGCGGGTCTTGGTGCTCAGGGGCTAGTGCAAATTCTCACACGTCTTGTGACAGACTTGTATTACTGGCGCTCAGGGGCGCCAGACTTGCTATTATGGCGTTCTAGTGGCAAAAGCAGCTGCAAACTTGTCGAAGTGAAGAGCACCAACGATACGCTTGCACCCAAACAACGTCGCTGGCTGCAGGAACTGATTGCTGCCGGCATAGATGTAGAGCTTTGCTTGGTACGTAACCACTGAAAGCACCATCCATACGCCCAACTGACGCTGCCAATGACAACGATCAAGTTTGCAACGAGGAGAAACGACGACGTAGTGAGCGGATTTTTCGACATGTTTGCGAACCTTCACCAATGTCAGCATAAAAAGGCACGGTTCTTCGAACTCGGGCGGGTACACAGATCTTCAGATCTCGCCCTAAATTACATAAAAAACATCCCTTGGCTGCCCTGGAACGACTGCTTCCATTCCTGTCTCGTATCCGCGGCTGTAACAATGTCGGTCTCATCTGTCTCTCCAGCTCCCTTGTTGGCAATCAATGGACGTTCATGGCAATATAGAAAGTGTCGGTTTCGCCACTCGCAGCCGCTGTTGACGCATTTCATGCACAAGCGCGAGTTGCCACCTACACGGCGCTCGCTACAGTCAGCTCATTCGTATACAGCGTCGGTGTGCGCTTCGCAGCGGTCACACTTGACACTGGACAGGTCTTCCCGTACGTCCAGCATACACGCTCGTCCGAAGGCTACTTTCCATTGCGTACACGATTGTTGCAACGCTCAGTACACGTCGTCCGGGGGTACCTGGGGCCATCCTCGATGACGACCCCGGTTTCCGTGTTCGTGAACGCCCACTACGATGACGGGTTTCTCTTGGGGATGATGGCCCCAAATAGGGGATGACTTGTTTTTCGAGCGGAACTGATTACTGGGCTTGACCAGGTTCAGTAAGCTCATGGAACGAGCTTGTGCGAATGCCGTCAAGAAACGGTGTCGAGTACTTTTCCACCTCAGTCCGCTGGCGCGAATCACTGCACCCACGGGTGCCTTGAAACAGAAACATCGAAAACGTGCAAGACGCGTGATGCGAGCATGCACTATGTGACAAAACAAAAATAATGCATTCTTTTGCGTATGAATTCGATGGTCGTGGCTGTTATTTCACGAACCTTGCCCTAGAGCGCAGCGAACCATATCGATTTCGATTACGTACCGAGTTCCTGTGACAAAGCGTCAAAGGAATGACTCCGAAAAGGCAACTCAGCACCAGGAAACTACGTATGAATCCTGAAGCGCTTCTTGCCATCGTTCGAGTGCCGGGGCTGCACATCTAGAAAACGGTCCGAAAAGCATGCAAAGTACGATCACAGCAGGAAGGTCAGAGTTTCATTTCAGTTTGATTCTTCACTAGACGGGTCGGACGGCTGTAGCCGTCTGGGTCCCGAGCCTACCGCAGACGCGTGCCGCGGCGTCGGATCCACTTCCGTGGTCACCAGCGGTTACAGAAAAGCTTTGCGGTGCCTAGACGGGCTCTAATTCGAGTTTGCGATTGGTGAGCGTATGTAGGCTCATCTTTTCAGCGACATTGCGCTTGCTGAGACGGTGTGCTTTGGGCACCAACACGTGCTATATGCGGATTATTCTGGAATGCTTTGGTTTGCGTCGTCTTCTGGGAGCAGCATGCGCGATCGCCCAGCACGATGCAAAGCGTACCGAGTGCTCCGAATAGCATGAGCAGGATTTACCAGAGGCGAAGGTTAAGAGATCTGCAACAGATATCTATCTGTAGGAACTTTCAAAAGCCATAAACGCCAACTAGCATTCTTCTCGGATCCTCAATGAGCGCTTTGATTCTACGTAGAAACGTCACTGCCTCCCTACCGTCTATTAAGCGATGGTCGTACGTCAGGGCCAAATACATCATAGGCCGGATAGCGATCTCGTCTCCGACAACGACTGGCCGTCTCTGAATCGCGTGCATGCCCAGAATTGCCGATTGTGGCATGTTAATGATGGGGGTACTGAGAAGACTGCCGAATACGCCTCCGTTCGAGATCGTGAACGTACCGCCTTGGAGCTCCTCCAACTGAATCTGACCTTCTCGAGCTCTTTTTGCAAAATCGGCCAGCTGCAGTTCAATATCCGCAAAGCTCATCTTCTCCACTCCACGCAGCACCGGGGTCACAAGTCCGGTAGGCGTGCTTACTGCGACAGATATATCCACGTAGTCTCGATAGAGAATTTCATCGCCATCGATTACAGCATTCACCTCAGGTTGCTCCTCGAGTGCAATCGCTGAGGCTTTCACAAAGGCACTCATATATCCCAGTTTTGACCCATAGCGTTTCTCGAAACCATCCTTAAAGCTTGCGCGCATTTCCGAAAGGCTCGTCAGGTCACATTCGTTGAATGTCGTTAGCATAGCAGCAGTATTCTGAGCATGCTTAAGCCGCTCTGCAATACGACGCCGCATGCGGCTCATGGGAACACGACGCTCGCCGGCTTCGTCCTGTTGCAGGAGCGCGCCTGCAGCTGCAGCTGCCGCTGCTCCACGCTGGACAACAGAGCGCCCCGTGAGTTGCGCAGCCGCTGCCTCTGCGTGCTCTTCACCGTGCTCAACGTCTGCCGGTGGTGGCGGTGGCGACCCTGCTGGCCCTCCTGATCGCTCTTCTTGCGGCTCGATGTGATTGGGCTCAGGTTCACTCTGAGAAAGCTTTTCTGCCTGGCGCTGCTGTGCCGCGACTGTCTCGCCTTGTGCGCCCACCTCAACTCGGAACAAGTCCTTACCAACGGTAACGTTGTCACCCTCGGCTGCCATGATCTCCCGTATTACTCCAGATACAGGAGATCGAACATCAACCGTGACTTTATCCGTCTCGATTTGTGCCACAACCTCGTCCTCTTTCACCGCGTCGCCAACGTGTTTTAACAGCGCCACAAGTGTACCTTCTGTGATAGACTCTCCCATAGTAGGAACGGGAACCGTCTCCAAAGGACTAGAACGAGTTGCTGAGGGCATACTAAGCCCTCTCTTACACATCTTCTGCAGAAGGCTCCCGAGCGGACGCTGCAGACGCTGCTCCGAACATGCTAGCGCACCTACCCAGCAAGTATAGCGGTGCGACCAGCTGGGAATCCTCGGATCGCGGTGCCAGACTCTCACGGGTCGAGCGCTGAGTCCCAGAGGTACACGTACCTGGCGCCCCAGACGGGCCAGAACTGAACGAACGTGGGGGATCATATACCCACGCTCTACACACCGAAAACAATGAATGCTTTGCGAGCGACAAACGTTGTATAGGCGGTGCAGTTTGATGGTGAGCGGCGCACCGCCCGCCCTAGACAAAACGTCCGCCACCGATGTGCAGACGCCTCTCAGTCGTTCTCGGCCGGCCCCTTACTACTGGCTTCAACTTGTCGCCGTGGAATTCCACCTTGAGAAATTCCCCCACAAATTTGGATTATCTCAACTCCGGAGGCCTCTTCCTCAGCACCGCACATCCGCTGCTACTGATTGCAATTTTAATATCTCGTTTCACAAACTCCATGCGTTTGGTGCCTCTGATGGAACTCATTAATGCCATGATTATCAGAATTTGTGCCCTCTGTGCCACATTAGTCTTTTCATCGCCCCGTAGGACAAATGCCTTTTTTCGCCCATCTCCCCTCTTCTTCGCTCGATGGTCAGCGAGAACAGGATTCCGCTCGTTTATTTTGCGGGAGCCGGCGACACCGGCCCTTCAGGCTCCTCGGCTTCCATGTCCTTTAGGTCCCCTGGCTTTTCATTTCTTCAAATGAATGCGCTTGTTTACGCCCTAAGTTGGGGAACTTCTCCGACGGAGAGTGACTTTCGCAAGAATGAAGAAATGTGCCTCGGAGTCACTGTGTGCTGAACGCTTCAGCGACTCGGCCAGTGGTGCGATGATTACGTTCCACGATACGAAACGCTCCTTTGATGCCGTTGAAATACGGAGC